>Ga0207053_10002_pt1 | contig 56790 bp, 60 predicted proteins | sample Alteio_BWMinCont_59_FD_153290 | JGI IMG/M metagenome (GOLD analysis project Ga0207053, IMG submission 153290) | Enriched cells from forest soil in Barre Woods Harvard Forest LTER site, Petersham, Massachusetts, United States -... | ecosystem: Environmental > Terrestrial > Soil > Temperate forest >...
GTGACGGGGGTGGAGATGTTCCGCAAGCTGTTGGATGAAGGGATCGCGGGAGACAACGTGGGATTGTTGTTGCGGGGGACGGAAAAAGAAGAGGTGGAGCGGGGGCAGGTGGTGGCCAGGCCTGGATCGATCACGCCGCACACCAAGTTCAAGGCGGAGGCCTACGTGCTGACCAAGGAAGAAGGCGGGCGGCACACGCCATTTTTCACGGGGTACAGGCCGCAGTTTTATTTTCGGACCACGGATGTGACCGGAGACGTAAAGCTGCCGGCGGGAGTGGAGATGGTAATGCCGGGAGATAACGTATCGGCGGAGATTTCGCTGATCACGCCGGTGGCGCTCGAACGCGGGCTGCGCTTCGCCATCCGCGAAGGCGGCCATACCGTAGGCGCCGGCGCAGTGACGGAGATTATCGAGTAACCTATGCCAGCCGGAGAACGAATTCGCATTCGCTTGAAAGCGTACGACCACCGCATTCTGGACCAGTCCACGCGCGAGATTGTGGACACGGCCAAGCGCACCGGCGCGGACGTGGCCGGGCCGATTCCTCTGCCCACCACGATCAACCGCTGGACGGTTTTGCGCTCGCCGCACGTGGATAAGAAGTCGCGCGAACAGTTTGAGATGCGCACTCACAAGCGGCTTATCGATATTCTCGAACCGACGCCGGATACGGTCGACGCACTGATGAAGCTCGATTTGCCGCCGGGCGTGGATGTGGAGATCAAGGCGTTTGGCCGCGAACACGCGGTGAAGTGACGATCCGATCAGGGTCGTGATCCCGAGCGAGTAACACGAGCGAGGGATCTCTCCGTGGGTAACGGAAGGTAAAGGACGATTCGAATGGCCGTTAACGGAATTATTGGAATCAAGCTGGGCATGACCCGGGTGTTCGCCGAAGACGGCGCGGCCGTCCCTTGCACGGTGGTGCAGGCGGGGCCTTGCGTCGTGGTGCAGCGCCGCACCAAGCAAACCGATGGGTACGACGCCGTGCAACTGGGCTTTGTCGAATTCGTGAAGCCGCGGCGCATCTCGAAGCCCATGACCGGCCATTTTAAAAAGGCTAATGTGGCGCCGATGCGCATGTTGCGCGAGATTCGTCTCGAGGAGTCGGCCGATGACTCCAAGATAGGCGATCGGGTCCTGGTGGACCGGTTCGCGCCGGGCGAACTCGTGGACGTCACCGGCGTGAGCAAGGGCAAGGGATTTCAAGGCGGGGTCAAGCGCTGGCATTATCGCGGCGGCGATGCCACCCACGGCTCGATGTTTCACCGTGCGCCGGGAGGCATTGGCGCCAGTTCCTTTCCCTCGCGCGTGTGGCCCGGGCAGCATTTTCCCGGACACATGGGCCACGAGCGCAAGACGGTCAAGAACCTGCGCGTGGTGAAGGTCGATAACGAAGAAAATCTCTTGCTGGTGCGCGGAGCGGTGCCGGGCCCAACGGGCACTTATCTGCTGATCCGCAAGTCCAGGCAACCGAAGTAGCCCATAAGGAGCACGTTCCGTGGCCGTCGTAGACGTCAGAAATTTGCAAGGGGAAACGGTGGGTCAAGTCGACTTGGCTGACGCGGTGTTCGCGGCCAAGGTGAATCTCCATCTGCTGCACGAAGCGGTGCGCTGGTTCCTGGCTGGCGAGCGGGCCGGCACGCACAAAACCAAGGGCCGCGGCGAGGTTTCCGGATCCGGCCGCAAGCTGTGGAGGCAGAAGGGCACCGGCCGCGCGCGCGTCGGTTCCATCCGCTCCTCGATTTGGCGCAAGGGCGGCACGGTGCACGGACCTCAGCCGCGCAGTTATGAGTATCGTCTCCCCAAGAAGATGGTTTTGGGAGCTTTGCGTTCGGCGCTTTCGGCAAAATTGTCGGACCAGAAACTCACGGTTGTGGATGGCTGGACGCTCGATTCCCACAAGACCAAGGATTTCCGCGCGGCGTTGACAAGGCTCGATGGAGAGACGCGCACGGTGCTGGTCGTCGAAGGGCCCGGCAACCATAATCTCGAGTTGGCTAGCCGCAATCTCGATGGAGTGAAGGTCGTGGCGCCCTCCGCCCTTCAGCCTTATGACGTGCTGCGGCACGGCCGCGTCCTGCTATCGCAGAATATGGCTTTGCATCTGGGCCGCTCGCTCGGTTCGGGCAATGGAGAAGCGGCGGCTGGTACTGCCATCGAGACCGCCCGGCCGGCGGCGAAGCCGGCGGAATCGCCTAGGCCCCGGCACGCCAAGCCGGCGGCTTCGCGGGTTAAGCCGAAGTCCCCGAGCGCGGCCAAGCCGCCTGCCCGGGCCAAGGCTAAACTGAAAGCCAAGGCCAAGAGCAAGGCCGAGGAAAAAGATAAAGCGCCCAGGCAAAAACCATGAACCTCTCCGTTTACAAAGTGATTCGCCGGCCCATCATCACCGAAAAGGGATTGGCCGTGAAAGAGAACCAGCACACCGTCGTTTTTGAAGTGGCTATGGACGCCACCAAGACGCAGATTAAAGAGGCGGTGCAGCAGATTTTCAAAGTGAAGGTCGATGACGTGCGCACGGCGATTTATCACGGCAAATTCCGCCGCCGGGGACGCTCGGAGGGGCATCGCCGGGATTGGAAGAAAGCCTACGTGCGGCTTGCCGAAAAAGAAAAAATGATCGAGTACGCGGAGAACCTGTGATCCGAAGCGGCACTGGACGAAAGTGCAAGGGCGCGCCGCAACGGATACGGCCCGCCGCAGGAAGGTAGCTCGAGATGGCACTGAAAAGCTTCAATCCCTATACCGCTTCCAGGCGATTCATTACCGTTCTGGACAAAAGCGAACTCACCAAACAGACGCCGGAAAAAGCGCTGCTCGAACCGAAGAAGCGCACCGGCGGGCGGAATTCGCAAGGCGAATTGACCAGCTGGCATCGCGGCGGAGGGCACAAAAAACAGTATCGCGTGGTTGATTTCCGGCGCGAGAAGAAAGGCATTCCCGCGCGCGTGGCGGCCATCGAATACGATCCCAACCGTTCGGCGCGCCTGGCGCTCTTGCACTATGCCGACGGAGAGAAGCGCTACATCCTGCATCCCACGGGTCTCGAGGTGGGTATGACCGTGCAGACGGGCGAGGGCGCCGATATCCTGCCCGGTAACGCTCTGCCGCTGCGGTTCATTCCGCCCGGAACGCAGGTGCATAACCTTGAACTTTCGCCGGGCAAGGGCGCTCAGGCCGTGCGGGCCGCGGGCGGCGCGGCGCAACTCCTGAGTAAGGAAGGGGATCTGGCGCTGATCAAACTGCCTTCGGGCGAAGTGCGGCGGTTCGGAATCGATTGCATGGCCACCATCGGCCAAATTGGCAATCTCGATCATGAGAATGTGACCTACGGCAAGGCGGGCCGCACGCGCTGGCATGGCAAGCGGCCCACGGTTCGAGGCGTGGCCATGAATCCGGTGGACCATCCCCATGGAGGCGGTGAGGGTCGCGTAAAGGGCAATCACCCCAAGACCCCCTGGGGCTTCCCCACCCTCGGCGCCAAGACGCGGCATAATCGCCGCACCGAACGCATGATTGCCCAGCGTCGCAAGCCGTAAGCGGCGCAAAATCGTTGGGTTTGGCGGCAGTGTACGATTAGTAATACAGTGTGGGAACGAGTAAAATAAAGACGAAGGACGAAGTCAGCCATGAACCCGGCGCGGCGGGTGATGGAGAGGCCAAACATGACAGCATCGCGAAGCATATCGCCGGCTCGGCGCGCCTCGGGCGCGCGCAAGCCGGCCGCGCCGTCGCGAGTTTCGAAGCCAGCGCGTAAGCAGGCTCCGAAACCGCACGCGGTTCCGCTCGAGCCGGTGCCTTACCGGTTTTGCAAGCCGGGATGGGCGGTGCTGGTGGAGAAACAACCCAGCCAGCAGGGTACGCGGTTTGTGTGTCCCTTCTGCCCCCATTCCCACCGGGTCTCGGGGCCGGTACGCGGTTTTCGCAAGCTGCGGCGCGCCCAATGGATCAAGCTGCGCCGCGTCGATGAATAGGCCGCGCGCATAGGCCGAGAAAGAGAGTAGGGAGTCCCATGGGTCGTTCGCTGAAAAAAGGTCCGTTCGTAGACGATCCTCTGCGCAGGAGCGTAGAGGCGCTCAACGCGCGCAATGAGAAGAAGGTGGTGAAGACGTGGTCGCGCCGCTCCACCATTGTTCCGGAGATGATTGGGCACACTATTGCCGTGCATAACGGCAGAAAGTTCATCCCCGTCTACATTACCGAGCAGATGATCGGACACAAACTCGGTGAGTTCGCGCCCACGCGCACCTTTAAGGGCCATGCCGTGAAGGCGGCGCTCGAGAGGGCGGCCGGCGTGGCGGGCGGTCCCGGAGGTCCCGGCGGCGCCGGTGCGCCGGGGGGCGGCGGATCAGCGCCCGCGGCCCCTGCTCCAAAGGCTTAAGCGAAAGTAAAGGTTAAACGAAAATGTCCACGAATGTTACCGTTCCTTCGGCGCCGGCCATCGAGGCGCAAGCCCTCTTGCGGCATGTGCGCATGTCCCCGCAGAAGGCCCGCTTGGTGGTGGATCTGATTCGCGGCCAGCGCGCCGAGAATGCGCTGCAAATTCTGCGTTATACGAAAAAGCGAGCCGCCCGGGACATCGAGAAAGTTTTGCGCAGCGCCATTGCCAATGCGGAACGCAAGGCCGAGGATGCCGGAGCGTCGCTCGACGTCGATGAACTTTATGTTTCGCGCTGTTTCGTGAACGAAGGCTCGCGCTGGAAGCGCCTGCGGCCGGCTCCGATGGGCCGGGCCTTTCGTTATCAGCGCCGTACGGCGCACATTGTGGTCGCTGTGGCTGAGCATCACCGTGCCGCTGCGGAACGTACCGCGGCCGCCCAAGCGGCCGCTGCCTCCGAAAAGGGTGTGCGCGGTGCGGTGAAGAAGGCCCGCAAAGCGCTCGTCGGAGGCAAACAGCCGCCCGCGCGCAAGCCGAAGAAACAAGAGTAAGAGGATTTTCGGGAGGAGTCGCTTTGGGACAAAAGACGCATCCATACGGCTTTCGGCTCGGCTACAACAAGCCGTGGCGGTCGCGATGGTTTGCCGGCCGCGATTATGCCGACCTGCTCCACGAGGACGTCGTGCTGCGCCGCCAGTTGAAAGAGCGCCTGCGCTCGGCGGGCATCAGCGCCATCGATATCGAGCGTGCCGCCAATAAGCTGGTGATTCGGCTGTTTACGGCGCGCCCGGGAATCATCATCGGCCGCAAGGGCGCCGAAATCGACAAGCTGAAGAATGAGATTCAAAAGCGCACCAAGCGCGAAGTGCACATCGATATTCAGGAAGTGCACCGGCCGGAGCTCGATGCCCAGCTGGTGGCTGAATCGATCGCGCTGCAGCTGGAAAAGCGCGTCGCCTTCCGCCGCGCCATGCGCAAAGCCGTCGATTCGGCCCTGCGCTTCGGATGTAAAGGAATCAAAGTGCGTGTCGCGGGCCGGCTGAACGGGGCGGAAATTGCCCGCAAGGAATGGTATCTGCAAGGCCGCCTGCCGCTGCAAACGCTGCGCGCGGATATCGATTTTGGCTTTGCGCAGGCTTATACGACCTATGGTGTGATCGGCGTGAAGTGCTGGATCTACCAAGGCGAAAACGTGCCTGAGCGCGGCAAACGGCGTGTGCAGGCCGCCGCGGCTGCCGCCGATTAGAGGAAATCCGTCATGATGATGCCGAAGAAGGTGAAGTATCGCAAACAGCAGCGTGGGCGCCGCCGCGGGAAGGCTTGGCGCGGAGGCGAACTGTCGTTCGGCGAGTATGGCCTGAAGGCTCTCGAGCCCGCCTGGATCACCGATCGTCAGATCGAAGCTGCGCGTGTGGCCATCACCCGTTTCATCAAGCGCGGCGGCAAGCTGTGGATCCGCATCTTCCCGGATAAGCCCTACACCAAAAAGCCCGCCGAAACGCGCATGGGCAAGGGCAAGGGAGCGCCGGAGCGCTGGGTCGCGGTAGTGAAGCCTGGCCGGGTCATGTTCGAGATGGCGGGAGTCGATCTGGCCACGGCCACGCAGGCGATGGAGCTGGCGGCGCACAAGCTGCCGATTCATACCCGATTTGTAAGCCGCGCCGGAGAGCTGTGATGCCCAAGAAAGTCGAAAAACTACGGGACTTGGGCGCGCCGGAACTCGAGACGCGCGAACGCGAGCTGGCGGAGCAGATTTTCCGGCTGCGCTTTCAGCTCACCACGGGCCAGGCGGAGGCCGTGGGCCGGCTGCGCTTGGCCAAGAAAGACTTGGCGCGCGTCAAGACGCTTCTGCGCGAGCGCGAATTGAGGAAAAGCTGATGGAAACAGCGGTGATTACCCCGGCGCCCAAGCGCCGCCGGCGCCACGAACTCGTCGGCGTCGTAACCAGCGCCAAGATGCAGAAGACCATCGTGGTGCGCGTGACCCGGCAGTTTCAGCACCGGCTCTATGACCGCTACATCCATGTGGCCAAGAAATTTTACGCTCATGACGAGCAGGGCGAGGCCCGCCCGGGCGACGTTGTGCGAATTGTGGAGACGCGCCCCATGTCCAAACTCAAGCGATGGCGCCTGGCGGAAGTGCTGGGCCGGCGCAACAGTGTCGATTAGCGCAAGGAGAGCGCGGCAATGATTCAGATGAGAAGCTGGCTGACCGTGGCCGATAATTCCGGAGCGCGCCGCCTGATGTGCATCCTGCCGGTGGGCGGCGATATTGGCAGCCGCGCCGGCCTCGGCGATATCATCACCGCCTCGGTGAAGGAAGCCACGCCGGAGAGCCCCATCAAGAAGGGCAAGGTCGTGCGCGCCGTCGTGGTGCGCACCCGCAAGGAGCATCGCCGGCGCGATGGCACTTACATTCGTTTTGACGATAACGCGGCCGTGCTCATCAACGACGCCAATGAGCCCGTGGGCACGCGCGTGTTCGGGCCGGTGGCGCGCGAATTGCGCGAAAAGAAGTTTGCCAAGATCGTATCGCTGGCGCCGGAAGTTTGGTAAGCGCGCCTCCGATCGAAGATCGTAAAACCGACGATTACGAGGGTTAGAAGATTCATGGAACCAACACCCACAAACGCGGGCATCCGCAGGGGCGACCAGGTGCGCGTGATGAGCGGGCGCGATAAGGGCAAGACGGGCCGAGTGCTGGGAGTCAATCCGCGGCGCCGCACCGTCACCGTCGAGCACGCCAATATCATCAAGCGGCACACGCGCGCCAATCCTTCCAAGAATGTAAAGGGCGGCATCGTCGAAAAGGAAGGGCCCATTCAGATTTCGAATGTATTGCTGTTTTGCGCCTCTTGCACCAAGCACGCGCGCGTCGGCCATAAGTCCATGCCCGACGGCACCAAGGTGCGCGTCTGCCGCCGCTGCGGAACGACGCTGGAGAAATAAGGCTGCCATGACCCGATTGCGCGATCGCTATCGAAGTGAAGTGATTCCGGCGCTGATGAAGCGCTTTGGATACAAGAATCCCATGGCCGTCCCCAAGGTGGCCAAGGTGGTGGTCAATATCGGCTTGGGCGAGGCCAGCCAGAATATCAAGCTGCTCGACGTGGCCGCCATAGAGTTGGGGCAGATCGCCGGCCAGCGCCCGGTGATTACGCGGGCCAAAAAGTCGATCGCCAATTTCAAAATTCGCCGCGGCATGCCTATCGGCTGCTGCGTCACTCTTCGCGGGGACCGCATGTATGAGTTCCTCGACCGCCTCTGCAACGTGGTGCTGCCGCGGGTGCGCGATTTCAAGGGGCTGGCGCCCAACGCGTTTGACGGCCGCGGCAACTACACCCTGGGATTGCGCGACCAATTGGTGTTTCCGGAGATCGATTACACGCGCGTCGATAAGATCAAGGGTATGAACATCACCTTGACCACCACGGCGCGCAATGATGAAGAAGGCCGCGAGCTGCTAAAGCTGATGGGAGTGCCGCTGCGCGGCTAAGGAGAACTATGGCGCGAATTTCGCAATTTGCGAAGACCCGTAAGAAACTGAAGTTCTCGAATCGTCAGCGAAACCGCTGCCGCATTTGCGGCCGCCCGCGTGGCTTTATCCGCAAGTTCGAGATGTGCCGCATCTGTTTCCGCGAGCGGGCCCTGCGCGGCGAAGTCCCCGGCGTGGCCAAGGCGAGTTGGTAGAGATGCAAACCGATCCGATTTCCGACATGCTTACTCGCATCCGCAATGCCGCGCGTGCCCGCCACGCCCGCGTGGAATTGCCCGCCTCGAAGCTCAAGATTGAAATCGCCCGCGTGCTCAAGGAAGAGGGCTTTATCTCCACTTATAAAGTGGTGGACGAATCCAAGACGCGCAAAGCCCTGCGCCTGTTTTTGAAATACACGCCGGACAAGAGCTCGGTCATCAGCGACCTTCGCCGCATCTCGCGTCCGGGCAGCCGGCGCTACCTGGGCACCAAGGAAATTCGGGCGGTTTTCGGCGGCCTCGGCGTGAGTATCCTGAGCACCCCGCGCGGCGTCATGACCGGCCGGGCGGCCCGCAAGCAACGCCTCGGCGGCGAAGTGCTCTGCGAAATCTGGTAAAGGGCGAGGAAAGGCCATGTCACGAATTGGACGAAAACCGATTGCGGTGCCTTCCGGCGTCAAAATCCAGATTGGGCCCGCGGCGATCGAAGTGCAAGGACCCAAGGGAAAGCTCATCGTGGGCGTCCCGCGCGGCATTCGCTTCGAGCAAAAGGACGGCACGCTGACCGCGTTGCGCGCCTCGGACGAGCAGCGCGCCCTGCACGGCTTGGCGCGCGCCTTGGTGGCCAACGCCGTCCGCGGAGTAACCGAGGGATTCAAGAAGGAACTCGACATCGTTGGCGTGGGCTATCGCGCCGAAGTGAAAGGGAAAAACGTCGTCTTCGCGCTGGGATATTCGCATCCGATCGAGTTCGCCATCCCCGAAGGCATTCAGATCGCGGTCGAAAAGATGACTCGCGTCGTCGTCAGCGGCGCCGACCGCGGCCGTGTGGGACAGGCGGCCGCGGATATTCGCGCTTTGCGGCCGCCCGATCCTTACAAGCAGAAGGGCATCCGCTTGGTGGGCGAACGCTTGAAGAAGAAGGCCGGCAAGGCTGGCGCCGCCAAGACCGCCGCATAACGCCGCCTGATCTCGCGGCGCTAGGCAAACGGCAGAGACTAACGCCCCGCTCGAATGAAAGGCCCGGTCGAAGAAAAGGCCGATGAAAGGCCTTGAAAGGAATGAATGGCTACGAAATCAGTTCGCAAGCTTTCGCGTGACGCGCACCGCCAGCAGGTGCATCACCGCGTGCGGCAGCGCGTCCAGGGCACGCCCGGGCGCCCGCGCCTTTGTGTGTACCGCTCGCTCGGTCATATCTACGCGCAGGTGATCGACGATCAGAGCGGTCGCACGCTCGTGTCGGCCAGTTCGCTCGACAAGGGTACCCGCGCCGGGCTTAAGGGCGGCGGCAATGTCGCGGCCTCTAAAATCGTGGGCAAGACGGTTGCCGAGCGGTCGCTCGCTGCCGGCATTCAGCAGGTTGTGTTCGATCGCGGCGGCTACATGTATCACGGCCGCGTCGAGGCGCTCGCGAATGCGGCCCGCGAAGCCGGATTGAAGTTTTAATCATGTCCAAACATATTCTGCGTGAAACGTTAGCCGTGCGCCGGCCCATCGAAGTCAGCGCGAATAATTTGAAGGATCAGGTCGTCTCCATCCAACGCGTCACCAAGGTCGTTAAGGGCGGCAAAAATTTGAGTTTCTCCGCCCTCGTCGTCGTGGGCGATCAGCGCGGCCATGCCGGCTTCGGCATGGGCAAAGCTCGCGAAGTCCCCATGGCCATTCGCAAGGCCATCGAGCAGGCCAAGAAGAACCTGATTCGCCTCAACCTCAAGGGCACTTCCATTCCCCATCAGGTTGTCGGCTTTTATGGTTCGGGACAAGTTCTGCTGAAGCCCGCTTCGGAAGGAACCGGCATCATTGCCGGAGGGCCAGTGCGCGCGGTGATGGAAGTGGCGGGCATTTCCAACGTCTTGACGAAATCGATTGGCACCTCGAATCCGCATAACGTCATCAAGGCCACCTTCGACGCTCTCTTGCGCTTGAAGGACGAAGCCCGGGTTGCCGAGTTGCGTTCCAAAACAGTCGAAGAGTTGCGCTAGCGATTCGGAGAAGCGGCGGTCATGGCGAAAAAAAAGGCCGGAACGGTTAAACTGAAGTGGGTGCGCAGCGATATTGGCTGCACCCGGGATATGCGCGCCACGGTGCGCGGGCTGGGTTTCAAGCGTCTGCAGCAGGTTGTCGAACGCGAGGATACGCCCTCTGTCCGTGGTATGGTGGATAAGGTGCGCCATCTCGTTTTAGTCGTGGAATGAGCGGAAATTTTCTCAACCGGGAATTGAGGCAAGCATGTCGGTGACTTTGTCGAATCTGCGTCCGCCGCGCGGCTCTCGGCACCGCAAGGTGCGTGTCGGCCGGGGCATCGGTTCGAAGCTGGGCAAAACCGCCGGAGCGGGAAATAAGGGCCAGAAATCGCGCAAGGGATATTCCCAGCGTCCCGGCTTCGAGGGCGGTCAGATGCCCTTGCACCGGCGCATTCCCAAGCGCGGCTTTCACAATCCCTTCGGCAAGGACTATGCCGTTGTGAATCTCGAGGCCCTCAACATTTTCGCCGCGGGCGACGTGGTGACGCCCGAATCGTTGCGCGACCGGGGCCTTGCGCGTAGCGCCTCGCGTCCCATTAAAATTCTCGGTGACGGAGAATTGAAAGCGGCTCTCACGGTGCGCGCGCATGCTTTTAGCCAGTCGGCGGAAGAAAAGATCGCCCGCGCCGGAGGCAAGATCGAGCGAGTATCATGAACCAGTTTTTTGAATCTTTCGCCAATATGTTCCGTATTCCCGATCTGCGCAAGCGGATCCTGTTTACGCTGGCGATGCTCGGCGTGTATCGGTTGGGTTCTTTCATGCCCACGCCGGGAATCAATGCCGACGTACTCACACAGCTCTTTCAGCAGAATCAGGGATCGGTCCTCGGCATCATCGATCTCTTTAGCGGCGGCAATTTCCGGCGGCTCACCATTTTCGCCCTGGGGATCATGCCCTATATCACCGCTTCCATCATCCTGCAACTGATGACGGTGGCATGGCCTTATCTCGAACGCCTGCAAAAAGAGGGCGAACTCGGCCGCCGCAAGATCACGCAATACACGCGCTATCTCACCATCATGCTGAGCATTCTGCAGTCGCTCTCCATCGCCTTTACGCTGCAGCACCAGTCGGGACCCAATGGAGCGGCCCTGGTCTATAATCCGGGCATCGCCTTCACCCTCATGACCATTCTTACGCTCACCACGGGTTCGGCCTTCATCATGTGGCTTGGCGAACAGATCAGCGAGCGCGGCGTGGGCAACGGAATGTCCTTGATCATCTTTGCCGGCATTGTGGTCGGATTGCCCCGCGGCATCTTCGATCTCTGGACCAAAGCGACCACGCAGCAGTGGGGTCCTTTCACCGGCCTGGCCTTGATCCTAATTGTCGCTCTGATGCTGGCGGTAATCGGCTTCATCGTCTTTGTCGAAGGCGGGCAGCGGCGCATTCCCGTGCAATATGCCAAGCGCGTGGTCGGCCGGCGCGTCATGGGCGGGCAGATGACTTATCTTCCGCTTCGTGTGAATGCCGGCGGCGTGATTCCGCCCATCTTTGCCAGTTCGCTGCTGACCTTCCCCGGCACGATCGACTTGGTCGTGCAAAAGCGCTTTCCCTCCTTTGACCGGCTGGCCAAGGCTTTGTCCTGGGGCGAGCCTCTATACACGCTGATTTACGTTTTGCTGATCATCCTGTTCGCATTCTTTTACGTCGGCATTGTGTTCAACCCCACCGAGCTCGCCGACAATATGCGCAAGTACGGGGGCTTCATCCCGGGCATACGCCCCGGGCGCAACACCTCCGAGCACATCAATCGCATCCTGCGCCGGCTGACCTTCGTGGGTGGCGTGTATCTGGCGGCTGTCTGCCTGCTCCCGGAATGGATGATCGCCGGCATCCATCTCCATCATTTGCCCGGAGCCGTGGGTTCCTGGTTCGATAACCATATGTGGCGATTCGTCCTGGAAGGGCTCAACGTCAATTTCTATTTCGGCGGCACCTCGCTCCTGATCGTGGTGGGCGTGGCCATGGACACCGTTCAGCAGATCGAAGCGCAGCTGGTGATGCGCAATTACGAAGGTTTCGTCAAGAAAGGAAAGCTGCGGAGCCGGCGGTATGCCTGAGGCCGGAGTGGCCGCAAAAGGACTCGGCCGCGCGGTCATCTTTCTCGGCCCTCCCGGCGCCGGGAAGGGCACGCAGGCGAAACAGATCGCCGAGAGTTACGGCGCGCCGCATATTTCCACGGGTGATATGTTTCGCGACCATGTAAGCCGCGGCACGCCGCTCGGTTTGCGGGCCAAGGCGATCATGGAGCGTGGCGAGCTCGTTCCCGATGATCTGGTCTTGAGCATGGTCGAGGAGCGCATTTCGCGCGAGGATTGCCGCCACGGTTTCATCTTGGATGGTTTTCCCCGGACGCTGCCGCAAGCCCAGCGGCTCGAGGAAATTCTGGGCCGCTGCAAGGTGCAGCCGCTGGTCGTGCATTTTGTGGTCGATGCGAACCAGTTGATGCGGCGGCTCACGGGGCGCCGCACGTGCGCAATTGGCGGCGAGATATATAATATATACGATCACCCGCCGAAGGTGCCTGGCCGCTGTGACCGAGACGGCGGGAATCTCGTGCAGCGTCCCGATGACCGCGAGGAAGTAATCGCGGAGCGGCTTGCGGCCTACCAACGCCAGACGAGCCCGTTGGTGGATTATTACCGCGGGCGCGGCGTGCTCAGGGATGTCGACGGCATGGCGGCTCCGGCAACGGTCACGAAAGACGTTCTCGAGGTGCTGGCGCAGAAACAATGATTGTTTGCAAATCCGCTGCGGAACTCGAAACCATGCACCGCGCCGGGTTAGCGGTTTGGGATGTGCTGAACACTTTGCGCCAAGCCGTGCAGCCGGGCATGAGCACGCTCGACTTGGAGAAGATTGCCGCTCAGGGCGCCCTCGAGCATGGCGCCCGGCCGGCGTTCAAAGGCTACCGCGGCTATCCCTGTGTGCTGTGCGCCTCGGTCAATCACGAGGTCGTCCACGGCATACCGTCGGCCTCGCGGCGCTTGAAAGAGGGGGATATTATCTCGCTCGATTTTGGTGTCGAGTTGAATGGCTACTATGGAGATGCCGCGCTAACGCTCCCGGTAGGGAAGATCCGGCCCGAAGCCGCCGATCTGTTGTCTGTGACTCGGGAATCGCTGGATAAGGCGATTGAGAAGGTTCGGCTGGGCAATCGCTTGAGCGATATCTCCGCGGCCGTGCAGCAATGGGTCGAGCGGCATGGCTTCTCCGTGGTGCGTGAGTTTGTGGGCCACGGTATTGGAACGAAGATGCACGAAGAGCCGAACCTGCCGAATTATGGCGAACCGGGGCACGGCCCCCGCCTTGAGGAAGGCATGGTCTTCGCCATCGAACCGATGGTCAATGCGGGCGGCCCGGGAGTTAAAGTTCTCGACGATCAGTGGACGGCGGTAACCACCGACGGCAGTTTTTCGGCGCATTTCGAGCACACCGTCGCCGTTACCTCCAATGGCCCTTGGATTTTGACGCGGCCCCGGGAGGCCGTGGGAGCATCCTGGTAATTTTTGGAGACTATGGCAAAACCTCCTCAGTCCGACAAGAAGAAAGCGGATTCCGGCAATCCCAAGGAAGACGCCATCGAAGTGATGGCCACGGTGATCGAGCCGCTGCCGAACGCGATGTTTCGCGTGCAATTGGACAATAAGCACCAGGTGCTCGCGCATATTTCCGGCAAGATGCGCAAGAATTTTATTCGTATTCTCGCGGGAGACAAGGTGGCCGTCGAGCTTTCGCCCTACGATTTGACTCGTGGGCGAATCGTCTACCGGTATAAGTGAGCACCCGATCAGGGTGCTCATCCCGAGCGACGAACGCCCGGGGTCCCCGCCGCACGCCGCTTTTGCGTGTGGTGGGGTGAGGAGCGAGGGATCTCTCTTTGCCTTTGCCGGCAACAGAGTCGCTTCGCCCGGGGCCCCCGCCGCACGCCCCTCAGCGTGAGCGCGATGCGCTCGCGCGCTAAAAGAAGTCGCGTGCGGTAGGGTGGGAGCGAGGGATCTCTCCGGGTCTGTGGGGTATGAATCCCGCGCGAACGAGCGATCATCTGATGCTTTGCTCACGAAAGCCGGAGAGTCTGTAGCCCAGGGCGCGGCGCTTTTCAGCCGGCCCTGGGGAATTTCGTCAAGAGAAGAATGGAGTTTTATGAAGGTTCGAGCCTCAGTCAAAAAGATTTGCGATAAATGCAAAGTCATTCATCGGCGCGGCGTGGTTCGGGTGATTTGCAGTAATCCGAAGCACAAGCAGCGCCAGGGTTAGGAGCTCTTATGGCCCGTATTGCTGGAATTGATTTGCCGGTTCAGAAACGTCTATGGGTCGGATTGACCTCCATCTATGGCATTGGGCAGCCTCGCGCTCGCGCGATCTGCGCCAAGGCCAAGGTGGACGAAACGAAAAAGATTAAGGATCTGACCGAAGAAGAGGTGAACCGGCTTCGTCAGGAAATTGAGTCCGAAGGCCAGGTAGAGGGCGATCTCCGCAAGGAGATTCAGATGAACATCCGCAGGTTGATTGAGATCCAGTGTTATCGCGGATTGCGTCATCGCCGCAACCTGCCTGTGCGCGGACAGCGCACGCATACCAACGCGCGTACGCGGAAAGGTCCGCGCAAGGGCGCCGTGGCCGCCAAGAAGAAAGTAATGGCTCGCAAGTAAGCCAGTCTCGATAGGGGGAATGCTTTGGCCAAGGAACCGCAAGAGGGAGCGGCAGCGTCGACGGCGGCAGCGGGGAAGCCTTCGCGGCGCAAGAAGGAATTTAAGAAGAAGCGCGAGCGCCGTGTGGTGCCGCACGGCCTGGCTTGTATCCAGGCAACTTTTAACAACACCATCGTGACCATCACGGCTCCGGATGGCCGCTCCATCTGCTGGTCTTCCGCCGGTTCCATCGGCTTCAAGGGTTCGCGCAAGGGCACTCCCTATGCCGCGCAGCAAGCCTCCATGACCGCCGCGTCGGTCGCGCGGGATCAGTACGGCATGAAGAGCGTGGAAGTGCGTGTCAACGGGCCGGGATCCGGCCGTGAATCCGCGGTTCGGGCGCTGGCCTCCGCGGGATTGCACATTGTGCATATCAAGGATGTGACCCCGGTGCCTCATAATGGTTGTCGCCCGCCGAAGCGCCGCCGCGTTTAGAAAACGCGGCCATAGCGTTTAGCGGTCGCCGGGAAAAAAGGAGAAAACGAAGTGGCAAGACATCGGGAAGCGGTTTGTCGCCTATGCCGCAGGGAAGGCCAGAAGCTCTTTTTGAAGGGCCTGCGGTGTTTCACCGAAAAATGCGCCATCGAAAAGCGCAATTTCGTTCCGGGACAGCACGGCCAGGCGCGGCGGCCCAAGGTCGCGGGTTACGGTTTGCAACTGCGTGAAAAGCAGAAGGTCAAGCGCACTTACGGATTGCTCGAGCGCCAGTTCCGCTCCTATTTCCACAAGGCCGAAAAGGCCAGCGGTCCGACGGGCGAAAACCTCATTGTCATGCTGGAAAGGCGCCTGGACAATGTGGTGAGGCGCATCGGGCTGGCTGGTTCCCACGCGCAGGCGCGCCAATTCGTCTTGCATGGCCATGTGAGTGTCAACGGGAGAAAGGTGAATATTCCGTCCTTTCTGGTCAGCGTCGGCGATGAGATCACGCTCAAGCCCAACATGCATGAGAACACCATGGTCCTTGAGGCCCGCAATGTCGCGCAAAGTCAAAATATGGCGCCCTGGCTGGACATCGATCGCGAGAATTTCAAGGCGCGCGTCGTGGCCATGCCTAAGCGGGAAAATATTCAGACGCCGGTATTCAACGAGCAGTTGATCGTGGAGCTGTACTCGAAGTAGTCCGCACGGCTGCCGATCTTGCAAATTTTCATGCCCCGCGCGGCGGGGAGGAAGGATAGCGACAAATATGTGGAAGGGCTTTCAGAAACCGAAGCGGTTGGCGGCGGAGCTCGATTCGCTCACCGACAAGTACGGAAAATTTTCGGCTCAGCCGTTTGAGCGCGGCTGGGGCACGACGGTAGGCAATGCCTTGCGCCGCGCGCTGCTCAGTTCCATCGAGGGCGCCGCGATTACCGCCGTCAAGATCGAAGGCGTCTTGCATGAGTTCAGCTCCATTCCAGGCGTGGTCGAAGACGCCACCGACATCATCCTCAACCTCAAGCAGGTTCCTCTCAAGCTCAATAACGACCAGCCCAAGACCATCACGCTCAATGCCGAGGCTGCCGGCGTCGTGACTTCCGCCATGATCGAGGAAGACGCCGATTTCGCCGTGCTGGACAAGAACGTTTACATCGCCACCGTGAGCGAAGGCGGCAAATTGCAGCTTGAGATGCGCGTCAAGAACGGCCGCGGATACGTGGGCGCCGACCGCAATTTCGACGAGGATCTTCCCATCGGCTATATTCCCGTGGATTCCGTGCACTCGCCGGTGCGCAAGGTGAATTATTCCGTCGAAGCCGCGCGGCTCGGCCAGATGACCGATTACGATCGCCTCATGCTGGAAGTCTGGACCAACGGCGCCATCACTCCGCAGGACGCCATTGGCCTCGCCGCCAAGCTCATCAAGGATCACATGAGCATCTTCATTAATTTCGAGGAGCAAACCGAGCTTCCCGAGGAAGCCGTGGAATCCTACAACGATCCTCGCCTCGAACACTTGGATCGTTCCGTGGAAGAACTCGAGCTTTCCGTGCGCTCCTACAATTGCCTCAAGAACGCCAATATCCAGACGATTCGCGAGCTCGTGCAGAAGACCGAAAACGAAATGCTCAAGACCAAAAATTTCGGCCGCAAGTCCCTGAACGAGATTAAGGAAATCCTCACCCGCATGGGTTTGGGTCTGGGAATGAAGTTCGACGAACACGGGCGCATCATCTGGCCTCCGCTGCCGAGCCAGACCGCTCCCGCAACGCCCGAGGAGACCGCGGGTCTGTAGCCGTTCGGCCCCTTGAGGCAAATCGAACATGCGACACCTTAATTCAGGATCGAAGCTCGGACGCAATCCCGCGCATCGCCGCGCAACCTTGCGCAATCTCGTGACCAACGTCATCGAGAAAGAACGCATCACCACCACCGTTCGGCGCGCCAAGGCCGCGCGGCCCCTGGTGGAACGGATCATCACTCTCGGCAAACGAGACTCCCTGCATACCCGGCGGCAGGCGGCGGCCTATCTGATGACTCCGGGTGCCACCAGCAAGTTGTTTGACGATATTGCGCCGCGCTTTGCCGACCGCGCCGGTGGCTATACGCGCATCATCCATGCGGGCTTCCGCATCGGGGACGGCGCGCAGTTGGCCATCCTTGAATTGCTGGGCTCTAAGCTGAAGAAGAAGGAAAAGAAAGATAAAGATAAGAAGAAGCCAGAGGTCGAAGCCGAGGAGCCTTCCGAAAAGCAGGCCTCCAAGAGCTAGCCAAAACTCTGTATGAAGAATGGGAAAAGGCCCGCCCCGTCAGCGAAGGCGGGCCTTTTCCATCTCCAGCACTCGCGGCGTGTGGCATAGCCACTCTCGGTTGTGCACATGTGGCACGGCCAATCTTGGCTGTGCTCCTGTGAGTATCTTTTGCATTCTCTCGATTCTCTCGCCGCCCTCGCCACAAAAGACCTCGCTGCAATCGCGAATCGCCCGCCGCCCGGACGCGGAGCGCCACTTTAGAACAAAAGATCGCGTTCATCCGGAGATATGCGGGCTGGATTCCTGAGCGCGCGAATAACTTTGTCGCCGAGTCGCCATCCACGCCGCCCATTGCGCGATCGTTGCGCCGCCGGTATCGAGCAGCGCGTCCCACACCGAAGCGCCGCGGCTGGGCACGAAAATCTGGTGAATTTCGTCCGAAGAGGCGTACAGCGCGGTGATCAGAATAGCCAGAAAGGCCCAGCGCCATTGCCAGCCTTGTCTCGGCATGCGGATGGCGCGAAAGAGCAGCAGGCCGAAAACGAAGTATTCGGTTAAATGAGCGCACTTGCGGATGAAATCGTGCAGCGTGAAGAGCGTGTGCTGGCGCGCATGCGGAAGCAGCGCATGGAGAATGTCGATGACGACCGTCTGCGTGTGGTCGCTCGAGAAGCTGTCGGTCGAGAAAGCGAAAATGACGCCCGCCCACGCCACCACGAGCAGCCACGCGCGAACTCGGGAAAATCCGGGGCTATTCCACCTGATAGTTGGGCGCCTCGCGCGTGATGATGACGTCGTGAACGTGGCTTTCGCGCAGGCCGGCCGAGGTGATGCGCACAAACCGGCCGTGCTCCTGCAGTTCGCGAAGATTGGCCGCTCCGCAATACCCCATGCCGCTGCGCAAGCCCCCGGTAAGCTGATCCACGAGCCCGCCGAGCGGCCCTTTGTACGGCACGCGTCCTTCCACGCCCTCGGGCACGGACTTCCCGCGGTCCGCGGTCTCCTGTGAGTAGCGGTCAGCAGATCCCGCTTCCATCGCGCCCAGCGAACCCATGCCGCGATAAGACTTGAACGTGCGCCCTTGATACAGGATCGTCTCGCCGGGCGCCTCTTCGGTCCCGGCAAAGAGCCCTCCGATCATCACCACCGAAGCTCCCGCCGCGATGGCCTTGGTGATATCTCCCGAATATTTCACGCCGCCGTCGGCGATGATCGGAACGCCGGTGCCTTTCGCGGCCCGCCACGATTCCGCAATGGCGGTCACCTGCGGCACTCCGGCGCCGGTCACGACGCGCGTCGTGCAGATTGATCCTGGCCCGATGCCCACTTTCAGCCCGTCGATTCCGAGAGCGATCAGGTCTCGCGCGCCTTCATAAGTCGCCACGTTTCCCGCCACCAGCTGCATATCCGGCAGGCGCTGCTTCACCGCGCGAATCGCCTCCATGACGCGCGCGGAATGGCCGTGCGCCGTGTCGAGCCCCAGCACGTCGACGTTGGCCCGCGCCAGTTCCACGGCGCGGTCCAGGAAATCGCCGGTCGCGCCGATCGCGGCGCCCACGCGCAGGCGCCCGTGCTCGTCCTTCGTGGCCCCCGGATATTCCATCTTCTTCTGAATATCTTTGACCGTAATCAGCCCTTTCAAGTTGAAGTACTGATCCACCACCAGCAGCTTTTCGATGCGATGCCGCTGCAAGAGGCGCTCGGCTTCCTCCAGCGTCGTTCCCACCGCGACCGTGATCAGATTGTCTTTGGTCATCACGCTGCTGACAGCTTGCTCGAGATTTTTCTCGAAGCGCAGATCGCGATTGGTGAGAATGCCCACGAGTTTCGGCCCGCGCGTCACCGGCAATCCCGAAACGTGATATTTGTTCATCAGGTCGAGAGCGTGGCGCACCGAATGTTCCGGCGAAATAGTCACCGGATCGACGATCATGCCGCTCTCCGAGCGCTTCACGCGGTCCACTTCCTCGGTCTGCCGCTCCACGCTCATATTGCGATGGATGAACCCCAGGCCTCCCTGGCGCGCCATGGCGATGGCCAGGTGCGCTTCCGTAACCGTATCCATTGCCGACGAGACCATGGGAATATTGAGCGAGATTGCGCGGCTCAGGCAGGTGCGCGTATCGGCCTCGGCCGGAAGCACCGAGGACTTTCCGGGCAGCAGCAGAACGTCGTCAAAAGTCAGGCCTTCTAGGATGGCGCCTTCCATGTCTCTCCTATATCTTTTCTAAAAAAGGGCCTCGGGAAAAGAACCCGGGAATGGCGGCCAAAAACTCCACAGCCCAGCGGCAAGCCACTGGGCTGACGAAAAACTCACTCCGATTTGCCGTCGCATCAATTAAAGATCGATTGTATGGGTCGCGCCAGCATTGGTCAAGGTCGCCGCAACGGTTTGCTGGCGCCGCCGCGCCCTATCCTGCCGCTCCTCTTGTCCGTGTTACATTCATTTGCTGTCGCCGGCGCAAGGGCGCTCGGTGAAATTTCCTGGCTCCGAATGACGCGTGGACCAATTTAAGCCGCATCGCTTGCTTCGCAATGCGCACGCCATGACCCTGGCGGGCGCATTGCTGCCCAGACGTACCCCGGGGCTCCGGCCCGCGCAAGATCGCCTGTTCGAGGTGGAACCGGGAACGCAGTTGCTGGCGCGCTGCCATTGGCAGCGCGAGCCGCGCCAAGCGCCAACTTTGGCGATCGTGCACGGTCTCGAGGGCTCGAGCGAATCCGGCTATATGCGCACCTTGGCCGCGCATACTTTTGCCGCCGGCTTCAACGTGCTGCGCATCAACCAGCGAAATTGCGGCGGCACGGAACGGCTCACCCGCACGCTCTACAATTCCGGGCTGAGCGCCGACTTTCGCGCCGTTCTCTTCGAGCTCATCGAACGAGACACGCTGCCGCGAATTGTTTTCGCCGGCTATTCCATGGGCGGCAATCTGGTCTTGAAGATGGCCGGGGATCTGGCACAGGCCGCGCCGCCGGAACTGCGCGGCGTGTGCGCCGTGTGCCCCACGCTCGATCTTGCGGCCTGCGTGGATGCCATCGCGCGGCCGGAGAACCGGCTTTACCAGTGGCATTTCGTTCGCGATCTCAAATCGCGCATGCGCCGCAAGGCGAAGCTCTTCCCGGGCCAATTCGAATTGAATGGCATGAGCCGCGTGCGCACCGTGCGCGAATTTGACGACGTGATCACGGCTCCCTGCTGCGGCTATCTCAACGCCGCCGATTACTACCAGCGTGCCAGCGCCCTGCGCGTAATCGATCGTGTTGCCGTGCCCGCGGTCATCCTCACGTCCAAGGACGATCCTGTCGTCCCATTCGAAACTTTCGAGTCTCCTGAAGTCGCCGGGAATCGCCACATTCAAGTTGTGGCCCCGGAGCATGGCGGGCATTGCGCCTTCGTCTCGCGCTCGAGCGGGCCCGAGCGCTTTTGGGCCGAAGCACGAATTGTGGAGTTCTGCCTTGCGCACGCCCGCCCCTGAGTGGCACAGCCAATCTTGGCTGTGCATTCGACCTCGCGTCGGCGCCCTTTGCCCCGCGCGCCGTGTTCTGCCGTTGCTTTACGTTGTCCATCTGAGCGCAGCGAAGAATCTCTCATGCGCCTTACTCCCAACGCTGTCATCCCGAGCGCACGCTCCTCGCACGAAAGTCCCGCCGCGAACGTCTACCTACAGGATGAGCTTCGCGGCGCTCGCAAAGTCATCAGGAGCTTTCGTGCGTTAACAAAGTCCCGCCGCTCTTTGCTCTTCGCGCTGTCATCACGAGGTCGCCTCGGCGACCGCTTTTTGTAGCAGCGCCTTTAGGGCGACCGAGAGATCTGCAGTTGTCTTTGGCTGTTTCGCCTGTCGCGTCGGGCATGGCCGGCATTCCCCGCACCTCTGTTTTACGTTGACATTCTGAGCGCAGCGAAGAATCTCTCTGTCGGCGCTCTTTGCCCCGGGCTGCATCCCGTGTATTCTCTTGCGCGGAACGAAAATCTCGCCCTGGAAAATCCGCCCTCATGCCAACCCGAGACGAAGCTTGGTCCCTGCTCTGCGAATTCACCCAAAACGAAAACCTGCGCAAACACGCCCTCGCCGTCGAGGCCTGCGTGCGCGCCTATGCCCGCAAATCGGGAGCCGACGAGGAGCTTTGGGGCCTCGCCGCGCTGCTCCACGATTTTGATTATGAGCGCTGGCCCAATCAGGAGCACCACGCCGCCGAAGGCCATCCGTCTTCCGGAACCAAAATCCTGCGCGATAGCGGCTATCCCGAGGAGATGCTCCACGCCATTCTCGCCCACGCCGATTACACCGGCGTTGCGCGCGAAACTCCGCTCGACCGCGCCCTTTTTGCCTGCGACGAAATGGCCGGCTTTCTCACCGCCTGTTCGCTCGTCAAGCCCGGCAAGACCATCTTCGAAGTCGAGCCGGACTCCGTGAAGCGCAAGATGAAGGATAAAGCCTTCGCCCGCGGCGTCAGCCGCGATGACCTCGCCCGTGGCGCCCAGGAGCTCGGCGTCCCCCTCGAAAACCACATCAGTACCTGCATCGCCGCCCTGCGCTCCGTCGCCCCCTCCCTCGGCCTCGAACGCAAATCGTGATCGATCCCACGTGGAGAGACGATGTCGTTATGAAATCAAGCGCACGCTCCTTGCACGAAAGTCCCCGCCGCGAACGTCTGCGTTGGTGGCGCAGGCAATCCTGCCTGTGCAGCCCCGTTTTCGTAGCGCCGCCTTCCAGGCGGCACGCGCTTTTCTGGTCTCTGCGCACCCGGCGTCCCTGTCGCGCCCTAAGGGCAGCGAGGGCCCCCCGCACCTCTGTTTAACGTTGTCATTCCGAACGTAGTGAGGAATCCCTCATGCGCTTTTGCCTTCAGCGCCGTTACTCCAGACGCAGTGAGGAATCCCTCCGCCGCTTTTCTTTCTTTATCGCCGTCGCAGTCATACACTGCCGCCCATACCATGGGTATACGCTCCGAGAGAACTTTCTATGTCTACATGCTCGCCGGAAAGTCGGGCGTGCTGTACACCGGGATCACCAATCACCTGGCCCGCCGCCTTTTTGAGCACAAGCAAAAGAAAGTCCCCGGCTTCACTCAGAAGTACGGCGTAACCAGGCTGGTGTGGTTTGAACTTTACGGTGCAGCGGCGAGCGCGATTGCCAGAGAGAAGGAAATCAAATCGTGGAGGCGTTCGAAGAAAGTCGCGCTAATTGAGACAAAAAATCCAACATGGCGCGATCTCTCCCCATCTCTGATGTAAGCGCGCTGTCGCCCTGTCATTCCGAGCGCAGCGAGGGCGGTTTTCGCCCTCCGCACGTCCTTGCGGGGAATCCCTCATACGTTTGCTTTTAGCGCCGTCATCACGAGGTCGCCTCGGCGACTGAGGGATCTGCAGTTGTCTTTAGCTGTTTCTCCAACGAATCCTTTCCTTCTGCGCGCTCTTGCCCTTACGCCGTCATTCCGAACGCACGCTCCTCGCACAAACGTACCCCCCGCTCGCACTTAGCGCTGTCATCACGAGGTCGCCTCGGCGACCGAGGGACCTGCAGTTGTCTTTAGCTGTTTCTCCAACGAATCTTTCCTTCCGCGCGCTTCTTCCCACAAATCCAAACATGCGCCCCGCTGCGTGCAGCCCGCATGAACAATCGTTCGCCTCGTACCTTGCCCCGCAGGCCGTCGCCTCTCCCCTCGGCCCTCGTGCCGAACGAGGTCCGGCAAGGCCCTGTCATGACTTCGATGCTCTGGTGTGCGCGACCCCGGATCACCCGGCATTAAATAAGTAGGCGAACATAGGGCGAAGATGAGACACTGGCTATGGCAGTTGTTGCCGCAGCCGTGAGCACTGATAGCTTCTTCGATGAGTCCACCGAGCAGTCGCGCATCAAGGCGACTATCACTCGGGATTATTTTTGGGCGTGGGCGAAAGTCATTCTCGCTTCGGTTAAAAAGCGCGGTGGTCGCATCGCGTACATAGATTTGTTCGCGGGCCCAGGGAGATACAAAGACGGTACGAACTCAACGCCTCTTCTCATTCTCGAAATGGCGATAGCCAACGACGACATGAGCCGGCATCTTGTCACGCTTTTCAATGACGCTGACAAAGAGAATGCCGCCAAGCTTCAAAAGGAAATTGATGCCTTACCGGGAATAGAAAAGCTTAAGTACAAGCCCCACGTGGAGGCGGAGGAAATAGGCGACAAAATTGTCGCCATGTTTGAGGAGAGCAAGCTGGTTCCCACTTTCTTCTTCGTTGACCCGTGGGGTTACAAGGGGCTGTCGCTGGGTCTGATTAATTCCGTCCTGAAGAACTGGGGCTGTGATTGCGTGTTCTTTTTCAATTACAACCGCATCAACATGGGTCTGAACAATGAGGCGGTCGAGCAGCACATGGACGTGCTTTTCGGCAAAGAACGCGCAAACCAGCTTCGGGCAAAACTGGCCGGACTACCGCCGAGCGAACGAGAAGCCGCCATAGTCGAGGCGTTGTCGCAAGCTCTGCGAGAGCTTGGCGCCGAGTACGTGCTTCCGTTCTGCTTTAAGGACGAGAACGGAAGACGGACAAGCCATCATTTGGTATTCGCCACAAAGCATCCACGTGGCTATCGAATTATGAAGGAAATCATGGCAAAGCATAGCTCTGAGGAGCATCAGGGAGTTGCATCGTTCGGGTATTGCCCGGCTTCAGCAATTCACTCGATGCTGTTCGAGCTTAACCGTCCGCTCGACGACCTCGAAAACATGCTACTGGAGACCTTTGCGGGCCAGGCGCTGACTACGGAGGAAATTTACGACCGCCACAATGTCGGACGCCCCTACACAATGAAGAACTACAAGAAGGTCTTGCTCAGCATGGAGGAAAGGGGCCTCATCAAAGTAAACCCGCCGGCCGCGCGGCGGCGAAAGGACACGTTCGCTGACAGCGTGTGTGTCACGTTTCCCGCGAAAGCGCACCCGCGCTAAGGAGACATCATGAGTATCAACAGCGCAATTGAGTGGACGGATGCAACGTGGAACCCTGTCCGCGGATGCACGAAAGTCAGTCCCGGCTGCAAGCATTGTTACGCCGAAGCTTTTGCAGAGCGATTCCGCGGCGTCAAGAACCATCCATACGAGCAGGGATTCGACCTCAGACTCGTTCCTGACAAACTTACTGAGCCGTTTCGTTGGCGAACGCCGAAGATGGTCTTCGTGAACTCAATGAGCGACCTTTTTCAGGACGAAGTTCCCGAGGGCTACATTGAGGCGGTTGCAAAAGTGATGGTCAGCGCTGACTGGCACACCTTTCAGGTGCTAACGAAGCGTCCGAGCAGAATGGCAAAATTGCTCTTGACCCGATTGCGCTTCGCAGCTACCGCACGACACATCTGGTGGGGCGTGAGTGTTGAGGATAAGCTCTACGGATTGCCGCGGATCGCGGAGTTGCGGTCTGCGCCAGCGGCTGTGAGGTTCCTTTCAGTCGAGCCACTCTTGGAAGATTTAGGTAGTTTGGACTTGCGCGGCATTCACTGGGTAATCGTCGGCGGTGAGAGTGGAATAGGGGCGAGACCAATGAAGCGGGAGTGGGTTATCTCTGTCCGAAACCAGTGTGCCCATGCGAGCGTGCCATTCTTTTTCAAGCAATGGGGAGGTTTGCACAAGAAAGATGCCGGAAGAAAGCTTGACGGAAGATTGTATGACGAGTTTCCGCCCAGAGTTAATCCGACACAAGCTAACGGTAACCGGATGTACTTGGCAAAAAGTGTAGAAAACGAATTACTTAATCACGGGCGAATGGTCGCAACCTCTCATCTGTCAGTTCCCGCTGATTAGTGCCACCGAATGCTTCCCCTGGGAAAGCATTTGCCGGCGCGTTCGAACGAGCAGATTCGTTCGAACATTTGGCGCCTCGACTGCATTTTGCCCGAATACTAACCGTAAACTAAAGGAAACTATTGCTAACTAAACAATAATATGCCATCCTGCGGGAAAGTCTACCAACAGGATGAGCTTTCGCGCTCAACAAAGTCCGCGCATGTTTTCTGGCCATCCGTCTTGTCTCCCGCGTCTAAGGCTGTTCTCCTCGCCTCCGCGCGCGTATAGCGTGTGGTGCCAAGGGCCACAATGCAATCTCGGCCAGGAGAAATCAGCCAACGTCCCAACGGTTAACGCCGGCACAATGAACACCTACACAAAAGTCTCACGTAACACTCCGAGAATGCGCACTTACCGATTCTCAGCACTTAAACCATCTTTAGAATCAACACTTGCAGAAATATCGGGAGGGGCTGGGCCGCGCCGGATCCGTCGTCACCTAGCCCACGTGCCCGCAAATCATCTAGAATCACACTCTTGCATAAAAACGCAACGCAACTCACATGGAATCACACTCTTGCAAAAAAAGTGGGGGGTACCCCCCGCCGGGCGCATTTTCATTGCCATTCTTCGCCGCCAACGTCACGGGCATCAGGAGCTTCGCGGCGCTTGAAAAGACCTCAGGAGCTTCGCGGCGTTCACAAAATCGAATCCGAGGGGGAGCGGGCTTCCCAAGTCGCTAGCCATGCGACGCCCGGCGATCAATTCGCGATATAATTCATCCTCGCGGCCCGAAGAGGCGCCTGCCCCAAGAGGCGCCTGCAAGATAAGGCGGAGTTCAAACCCAAGGGCGGAGTCTTGTGACGCACAGACAGCAAACCCATAGCGTAAAAGTTGGCCGCGTGACCGTTGGCGGTGGCGCGCCCATCGTCATTCAGTCGATGACCAATACCGATACCGCCGATATCCCCTCGACCGCGCAGCAATGCCTCGAGCTTGCCTCCGCCGGCTCCGAAATGGTTCGCATCACCGTAAACGTTCCCGAAGCCGCCGCCGCCGTTCCCGAAATCAAAAAGCGCATGCTCGACGCCGGCTGCGAAGCTCCGCTCATCGGCGATTTTCACTATAACGGCCACGTCTTGCTCACCAAATATCCCGACTGCGCTCGTGCTCTCGACAAATATCGCATCAATCCCGGCAACGTCGGCGCGGGCAAGCGCCGCGACGAACAGTTCGCCACGATTTGCGGCATCGCCCGCGATAATGGCAAGCCCGTGCGCATCGGCGTCAATGGCGGCTCGCTCAATCAAGAGCTGGTCATGCGCAAGATGCAGGAGAATACCGAAGGCGATCTCGGCCTCAGCTCCGAAGAGATCATCAACGAGTGCATGGTTCTCTCCGCCGTGGAGTCCACCGAGCTTGCTCTGCAATGCGGCCTGCGCGAAGATCAGATCATCATCTCCTGCAAAGTTTCGCGCCCGCTGCATCTGATCGCTGTCTATCACACGCTCGCCCAGCGCACCCGCCAGCCCTTGCACCTCGGGCTCACCGAAGCGGGCATGGGCCTGAAAGGCGCCATCTGGTCTGCCACGGCCATGGGCATTCTCCTGAACGAGGGCATCGGCGATACGATTCGCATCTCGCTCACGCCTCGTGTGGGCGGCGATCGCCGCGAAGAGGTCTACGCGGCGTGCGAATTGCTCCAGGCGCTCGGCCTGCGCGCCTTCGCTCCCAGCGTCACCGCCTGCCCCGGCTGCGGCCGCACCACCAGCACTACGTTTCAGCAGCTCGCCGAAAGCATCCAGGGCTACGTGCGCGACAAAATGCCCGAATGGAAGCAGCAGTACGAAGGCGTCGAGTCCATGACGCTCGCGGTGATGGGCTGCATCGTGAACGGCCCGGGCGAATCCCGCGCCGCCAATATCGGCATCAGTCTGCCTGGCACCGGCGAATCGCCGAGCTGTCCCGTCTATATCGACGGCCAGCACTTCACCACGCTGCGCGGCACTTACGACGATCTTGCCGCGCAGTTTCAGGCGCTCGTCGATGACTACGTGGCCAATAAATACACGCGCCGCGAAGCGACCCCCGCTTCCGCCGGCGCCGGAATTTCGTTGTAGCCCAGGGCGCGCTCACGTTGTTTGTGAGCGGCCCTGGGGCTTTTCGGGTCTTGGAATCCGGACGAGTGGGCCCTGTAATCCGACGAGCTGGATGCGCCGTAAGTGAATATTGTCCTGAACGGAAGCCCAGATAAATAAGAAGATAAATAAAGTGAAACCAATTAAATGAAGATCACACGCGAAGATGTTTTGCGCGTCGCCGAACTCGCGCATCTCGAGCTCACCGAAGCCGAAATCGAGATGTTCTCGCGCCAGCTCGACTCGATTTTGAGCTACGTCGAAAAACTCAACGAGCTGGATACCAGCAATGTCGAGCCCATGTCGCAGGTCGCGCCGCCCGCGATCTTCGGCGAAGGCGCAGCCGCGGGCACGCCGCTCCGCGAAGATGAGCTCAAGCCTTGCGCGATCATTGACGAAGTGCTCGCGGGCGCGCCCGACGCCAGCCCGCCGTATTTCCGCGTCCCTCGCGTCATCGAACGCTAGCGCCGTCCGCGATGACAGCGACCAATTCAGGACCAATTGAGGATAAGATTTCAGGATAAGATTTGAATGACGTGGGGCTGTAGCTCAGATGGATAGAGCGGAGGTTTCCTAAACCTTAGGTCGGGAGTTCGACTCTCCCCAGCCCCACCAGTTTTTTGCATTTGTTCGCAAAGAGGTTCGCGGCTTCTGGCCCGCCCTCTCGTTCAGGTACCCAACTAAAGCTGGACCTTTGCCGGCGTGCTATTGCGGGAGTGGAAGATGGGAATGTATACTTGCGGCAAAGCTCGGCCATCGACGCAATTTTCCGGGGAAGTATCGCATTCGATTGTTTCGGCCGCGGTGAAGGGAACACACCATGGCGCAGATCACCCTTACGGCAGACGGAACTCGCGAGTGTAAACGCCGAACCGGCGTAGTGTGTCAGGAGAGGAGTCGAAGATGAGCAAGAAATCGATCTCCCGCAGGCAAATTCTGAAGGGTGGCGGCGCCCTGGTTGTTGGGTTCAGCTTGTTTGGACCGGACGTGAAAGTGATGGGTCAGGGGCGTCCTCCGGACCCTCAATTCGTGCCCGACCCCCTGGATTATCTCGATCCGCGAGATCTCGATTCCTGGCTCGCAGTGATGCAGGACGGCAGCATCACGGTGTTCACCGGCAAGGTGGATTTGGGCACAGGCGTGGAAACGGCGCTGGCGCAGATTGTGGCCGAGGAATTGGATGTGCGGTTCGATCAGATCCACATGAAAATGGGAGACACCGCGAAAACAGTGGATCAAGGGCGTACCGCCGGCAGCAACACCATCCAGGGTGCGGGCCCCCAGTTGCGCCAGGCGGCAGCCGCGGGGCGGCTGGAACTATTGAAAATGGCGTCGGCGCGACTGGAAACCCCGCTGGAGAAGCTGACGGTGGTCGAGGGCGTCGTCGCCTCGGCTGACTCTCCGGCGAAAAAGATCTCTTACGGCGATCTTATCGGCGGCCAGCGCTTCAACATAAAAGTAACGGCTACGGGAATACAGGGTGGATTGAAAGTCGCGCCCGAGGTTCGTGCCAAGAGTTACAAAGATTACAAGATCGTGGGCACCCCGATTCCGCGTGTCGATCTGCCTCAGAAGCTGACCGGGGAGTACGCCTATACGATGGATGTGCGCGTTCCCGGAATGCTGCATGGCCGAGCCGTCAGGCCGGCGAATGTACTCTCGACCAAGCCGGCGACAGTGGATGAAAGTTCGATCGCGCATATTCGCGGCGTGGTGAAAGTCGTTCAGGAAGGAAGTTTCGTCGGAGTCGTGGCGGAAACCGAATGGGCGGCCATTCAGGCAGCGCGGGCGTTGAAGGTGACTTGGACAGCGCCGGAAACCAAACTGCCCGCCAACCGGGACGAGATTGACGCCTATCTGAAGCAAACGCTAAGTTCCCGAATCAGCGATGCAGCCAAAGAGGACGATGCGATTTTCTCCCAGGCGCATAAGACACTGGAAGCCAGTTACCATTGGCCTTTCCAGAACCACGGCATGTTCGCACCCTCTTGCGCGGTAGCGGATTTTCAAGGGGACAAGGTGACGATCTGGACCGGTGCGCAAGGTCCTTTCACCACGCGCGATCGAGTGGCCGCCATGTTGAATTTTCCCAAGCGCAATGTCGATGTCCGCTATGTGGAGAGTTCCGGCTGCTATGGGCGTCTCACGGCGGATGATGCGGCCGAGGATGCCGTAATCATGTCCCGCGCGGTGAGCAAGCCGGTGCGCGTGCAGTGGATGCGGGCGGACGAGCACGTCTGGGAACCGAAAGGACCGCAGCAGCTTTTTGCCATGCGCGCGGCTGTGGATGCGGAGGGCAATATTACCGCCTGGGATTCGACCGCTTGGAGCTTCCCTTGGACCGAAGCTCAGGGAACACCGCAATTGGGTGAGAGGCAGATTGGCCTTAAGTTTCCGCCTGCGGAAGGGGCCGGGGGCACCGGTGAAGGCACAATAGGCGGCGGGGGCGCTTCTCCCATGTACGAGGTCGCTCATAAGCGTGGGCAAAGCGTGACCGCGCCTTGGCCGCAGGACGAGCCGACGCCATTGCGAACGGGTCCTCTGCGTTCGCCCGGAGAACCGCCGCGCGTCTTCGCCGTCGAATCTTTCATGGATGAAATGGCCGCGGAACTGGGCGTGGACCCGGTGCAATTCCGCCTGCGCCACCTCAAGAATAATAAGCGGGCTACCGAGGCCTTGCTGGCGGCAACGGAAAAAGCCGGATGGAAAGAGCGTCCCTCGCCCGCGCCGGCCTCGAGCGGTACGAAAGCCGTGGGAAGAGGTGTGGCCGTCGCCGTCTGGCGCGGCAGCACGGTTCCCGCCGCGGTTGCCGAGGTCGAGGTGGATAAATCGAATGGTCAGGTGAAGGTCACGCGCGTAACCATGGCGCATGACTGTGGTTTGATTGTGAATCCCGACGGGCTGCGGATGCAGTTGCACGGAAATATCCTCCAGGGAATCAGCCGGGCGCTCATGGAGGAAGTTCGCTTCGACGCATCCGGAGTGAAGACCGTGGATTGGCAGTCTTATCCCGTGATCAGATTCCACGATATTCCGGAAATCGAGACGGTGTTGATTAATCGGCCGGAGATCCCTTCTTCGGGCGGCGCCGAGCCGTCCGTCATTGTTGTGCCCGCGGCCGTCGCCAATGCCATCTTCGATGCCATTGGGGTTCGCATGCGCGAAGTGCCATTCACGCCTCCGCGCGTACTGGCGGCGCTGAAGGCCAAAACCACGGTTTCACAGCGCCTGTAATTCGCGGCTAATTTCAGGATCAATACGGCACGAAGAAGGTCAGGTAAGGCCGACAATCGCTTGCAGCCTGCCTGCCCTCGAGAATTCCCGGAAAAGTATCCTGATATCGGCATTGCTTCCTCGATAAACAAGGAGCGGTCAAACGTGAATTTGCGCGCCGTTTCCGCTAGAATGCGATCGGGCCAAAATGGATTTCGATCAACTCAATACCTTTGTCGAAGTGGCAAAGCACGGCAGTTTCTCCCTGGCCGGACGCAAGGTCTTCCGGTCGCAATCGGCCGTCAGCGCCCAGATTCGGCAACTCGAACAGGAATATGGCGAAAAGCTTTTCGGCCGCATGGGCAAAACCGTCCGGCTGACGCCGGCGGGCGAAGTGCTGTTCGAGTATGCGGAGCGCTTCCTATCGCTGCGCCAGGAATCGCTGCGGGCCGTGGCCGATCAATCGGAGATGCCCCGCGGCATCCTGGCCATCGGCGCGAACGAGGCCACCTGTCTGTACGTTTTGCCGGAGGTTTTCTCGAAATTCCACCGCAACTTTCCCGACGTGCAAATCAGTATCTACCGCAACTTCAGCCATAAAATCCTGCAGCGAGTGGAGGACGGGACGATCGACCTGGGCATCGTGACCCTGCCCGTGAAATCGCCCAGCCTCAAGGTGCATTCGATTTATCGCGATCGCGTGATGCTGATGGTCAGCACGAAAAATCCGCTTTCGAAGCAAAAAGAGGTCAGCGCGAAAGATATAGCCAGCCAGCCGCTGATTTTCCCGAAGACCGGCTTTACGCGCCAAGTGCTCGATAAAGTCTTCCGCCCCTACGTTGCCGAGTTGCGCATCGTCATGGAGTTGCCCAGCGTCACGATGATCAAGCTCTTTGTGGGCGCCAATCTCGGCGTATCCCTGATCAGCGAAGGCTTCACCAAGGATGACGTGCGCGCCGGCCGCGTGAAACTCATCCCCATAAAGGACGTCGAGCTCACGCGCGAACTCGGATTGATCTACCGCCGCGACCGCCATTTGCCCCGCGCCGCCACCGCCTTCGCGGACCTCATTCGCGGCGCCGACGACGAGTCCAGCAGCAAAGACGGCAAGCCCGAAGACACATCGGCTTCTTGAATAAATGTGCCAAGGGATGACGCGAGGGGTGCGCAGCGAAACTCCTCCGGGCAGGGTTGCACCCCAATTTCAGCAAGGTTTCTCTTAAAGGTATAAGTGAGGTGAATTCAGCTCAGGATTGCGGCTTTTTGTCCGCGGCCGCCGGGTCTGTTCCCAGCTTCGACGCCCAGTTGTGCCACACGACTTTGTCTTTGTTGAATGTCGGATCGGCAAGCGCCATGCCCATGGGGATCCAGGATGTGCTGCTTACTTGCGCATACGCGGCTTTTGCCAATGTGCCCTGCGGCGTAACCAGGAAGAAGTAAGTATCCGCGGGCGTCTGGCGTTCCAGCACCAGCACATCCGCATGCTTGCTGTCCTGCGTCAAAAAGACGCCGCGTCCGACCGGCTGGCCGCCCTCGGTCGCCCGTGGAAGCGCGACCACTTTAACCGGGCCGTTGCATACTTGCAGGATCCCGCAGACGTCCTGCGGAATGCCGTTGGCTACCGGTTTCCAGTTGAGCGTATCTTTGTGATCCATAATCTCTTTACTTACGTTGTACTGACCGCCGGCTTGCGCGCGCAGGTTCGCCGGCAATTGCCAGGCCAAGATCATCGCCACGGGCGCGAGCCAGAAAAACTTGCGAAATCGACTGGTTTTCATCGTTTCCTTCCTCCGGCCTATTTACACGGACCGAAAAATCTCGCAGTTACGGCCAAGGATTTCTGCGATGCCAAGCCACTGGGGTTGAACCCTGTATAACGGGGAATCATCTCAAGTTAGTATCCGCAGTTCAATCCTTTTCTTACGACTCTTTTCCTCGCTCGCCGCACACGTAGCCGCCCCGACCACGAACGGCGCAGGCCCGGTAGGGGCCAGTCTGAGTGACAGCTACTTTGTTCGCGGGTTTTCGGGATCATCCTGGACCTTAACTTCAAAGCCAGCACGGTATGTCCTTCCCCCGGCGAGCGACCCCAGTGACGGCTCTCCGTATTGGTTTAGCGGTTCCTTAAAGTTAACAACAATTGTCAACGCTGGTTTGCCCGTGCGCTCTTCGTAATCCTTGGCGGTTTGGAGGACCCCTATGCCAGTGCCTAGCGCCATTCTCGCTTGCGGCGTACCTACACCGTCAAAGATATCCTCAGGCCACCCAGCGTCACGAGTGTTCATATAACGATGCTCCTTTCCCCGCATCATACACCCTCAGAGTCAAACTGACCCACTACCGCCCGGTAGTGGGTCAGTAGTTTCGGTGTGGGGTCAGTTTGAAACGAAGGTGAGATCCGATGTAGAATCGAACGAGAATCCGAGGTGTTCCCAGCGATGGATTCTGATGATCGGAAGAGTATACGTAGAGTAAGTTTGCTTGTGATTGGCGGCGGAGTACTGCTGGCCCTTGCGATCTCCAGCTTCTCCCATGATCCTATGTTTCTGTTGTTTGGGTTCGGCCCTGCGGCGATGGGGTTGATGCTTTTCTTGACTTCGTTTTTCCGCCTCAAAGAGGCCAAGAATCCATTGCCGCGATGGCGCGGTAAAGTTTTTGGGCTGCTTACCTTCAGTGTCTACGTACCACGCCTGTTCTTCAACTACCGCCTTCCTGCGAGTCGGCGGGCTTTGGCCCTTATTGCGTACTTGATTGTTTCAGGGCTTCTTCTGCTTTGGCCTGCGAAACGTCACCCTGAGCAAGGTAGTCAAAAGCCAATCGCGGGTGGCGGCGGCTTGATTTCAAACTGACCCACTACCGCCTGCCCGTTCACTTGACACTTATTCCGCCAAGCTGTTAGCTTGGAATGTTCTTGGTAGAGGTGCGGAGGCCATCAGTAGCCGGGCCGGCATTTTCCGAGGCGCTTCGGAGGCCCGCGCGAAAGGGGCCGGGACGCAGCTAAAGCTTGCTCCCGCCTAACGTTCCGCCGAAATCGCCGCCGGAGGCGCACTCCGCGGCGGTTGGCAGACGAGCCTAAGGTTCGTCTACTGTCATCCGGTCCCCCGCGGCTTTGGGCGCCGATCGGATGGAGCGCTATCGGGAAGCGAAGACCGCGATCTGTTCCCTCGCCGATTTTCCTTCTCTGCCCTCCATCCGCGCATAACCGGAAGTTTGGCCAGGCAACAACATGACCGACATTTTTCAGCTTACGCGCAAGCTCGTGGATATCGAATCGGTGACCAATCACGAGGCCGCGGCCGGAGAGTTTCTCTTCGAGACGCTCTCGCCGCTGAGCGCCCGCTTTTCCGGGCACGTCGAACGCTGCCCCGTCGAGGCCGATCGCTTCAACGTTTTCGCGCATTGGGGAGAGCCGCTGGTTACGCTCTCGACCCACATGGATACGGTCCCGCCCTTTTTCCCGTCTCGCGAAGATGAAGATTTTATCTGGGGGCGCGGCGCCGCGGATGCCAAGGGCATTATCGCTTCCATGATCGCGGCCGCCGAGGGGCTGCTGGAAAGCGGCGCGCGCAATTTCGGTCTGCTCTTCGTCGTGGGAGAAGAGCGCAATAGCGCGGGAGCTTACGCCGCGGCCCGGAATCCTCGAGGCTCGCGATTCTTGATCAACGGCGAGCCCACGGAAAACAAGCTGGCCCTGGCGAGCAAAGGCATTCTGCGCTACGAAATTGAAGCGCGCGGCAAGCTCGCGCACTCGGCCTATCCCGAGCTGGGCGAATCCGCAATCGACAAACTTCTGGATGCGCTTCAGGAGATTCGCAAAATCGCTTTGCCCGAAGACCCGCTGCTGGGGCCAAGCACTTTGAATATCGGCGTCATTTCCGGAGGGCGCGCGCCCAACGTCGTTCCCGACGCGGCCGTGGCCGAAATTGCCGTCCGGCTGGTTGGCGATCCCGCGCCGGTTCGGCAGGCGATGATCGACGCAGCCGGGAGCCGCGCCGAGGTGCGCGAGATTCTTTGCATCCCCGCCATAAATTTCGAGCGGCTCGACGGCTTCGAAACGTCCATCGTTGCCTACACCACCGATGTGCCGGCATTCGGCGATAGCTGGGGCAAGCCTTTCTTGCTCGGCCCGGGGAATATCCATGTGGCGCACACCAACGAGGAGCGCGTATCCAAAAAGGAGCTCCTTGCGGCAAGCTCGATTTATCGGCAGATGGTAAGAAAGCTTCTGGGTGACGCATGAGTGCGCTCGCAAAGTTGGCGAAGGTGACCGCGGAATGATCGTGATGAAATTTGGCGGCTCGTCCGTCGAGTCCGGCGCCGCGATCGAGCGCGTGGCGGGGATCGTCAGGTGTGCGCTTGCCCGCAAACCCGTTGTGGTGGTCTCCGCCATGGGCAAAACGACGCAGCAGCTTTTGACCATGGGTGAGGAGGCCAGCGCCGGAAATAAACGACAGGCGCTCGAAAGGCTGCGCGCCCTGCGGGAGATGCATGAGCGGGAGATCGGCGCAGCGCTTCCTGAAGCGAGTGAAGATCTGGGGCAAATTCTCGACTGCCATTTTCGTGAGATGGCCGACTTGCTCGAGCAATTGGCGGCGGCTGGCGAGTTTTCTCCCCGATCGGCCGATGCACTGGCGAGCTATGGGGAGCGCTTGTCGAGCCAATTGATCGCCATGGCGTTTTCCAATTTCGGAATGGATGCTGCCCATGTGGATGCGCGCTGCGTGATGCTCACCGATGCGCGCTATAACGCGGCCACGCCGTTATATCCGCAGACTTACGCTCGTATTCGGGATAAGATTTTGCCGCTCGTCGGCGAGAACAAGGTGCCCGTGCTCGGGGGATTCATCGCCTCGACCGAAGCTGGCGTAGCGACCACGCTTGGCCGCGGAGGCTCGGATTTCAGCGCCGCCATTATCGGCGCCGGAATTGCCGCCGAGGAGATCCAAATTTGGACGGACGTTGACGGCATGATGACTTGCGATCCAAAGCTCGTGCGCGAAGCGCGCCGCGTAAAGACGATCTCCTTCGCCGAGGCGGCCGAGCTCGCTTATTTCGGCGCCAAGGTGCTCCACCCTTCGACGCTTTTGCCGGCCATCGAAAAGAATATTCCCATCCTGGTGCTGAACTCGCGGCGCCCCGAAGCCGGCGGCACGCGAATCGTTGCCGAAGCCGTGCCTTGCGCCAATGTAATCAAGGCCATCTCCTGCAAACGCGGGATTTACATCGTGAATATTCGCTCCACGCGCATGCTCATGGCGCATGGGTTCCTCCATCGCATCTTCGAAATTTTCAGCCGCGCGGAGACCGCCGTGGATATGCTCGCGAGCTCCGAAGTCAGCGTCTCCTTGACCATTGACAACCCGGCCCGGATCGCTGAGATCTGCCAGGCTCTGCGCGAGTTTTCCGAAGTCAGCGTGGAAGAGGATCAGGCCATCGTTTGCATTGTCGGCGACAATGTTCGCCATACGCCGGGGGTGGCCGCTCGCGCCTTTGGCGCTTTGCAAGGCGTAAATATCCGCATGATTTCGCAGGGCGCTTCGGCGCTCAACATTGGCTTCGCCGTTGCGGCGGGCGACGCCGAGAAGACCGTAAAACTGCTGCACCAGGAATTTTTTAGCAGCGTGGACCCTGCCGTTTTCGATTAGAAGGCGTAGAAGGCGGCGCCAGGCGGCCGCACCGGCCCGAACGGCCCGCAGTCAAAAAATACGGGGAATAGGGTCTTCCAAGGGAACCATGAATCTGGCGATTATCGGATACGGGAAAATGGGCCATCTGGTGGAGCAGCTTGCTCCGGAATATGGCTTTGACGTTCCGCTGCGCCTGGATATCGCGGAAAATGAAAATGGCCAGGGCATCACGCGGGAGCGTTTTCGTGGCATCGACGTGGCCGTCGATTTCTCGGTTCCGGGCGCCGTCTTGACGGATATCGAACGGCTCTCTTCCGCCGGGGTGAACGCCGTGATCGGCACGACGGGCTGGACCGAGCACATCGATCGCGCCAAAGCGGCCGTGGAAAAGGGCCGCATTGGATTGGTGTGGAGTCCGAATTTCTCCATCGGCGTTAATATTTTCTTGCGGCTGGTCGCGCAAGCGTCGCGGCAATTCGCTCCCTATGGGGAATACGGAGCCTGGGCTTGGGAAATTCATCACTCCACAAAAAAAGATGCGCCCAGCGGCACGTTGCTGAAATTGGCGGAAGAGATGAAAAAGGCCGATCCCAACCGGCACGTGGACATAAGCTCGAGCCGTGCCGGCGCTCATCCCGGCGCGCACGAAATCGGCTTCGATTCCGCGGCCGATACCATCACCCTGCGGCACACGGCGCGCAGCCGCGAAGGCTTTGCGCGCGGCGCGCTCACCGCGGCGAAATGGGTGGTTGGGAAAACGGGTTGGTTTGAATTCGGCGATATATTGTTCGACCGGCAGTGAGGAGGCGAGATGTTTGCTGGATGCGGCACAGCCTTAGTGACTCCATTTCGGCGCGATTTATCGCTCGACGAGCCCGCCCTGCACAAACTGGTGCGCCGCCAGATCGATGCGGGAATCGATTTCCTGGTGCCCTGCGGCACTACGGGCGAAAACCCCACGCTCAGCGAGCGCGAGCATTTGCGCGTCGTGGAGATCACGCTTGAAGAAGCAGCGGGGCGCGTTCCCGTGCTCGCCGGGGCCGGCGGCTACAACACCGCCGAAGTGATCGCGCTCGCCCGAAAACTCGAATCCATGCGCGTGGACGGAATCCTTTCCGTAACTCCCTATTACAACAAGCCGACGCCCGAAGGGATCTACCTGCACTACAAGGCGATCGCCACGGCCATTTCGCTGCCGTTGATCGTCTACAACGTGCCGCGCCGAACGGCCACGAACGTCGACACGGCCATGCTGAAGAGGCTCGCGGAAATCGACAACGTCGTGGGAGTCAAGGAAGCTTCCGGCGACGTTGGCCAGATCGCTTCCATCCTCGGCCACTTGCCGGAAGACTTCGTGGTGCTTTCGGGCGACGACGCGCTCGCGCTGCCCGTCATCGCTCTTGGCGGGAAGGGCCTTATCTCCGTGGTTTCCAACGAAATTCCGGCGGAGATGACTCACCTTGTCCGCGCCTGCCTGCAAAATAATTTCGAGCAAGCCCGCCGTTTGCAGCGAAGATTTCTCCCTTTGATGGAAGTGAATTTCGTGGAATCGAGTCCCATCCCGGTGAAGGCGGCCATGGCCGCGATGGGCCTGCTCGAGCCGGTCTGGCGGCTTCCTCTTTGTCCTCCGCGGCCCGATAACGAAGAGAAAATTCGCGGCGTGCTGGAATGCCTGGGGCTTGTTGGAGAGAGGCATGTTGCAAGAGCAAATTGAATCTCTCTTCGATAAGCCCCCGGAGCGATATAGCGACGAGCATTCGCGGCTTTTCCAAAGATTCAAAGACGGCCTGAACGACGGCAGCATTCGCGCCGCCGAGCCGGATGCGGTTTCGGCCACCGGCTGGCGCGTAAACGGCTGGGTCAAGAAGGGTATTCTGCTCGGGTTTCGCATGGGCGCGATTGTGCCCATGTCGAGCGATGGCGCGGGCCAGGCGTTTTTCGATAAGGCTACTTATCCGCTCAAAAATGTCACGCTCGCGAGTGGCGTGCGCATTGTTCCGGGAGGATCGAGCCTGCGCGACGGCTGCTTTCTCGGCAAAGGCGTCACTTGCATGCCTCCGATGTTCGTTAACGTGGGCGCTTACGTCGGAGAGCAGACCATGATCGATTCGCACGCACTGGTCGGGAGTTGCGCGCAGGTGGGCGAGAACTGCCATATTTCCGCGGCCGCGCAAATCGGCGGAGTTCTCGAGCCGGTTGGCGCGATGCCCGTGATCATCGAAGATGAAGTGCTCGTCGGTGGAAACTGCGGCGTCTACGAAGGCACCGTCGTGAGGCGAGGCGCCGTTCTGGGGACCGGAACGATCCTCAATCGCTCGACTCCCGTTTACGATCTGGTGAACGGAAACGTTCTGGCCGCGCGCGACGATCAGCCGCTGATGATTCCCGAAAAAGCCGTGGTCGTGGCAGGTTCCCGCGCGATAACTCATGGACGCGGCAAGGAATGGGCTCTCTCTCTCTACACGCCGGTGATCGTGAAGTATCGCGACGCCAAGACCGACCTGCGCACGCAACTCGAAGAACTGCTTCGCTGATCCTTACTTACTTCTCATTCCGCGCCGAGAGGCGCGGTTTAGCCGTTCCGCCCGCCTTCAAATCCTTGGATGAGATCCATGCGCCGCGATTGTCCGCCTTCAAGAAGAGCGCTTTCGCGCCCGTCCCCATGCGCCCAAACTCGCGGACCAGCGCGTCGCCAATTTCGGCGGCGCTGTGGCGCGCAACGGCCATCACGGCCGACCCCGCGCCGCTGAGGAAGACTCCCGCAAGATCCGGATGCCGAAACGCCAGGCATTCTGCAATACCGGGAACCAGCGGGCTGCGATAGGGCTGATGCAGCGCATCGCGAAATAACTCCGGCGAAAGTTCGCCGCCCGAGAAAAAGCGGGCCGCGAGCAGCGCGGTGCGCTGCAAATTGGCGACGACATCGCGGCGAGAATAGCGCTCCGGAAGGACCGCGCGCGCTTTCTCAGTCGGCAGCGGCACTTCGGGAATGACGGCGATGAAATCAAGGCTTTCCGAAACGCCGGCTTTGGCGACGAGCACGTCGGCGCCATCTTCCGCGTTGACAGCAACGACGAAACCGCCGTGCAACGCGGCGGCGACATTATCGGGGTGACCTTCGATTTCAACCGCGAGTCGCAGAACCTCCGCAGGCGTAACGTTGCTGCGGCACAGCGCGTTTCCCAGGAGAATCCCCGCGACGATGGCGGCAGCGCTCGAACCCAATCCCACGCCGAGCGGAATATCGTTCTGCACATCGAGCCGCACCGAAGGCAGAGCCGCATGCCTGGCCGCCGCGGCGCGTTGCATAGCTCTCGCGATCAGATTGCTTTCATCGCGCGGAATTTGATGGGCGTTCGCGCCGCTATAGGTGATCTCAAAACCGGATTCTTTGGGGATAGCCGACGCGTGCAGATAAAGATTCAGCGCGATCGCGGCGCAATCGAAAGCGCATCCTACATTCGCGCTCGAAGCGGGGACGACAACGGAAAAAGCGCGCGCGGCTGAACTGGAGTCCGGCGGCACGACTACGAGACGGCGGAAACGGCCATGGCCTGTCCCATGAATTTTTCAAAGGCGGCCAGGCGCGGTTCGATGGCGTCCTCGGGAGCGTAACGGCCGGCCAGCGCATCGGTGGTTTTCAGGCCGTTCCCGGTGACGCAGAGCACGGTCTCCTCGTCGGGGCGAATGCGGCCTTGCGCGATCAACGACTTCGCGCATCCGACGGTGACGCCCGCGGCCGTCTCTCCGAAAATTCCTTCGGTGGTGGCCAGAAGCTCCATGCAGGCCACGATTTCCTTATCGGAAACATCCTCGGACCAGCCGCCGCTCGAGCGAATAGCGCGGGTGGCGTAAAGGCCGTCGGCGGGATTGCCGATGGCGAGCGAGCGGGCGATGGTGGACGGCTTCTGCGGATCGATTTCGTCCTTGCCCTGCTTCACGGCGCTCGAAATAGGCGAGCAGCCGGTGGCCTGCGCTCCGAAGAATCGCACGGGCTTCGATTCCACCATTCCGAGCGCGATCAATTCCTGAAAAGCCTTGTGGACCTTCGTGATCAGCGAGCCGCCGGCCATGGGCACGACGACATTGTCGGGAAGGCGCCAGCCGAGTTGCTCGGCGATTTCGTAGCCCACCGTCTTCGAGCCTTCCGCGTAATAAGGGCGCAGATTGATATTCACGAAGCCCCAATGAAAGCGCTCTCCGATCTGCGAGCAGAGCCGGTTCACCTGATCGTAATTTCCGAGGATGCGCACCAGGCGCGCGCCAAAAATCTGCGTGCCGAGAATCTTGGCCGGTTCGAGGTCGGCGGGGATGAAGATCCAGGCGTCGAAGCCTTGGCGGGCAGCCTGGGCCGCGACGGCGTTGGCAAGATTTCCGGTGGAAGAGCAACTGACGGTTTGGAATCCGAAGGCCTTGGCCTGCGCCAGCGCCACGGCGACGACGCGGTCCTTGAACGAAAGCGTGGGGAAATTGACAGCGTCATTTTTGACGTAAAGGCGGCGCGAGCCAATCTGCGCGCCGAGCCTTGCCGCGGGAACCAGCGGCGTCATGCCCACGGGAATTTCGGGCTTGTATCCTTCCGGAACCGGCAGCAGTTCCGCATAGCGCCAAATGTTGGCGGGGCGCCGGGCGATATTCTCGCGCGTGAAGGTGGCGCGGGCGGCGTCCAGATCGTATTTGACTTCGAGAGGGGCAAGGCAATCTTCGCAAATCGAGCTGGGACGATTGCCCCACTCGCGATTACATTCCCGGCAGCGCAACGTGTAGTGCTCGCTCATACCGATCTCCCAGGCTGCGCTGGGCCCTTGCGCGCCAAAAAAATGCCTCGCTCCGGGTGTGGGGGAACGAGGCGAAACGATCTCTCCGAGCTTCATGTCCCCCGCATACCGGGCGGGAATTGGCACCTGCGACCAGAAAAATACTGGTCCGGTTGTCGTGGCGTCGTCGGGCCCGAACCCCTCAGCCACTCTGCATGAAGATCGCTCCGCGCAACTGCGGCGCGGATAAACAATGGTATCTGCCGGGCGAAGCATCGTCAAGCCTTAAGTGGTGCTGGCCGCACGGGCCCTGGGTGCTTGCCGGTGCTAGCCGCACGGGCTCTGGGTGCTGGCCGCACGGGCTAAGCGAAGCGCACAGCCAAGATTGGCTATGCCACAGGGTTCTTGAGAGAAAAGCGCCGCGATGCACGAGATACTTCGGTGATGTTGAAACACGGCCTGACCCCTCCCCCTACCGCTTTTTGTAAGTGTTCATTCCAGGCATTTTTAAGTCCAATAAATCGCATGTGCACATTCTGCTGGAGTTGCGGTCGTATTTTGTGCAAGTGCACATTCTGCGAGACTTGTGGCGAAAGCTGGAAGTTTGCATCGGACTCCGCTGTTCGCACCCGAACATCGGGAGACCTTGAAGGGTTACGTCGCCGACCGTGGAGCGCTATGCCGCGCGAAGACACGAGCGGACCGGCCGAAAAGTGGGCGCGAGAGGCAGGAAAAAACTGAGTCAGACGAGGAAGGCCAGCGAACATGCGAGAGTATAGCATATTATCATCTGGTTATCAGTAGTTTTTTTATGCGTTATCTTTATAGTATTTCGAATGAACCGACTCGAATTCGAATGACCGTGAGAGGCGTTCGAAAGCGTTTCACGTGAAACAGTTTCGAATTGGCTGGTAGCCTACGCATGCCTTCGGGCGCGGCAAAGAGGGAGAGGTTACAACTTTTAAGATATAAGATTTCAAGGAGAGCGGAGTCGAGAAAAGCCCCATCTTTCAAACTGTGAAAGATGGGCCGCCCGGCACGGTGCTCGCCGCACGGGCTTAGGGGAGCGCACGGCCTGGAATGGCTGTGCCGCAGAGAAACTCAGAGGCACCAGCTAGACGCCCTCCATTTCAATTCACAAGCCGCAATCCTCCATTTTCGCTTTTGAAATTCATATTGGTCAGATATTCGTCTATCAAATCTGATTCCCTGATTCGCATGATCTTCGCTAAACCTTGAACATCATGCCCAAGTCTTTCAAAATGAAACTTAATAAGCTCTCTCAAAAGGGTTGGTTCTTCCCCCGGAATCTCTACAGGTTCGTGCTTTCTATAGCCACGCATTCCGATTTGCGTCCACAGATATTGTTTCGTTCGCGGAGTGATTGTGCCGAGATCTGCAGCCCGTCGCAGTAGAGCACTCATTGCGACTCGCCAAAAGGGTTTGAGGCTTGCGAGTTTTGCGAGGGTAATGTCGTATAAATGTGGTTTGATTTGATTGGCCGGAAGCAAAAACTCTGCGGCAAATTCATCAGCTTCGCGTTCCATCCTGTCTGTCGGGAATCGATGCATTACGATGTGTCCGACTTCATGAATCAGAGTCCATCTCATGCGGTCAGTAGGGATACGGTTGTTTATCAGAAAGATCGGGGGGGCTGCGGGTAGTAGCCATTGGCTCAGAGCGTCAATCTTGTCGGTTCCGAAATCTGCTCTCAAGACGATACCGCCGGCATTTTCGATAATCTGGATTACGCTTTGCACAGGACCCGGTGGGAGCTTCCATATTGCCCGCAGCGCACGAGCGACTTTGCTCGCATCTCCATCATGTTCGTCGATATCCAGATATTCAAACCCGCATTCGTTATTGGGTGTGACCGCAGCTAGTAACTGCTTGATTTGAATGCGGCGCATATTTAGGAGCGCTAGCAATTGGCGTAATTTTGTTTCCGTCGCGCTCTGTCTTTTGCGCGTGTACACACATCCAGATCCAAAATCGCGCTTCGATTCGCTCAGATAGAAAAAATCTGTCGTGACACGCAGGTGTGAAGCCAATCTCCGCACCTGCTCGTCAGAGGGAATCTTAATGCCATTTTCAAACTTAGAGATTTCACCTTGAGACATGCCGCTATCCTCTGCAAGTTCAGCTTGCGTTAACGCTTGCCGTTCTCTAGCAAGAATGAGCATCTCGCGGTTAAAATCCGGCAATGGCTATGCCCCCTGTCGTTTTGGTTTCTTCTTTTCATTGTCAGCTTCGGCGGCCGCCTCGGGCTTAGGTTCGAAGCGCTGCTTTGCCGGTTCGGGTAAAGGTGATGGAACTGGCGGGATCTCGCTGATCGGAGCACTCGCCTCGCGCATCAACTCGATAGTCCAGAGAACTTGCTTATCAAACTCACATGTGACTAGCTTTCGAACCAGATGGCGTTGCAGTTCATCCAGCACATACCCGGCTTGCAACATAGTTCCTTTTTCCATTCCAGGAATTTCTATTTGCATCTGGAAAAGGGATTGCTGGCGCGTGCTGATACTGCTACACCTGCCATTCTTTTTGATTTTCTTGAAGCGGATGACAAGGTCGTCGCCAATATACAGCAGAAAGCTACCCCTAACCGGCTTGAAAATGACGTCTGGGAGGCCGTGGAACAATTCCGAAGCCCTATAGACGATCTCGTCAAAGATTATCGTGGCGCGAGACCGAGGACGCAGAATATGGTGTTTGTGTAGATAGTCCCGACTCCATGCATCCCATCCGTGCTGGATGCATTCATCGAGAAGCAACTTGTAGATTTTAAGTCGGGCCTCAGCCTCTTTCAAGGTGAGGACGTGTTTTGGAAGTTTAGAACCATCGGGAAAGGATGTCATGCCGGCGAATTCTATAGGACATTGCCAAAACACGCAATAAATATTCCAAATATTATTTCACGCCCTGTCACGGAAACTTTCACCATAAGATCGGTACCCTCCTTTGTAAAAGGCATATTCACCCGTTAAGTCCAATAAATCGTATGTGCGCATTCTGCTGGAGTTGCGGCCCGTTTTTGCGCAAGTGTACATTCTGGCGGACCTGCGGCAAGAACGGGCATTTGCATGAGTCCGTGACTTGCCCGAGAGGCAAAACGGTCTAAAATCGAGCCGCCCGATCTGCAATTCGAGAATAAAGGAGGAGACCCCATGCTCCGACAATCGCTCGTGAAGTGTGTTGCCGCCCTGGTGTTTGTATGCAGCGCATCGGCCGCATACGCGCAGATGCCGAATCCCTACGGTATGTCGGTCAATCTGGAGACGGCCAAGAAAATCGCGGCGCCAGCGCTGGCCGAAGCGAGAAAAAACAACTGGAACATGGCCGTGGCCATCGTGGACACCGACGGCAATCTCGTCTATTTCGAAAAAATGGACGGAACGCAGTTGGCCAGCCCCAATATCGCGATTGGGAAAGCGCGCGCGGCGGCGCAGTTCAAGCGTCCCACGAAGGCATTGGAAGATGCGCTGGCGGCGGGCGGAGACGGCCTTCGCATACTCGGTCTGCCGGGAGCGGTTCCCGTGGAAGGCGGCATTCCTCTCGTCTCCGAAGGGAAGATCGTGGGGGCCATTGGGGTATCAGGGGGCGCCAGCTCGCAAGACGCGCAGTGCGCCAAGGCAGGCGCGGATTTGATGAAATAGCGCCCGTCCGGCGCATGAGCTCATGACTTGGTGTTTTCCGCTAAAGCCGTCTGGACTCGCTCCACGAGTTCCTCCAGCCCAACGCTCGCTTTCACCCAGTAGCCCGCCGCACCGAGTTCGCGAGCGGTCACAATGTCATTGTGCTGCTCCAGATTACTCAAGACGATCACCGGTATTGCCGATGTGGCGGGCTCCCGCTTCAAGAGCCGCAGCACGTCGAACCCGTTCATTTTGGGCATAACCACGTCGAGAAGGATGAGGTCTGGCGCGTTACATCCGGCCAGCTTCAATGCCTCTTCGCCATCGCTGGCAGTGAGAACGGTGAAGCCATGGCTATGCAAAGCGGACTCCGCGGCTCTGCGCAAAAATTTGTTATCTTCCGCGAGGAGAATGATTGCCGAGTTTTCCTGCATATTCTTTTTAATCCTTCAGCAGCTTCTTGATTTGAGTGCCCAAAGCTTCTAGGGACAGGTTAGCCTTAATCTGGTAACCGTCGGCGCCCAACTCGCGAATTTCCTCGATATCCTGCGCGCGCGAGGAGTTCGTCAAGATGAGCACGGGAATCGAGCGGGTGGCTTCAGCGGATTTCATGGTTCGCAGGACTTCGAGTCCCGTGAGCTTGGGCATCAGCAGGTCGAGCAACACCAGGTCGGGCCGCTGGTCTTGAATCATCGTCAGGGCTTCTTCGCCATCCTTGGCGAGGAGAACGGTGAATCCCAGATGGCGAAGGCTCATCTCGCAGGCGCGCCGCAGAAAGCGGTCATCCTCAGCCACGAGAACTCTTTTGCCGGCTGTTTCCATCAGCAGCTTCCTCTGGAGGGAATCTCGAAGGTAAACGTGCTGCCTTTGCCTTCCTCGGATTCACACCATATGCGGCCTCCGGAATTCTTCATGATCAGCCGAACCATATAGAGTCCAAGGCCGGTACCTTCGGTCTCGATGGCATAAACATTGTCGGCGCGAAAAAATTTCTCAAACAGCTGAGACTGAGCTCGTTTGGGAATTCCGATTCCGCTATCGCGAATCGACCAACGGATCAGACTATTGCGCTGGCTCATATCGACGCGGATCTTGCCGCCGGGCGGAGTGTATTTAACGGCGTTAGAAACCAGATTCAGGATGACTTGCCTGAACCACTGCGCATCGATCCAGACAGAGGGCATGTCTTCGCCGCCGCAGACGGAGAGATCATGCTTCTGCGCCACCAACTGTGAATGGACGTCCTTCAGCACCGTTTGGGTGAGTTCGCGCAAGTTGGTGGACGCGGGAGAGAGAGTCAGTTTTCCGCTCTCCAGTTTGGAGACGTCAAGAAGATCGTTGACCATGCGGATCAGACGCTCGGCGGATTCGCGCGCATCCTGAACGAGGGAACCGGTTTCTTCGGATGTTTTCTTGTCTTGAGCGGCAAGCTCCAGGAGCCACTTTATCCCGGCCAAGGGAGTGCGGAGCTGGTGGGTGGCGAAGGAGATGAAATCCGATTTCATCTGCAGAGCGGATTGCAACTGCTCCTCCACGCGCTTGCGCTCGGTGACGTCCTGATAGAGAGCGCATAGCCCGATGAACTTGTCCTCCACGACCAAGGGTACGACGTGAATCTCGACAGGAACCTGCGTTCCGTCTTTGCGGCGCCGGCGCGTGGTGGCATGGACCGCATTCCCCATTTCCGCAAATCTTTGAAAGCCGATTATCTCGGAAGCGATATCTTCGACTTTGATGAGCTCATTTATGTTGCTTCCAATCACCTCGTTCGCTTGATACTGGAATAAACGTTCGAATGCGACGTTGCACATTTGAACCCGATGTTCGGTATCGACCATGACGAAAGCCAAGGGGCTGCCTTCAATCAGCGCCTTCAGGTAGGCATTTCGCTCCTCGACCTCCGCAGCCTTGTTGCCGAGGAGCACCCTTTGGTTGAGCGCTTGCCAGTAAAACTCCGATTCGCGCCGCCCCTGAATCCAAAGAAAGCCGGCATATAGACCCACGACTAAGGCAATCGGGTAGCCGCCGAAGCCGCCGCGAATCGACCCATACAGCACGGTGGGGCCGAGAAGGATGACCGTATAGCGGCGCGCCAGCGCGTTGTCCGGTGAAAGCGAGTTGCTCGCGCCGGCCGCAATTCCCGTGGTGATCAAGAGCACGAACCAACTCACCCACTGGTCGCCGTAAAACGCGACCGTCAGGCAGCAGAAGGCGCCCCACACGGCTGCTGCCGCGTACGTCCCCGCTTTGAAAAGGAACCTCCACAAAGCCGGATTCTTGCGATAACGGGCGGCGAAGACAGAGGCCACGACGAAACGCGCCACGCCCACCACGAAAACGGCGGCGGCGGCGGCCACCATTACACGGCTATGTTCATGGAAATACGGCGAAGCGACTGCCACGACGAGCAGGAGAATAAAATGCATCAGGCTGCCCACACGAGACCACTGGGCAATATCCAAGTCCGCCTGAACGGTCAGTTCCCTCTGGCTTGGTGCATCGAGCTGCTGCATTCCCTGGTTTGCCTCTGCCTGACGACAGACGTCGTTTATAAACGCAATCCGCCCGCATCGCGGATTGCAGCATCCATGGGTTCAGTGGCGCGGTTAGCGCCAAAGTATATGTACTTGATGATTATTGTCTTATATAAAGATGAAGCAGCAATAAATTCCGGGCCGAAACGTGCGTAATCGTCACGGTGCAGGTCTCGCCGGCGGACGGTGATGACCGATCCGCGGTTTCTGGAGTCCTACGGACGTCTCGTCAGTCGGTGGCGGAATGGGGAGCGGGGGCCGGCGCCGCGGGCGTGCCGGAGCCGGGGACGACGTCGATACGGCGCAGACGCTTACCGCCGCTGAGCCAGGCGCGCAAGCGATCGAGATAGAGATAGACGACCGGAGTAGTGTAGAGCGTGAGCATTTGGCTAACGATCAAGCCGCCGCAGATGGCGATGCCCAGCGGCCGGCGAATTTCCGCGCCATTGCCCCCGCTCAGAGCGATGGGCAGGCCGCCAAAGAGCGCGGCCATGGTGGTCATGGTGATGGGCCGGAAGCGCAGCATGCAGGCCTGATAGATGGACTGTTCGGGACTATTGCCTTCGTTGCGTTCGGCCTGGATGGCGAAGTCGATCATGAGGATGGCGTTTTTCTTGACGATGCCGATCAGCAGGATGATGCCAATCAGGGCGATGATATCGAGCTGGCTGTGCGTGACCAGAAGGGCCAGCAGGGCGCCGACGCCGGCCGAAGGCAACGTGGAGAGAATGGTGAGGGGGTGGACGTAATTCTCGTAGAGGATTCCGAGGACGATATAGACCGTGGCCACGGCGGCGAGAATCAGAATCCGCTCGGTGTCGAGCGAGCTTTGGAAAGCTTGCGCGGTTCCCTGGAAACCCGCGACGATGCTGGAGGGCATGCCGATGGTGCGCTCGACGTTTTGAATCTGAGCCACGGCGTCGCCCAAGGGGACATGAGGATCGATGTTGAAGGTGATCGTGACGGCGGGAAAAATTCCCTGATGAGCGACGGCGAGCCAGGTGGTGGACTGCGCATAATGGGTGAAGGCGCTGAGTGGAACGGGCTGGCCGGTGGTGGAAGGCACATAGATGTTATTGAGCCCCTTGGGGTCCTGCTGGAACTTCGGATCAATCTCCATGACCACGTGGTATTGGTTGATGCCTTCATACATGACGGAGACCTGGCGCTGGCCGAAGGCGTCGTAGAGGACATTGTCAATCGTGGTGGCCGTGACGCCCAAACGGCTGGCGGTATCGCGGTCGATGACCAGGCCAGCTTGCAATCCGCGGTTTTGCAGATCGGTATTCACATCCTGAAGATCGGGAAGTTCCTTCAGCTTCGATTCGAGGAGCGGCGCCCAGTAGAGAAGGTCCTTGAGGCTATCGCCCTGCAGGGTGTATTGGAACGCGGCGTTACCGGAGCGGCCTCCGATTTGCACGTCCTGGCCGGGATTTAGAAACAGGGTGGCTCCGGGGACCTCGGCGAGCTTGGGGCGCAGCCGGTTGACCACGTCAAAAGCGCTCACCTTGCGCACGGAGAGCGGCTTCAGGGTGATATTGAAATTAGCGGTATTCACGGCGCGGCCGCCGGTGAAACCGGTGACGACGTCGACGGCCGGATCGGCCTGGATGATGGCGACGTACTGCATAAACTTCTGCCGCATGGACTGGAAGGAGACGTCCTCACCGGCGACGGCATTGCCGAAGACCCGGCCGGTGTCCTGCAAAGGGAAGAAGCCTTTGGGGACCACGACGTAAAGATACATCGCCAGACACACGGTGCCGCCGGTGACGCCCAGGATGAAGAGCTGGTGCCGCAAAACCCAGCGAAGGGTGCGCGCATAGGCGCGATAGACGAAATCAAAGCTGCGTTCGCTCAGGCGGTAGAGCCAGTTGTGCTTGCCGCCCGAGTCCTGCCTTAGCAAAGCCGCGCACATGGCGGGCGTGGTGGTCAGCGAGACGACCATGGAGATGGCCACGGCCACGCTCAGGGTGACGGCGAACTCGCGGAACATACGTCCGACGATCCCGCCCATCAAGAGAATGGGGATGAATACGGCGATCAGCGAAGTGCTCATGGACAGCACGGTGAAGCCGATCTCGCGCGAACCTTGGAGAGCCGCTTCGAGCGGCGTCATGCCTTTTTCGAGATAACGGGTGATGTTTTCGATGACCACGATGGCGTCGTCCACGACGAAGCCGGTGGAAATGGTCAGAGCCATCAGGGAAAGGTTATCGATGCTATAGCCGGCCAGATACATCACGCCAAAGGTGCCCACGAGCGAGAGGGGCACGGCGATGCTGGGAATGGCGGTGGCCCAAACGCTGCGCAGAAAAGCAAAGACGACGAGGATGACGAGCAGAATCGAGATGATCAGCGTCACTTCAATGTCATGGACGGAAGCGCGGATCGTGGTCGTGCGATCCTGGCCCACGGCGATGCGGATCGAGGACGGAATGGAGGCTTGGAGCAGAGGCATGATGGCCATGATGCGGTCCACAGTGTCGATAATGTTGGCCTGCGGCTGGCGATTGATCACCAGCAGGACAGAGGGTCTGCCATTCACCGAGCCGGCGTTGCGCATATCCTCTTGAGCGTCCACGACGGTGGCGACGTCGGATAGCCGGACCGGCGCGCCATTGTTGTAGGCAATGATCAACGGCGCGTATTCGCTGGCGTGAAAAAGCTGATCGTTATCGTTGAGGATGCTCATGTGCTCGCCATTGGCGAGAGCGCCTTTAGGCCGATTGGCATTGGCGCCGGCGAGCGCATTGCGGACATCTTCCAGGCCGAGGCCCAGCTTGCTGAGCAAGAGCGGATTGACTTCGGCGCGCACAGCGGGCCGCGAGGCTCCGCCGACCTGGACCTGGCCGACGCCATCCACCTGCGCGATTCTCTGCGCCAGGATGGAATCGGCCACGTCGTACATTTCCGCCGTGGTGGCGGTTTCGGAGGTGAGCGTCAGAACGAGGATGGGGGTCTCGGCGGGGTTTACCTTGCGCCAGTTGGGGTTCGTCGGCAAATTCGAGGGCAATTGCCCGCGGGCGGCGTTGATGGCGGCCTGCACATCGCGCGCGGCGCCGTCAATATCGCGGCTGATATCGAACACCAAAACCACAAAAGTCGAGCCGAGCTGGCTTGTGGAAGTCATCTGGTTGATGCCAGCGATGCGGCCGAACATGCGCTCGAGCGGGGTAGCCACGGCGGAGGCCATGGTATCGGGGCTTGCGCCAGGCAATTGCGCGGATACGAAAATGACGGGATACACGACATCCGGCAAAGGAGAGACGGGAAGCAAGCGGTAGGCGAGAGCGCCAGAGAGGAGCAGTGCCACCGTGAGCAGGGTAGTGGCCACCGGACGCCGGATGAACGGCGCAGAAATATTCATGCTGATATTGTACTCGCTGACCTAATCAGACGCGGAATCGATACTGGGAGCCACGACAGGCATGCCCTTGAGCCGCTCCAGCTTCTTTCCGCCGCTCACCCATTCCCGCAACCGGTCCATATACAGATAGACCACGGGAGTCGTGTACAGGGTGAGCATCTGACTGACAATCAGCCCTCCGACAATGGCAATGCCTAACGGGCGGCGCAATTCCGCGCCATTGCCGGTGCTTATGGCGATGGGAATGCCGCCAAAAAGCGCGGCCATAGTGGTCATCATGATGGGCCGGAAACGCAGCAAGCAAGCTTGATAGATCGATTGTTGGGGACTATTGCCTTCGTTGCGTTCGGCCTGAATGGCGAAATCGATCATAAGAATGGCGTTTTTCTTGACGATGCCAATGAGCAGAATAATGCCGATCAAGGCGATGATATCGAGCTGGCTGTGAGTGATCAAAACGGCCAGCAAGGCGCCTACTCCGGCGGAAGGCAGGGTGGAAAGGATGGTGATGGGGTGAATGTAATTCTCGTAGAGGATGCCCAGGACGATGTAAACGGTGGCCAGCGCCGCGACGATGAGGTAAGGCTCGGTGGCCAGCGAGGCCTGGAAGGCTTGCGCGGTGCCTTGAAAGCCTGGATGGATGGAGGTGGGCAAACCAACCTGGCGCTCCACGTTTTGAATGGCGGTGACGGCGTCTCCGAGGGGCACGTCCGGAGCCAAGTTAAAAGTGAATGTGACAGCGGGAAACTGGCCCTGGTGGGCCACGGCGAGCGAAGTGTTTGAGGGTGCGTAATGCGTGAAAGCGCTGAGCGGCACAGGCGCGCCAGCAGAGGAAGGGACATAGAGATTATTGAGGCCGGCCGGCCCCTGCTGGAATTTCGGATCGAGCTCCATCACCACGTGATATTGGTTGATGCCCTCGTAAATCGTGGAGACTTGCCGCTGGCCAAAAGAGTCATAGAGCGCATTGTCGATGGTGCTGGCGGTTATGCCCAAGCGGCCTGCCGTTTCGCGGTCGATCATCAGGCCCGCCTGCAGGCCGCGGTTTTGCAAATCCGTATTGACGTCCCGAATCTGGGGGAGGGCCCGCAGCTTCTGCAGCATAAGGGGAGAATAAGTCAGAAGATCCTTCAGGTTATCGCCCTGCAATGTGTATTGGAACTCGCTGTTGCCCTGGCGGCCGCCGATGGTCACGTCCCGCACCGCCTGCAGGTAGAGGGTGGCGCCAGGAACACGGGCCAACTGGGGCCGCAGACGGTTGATCACCTGGTCCGCGCTGGCCTTTCGTTCCGAGAGAGGCTTCAGAGTGATATTGAGCTGAGCCGTATTCTGGCGGGCGATGAACCCAGCCACGACATCCACTGCCGGATCCTTCTGCACGATGGCGACGTATTGCATCAACTTCTGGCGCATGGACTGGAAGGAGATATCCTCGGGGCCCAGGGCGCTTCCGTTCAAGCGTCCCGTGTCTTGCGCCGGGAAGAAGCCCTTGGGAACCACAATGTATAGGTAAACCGCCAAACAGACCGTCCCAACGGCAACTCCCAGCACCAGGCGCTGATGCTCCAGGACCCATCGCAGACTGCTCGCATATGCCTCGTAAAGCGCTTCGAATCCACGCTCGCTGGCCTCGTAAAGACGGTTGTGCTTCCGGCCCTCTTTCTGCGGCTTGAGCAGCTTAGCGCACATCATGGGGGTGGTGGTCAGGGAGACGACCATGGAGATGGCCACGGCCACGCTCAGCGTGATGGCGAATTCGCGGAACATGCGGCCGACGATGCCGCCCATCAAGAGAATGGGGATGAATACGGCGATCAGCGAAGTGCTCATGGACAGCACGGTGAAGCCAATCTCGCGCGAGCCTTCGAGAGCCGCTTCCAGCGGAGCCATGCCCTTTTCGAGATAACGGGTGATGTTTTCGATGACCACGATGGCATCGTCCACCACGAAGCCGGTGGAGATGGTCAAGGCCATCAGGGAAAGGTTATCGATGGTGTAGCCGGCCAAGTACATGACGCCAAAGGTGCCCACGAGCGAGAGGGGCACGGCAATGCTGGGAATGGCGGTGGCCCAAATGCTGCGCAGGAAGGCAAAGACGACCAGGATAACGAGCAGGACGGAGATGGCCAGGGTGATCTCGATATCGTGGACGGAAGCCCGGATGGTGACGGTGCGATCCTGCGACACATTGATCCGGATCGAGGGGGGGATGGAGGCTTGCAGGAAGGGCAAAAGCGCCCGCACGCGATCGACAGTAGCGATAGTATTCGCAGCCGGCTGCCGGAATATCTGAAGCAGAACGGAAGGCCTGCCATTCACGGTTCCCGCATTCAGGCTATTGAGCTGCCCATCGATCACCGTGGCCACATCCGAGAGGCGCACGGGCGCGCCGTTGTTGTACGCAACGATCAGCGGAGCATATTGCTTGGCGATGAAGAGTTGGTCGTTGTCTTCCAGAACGACGCGGCGGTCGTCATTGGAGAGCGAGCCTTTGGGAATATTGGCGTTGGCTTGCTGCAGCGCCGCGCGGACTTGATCGAGGCTGACACCGAGTTTGCTCAGCAGCAGCGGATTGACCTCGACACGAACGGCAGGCTGTGAACTGCCGCCGATGCTGACCTGTCCCACGCCGCTGATCTGGGCGATTTTCTGGGCCAGGATGGAATCGGCCATATCGTACATTTGCTGCTGCGTGGCCGTGTCGGAGGTGAGGGCGAGAACCATAATGGCCGACTCGGCGGGATTGTTTTTGCGCCAGTTCGGATTGCTCGGCAGATTGGCGGGCAACTGCCCGCGGGCGGCATTGATGGCGGCCTGTACATCGCGCGCGGCGCCATCGATATTGCGGCTGAGGTCGAACTGCAAAACCACGTTGGTCGAGCCGAGTTGGCTCGTGGAAGTCATCTGGTTGACGCCTGCGATGCGGCCGAACATGCGCTCGAGAGGAGTGGCCACGGCGGAGGCCATGGTGTCGGGGCTTGCACCCGGCAATTGCGCGGAGACTTGAATGACCGGATAAGTGACTTCCGGCAGGGAAGCGACCGGAAGCATGCGGTAGGCCAGCGCGCCGGACAGAAGCAGTCCGGCGGTCATCAGCGAGGTCGCCACGGGGCGCCTAATGAATGGAGCGGAAATATTCATCGCTTATTTTTTCTCCGGGCCTTACTTCAGGCCACTGGCCGGGCCGAGGGGCCTGACGAATGTCCGCACTAATCGCCGGGCTGAGGAGCTTCCATCGGCTCGCGAGCAGTTCGAACCCCGCGTACGCGGCTGGCCAGGCGGTCAAACCAGATGTACACGACCGGAGTGGTGTACAGCGTGAGCAACTGGCTGAGCAACAAGCCTCCCACGATGCTGATTCCGAGGGGATGGCGCAGCTCCGAACCCGTGCCGCGTCCCATCGCCAGCGGCAAACCACCAAACAAAGCGGCCATGGTCGTCATCATGATGGGCCGGAAACGCAGCAAGCAGGCCTGATAGATGGCTTCCTCGGGAGGCAGATGCGCGCCGCGTTCCGCTTCCAGAGCGAAGTCGATCATCATGATGGCATTCTTCTTCACGATGCCGATCAGAAGAATGATGCCGATCAGCGCGATGACGCTGAGGTCGAGATGAAAAAGCTGCAGAGCGAGAATGGCGCCTACGCCGGCCGACGGCAGCGTGGAAAGAATCGTGAGCGGATGAATATAGCTTTCGTACAAGACTCCGAGCACGATGTAAACCGTTACGACGGCAGCCAGGAGCAGCCAGGATTCGTTCGCCAGCGAATTGCGGAACGCGGCGGCCGTGCCCTGAAAGCTCGCGGCGACACTCGCAGGCATGCCGATCTCGCGACCGGCATTCTCGATGTCCTGAACGGCGTCGCCCAGGGAGGCGCCGGGAGCCAGATTGAAGGAGATCGTAGTGGAGGGAAACTGGCCCTGATGGTTGAGCATGAGCGATGTCGTGCTGGGCTCGAAATGAGTGAAGGCGCTCAGCGGCACTTGTTGCCCGGAGGGAGATGCGACGTAAAGACTCTTGAGCGCATCCGGATTTTGACGGAACTCCGGCGCCACTTCCAAAACGACATGGTACTGGTTGATCTGGGTGAACATGATGGAGACCAGGCGTTGTCCGAAGGCGTCGTAAAGGGTGTTGTCGATGGCCGCGGCGCTCAAGCCAAGCCGTGAGGCGGTGTCGCGATCGACGACCAGGTCCTCTTCCAGAGCATGATTTTGCTGATCGGTGGCGACGTCCCGCAAATTGGGAAGCGCTTGCAGCTTTTGCATCAGCGCTGTCACCCAGGTGGCCAGCTCTTTAGGATCCGTCGCTTCCAGGCTGTATTGATACTGCGTGCGGCTCACGCGATCTTCCACGGTGAGGTCCTGCACGGCTTGCATGTACAGCGCGATTCCTTCCACCGATTGCGCCTTGTCCGAAATGCGCCGGATGATCTCCGTCACATCGGATTTGCGTTCCTCGCGGGGCTTGAGATTGATTTGGATGCGGCCGCTATTGGGCGTCATGTTCGTGCCGTCAACGCCGATAAACGAGGAGAGGCTGACCACATCGGCGTCCTGCAAGATGACGCGCGCCAGTTGCCGCTGCTTCTCCGCCATGCCCGCGAACGAAGTGGATTCGGGAGCCTGAGAGATGCCCAGGATGACTCCTGTATCCTGCACGGGGAAGAACCCCTTGGGGACGACCATGTACATATAGAGGGTCAAGACCAAGGTGCCGAGAGTCACGAACAGGGTGATGGTCTGGTGGCGCAGGACCACGCGAAGAGTGGAGGCATAGCGGTCGATGACCCACTGGAACCAGCGCTCGGAGGCGCGATAGAAAGCTCCCTGGGTGGCTAAGGTTCGGTGCCGCAGCAGCTTGGAGCACATCATAGGCGTAAGCGTGAGCGACACAACGGCCGAGATCAGGATGGTCACGCTCAGCGTGATGGCGAATTCACGGAAGAGGCGGCCCACGATATCGCCCATGAATAGCAGCGGAATCAGAACGGCGATGAGCGATACGGTTAAGGAAATAATCGTGAAGCCGATCTGTCCGGAACCCTTTAGGGCGGCATCGAGCGGCGAATCGCCGGCTTCCAAATAGCGGTCGATGTTCTCGATCATGACGATGGCATCGTCCACCACGAAGCCGGTGGAAATCGTGAGCGCCATGAGCGAGAGATTGTCGAGCGAAAAGCCGAGAAGATACATCGCGGCGAACGTGCCCACCAGGGACAAGGGAACGGCCACGCTGGGAATTACGGTGGCGGCCAGATTGCGCAGGAAGAGGAAAATGACCATGACCACCAGGCCCACTGTGAGCATCAGCTCGAATTGCACATCCTTCACGGAAGCGCGAATGGTCGTGGTGCGGTCCGTCAGAATGGAAAGCTGAATGGCGGGAGGCAGCGACGCCTTGAGTTGCGGCAAAAGCGCTGAGATGCGATCGACCACATTAATGATATTGGCACCGGGTTGCCGCTGAATATTGACGATCACGGCCGGGGTATCATTGACCCAGGCGGCCTGGCTGGTATTTTCAATGCTGTCGGTTACGCTGGCGACATCCTCGACGCGCACCGGCGCGCCATTCTTATATCCAATGATAATGGGTTTATATTCGCCGCTCGTGAAGATCTGATCGTTAGCGCCGATCGTATAAGCTTGGCGCGCGCCGTCGATATTGCCTTTGGCCTGGTCTTGATTGGCATTGGACAAAGACGCGCGCAGGTCTTCGAGACTTAACCCATAAGAGGCCAGCGCCACGGGGTTGGCCTGCACGCGCACGGCTGGTTTTTGACCGCCGCTGATGGTTACCAGGCCGACGCCGGGGAGTTGGGAGATCTTTTGCACCAAGGTGGTGTCTGCCAAATCCTCCACTTTTTGCAGCGGCATGGTTTCGCTGCTGAGCGCCAAGGTTAGAATCGGCGAGTCGGCCGGATTCACCTTGTCGTATCTGGGCGGATTGGGAAGGTCCGTGGGAAGAAAAGTGCCGCCGGCATTGATGGCTGCCTGCACCTGCTGTTCTTCCACGTCGATGTTCTGATCGAGATCAAACTGCAAAACGATCAAGGACGCGCCGAAGGTGCTGGTCGAGGTCATCTGCTTCAGTCCCGGCACTTGTCCGAACTGCCGCTCGAGCGGCGCCGTCACCGAAGATACGATCACGCTTGGACCGGCGCCCGGATAAAACGTGAGTACCTGAATCGTGGGGTAGTCCACCTGCGGAAGCGCGGAAACCGGCAACTGCCCGTAGGCCACTATGCCGGCGAGCAACACGGCAGCCATCAAGAGCGTG
>Ga0207053_10001_pt2 | contig 56068 bp, 96 predicted proteins | sample Alteio_BWMinCont_59_FD_153290 | JGI IMG/M metagenome (GOLD analysis project Ga0207053, IMG submission 153290) | Enriched cells from forest soil in Barre Woods Harvard Forest LTER site, Petersham, Massachusetts, United States -... | ecosystem: Environmental > Terrestrial > Soil > Temperate forest >...
GACTCAATACGCGGACTTTGATACGGCGTCACCTTCGCTGCCAGATCGCCGGCTGTGCGCCAGTAGCCTTCAGCCTCTTTCTTTCCTTCAGCGGCCCTAGCCTTCCCGACAAAGAACATCATGGCTTGCGCCATCACTTCTTTACCGAGCATCGGCCCTGACTGGCCGGTTGCCTCCGCAATAGCAGCGGCGCGCTCGACGGTCTTCTTGTTCGGCGTGCCCTTCTTGCGACCGCCGGTTTTGTCTTTCGCCATTTTCACCAACCGATATGCGGAAACCAATGCGAGGCTGCGATTAACCCTGCAAGGCCGGTGCCGATGAAGAACGTCGACTTCACAGGAACGTCAGCAGCGGCAGATGGGCTGTCGCTCATGCCCGCGCCGAAGATCATCAGCGCACACGCCGCAAGCGTCCCAAGCTCAACCGCCGCCGCGATGATGAAGGCCGCCATCCGACTTTCCCCTCTACTTTTGCCGCGCCAGACTATTCTACAGTGTGAGGGTATGCAACGCTGATTTTGTTGAACTTTTCCCGTTACCCTGTGATGCCCATCGCTCTTTCAATGGCTTTTCGCTTGATCCAGCACCAGATGCGCCACACGGCTTCGCTGTTCCTATCGGCACCGAAGCGACGCCAGTGACGTGTATAGCGTCCATAGACCCTTCGATGCCTGAGATCGAGAAGCCGCCAGTGATCTCCGCATATCCATTCGGCCATGTGCGGATCGACGTTCTTGCGGGTGCGCCGGCAGAACGGCACGCAGCACCGAAGCCGTTCACTCATAGCGCACCGAGCGCGCCGAGCGCGCCGCACAGCGCTATGATGATCACGATCAGTAGACGGTTAATGCCCATCTTGATGCCCTTCGAACATATCCCGCAGCGCGTTGCGAGCGCGACGCGAACGATGCGATGCCGCTTTGTGTTGGTGATAATCGTGCCGCAGATGACAGCGCTGACACCAGAAGCGCAGATTTTTATCGCTGTGATCGGTTAGCTCGTTGTCGAGGTGCGCCGTGGTGCAGACAATCTGGATTACCTTGACCAGTAACGGCTGGCTTGTTTCGTCGAAGTATATCTTCAGCTTGAACGGCGGTCGGTCATAGCCTGTTTGCTTCAGCGCTGTCTTGTTGACGTAGTGAAACTTCCCGAACTGATCGCGCCAACCCCATGCCTTGTCGCGGACACCGCATTCCTCACAGCGAAACCGAGCGCGCTGCTGGATGCGCGCTCGGATCGCAAGCCATTCCGGCGACTTGATCGAGCCGCCGGGATAGTGCTGCATGTTGTGCTTCGAGATCGGCATCAGCGTTTCGATTTTTGTTTCCTGATGCCGACACCGTCAGGATCGCCCATCGCTTCATGAGTGATCCTGAGTGCTTGTTGCAGCGGGATCGGCCGTGCGCCTCCTGCAAGTTCCTGTCGACAGAACTGAAATAGCTTGGCGGTGATCGCGCGAGTTTCATCTGTCAGCGTGTCGCTGACGACAAATGTCTCTTGCGTGAACTCGACGGTGGCCTCACCGATGTCGTCATCGACTTCAGCTTCGAACTTTCCAAATACATGCTTCGTCATCTTTTTAAGTCTCCCATTGGTTTTGCTTTCCAGTAGAGCGAACGATACTGTCCCGGCGCGGCGTGAAGGTCTTGCCGCTTCCGCTTGATGACGCCCTCGTTCACCAAGAGATTGAGTTGATTCTGGATGCTGGCTTCAGCCCAACAATTGATCTTGCGCCAAATCTGCCGCGCCGACAGCGCATCATCTTCATCAAACGACATCACCAGCAAAATCTGATGCCTGATCTGACCGAGCAAGCCTGATGGCTTCGGATCGGGATGCGCCGATTCTTTTTGTGCGAACAGCGCTTCGGCTTCTCGCGTCATCGCTTCACCGCTTCGATCAGGTAGTGCTTGATGGTCTGTTTGACGCCGCCGAGCCGGGGATGGGCGCGCTGATATTGCGTGTTGAACAGCGCGAAGTCGAACGCGGAATATATCCGATGTATCTCTGCGCTGGTGACGGTCGCAGCCTTCGGCTCATCCGGTGCGCCGAGATCGCCGTGGCTAGCGAAATGCAGCATCTTCGCAAACATCCGGCCCTTCGGTTTCAGCGCATCGGCGGCAGCTTCGACGGCGATCTTGCGGTCATCGCGCGATAGATGTTGGATCGAACAGATGTCAATGATGCAATCAAATTCGCGCGGCGGTAGCTTTGTGATGTCGCCAACTAAAAACTGCGGCGCGACCATCCATCGCTTCGACTTGCTGGTTGACCAATTAAAGCAGCGCTCGATAGCCGACTTCGATCCATCAATCCCGGTGACGCTGAAGCCTTCTGTCGCTAGGAAGCGCGCATTGCCGCCGGCACCACAGCCGAGATCGAGGAAGTCGAAGTGATGTCGGGCGTGAAAGCGAAAATAGTTGCGCCCGACGAAGCGCACCAAATCTTCGTCCGGCCAACTTCCCCAATGGCGGTCAGCGTGTATCGCTTCCCATGCAGGATCGAAGATCATTGTGACGGCTTGCCGGTGTTGATGATCGCGCGCGTCGCCTCTGCCGCAGACTTTGCCTGCGCCGATGTCTTCTCCATGTTGGACATCAGGCTGTCGAGCGCAGCCTTCAGAGTAGCACCGCCGCCGCGAACATCGGTATTGTCCGGCAGCGTGACAGTTAGGTGCAGCGTGCCATCGCCCCAAAAATAAAGGGCCACATCAGTGGTGCCGCCCTTCGAGATCGGACGCAGCGCTTCCACCACTGATCGCAAGTCGTCTGCGGTGATCGGTTCTTTCTTGCCGAAGCCGAGCCATTCGGCTTGCGCGCTGGTGATCGAGATCGCGAGCGCGGCAATGATCAATGCTGTCCGTTTCATAGGATTTTTCTCACATTTCACGTGGAATGTTTGTGAAGCTCTAAGTGGTGTTTTCGGCACAACCATTTGACCAGCAACGGCTTTCGATAGTTCGGATGGTGCATTTCGACCTTGCTGGAACCGCAGACTTCGCACGGCTGCGGCTTGAGCCTGCCATACCGCTTGTAAGCACCAGCATAGGATCGCGCATTAGCCTTAAGCTTCTGTTCGGCGCTGAGTGGATGCGACTTCCGCCACTTGCGCATGTAAGCGGCGTGGCAGTCGCGGCAATATCGCTGGCCAGGATCGCCGTGTCTTTTGCCGCAGACTGAGCATCGATCAGATCGGGGCAAGCTTGCCTCCCATCACGCCGATGATGCCGACAATTTTCTCGACTGCGTGGCCGTCGCCGAATGGATTAGGCCCTCTAAATCGTGGGCGCTTAAAGCAAAGCTCGACAGCCATCACGATCTGATCGCGCTCGCGCCTTCCGCCCACGTCGATCACTGATTCGGCGCGCGGCCTCCCGGTCTGACGCGGGCTGACATTGATCGTCCACAATCCGCATGATGGCGCTTCGTAAATCCCAGCCGACGAATTGCCGATCATCACGTTGCAGTGGCGCATCAACTGGACGAAGGCATCCGGTTGCATGTCGCCGAACACCGTGGCGTTGTTGCTGCGTTCGTTGGCGAAGAGATTCAATCGTTGGCTGACCTTCAGATGACCGGCGTCGGCATTCGGATTTGAGATATAGAAACCGATGGCGTCGCCCCACGTCTCAGACAGATCGATGCACGCGTGCAAAATTTCACCAAGGTGGTCTTCAGACTGCGGAATAGTGTCGGGATGATAGGCCAGCAGAACATTGAACCGCGCCGGCAGCTTTCCAATCGGAGGGAATGCAGCGGGCGGCAGCGCTCTGATCCGATCCAGTGCCGGCGAGCCGGTCCAGTGGATGCGGTCGCCTGGAACGCCAAGCCTGTTAACGAGACGATCAAGCGCGCCGTGATGTGTGACGAAGTGCAGACTCGACAGCGCCGTGATCGCATTACGCATGGCGTCATCAGCCGAGCCATAGGTGACATCGCCGCCACCGATGTGAGCAATTGGGATGCGCAGCATGTAGCAGGCGAAGGCCGCGGCCAAAATCTCGTAGCGGTCGCCGGCCAGCAACACCAGATCGGTCGGCGCATCAGGATGCCCAAGCGGACCGTGCAGTTCGCGCCAGACGCAATCGAAAGCCTCGCCTGAAGCAATGGCGACATCGACTAACGAGTCGTCAGTCATCTGGCTTGTGATCGGCCCAAGAACGCGAACCGAATGGCCGGCGGCCTTCAGCGCTTCGGCGCACAGATCAAGTCCGCTCCAATCGGCGCGCGAGCCGGTGATCACCGCGATCTTCATTTTTGGCCGCCCAATTCAGAGCGACCGACATCGGTCAGTACGATCCGGCGCTTTTCGGTAAACCTATCGTCAAGTTCTTCCGCCACGCCCATGCGGCGCAGATCGCTGCGTAGCTGTGGCCCAATTGGGTCGTGATCATCATCAAACCACGCAACCTCTGGCGATCCGCCCGCATTGCGAATGTATTCAAGAGCGCGGCGCTGTAGATCGTTCATCGAATTTCCCCATCGAGTTTTTAGCTTCGCGGTGCGAGTCCGACACCGCCCGGAAGGCAGACTACACGATCAGCCAAGTATGTGGCCAGCGTCAGATCGGAGCGCGGACACAGAGCATAGGGAGCCAGCGTGTGCAGCGGATCGAATAGCGCGCGCGCCTGGATACCAGCCCGGTGCAGTGCATTGAGCAAGCTATCCCGCTTTTGGCGCATTTCAAGTCCCGGCGGCAAGAAGATCGGGGTTAGCCACGCATTCCACCGCCAGCCCGGCTGTTCGTCCAGCATCGAGATCGCGCCGATCTTCATCAATGGGCCGAGTGCAGTGCGGTATGCCTGCCACAATCGCCGCTTCGCCTCGACGGTCATTTCCAGCCGGCGAAGCTGGTCGACGCCGAGCGCCGCGTTGATGTTCGGCATTCGATAATTGAAGCCGACGCCGTCATGCTGGTATCGCCACGGATGCGGAATTTTCGATGTCGTGGCCAGATGTCGCGCCTTGGCCGCCAATTCCTTGTCAGCGGTCAGCAGTGCCCCACCGCCGCCCGTTGTGACGATCTTGTTGGCATTGAAGCTGAGCGCCGCCGCCATGCCGAAGGTGCCGGCCGCCTTGCGAATGTCACAGGTGCCGCCGATCTGTCCGGTGACAGTGGTCGTGCCGAGCGCTTGCGCTGCATCCTCGATCAGCGGGACGCCGTACTTCTGTGCGATGACATCGATGTCCAGAAGCTTCGACGGTAGCCCAAGCAAATCGACGGCGATGATCGCACCGAGCCGTGCGCCGCTGCGGCGCGAGAACGGACCGGGGCTTTTGAACGCCGTGTCAATGTATTTGCCGAGCTTGTACGGCATGATGCCGAGATCGCTGATCGAGCTATCGATGAAGTGCGGTGTCGCGCCACAGTAGCGCACCGCCGCGGCCGTCGCGGCGAATGTCAGGCTCGGCATCAGCACTTCATCGCCGGGCCGCACGCCAGCGCAGAGCAATGCAAGATGCAGCGCTGCGGTGCAACTTGATACCGCGACAGCTTCATGTCCGTGATGGATGCTGCGAAGATCAGCCTCGAAGGATTGAACGAAGTTATGCCCGACAGGCTCATACATCAAGCAGCGGTTGACAGTAGTGCGATCATCTTCGGTGATCTGCGGCGCGTGTAGTGGAACAATATATGGATTGCCGCCGACCACGCTCTTGACGGCATCGACAATCGGCTGCGGATCAAACTCCATGCTGTGCTCTTGCCTGTTCAAGCTCGACGATGGTGTCAATGTCGATGGATCGTTCGCGCGGCATTTCATAGCCGTAGCAGATGCCGGTGTACCAGTCTTCGCCGCGTGCGAGCGCATCGGTGCTGATCGCGTAGATCGCGCCGTTCGGCACGACAATCGAACTGTCGATGCGCAGCCGGCCGGCGTGTCCGAACTTCAGCGCGTATTCTCCCGGCGCGCGGCAAACCGAGATCACGGAATCAGCACCAGTCGCTTCGAGCATCGATGCCGCGGCCTCGACATCTTTAGCGGTGCGCAGTGGTGATGTCGGTTGCAGCAACATGACGGCGTCGTAGGCTTGGTCTGCATAAACTAGAGCCATGTAACGAACCACGTCGATCATCGGAACTTCGGGGCCTGATAAATGGTCGGGACGCACCAACGCCATCGCCCCGTTCTCCACTGCAAAGCGCAGCACTTCAGGATCATCGCTAGATACGAAAGTATCCGCCATGACACCACTTTTAATCGAATGCTCGATTGCGTGACCCACCAGCGGAAGGCCGCCGACCATCGCCATGTTCTTTTTCGGCAATCGCCGCGATCCGGCACGCGCCGGGATTAAGCCGAGCCATTTCATGCGAAGCCCTCCAAGACCTTGGCCATCGTGATGGTGTCGTCTGCGGTAACGCTTTCGCCCATCGGCAACAGCAGATGATCATCATAAAAGTCTGTCTCGATGGCGAACTGCGGTTGGACATGGTCCCACCGTTCGGTGAGCGTCGCTGCCATGAAGCCCTCGCGGTAGAGCGCGGTGTCGATCTCGCGACGCTTGCCATTGCACCGGATCGGGTATGCGAAGCGCGCGTCTTCACGCCAAACGCGGTCGCGAAGTAAGCATCGGTCAAGAATGTGGGCAAAGCACGCGCGACGCGCCGACATCATAGCGAAGTCAGTCATCGCCTCGATAGCGCGCGACTGCGCAGACTGTTCGCGCGGACTCATGTCCGAGTTGATGTGGTCATAATAAACTTCGTAAGCGCTCTTGCTGTCATCGTGCGCGCGGCCGATGGCGTCAGCTTCACGCTTGTGATCCGCCGCGGCGATCCTGCCGTTGGCTTCAAGGTGCGCCTGATAGGCACCGATCACGTTGCGCGGCAATGGCACCAGATGTTCGGTGATCGAGAGATCGAGCGCCGGGTTGCGTGACGCCAGGATCGCGCCATCCGCCACCGGCAAGAACTTGTTGAGCGAGTACAGCACGACATCGCCGTCTTGACCGACGCCGGCCGGGCCGGGCAGGCAATGTGCGCAGTCTTCGAACAGGATGCCGCCGCGTGCCCGCACCACCAGCGATAGATGCTCGGTCGGCTGCCGCCATCCGAAATAGTGGATCACGATCAGCATGGCGCGGCCGGGCTTCTTCGCCAGCCGGCGCGTGATGTCGGCTTCGTCTGGTCGCATCCACTGATCGAGCCGGTAGAAGACGATCTCGACGCCGGCATGTTGCACCGGGCGGATGACACCATCGGGCACGTAGCAGGGCATCAGCACGATGTCCGGCTTGAAACGCTCTACGGTGTGCAGGATCGCGCTGCGTCCGGTTGCGAGCCTGCAACCGGACGTGAATGGCGTGGTGGTGGTGTGGCGAAGTACGGTTCGCATTTTTATTTCCCTGGAAGGATGATCTCGATGTGATAGTTGATCGGCCCACATCGCCAGATCAGCCACCGCGACCCGAATGGCATCCAGGCCCAAGCGAACCATCGCATCCCTTCGCGCGGCCATTGCCAGAAAAATAGCTTGCGGCCAATCCGCATCGGCACCGACATCAGGTCTGGTCTTTCCACAGCACGGCGCGGACGGCGCAGTCCTTGGCTTCGAGAAGCTTGCGCAGCGCGACGGTGCGCTCCGGGTTGCGCGGGACATTGTTAACGATGTCTTGCGCGATTTCGTAGAAATGGCGCGAGACAGATTGAAGGTCGGCCGGCAGATGCGTGTATGAGAAAAATTGAATCAGCGGGTCCATCAGGCTTCCTTTCGTGGTCGGATGAAGTTTTCGAAGCGGGCACGGTTCTCTTGCTCACATGGCATGATGCCCTTGATGCCGTCGCCGAGCGCTTTCTCAGCGCTGCGAACCATCTGGACGTATACCGACATTTGGGCCGGCGTCAGCGAGGCTGCGTGATCTGGCCCGGACTGCCGGCGATCCATCGTGATGTGTTTCTCGAAGACGGTGGCACCGAGCGCGACTGCCATCACAGCAGCGATGGCCCTTTCGGTGTGATCGGACAGCCCCACTTTGCAATAAAACCCGCGAAGGAAATTGATCGCTCGCAAGTTCATCTGATCGAGTGGTGCCGGATAGGCGCTGACGCAGTGCAGCAGCGTAGGCTTTGGATAATTGCTCGGTATGTTAAAAAGCACCTTCATCGCGCTTCTCACTTCGTCTTCGGTCGATGCGCCGGTCGACACGATCATCGGCAGGCCGAGCATCGAGACTTGCCGCAGGAACGGCAAGTTGGTGATGTCTTGTGAGCTTGTCTTGATCCGACGAACGCCGAGCGCCTTCAGAAACACGGCGTCATCATATTCGTCCGGCGTGCAGATGAACTCGATGCGCTTCTGGTCGCAATAATTTTTGATGTAGGCGAGCGACTCGCGGCTCAATTCAAGCTTCGCCATCCGCGTGGCTTCTTCGCCGCTGTAGACGCGCTCGGTGCGCCACGCCTGAAACTTCACGGCATCGACGCCGCACGCGATGGCAGCGTCGACCAGATTGAGCGCATGGCCGACGCTGCCTTGGTGATTGACGCCGATCTCGGCGACGATCTCGATCACTGTCGCGTCTCCCACGGTTTTTCGATCTTTTCGCGCTCATACCAAGCATCGGCTGCGGCGATGTCTGGCACGATGGTGACATCCAGCACCACCACGCACTTATCGCCCAACTGAGGCTGGCCCATCGTTATGACGGCGATCAGCCCTGGACCATCGGGGTTTTCGTTCACCGTCAAATACATGGTGTCTTCGGCCATGATCAGGGATGATGCCTGACCGGCAGATCGGACGGCGCATCGGGGTCCCACCGCGCACCATCGGGCCTGAAGATTTCCATGCCGCCGGTCGGCTCGATCAGATTCCATGTCATGCTGATCACCGCGCCGCCGTGCATTCGAAGTGAGACGCCCCAGCTATCCTTGTTGGTGACGACGCCGAGCGCGCCCTGAAGCGCCTTGTCGTGATGCTCTGGCGTGATCTGCACGATGCTGCCGGTTCGGATGCGCTCTTTTGATTCCGGTGTGTCCCTCATGTCTTCCTCTGATGGTTCGGGTTCAGTGTCGGTTCGACGCCGCCTTCCCAGCCGATCTCGCCGGGGATGCCGGCGATGTTCGGGATGATGCCGCGTTCGTTGGCCATCCTGCGCCGGCCCGTCGCGGTGTCGCGCTCAGTCTTCTCGATGTCGGCGATGTGAGCAAGAACTTCTTCTTCGGTGATCGACCACGATGATCCGACTGCCCAATCCTTCACGACGCGCCACTTGAAGCGCTGCATCAGCTTCAGCGCGCGTTCCGGCTGTTCGAACAGCACGTCATCAAGGATCGCCAGCGCAAGGTTCGCCGCCTCGACGTTGCTGACGCCCCACGCGATTGCGTCCTTACCCGGCCGGAATTGTAGGGGGACACTTGTCGCCCCGGTCCTCACAACCACCATCGGGATGGTCGCCGGATCGCCGAGATACGTCTTCATCGCGATTCTCCCAAACGCTGCGATATTTCATAAAGTCGCCGTACTGATCCCATGTCAGGCCCATCCGCTTCAGAATGTCGTGACGGCCGGCGGCTGCGCCGATGGCCCCGACCAGCATGGTATAGCCCACGATGAACACGACTATCAGGCTGTTGGTGATCATGCGAGCCTCGCAAACTCACCGAATAGTTCTTTAGCGGCGAGCGCGTAGGCTGCACTGGCCGCCTCTGGTGTTTCGTGAATGCCGAGATAGTGGTGCTTACCGTCTTTTTTTAATTGCGCAATGTATTTGTCGCCTTTGCGGTACACGCCCTTATAGCCGCTGGTGTTCGCCGCACTCAGGCGTTGGTTCATTTGATTTTGAGAATTAGAAGCCTCACGCAAATTGCTAAATCGATTGGTGAGCTTGTCGGTATTGTGATGATCGATTTTGTCCTTTGGCCATCTTCCATGCACGTACAGCCACGCAAGCCGGTGTGCATAATACGTGTGGCCGTCGATGCCGATCATCCAGTATCCGTTGCCGCTTCTCCATCCAGCGACATCGCCGGCCTTCACTCCACCGCGGCGATCAACCTTCCATCGGAAGATGCCCGTCGCTCGATCCAGCGAAAGAAGCTGACGAACTCTGCGTGCTGTGATCATTCGTCTTCGGCCCTGTATGCAGGAAAGAAGGTGGACGACGCAACATGGCCGCCACCTTCCTTCCGCCATCGTTCGACCAACAGGTCATACTCACTCGGCTGGTAGACCCGCTCGTAACGCGAAACCGGGAATCGAAGGGACGAAAAGCCGCTCTTGAACGCGAGTAGTGAATCGTTTGGATCATTAGTGCGCCCACCACCGAGGTGGAATAGCTCATATCCGCGCTCGCGCAAAGACTGCGCCGCTTCGTGATAGAGCATTTCGTCGATGCCGGTGTGGCGGTGTTCGTTGGTGCTGCCGAGAAAGTGGGCATAAGCCGTCTTGTCGTAGCCGATCACCATCAGCGCGCGGTGCGCGGTGCCTTTGATCTTGGCGAGGAAGATGTCGGTGTCGATCCCCGGCAATTCGAAGTGCGCAGCGAAATACTCAATTGGGAAGTGAAACCGCTTCGGGGCATTCTTCCGGTGCATCGAGATCGTGTAGAGCGCAGAGAACAGCGGCACCATGTCGCGGCCTTCGCGCGTCACCACCACGCCTTCGTCCTTGGCCGATGCGATGCCGCGGCGAACGCGCCGCGCATAATCGGCTTCGGTAAACATCGTGAGATCGATGGCGACAACATCCTTGATACGCTTCAGCGTGTGTCCGAATAGGATCGAGCGCTGCTGTGATGCCATCAGCGGATGCAAGGCGCAGAACTCTGCAACGATGCCGTTGTCTATTGCGTGGCGGCGAAGCGCGCTTTCGAACTCAAGGCCGAGCGACACCAGCACTTGATGATCAGTCGCGTTTGAGATCGGGCCGCCGAAGCCATAGAGGCTTGCCCAATCAAACTGAAAGGATCGGGGAATATGGTGCTGGATAAATGGCTGCATCACAAAGTTGCCGCCATAGGTATAGACAGCAAGCAGCGCTTGCCCGCCCATCACTTCCTGCACGCAGGCGTAGCCCGGCGTGAAGTGGACATCAGGCTTCGCGAGGCGCGCGTTGAACTGCGCCCACAATTTCTCTTCCTTGGTGGTGACGATGGAAAACATCAGCGCGGCAGGATCAGTTTGGGCCGAGCCGGCGGCACGATTTGCTTCTGGCTGCGTTGCCATGCGTGCCGTTCTTCGGCTGTCATCCGCGGCAGTGTGTCTTGCACGATGCCCGTCGAGATATTGAGCGCCAACTCGTTTGGCATCACGAACGCAGCTTCATCGCTGGTGCGGCCGTCGAAGGTGATGATGCAGGCACCGCGGATGTTGTCGTCGTGTCCGACTTCAACGGTCTTCGGCCGGTTGTAGAACATCAACGATTGACCGATGGTCAGCCGGTTTGCCGCCGCGATCATATCGGTCAGCATTTGCCGGACCACCGGCAGCATCCTGACATCCATTGTGATCGCGAACTTGGTCGGCGGCTCGACATCGCTCTTGGTCGGATCGGCGATCTGGAAAAGCGCCATCGCGATCTGTTTTTCACCATCGAGCGAATGCGACACGCAGCCGGTGATGTGCGCAGCGCGCACCAATTCGGTCTGATCTTCGGCGGTCCCCATCGGTATCTCCCATCGGCAACGAATCAGGTCTACCGCAAATCAGCCGGCCGAACAACAGAATTGCCGGCGCTGATCGTAAAACGGTTGACCGCACCGCGGGCAGATCAACTGGATTGCGATCTCGCAGCCTTCGCGCCGAGCGATGTCCTGCATGTGCAAGATGCAGAGATCGCGTGCGATTTTGTCCGATACCGGACGGATGTTCGTCAGCGTTGCCATGTGATTCCCCTTCGGTTGAAAGTTGGTGCCGAGCGTCCATCCGGGCTGGTGGGAGGATAGGCCGCCCGGCACCGATGCACCACATAGGAACCGATGGGGTCGAAACCTAGTGGCACTGCCACGGTATAAATCGGTTCGCACACCATCGCTAGTCCTTCGGCTCTTGGGCACGTCTCGCAACGTGTCGGTTCATGTCGCTGACACAGCGTTCGCCGAATGCCACCAATGTCGGCGAGATCAGCACACCGGCACTGACCACCGGATCGAGCTTTAACCGTTTCCATTCGGCGCGGATCATCCGGTCGCTTGTCTCGCGCGTGAACTTCGCCGCATCAACCTTCACGCGTTCGTCGACTTCCATCGCGACCGACTCGCGCAATGCTGCCGCTTGTGCGGCGAGCTTCACACCGACGCGGCGTTGTTCTTCGTTGTCGACATAGTTGAGAAGATCATCAGCCACGTCTCAACTCCCGGTGCATCATCTTGTGACATCGGCGGCACAAGCATTCGACTGCCTCTGGATTGTCATAGTCAGTGTGATGAAACTCAATCGGATTTTCCTTCGACGGCGCAACGCCACAAAGCTGGCATTCGGTCACTTCTATTGCGCCGTTCCGCCACAGTCTTCCCGTCGCGAACCTTGTGCGTTGCCTGTGGGAAGCTGTGGACGAAAAGATCATTTCGCAACGCGCGCATCGTCTCCTACGTGAGATACGCACATTTACCCCACAATCACAGCACGCCTCCGCGGCCAAAAAACCGTAAGCATCATCTACTGTTTCGACCATTGCTTCCCCATCGTCCCCGTAACCCACCGGGATAACACTACAACAACTAGAAAGATTCTCTTTAGTTTGGAAGAAGCTCTTTTGTGGACATCAACCGCGCCGGGCCTTTTTGGGCAGCCGCTTTTTCCGCATTTGCGGCTCAAGGACTGTGGATACCGTGCCGTCACGGAAGACGATGACGAAGCCCGGTGACACGAATTTTGTCGCGCCGGCCACCATCGCAGCGGCGACATCCGGCGTCAGAATTATTTCCTTGACTTTTGGTGGCGTGGTTTTGAGATCGCCGCAAATCTTCCACAACAGCAACCGTTCCTCTTCGCGCGACAGTTTGCTGAAGCCGTGTCCGAGATCAACGCCACGCACACGCTCAAGATAGCGCAGCGCGGCATGGTTGCTGACGACAAGGATCGGATCAGTTTGGGCGTCCGGCGGCATCACATCCCCCGATAGGAATCCCCATGAAGACCAGCGGCGCAGCCAAAGCATCCTTCGGTGCAATCTTCCGACGAATACATTCGGTATAGAATTGAAGATCACACTCATGGCCGAGCGCGAACGCTTCGGTCCAACGCTCGACGAACTCGGTGCTAAAGTGCTTACTTGGTTTCATCGTGGCCATCATCTACCTCCATCGGTTCGTCGCCGAACAATGGGCCAACCCTCGACTCGCCGGTTTTTATCTTAAGCGCTTCGCGGTTGCGCTCCCTTAAGCTCGATTTGCACAGAGACATTCGACGCCGGATGTCGTCTTGATATTCGGCTTCTCGCTCGATCAGGATCGCGGCCATCTTTTCGCGCCACGCGGCTTCGCCGGTCGTTCCGGTGCCTGCAAAGGGGTCCAAGATTGTTCCGCCCGGCGGCGTGGTCAGCCGCGCCAGCCATTGCATCAGATCAAGCGGTTTAACGGTCGGATGCTTGGAGCCGAGCCGGTCATCAGCGTCGGCTTTTGCGGTATAGAAGAAGCGAGCGGCAGAGCCGGCGTCAGCATACTCCGCACCCGTTTGCGTCATTCCCCAGCCATCACCGGCCCCAGCGTTTCGCGGTTTGCCGACGCGGCTAGGATTTACGACAGGAAGCATCCCCACCACTTCATCACTTCCGTCATGGATGACGTTGGCAGGCCAGCGGCCATTTTCAGATGCGCCGAATCCCCCGCCGGGCAAGCCCTTGCTAGTAAGCTCGCCCATAGGGCGCAGAGTGCTTTCATTTGTCTCAATCCTGCACCCGTCGATATTGAGCGCCCCTGCCCCGTACCGCTGCACGTTCTGGCTGCCCGTCAGCCCCGGCGCAAAGGGCTTTTGGCCCATGAAAATCGGCTCAATCGCGGGTTTCAGCACCTGGCCGCCGTAGCGCCAGCCGTTCCAGCCTTCGGTCGCGCGGTCCAGATCAGACAGCCCGCTATGCGTGATGCGGTGCGCTTTCGGGAAACCCTGGCCGAATAGCCACGCGATGAACGGATGCACGATAAAACCTGCATCCTCAATCGCGCAGGACATGCGGCCGAACGTCCGGGTGCTGCTGAACGCCACGATGTACGCGCCGGGCTTCAGCACGCGCAGCACTTCGGCCCACAACTCAGGACGGAATGCGATGTCGCCACCGTCCCATTGCTTGCCCATGAAGCCGACAGAGAGGCGCGCATAAGCGCCGGTCTTGCCGACCTTGGCCGGCGCTGCATTATCTGCGCCGAACCGCTTCACGATGCTTGTTAGGTGATAGGGCGGGTCGGTGACGCAGGAATCAATGCTATTGTCGGCCAGTGACTTCAGCACCTCAAGGCATCCGCCCGCATAAAGCAGCACGCGGTCGTCGAGGAAACTTTCAGGCATTCTCATTCTCCGATGGTGGGACGAACTCGCGGACTTCGATGCGAAGCGCCGGGTCGTCCGAGTAGAATTTATAGATGTGATCCTCGACGATCTGACCGTCATCCTTCCAGACGATCTCATTGAGCGCGTCGAGCGACTTCTTGTAGTTATCATCATCCGGCCGAACGGCAGGACGGATCGCGCCGATCAGCGCGTCAGCCTTCTCGCGCTTCGTCCAGCTTTTCGGGATCGGGATGTAGCAGTGCAATTGCAGCCAGATCGGCTTCAGTGACGGCTTGCGCCCCTTCATGGCACCGCGCGCGGCCCACGCCAGCGATTCCATATAGGCTGCCGTTTCCGGCTCGACGTAGGAGTGGATGTACGGCTTGCCGTCCGCGGTGTAGCGGATCGTCTGACCCTTCACTTGCTTGCCGAACGGTGGACCGCTCAATTCGAAGCATACGAAAGCCGCGCCAGTCTTGGGGACCAGCGCGGCGGTTTCTCGAAGCAAGGAAGGTTGCAGCGCCACGTTCACTCCGCGGCGACGGCTGGCGATTCCACTTGTCGCGCCGGGCGAAGCTGCCTGACGTTGTCTTTGTCGCCGCCCTTTTCAGCACCGGCCTTCTCGGCTTCAGCCTTCTTCTCGACTTCCTGCTTTTCGAACATTTCGTGCTGCTGAGTCGCGCGCTTATCGAAGTCCAGCGCGTCGGCGTACTTCTTGATGTGCGGCCATGTGATCGCGAAGCGTTCGTCCGTCATGGCTTCGAGTGAGCGGATCACGGCGAGCGCCTTCTTGTCGAAGTGCTTCTTATCGCACAGCCGATTGACTTTTTCTTCGTCATCACATCTGTCCTCTGTTGTTGATCCGCACATATGCGGATTCCTTACGCGGCTTCGGTGTAGAATAGGCGCAACGCGAATGAAAGTTACAATAGGGCAAGCCGCCCAGCGGCTTCAGCCCACAGAAAAAGAAACCGGGATCGCCCGGCGTGCCGCATGGCCAGCGGCATGTGTCGCTGTCCAATTCTTGCAGCGTGCGCCGGACGGCGAATGGAATGTCGGCGTTGAACTGGGCAAGCGCGGAATTGTCTTCAATACGCTCGCCTTCGATCACAGGCGGTTGCGGCGCTTCGATCTGCATCGTCGATTGTCGCTGGCGTCGCTTCCGTTTGATGACGCGCCGAATGACGGCTTCGCGCGCATTGCCGTTGTTGATGCCGGTGCCAGCATTCTGGCGTTGCAGCCCAAGCCGATACACCTTGCCGATCACGGCGTTGCGGGTGCAGGGATAGCCGATCTCGTTGGCGATCTGTCCGGCCGAAAGGCCATCGGCGTATAGCTTCTTCAGAAGCTCGATGCGATCATCAGTCCAGTCAACGCCCGACTTCGAGTTTGTCATTTTGGCATTTCCCCATCGGTTTGATGCCGACACCATAGGGACGTGGCGGCTGATTCGCCAAGGCTTATCCCCGGAATTTTGCGCTCGGCCAGCCCTTGCAATTTGGGAACCGCTGCGCTAGATACGCCATAACGTCATACCGATGGGAAGCTGAAGACGTGGGCTGCGATCCTGACATCGCCGTGGCAACACGGCACCCGAATGGCGCGCGATGGTTTGAAATCGTCGACACGATTCTCGATTTTGTAGCCGCACATCCCCGCGGATTCTCCACGCGCTTCATGGCGCGGGAATTAGGCTGGACATATCAGATCACGCGAGATCGCCTTGCTCGGATGGTGAAGTACGAATTTCTCTGGCGTCGAAAAAAAATGCCGCGGGCAAAAAAGCGAAAACTCAGCCCTCGCAGCCGGCCGGCGAGCCGCGTTCGATACATCTATTATCGCAACAGTCCGAACAAGCGCGGATTTATTGGGCCAGCACTATGAGCCACCAGCTTCGCCACACTACAATCGTTCTCACGCTCGCCGGCAGTGTCATCGTCACATTCTGGTGCGCAATGGCTTACGTCGCGATGAGAGGGTTTTGATATGACCACATTGCCGATCACGAAAGCCAAGTCTTCGCTGCCGCCGATTGCAAATAATGATCTGATGGCCATCGATCCGACGATTGCCGAATCGATCTTGCAAGGCACCGAGTATCTTGGGCAGCGCCCGGTCGACGAACGCCACGCGCTGCGCCTCGCGTTCCAGATGGAGGAAGGCAACTTCCTCGACGAAACGCAACTGGCATTTGGCCGGCTCGATCACAAGCTGTTCTTGGTGAACGGTCGCCACCGGCTGCATGGCGTCAGTTTGAGCGGATGCACGGTCAAGTTTCGCGCCGTGATCTATGATTGCGCGACGCGCGCCGAGCTTGACAAGCTCTATACCCGTTTCGATACCGCACAGAAGTCGCGGACCGCCGGCCATCTGGTCGACGCGCTCGGTCTGACCGATGACGAACTGCGCCGCACCACGGCCAAGATCATCTACGATGCGTCGCCGCTGCTGATGGTGCGCTTCGAGAAGATCGCGGCATGGCAGCGTCCGGTCGAAACCACCATCGTCGAAAAGCGGATCGAGTTCATTCGCCCCTGGAAGCCGGAAGCGCTGCTGTATCAGGAATGTCTCGACAAGGGCATTTGGAAGTACACCACCCGCTTCCGCAAGGCCGGTGTCGTCGCCGTCGCTCTGGCAACACTGAAGCACCAGCCGGTGCTGGCCAAAGAATTTTGGATGCACGCGATTGATCGCGACGGCTTGCGCAGCGGCGATCCGCGACTAGCTCTATCCACCGAACTGGCGACACGCGAGACGGCCGGAGGCGAGCATGGTCTTGCCTATCTCGCCGCTACTGCGTGGTCAGCATTCTACGAAAAACGACCGCTGAAGCTTCTGACGATCCGTGGCGAAGCGCCGATCACCATTGCAGGGACGCCGTACAAACATGGCCGATAACGACAACGCCGGGGCTTTCGAGCTTGCACCACGCGGCCACAACGCCCCGCCACCGGATGCACAAGCCATCACCGATCAGATGGCGGCCGAACACGCCGCGCTATTGGCCAACGCCGAGAAGCAAGTCGATCAGGCCGGCGAGATCGCGAAAGAGATCATCGACGAAGCCGATCACGGCCGGCTCACGGCGATGGTGGTGAAGCTTCGAGACACGCACAAGAACGTCAATGGCACACGCGTGATGGCGAAGGCACCGTTTCTTCGCGCCGAAGAGGCGGTCGACGGTGTCTTCAATCCGACCCTCCATAAGCTCGAAACGGCCGGCAAGGGATTGGTCGCACTGATCCGCACGTGGCAACTGCGCAAGGAAGCCGAAGAACGCGCCCGCCGGCAACGCGAGGAAGCCGAACGCCGCCGGATCGCAGATGAGGCCGCGAAGAAAGCGGCCGAAGAGGCCCGCATCGCTGAAGAGGCGCGGCTCGCCGCTGAGCGTGCCCGAAAGCCTGAGAAGGTTGCACTCAAGGCCGAGATCGCCGGCATTGCCGAAGTGACCGCCGACGAAGCCCGCGTCGACTCAATGATGGCCGATGACAGCCTGCACGTCGCCAAGGTGGCGGCAGCACAGAAGCCGGCAGAGCTAGCGCGCGAGCGCTTCAGCGACGGTCGTGTCTCGACGCTGAAGCTGGTCGGCTACGTCGAGATCACCGACCGCGACCAACTTGACGCCAAGGCGCTGCTGCCATTCTTCAAAGAGAAGGAAATTTTGTCGGCATTGCGGGCATGGGCGAAGTGTGATGACTTCACAAAATCGATGCCCGGTGCCATAGTCGACAAGCGGCCGGATGTCGATATTCGCTAACCGATGGGGAATGCCATGACGAAGATTAAGACTCGCATCAGCGAGGCTGCAATCGAGCGCCACGCCAGCAATCTGAAGAAGTCGCACGTCGCGATCTTGAAGGCATCGCTCGGCAACAATCTTTACAGAGACATTCAGGCCGATCTCGGTATCAAGTCGCGCGGCACCGTGAAGTCGCGGCTGCACCGCGCACGTGCCGCGATCACAGAGTTGATGGTGGCCGATCATGGCTGACAATTATCTGATCTGGTCGAATGAACATCGGCGCTGGTGGGGACCGGGCGAATGCGGTTATGTCACGAGACTTGACAAGGCTGGCCGCTACCCGCGCGACCGCGCCTTCGAGATCGTCACGCGAGCGCAGGACGGCCGGCGGCTAATGCCCGACATGGAGCCGCCAGAGATCGCCGTCCGCGAAGACGATGCGCTCGCAACATTGCAATGGTGATCGGCATGAGCAAGCTCAAGGCAATCGAGTGGGACGGCAAGACGATCACCAAGCCCGGCCTGTATGCTCGCGTGCCGCTAAGCCTCTACCATTCCCAGCAGATATGCGATGGCCCGTCGATCTCGTCATCCGGGCTGCGCACGATCTTCAACGAATCGCCGGCACACTTCTATGTCGAATGGGACGGCAACCCTGAGCGCATCGAGCGGAAGGATTCCCGCGCCTTCATTCTCGGCCGAGCGACGCACCACCTTGTTCTCGGCGAAAAGTTTTTCTCGAAGCTGTTCTGTATGCAGCCCACCGACTATGTCGGTGAAGACGAAAAGACCGGGCTGCCGACCGCGAAGCCCTGGAACAACAACGCCAAGGCTTGCCGCGCGTGGCAGGAAGCTCGGCGCAAGGAAGGCCGCACCGTCCTGACGGCGAAGGAAGTCGAACAGATCAAAGGCATGGCCACCAAGCTGGCGCTGCATCCGATCATCCGGGCCGGCGCGCTCAACGGTCAAATCGAAAGGTCAATCTTTTGGGTCGATAAGAAGACTGGCATCTGGTTAAAGTCTCGACCTGATTGCATTCCTGAAGCTGACGAGACTTTCGTGGACCTGAAGAAGACCCGCAGCGTGATATGGAACGATCTGGTTCGTACCATCGGTGAATACTCGTATCATCAGCAAGGGGCACTAATCCTGCGTGCCGCGCGCGAAGTTCTCGGCATGGTGTCGCCGACCTTCACGCTGGTGTTCTGTGAAGACGGCCCGCCCTATGCGCCGCGCGTTGTCACGTTGAAGGAAAACGATCTCGCGCTCGGCGATGCACAAAACCGCGCCGCCATCGACATCTTTGCGCGCTGCCTGAAGTCGGGCCAGTGGCCTGGACCGGGCGGCGATCACGAAGACGCTGAACATCTGGAATTGAGTGACTTCGAGCAGAAGCGGATCAAAGACAAACTTACCATCATGGGAGCGGGCTGATGCCGGTCTTGTTTTCTCTTCTGGTGACACTTGGCATCGGCATCGGCATCGGCATCGGTGAAGCCATCGGTGATAGCAAGTACAGCAGCACTCCCATCATCCCGCTGAGCGCTGTGGAGTCTGCCAGCGATGTGCCGCTGATGCAGAAGACCTTCCCGACCACCATACTAATCCGCATCAAGCCGGTCGCTGAGATCGCCGCAGCGGACAAAGAAGCTTACGCTATCGCCTTCCCGTACAGACAACCTTGCGAGATTTGGATACCGGAAGGCCAGAAGATCATCTTCTATCCGAAGCGCGGGTCAAATTGGAACAGCGCGCGATGGGATGACAGCGAAGTCGGCGACGCGCTCGCGCACGAATTGCTGCATTGCCTACGTGGGCGATGGCACGACATCGGAGACGGAAAGTGAAGCAATCCGACGCGTGGCGTGCCGCGCTGCTGGCGACAGCGGTTGACGAGTTCGCTGACTTCGAGAAGGAAGCGCAGAAGCCGAAAGGTCGCCACGCCGATCATCGCGGCTTCGAGATTTTGGTCGGTGATCTCGAAGACTGCATCCAGCCCGATGCCTACATCACCGTTGATGATGAAACCGGGCGCTTGATTGCAGCAGCGGCAAAACAGATTATCATCGACCGCCTCAAAGCATTGGGCGTCACAATGGAGGAAGAAAAGTGAACGATCAGCCGAAGAATGCCGTGATGACGAAGGGCGATCTTGAGCGCATGGGACTCGGCGCTATTGATCGCGACCGCGCCGATGTCGTCAAAATCTCACAGACTGCTGGTGGCGTCGCGTTCGCCAGCGCGATGGAAGTGATGGACTTCGCCAAGCTGATGTCGGTGTCGCTTCAAGCGGTGCCGCCGGCCTTCCGCAACAATCCCGGCATGTGTCTCGCCGTCGCGTTCCAGGCAATCGAATGGCGCATGTCGCCGTTCGCTGTCTGCAACAAAGCTTATGTCGTCAATGATCGCATCGCCTTCGAGTCGCAATTGATCCATGCCGTTGTCGAAGCGCGCGCGCCAATCGTCGGACGACTCGATTGTCGCTATGATGGCGAAGGCCAGACGCGGACTTGCACCGTCACCGGCACGTTCTTCGGTAACGTCGAGCGTGACTACACCACGCCGCAAATCCAGAACATCAAGACGCAGAACTCGCCACTATGGAAGGCCGACCCTGATCAACAACTCTGGTACTACGGCAGCCGGTCATGGGCGCGGAAGTGGTGCCCGGATGTTCTCATGGGCATCTACTCGAAAGAGGAAGCCGAATCGATTGAGGACATGCGGGACGCCCCGCAGCTTCCCAGCTTGGCCGCCCGGCTGGCCGGCAAGGAACGCCCGGAAGAGGGCTTCGATCACCAGAACGGCACAGTCGACAAGGAACTGTCGAATATCGCCGTAGATCGGCCCGGATTAAAGGTCGAGAAGGTGGCGGCCGAGACAGCCCCGCAGCCTGCCGCTGGTGCGCGCAAAGGCAAAAGGGACACCAAGGTAGCCGCCAAGCCAGATAAGCGCACAGCCGCCAAGAAGACGGAGCCAGCACCGGCAAAGAAGACCACGCCGGCCGAACCGAAGAAGGCCGAGCCGGCAGCGCCGAAGGCGACTTCAGCGCCAGAGCCGCCCAAGGAACCGAAGACCGCTTCCGAATACACCGCCTATGCCCGCATCTGGATCGCCAAGGTCAAAAGCAAGGACGATCTCGACGCCCGATGGGATGGCGAGCGCGATATGCGCGACGCTCTGTCTGTCCCGATGTCGGATCGAAAAGCTCTGCAAGAGTTGATGGCGGAACGCTTTCCGATCACCACATAGGTGCGATGATGTTCCCCCGCGATCCAGTGAAGTTCAAGGAACGTGCTGATCGAGAATGTCCGGCATGGCCAATGGAGTTGACGGCCAAGGCTTACAACGCATGGCGCGCGCTCGAAAAGAATCCAGCGTTTTCAGAACATCACATCGTAGAGTTTGACGAAGCTCATACGAATTGGCTTGCCAAACAACCGAGCCGCTAAGGAGAGGATACCGCCGATGGATAACGGAAGCCATTCTGTAACGCAGCCAATTTCTTCGGTTCAGTTGCCCTGCGACGAACACGGCAACCCGCTTGACTACATCGTGGGACGCAACGCCACCGCGAGAGCAACATGAAGTTCGAAATACCGAAACGCAAGCGACGCGACCCAAGCGAATGGCACTGGCGTTTTGCATATCTGCCGGTGCGGGTATCCGCTACGCGGGTTGTGTGGTGGGAGTTTTACTATTGTCGTCTGCTCTCGGGATGGGGCGCAAACGGCCTCTACTGCGAGACACGCTGGCAACGACTGCCAAGCAGGCGAGAATTTTGGCCGTGAACAATATGCTTCAGGAATATCCAGACTACGGCGAAGAGATCGAAAATTTCGGATGGAGAACGCTTCATTCATGGGGCTATCGCTGCGTGCCAGTTAAAATCTCATATCGAACGCCGCGCTGACCGCCGCTGACCGAGACAGGAGATTAGGATGACATTTTTGGAACTAGCTAAGGCGGCAATGCCCGGCGCGACCGACGCAGAGGTAGATTACGCGCTCTGGAACCACACGCCATTCCCGTTCGATCCGTCTCCGCGCACGTTGTTCAAAAAACTCTCGGGCTACCACCGAGCTTGCGCCAACGGTCGGCAACTCTGCGAGACGTGTTCAAGGATTGCCGTGGCTGGCAAATGGAACTGCCAATGGTGCCTAGATGCGCTCGCCAATTCGGCATCGCAGTGATGGCTAGGGAGCGGCGATGACAAAGAAGTGGAGTTCGACCGCCAGCGGCGATGGCCAGACCAAACGGCAGGCGTCAAAGGCATCGCGCCGGATGGGTTTCTACGAACCTGACCCTTATTCGTGGTTTTGTGATCCGTGCAAGGTTGAGGTCTACGAGCGGCGCTGTCCGCATTGTGGGAAGCTAGAACGAGAGACGCGGTGACGTGTCGAGATCAAATCGAGAGTGAAAGATGGATAACAAAGAACGAAACGACTTGATCGAACAATGCGCGGCGATAGCGGACAACTGGCTTGCGATATTTGGAGGGCAGAAGCCAGAGTTCATCACAGCGCAGCATTGGGCCGATGATGCGGTGACGGACATCGCTGAGAATATTCGCAAGCTCAAGTCTTTTGAGCCGGTCGATCACAGCGAGGCAATCCTTGCCGCGGACCTGAAATTAACCGGACCATCTGAGCGTAGCCGATCATAGGTAGCAAGCGAATGACGAAAATGCAGTGGCTATTCTGGCTTCTCGGAAGTTGTCCGTACGCGCTGGAGAGCAAGCGCCGATGTCGCCGGAATAAGACCTGTACATGCAAACGCATTCTCAGTAGTTTACCTAAAGCCTCCGAAGATGACCGATAAACTGCCGCGAGACATGACGGAAAACGAACTGCGCTACCATTGCGCTGCGCTGACCAGCGCCCTCAGTTTGTTGAAAATCGCAGTGGATCGCGAGGGATGGCCCGCAGGATGGGGCCTGATCCGAAAAGAGGTTGAAATCGTGCTTGGCACAAATCAGCAGTCTGCGCGATGCGCCGAATGCAACTGCGACAACCCGCCGGACGGATGCAACTGGATTCAGAAACATGGCGAAGCATAGCGTTATGCTTGGCCGAGGCGGCTGGTGGGGGCATCTCGAAGGCTACGCCTATCCGTTCGGGGCGTGGCGCATGGACCGCGGGCCGTATCCGTTCCAATGGATGGCTGCGTTGTCTTTTCCAATTCAGCGATGGACTCGCTGACATCACAGGAGCGGAAGACGATGACAGACGGCGGCGGAACATATATCGGGGCTGATCTTAAGCTGCACGACTGCCCTTGCTCGGCGTGTCAGGGCATCCGACACCGGACGCGAAGAGGAACAGTCTCGATGACTGAGCGCGACCCAGCCATTGAGCCAATCCGAGGCGACATCGTTCGCTCAGCATTCGAGACTATCGGGGAGCGCCGTGTGACCGCAGTGGTGCCGTCTGGCGTTACGTACTATATCGTCACGCCGAGATCATCGCGACTTGCTAGCTGCCGGCACGTCACTTGGAAAGAATGGTGTCGGCGAAATCGTGTGACAATTATCCAGCGTGGAGACGGTGAGAGATCGGCGCAGCAGAAAACGGAGCAGAAATGACGGAAGCCGAGCGGATCGAAAAACGAGCACGCGAACTGCGCATGGCGGCATTTCCAGGGTCGCGCGCTTGGGGTATCTGCGCCGAAGATGTCCGGGAGAGATGGCTTGCCGCAGCGAGACTTGCCGACTCATGGATCGAGCGCGCAACTGACGATGCTTTTCGAAGATGGTCCAAGCATTCCGCAGTTACAAAGGAACTGAGATTGAAGCAGCCCGCGCGGCAATAAAGAAAGCAACCGGCGAAAATGACGACGACGCAGACAAGAGAAGATCGAATCTAAAAACTTAAAGGAACAAAACCGATGGGAAGCATGAAGGATTTACTCGGCGACACGCCGTACCCAGCGCAAGCTCGGCGCACTGATCCGCCGACATCGCATCAGGCGGCACAACGCGTCACGCCGAAGCTTCGACCGATCCAGCAGAAAGTTCTCGAAGCTCTGCGCGTTGCCGGCACGCGCGGCTTGACCGACATCGAGCTTGAAGAGAAGTGCGGATCGCACGGCTCGACATTCCGCACGCGGCGATCTGAACTGGTGACGGCCGGCTTGGTCCGTGATAGCGGCACGAAGCGCTATCAGGCCGGCAGCAGCCGGATCGTGTGGGTGATCGTATGAACCATGCCTATCCGGTTGCGTCCCACGCATACCTGTTGTACCGAGCGCAAGTTGAAGGGTTCACCGGCCACTTTGAGACGTGCGAAGCTCTTAAGGCTTGGGTGGCCAATCTTGACCGCAAGTTCCACCTCGAAGGCTCTACTGTTCTGGTTTGGAAGGCCAAGGCCGTGACGGGGCGGGTTGCGACCTACACCGGCAATCCCGACCGTGAAATCGTGATTGGGGGCCAGCCATGACAGCCCTTTTTGTCGGACTTGGGCTTGCGATTGGTGTCGCCATCTGGTTTTGGCGAAACAGGAGTTTCTAATGTCGATGCGGTGGCGCTGGATGCTATTCTTGCTGATCGCGCCGCTAGCATTTCTCCTAGTCGGAGCGGCGATGGGTTGGTTCATTGAGGGATTGCCTTGGTGTAGGGGCTGCTAGAGAGGGAGGTTCTCGTGATAGTTCGGCGGCGGTTCAATTCGTTTGAGGATGCTCTGGGCGCTGGTTTCAAGATCGAAATGGGCAATGGAGAATATGGCCGTGAGGTCAATTCCGAAGCCGATGTTTTGGCTGACTTAAACGAGAAAATCCTCGATTCCGCGAGGCGGCCAGCAAAGACGCCACCAATCCACGTCACGTTGGACGAATTGCGCAATATCGTGCGCGAGAGGCTTACAATGAAAATTCCGACACCCACACCAAGCGCCCATTCGATCCGCAAGGCCGCCAAGGATGGCGCGGATCGCGGTTCACTATTCATCGAGCGTCCCCAAAGCGATTCTGTGATTGTCACCGTGCGCAGCCCTGGAATGCTGACGGAAAGTCGTATCGTTGTTCCGTACTCGGAATGGCTAAAGCTGCGAGATGTGTAGCCATGATGTCCCCCGCTCACGCTGACATTTTCAAATGGGAACACCTTCCGTTCCCCACGTCCTTGCCGCAGTTCCAAAAGCTGTTCCCGGACAGCGAGCGGTGCGCCCGATACCTCGAAGGCGCAAAATGGCCCAAGGGCTTCGAGTGCCCGCACTGCTTTGAGAAGGGCGAGCCGTTCCGCTTCGAGGCCCGTCCGGGCGTGCTGCGTTGCCGCCACTGCCGCCGCGATATATCCCTGACAGCCGGGACGGTCATGGAGCGCACGCATTCGGCCCTGACAACGTGGTTTTGGGCCGCCTATCTCGTTTCCAGCTTCACGCCCGGCATGTCCGCCGTTCAGTTCCAGCGCCAGCTTGGGCTGAGCCGGTACGAAACGGCTTTCCAGATTTTGCACAAGCTGCGGGCCGGAATGGTTCGCCCCGACCGTGACCGGATTGGCGGCAATCTGGCGCGTGGGGACCATGTGGTTAGCGGTCATGGGTGAAAACCGGATAGGCATGGTATGAACAACCGGCCAACTCAGAAGGCTGACGGACTCCGCGCGATGCGCGAGGCCAACTTCATGCGGCGCAACGCGCCGAAGCTGCCGCCGGTCGAGATCAAAAAGGTACTCGCCGAGCGCGTGGTCGACGCCACCGCGAAGATCGCGGCGAGCCAAGCCCGGAAGGCAGCACGCAAGGCGAAGAGGCCGGCATGAATCAGGAGAGGACACCGCCGATGGAGCTTCCAAGAATTTATCTAATCCGGTTCTGGGGCATGGGGCCGTTTGTTCTCAGAGCGTGTTTCGCAGTGGGCGAGCAATGACCATGAAAAACTGGTGTCATCCTCCCCATGCCATGCGAACGAAGTGTGCTTGCGGGAAAGTTATTTCTCTTGGTGGAGCGGTCGGCGCTACCGTAGCGGTCTGCGAATGTGGGCGGAAACATTCAAAAGAGCCTCGTTCTGCTTTTGCAAGGGCTGATCACATCGGACCCGATGGTCGACTCACAACGGGGCGACGTAATGGCGGCCGTGGTGGCTGCCCTGGAATCACGCCATGATCCGCGTCGCGGTGCTGCTGGATGACCGCGACAACCAGATCGGCCCGGACCCGCGTCGCCGAGACAACCTTCGTGATCAAACACCGCGACGCCTACTACATCCGCACCGGCAAAGGCGTCCGGCTATCCGGTGGCGGCATCGGTGCCGTCTTCGAGGAAACCGACATCGTTGTGCGCGACAAATTGGAGTGATCATGGCAATCGAGCAAAGCTTAGCTTACGTCATCATCAAGCGATGGCGACAGTGAAGCGCCCGCGTCCGCATATTCCTGACATGGTGAAGTGCAATGTCGCCGGGCGGCAAATACTCGCCGCTGGCATCAACATCTTCGCAGAATCTCTGCGCGATGAAGGCGAGACGCTTCGAGATTTTTTGGAGCGAAGATTGCATATGCTGTCGGGGCTTCTCGGCTGCAAACGCAGCGAGCTACACCTTGATCACGATCCGCCGCTACGAGTGCGCGACTTCAATAAGCGCACCGGCAAGTACACGCCGGACGCCAATGACCCAGCACATCTGATCTATCGGACAGCGGTGGCGCACCGCTTCAAGACCAACGTCAAGGGCGACGGCGCGCAATTTCCTGATCGCGTGTTGATCAATCGCGAGCGGAAACGCGACCGTCAGAAAATGAAGATACGATGCTCACGATGTTTGACGAACTGGCGCATCCCGCCATCGAGACTGTGCGGCCGATGCCTCAAGGTCGCCGTCGCTGTCCGCGACAAGCTCGAAAAGAAGTGGCCGAAGCGCAAGATGCAGAGCGCATCGAACTGGCCGAAGCGATCATTTGGCAAGCGTCAGGATCACGACAAGAGCCGCAAGCCCGGCCGCTGAGCCATAGACGGCAACACCAACGCCGACCAGAAGATGCCCGGTCCAGTGGACAGCATCAGCCGGCCGTCGTTGTCGTTTGAGATAGCGCGTCGTCATTGCGCCGATGCGTATCGTGAGCCATGCGGATTGACCACCGTATATCCGGCGAGACTTCGCTGATGGATGCGGGTCTGTCTGCCGCCGGAATTGGCGTCATAGGCCAGCACCATATTGCCCCCAAGCACTTCACGGATGACGAATACATGATGTCTGCGGACAGCGACCATGCCCGGCGCTGGTGCAGCGCGCGGGAAGCGATACCAGTTAGCTGCAAGCCAGAGATCACGGATGCTGTGACCAAACACTTCTACTGAAGCGCCGCAACCGCAGAATGCTCGATGCGGGCAGCCGGCGGGATGACCGACAATACCGCGCTCGCCACGATCTGCGATGACATTCATTCCATGATGTTGTTTGATCTTGCGCTGTTTGCGATCTCGCGGGCGCTTGCTCTTATCGATGCGCTTCAGCTTCATCGTGAACGTGCCGGTCAGAGGCACGTCATTGTGCAGGATGTCGTTGCTATTCATAGCGTGCCGGTCAAATGCGACTTGCATCGGTGCTTCGGAATGCCGCGTGCGCGCTTCGGCGCTGGTCATGGCGATGGCGGTCGAGATCAGAGCCAGCAGGATGCCGGCGAGCTTCTTGGCTGTCATGGGATGTCCCCCGTTGCGGATACGCGCGCGCAACGTAGAGGGAAAACAAGGTCATTGTCTAGCGCGGAAATGCGTGGTCCCTAATGACCGCCGCCATGAGATAGGAATACTCCAATGACGGCAGCAGCGGCCACCACGATGGTGGCAATGATCACTGACAGACTCCCGATTGACGTTATGCCAGCAGTCTTCCCAATTTGTTGGGAAGCCAGATTCTCTGTAATCGCTATTCGGGCGGACAGTGCCTTGACTTCAATATCAACCTCGTTTCGCCGCGCGAAGGTTTCCTGCTGTGATGCAAGCTGCGCTCGAAATTCATTTACTGCATCGAAGCGTTTTTCAGTCGCCGCATCAGCCTTGACGACAGCTTTTTCCATCGCCTCTAGCATCTGTGTTATTTCTATTTTGCGCGCAAATTCATTCATCTGGCTAGCAATCTGACTTCTGGCAAGTGACTCTGCTTCAAATCGTTTATCAAGCGCGGCAAGCGCGGCTTTAATGTTTTCGTTAGCAGTCGTCAGCGCCGCAGTCGTATTGAGAGTCGCCGTATTCAGTGCGTCCTTCGTGCTCAGCAGTGCTGTATCCAGAGCTTCCTTGATCGACTGTCCAAGATCGCTAATAACTTTGTCAGTGGACGAAAATCGTTGCTCATATTTGCGATCACGCTCATTGATCGTGTCCATGAGGTACTCTTTGAGAGTGACATTGCCGTCGCTCTCTGCTGCTGCTGCTGCTGCTGCTGCTGCTGCTTTTTCTGTCATGATTATTTTGCGACTGCATCCAGTTTGGATTCGATCCGCTGTAGCGCCGGCACAATGAATGAGACTGAAGTTTCAATCTTGCCGAGACGTTCGGCTTGAGCGGATACTCGGATATCGCGGCGCGCGGACTGATCGGCAACTTCTTTAGCGGCGGTCCTCGCTTCTGAAGCTATCAACGCGGCAGCGTCAGTTTTTGCGGCTTGGCTACTCCAAGCCATGCCCATCATCACTAGCACGCCGAGGCTGCCAAGGACGCTGACAATCGTCGCGGGGCCAACATGACCGTCCCATTCCAATTTCATTGGTCGCTCTTTTGATTTTTCGGCAGAGCCGCGATGATACGCGTGGCAAGTTCGGCGACATACTCTTCCGAAATGTAAGAGTCGTAACCCTTCTCTTGAAGGTATTCGTGGATGATCTTCTCGACGGTGGCCTGCATCGGACCCTCCGAAAGTTTTACCAGCTATCAGCGCGATTGCCGGCACCATCCGTCATTTCGCCGGTCGCCTTGTTGAAGTAGTTCGTCTCTTCAACGCTGCCGGGCACCAAGGGTTGCGACTTTGCGATGACGAACAACACAACGCTGGCGATGGTGTTGAGCGGTGCCGGCAGGAATTGCGCGATGCTCGACAGCACGTTGATCACTTCCGGCTTCAGACCTTCGGCGATCTCCATGACCGACTTACCGGCTTTGACATCGGCATGGATGCCGGGGATCGCCTTGGCGATCACCATCGAGTCAAGCACGCCGACCTTCACATCGGCGAAGACGGTTTCTGCCGTCGAGATCAGCGCGCCGATGTCCATCACTGCACGACCTGACTCGGCGTGCCGGCGGGCACCGGACCGACCGTGCCCTCGATCGAAGCGACCAGCGGGCAAAGTTGATTTGCGACTTGCACGTTGGTGTTCAAGACCTTGACCGCCGTGTTAACGCCGTTCCGATCCGGCGCGATGATCCGAAGGATGTTCGCCACGGTCGATGAACCGGCCGCAAGGCCCGGCGAGCAGTCAGCCTGCACCAGAATGTTACCGATCATGATCAGGTCTTTGCCGATGATCGGGCCATACTTCGTGGCGAAGATGTTGATCTTGTTCAAGCCGGCCTGGAATTGAGCGCAGCCGCCGAGCGTGAGAACGACAAGCGCTGCGCAACAGAGCCGTGAGATCATCGCGTACATGGAAGACTCCGGGTTAAGGTTTTGGTGCCAGCGCGAACTGATCCATCGCGCCGGGCTTTGAGGGGATCATGTGCAGCACGCCATTCACGCCGTTAATGACGGCGTTGATGACGCCAAGCCCGGCCAGGATTTTGGCAGTGGCGACGCTCCCGAACAGCGTGGTGAACTCGGCACCGCAGAGAACCAACGCGCTGACGATCATGGCGATGATGCTGAGCCAGACGCCGATCCGTGGGTTGATGGTCATCGCTGGAAATCCCTCTGCCGATCAGTTGATGGTCTGCCCTACCACGGAACCCCGTACGGTCGCAAACCGTAAGTTGAGCGCAGTCACAGTTACCGGCCCGGCGATGCCGTCCTGAGCGATGCCGGCGACACCCTGGAACCACTTAACGGCGGCCTTTGTCGCTGGCCCATAGCGGCCATCACAGTCGAGCGCCGGCTGGTAGCCGATCAGATTGAGCGAGTTCTGGATTGCCGAGACGGATGGATTCGGATCGCCGGCTTGCCAGCTTTCGGCTGGATGCGAATCATCCTTTAGCGCGGCATAGAACTTTTCGAACCATGCTTCGCAGTCGGCCAAGCCGTTGTAGCCGCCATTGATGACGCGGCGGATGTGCCGCAGATCATTGACATCGGCGAAGCGGTTGAGGCCGCCAGCCGTCCATTCGAAGATTGCCGGCTGAAGAATATATTTCGGATCAACCATCAGCGCGGTGTTGCTGCAAAAGTCGACACCGAGCTTATCGCCCCATTGCTTCGCCGCGCCGCGGCCGGTCGATTGCAGGAAGCCGGTGCCACGAAACGGCCAGCCGTCGCCGGGACGGTTGCCGAGTTCGTTCATCATGTGCGGATTGCCGGCACCATAGACGCGCTCGAAGAGATACTTCTCTTTCGCCGGCATCGGCATCGCCGCGATCCTCTCGGCTTCGTCTTCTTGGATCGCAGCGCTGTGATGCCCGGCACCGAAGATCGCCATGATGCGCTCGGCGTGAACATAGTTGCCGCTTTCGTACAGCACCACACCGCCGTCAGTCTCGCCGCCCCACTGGCCAAGGAAGTGAGCTTGCCGCAGCACCGTGCTGATGCCGGCGTTCGCGAGAAGCTGATCGCCGGCATCAAACCCGGCGAGGTAGGCCGCGTTGCAGTGTGGCGCGAGTTCGCGGACAGCGTCGATGATCTTCATAACGTCACGCGGACAAAGCAATTGGCAATTCGTGCCGGCGGCACAATGGCGTGAGGATTGCCGCTGCCGGCGTTGGCATTGGTGATCGTGAGATATGTTCCACTCAACGCGACCGTGCTGGTCGGAGTCTGCGTCCCCGCTCCGGTAAAACTATCAAGACCGGAGGCAGTTGCGCCATTGAAGGTATTGGGGAAATTCAGCGAGTTGGCATGACTGTGAACCGCAAGCTCTGCCGTGGTCAGAGTGTGGTTTTGCGAACCGAAACCGACGCCGAGCGCCTGACCATTAACGCCAGCGTAGGCTGTCGTGTAATTGTTGTTGTTCGTGCCTCCCATATTGGAACGCCCGGCCAACATCACGCCGCGGCAATCGGGCACACCGATAGTAGTGTTCGATCCACCAGCGCCATAACCATTCGGGAAGACCGTCAGCGACGGCGTGCCGCTCGCTGTGGCATTAGCCGACAACGTGATCTGCGTTGAACTATCGACACTGTTGATGGTGGTGGCCGCCGGGATGCCAGTGCCTTCGACATTCATTCCAGCGCCGAGTTGTGTCGTATCGGACAAGCCGGTGATGACGGCCGATCCATTGGTAGAGGTTCCGGTCTGCACAATCGTGGTGGCCGTCACATAGTCAGGATAGGTCGCGCGCGAGATCGACTGGCCATAGCCAAAGACAGCTTTCGCTGGTGCCGCGGTTTTGTAGGAGAACCAGATGTCTCCGACATCGCGCGCCGGATTGACCAGCGCGGTGCCGGCCGCAGTCTGGACCGACAGCACGCGCCAATTGCCTGAGCCGAGATAGCTGGCGATCCAGACATCGCCCGCCGCGGCCGTCAGGCTGACGCCGCTGGGCAGGATCATGCTTGTGGCGTTGTAGGTAACAGCCGGCGTCGAGACGAACACCAGCACCTTGAGCGTGCCGGCAACGGCCGATGACCCGAAGCTTGTGATTCCGGTCGAGCCAGTGATCGAGACATAGGCTTGCGGGATCGTGCCGAGATCGGTCGTCGATGCGCTGGCTATCGTTCCGGTGCCGCCACCGAGCGGCGGCGTCCAGATGTGGTTCGCGCTGTCGAGGTTGCCGATCACCAGCCACGATGAACCATCGTACTGCTTGAGAATCTTCGGCGTGCTGGTGGTGTCGAGCCAAAGCTGGCCTTGAATTGCGAGCGCCGTGCAGTCCGTCGCCGGGGCCGATGATCCGCTGTTGGTCGAGATCAACGCGGCGATGCCGGCGTTGATGTCTTGAACAAGCGTCAGTCCCGACACCGTGCCGGTGGTCGGCATACAGCCGGAACCTTGCGCGGCATTGGCTTGATTGGAATTGCGGCCGATGTCGAGAATGTTTCGGTGCGAGATCAGTCCGGCGCGATCAACCGCCACGATGGCGAACATCAACATCAATGCAATCGCTGTGCCCTGACCGAGCCGCAGCAATGCCTTCAGAAGTCTGTCCGCCATCATGGTGGTCTTCTCCCCTGTCTCAATCCGTCATGATCGGGATGATGGCTTGCAGCACGCTCGCCTGGAAGCCGTCATCGTCCTTCAGCTTCAGATCAGCCTTCGAGAACACGAAAAGGTTCAGCGTATATTCCTTCTGGCTTTCCGCCATCAGCTTCACGCGAAATTGCGCTTCTTCGGTTGTGTTCGGCTGGATCACACCGCTGCCGCCGCTCAATTCCATCAGCAACGCAATGCGCGTCTTCTCGAAGGCGTCGGCGACGAACTTCAGCGCTAGAATATCCTTGGCGAGCGCCATCCGCGTCGATACATCGAAGGTGTACGGCACCCTGATCTGCTTTTCGTTGCCGTCCTTGTCCTTGGTGGTTTTCTCGTAGTTCTCCATCCGATTGGAGATCGCATCGAGCATCGCGATGGCGCGCTCGGCGGTAAGTTTCACTTCCTTGGTCTTCTCTGCGGCACCGCATCCTGTGACAAAAGTAAATGCGAGCAGCGCGACTGACACCAGCTTCAGGAACTTCATCACCAATTCTCCCGTTTTGATCCAGCCCGTTTTTAGGCGATGGCAGATCAATAACCCGAATCAATATCCGTGACTAGCGAGGTAGCGGCAGAATCCGCAGTTCTCGTGACTGACCATCATCCCGTTGCAGTGCGCGTTCTCCCACTTCCGAACAATGACCTGAAGCCACTTGCTCACGCCGCCCTTGCCGATGACCGGAATGTGCGTGATGCACCAACCCTTGCCGACGATGGAGCATCCGTAGACGTGGCCGCGCTGCTTTTCCTTCGGACACGCCGCCTCGATCTTGTCCATCGTCTCGATGTGTTCGGCCATGACGCCGTTGTAGACGTGATCGTAGATCGCTGGTGGCTCTAGGCTTGGCATCAAGGATTCAATTCGGAATATGTGCCGTAAAGCTTTCCCGGTCGCGCGTCGTTGCCGCCGCGAAGCGGCAGCGTGTTGTTCTGCGTCGTGTAGTCGCGCCAGATGTGATCGCTCGGCTTGAGCGTCACCACTGACGGCGGCCAAATGAATGCGCCGGTCTGTTGCTGCCACGCCATCGCGGCAGCGCAGAAGCACCCGATGGTGAACAGGATGACGAAGGGTAGACGGATCATTGCGGCGACGCCGTGATCGGCGCAATCGCAGCCGTTGCAGCGGCGGCAGCTTGCGCCTTCTTCCACGATGTCACATTGGCGAGAATGCCGTCCTTCAAGCCATTGCCCATCGCACCGAGAATCTCAGCAGCGGTCGGTGCCCGCACCACGGCGGGGGTCACGGTGCCGTCCTGTGACGTACCGGCTGGGGTCACCACCACGCCGTTCGGGAAGTACGTCGCCGCGTAGGCCGCGACCAGGTCGCCCAGCGCTGCGTCTGGGATCGACCAGCACGCCTCCTGCTTGGAGCCGCCCGCTGGTGTAGCGTTCAAGCAGAACGTGGCGTCTGCCTGCGCCGCGGATGACAGCGCGAGCGTTGCGAAGAGCACGATGATGAGGCGATTCATGCCGCTATCCTTTCCTGAGTTTCATTGTCATTGGCCGGCTTCTTGCGACGACGCACGCCTGCGCCGCAGAGGAAGAATATCCAACCGCCAACCCATGCTGAGCCGTTGTCGAACACCGGACATACAACCGAGCCGCCGCCCGTGAGCGCCGCACCAGCAGCAGCGCACGTGGTTAACTGATCCGTGACGTAAGCGTAACGGCCGGCCGTGCCTGCGGTCGGAAGAGTGGCAACCGTGTAGCCGGCGGAAATTCGGATCGGGCCGCCGAAAGTACCGTTCCCTGCCACATAGATGTTTCTCGGCCTCGTCGCCCCGCTCGCGCCGATGTCGTAGGCGTTGTCGGTGGGCCAAGTAGTGTTGCCGTAGAGTGTCAAAGCTGACGTGTGTAGGTTCTGAACTGTTTTTGAAGCACTTCCGATTGAAAAGGCGTTATTGGTGCCGGGGATCAAGTCACTTGTCGAAACAATGTTCCAATTGGAAGTGGTTTCGTTGATGCTAAAAAACGCCGTGCTGGAAGTGAAGAACCGAATGCCTCTGCTAGCCGTGCCGGTCCCTGCTGCTTGATGCCCAATCGTCAGGACATTGGCGTTCGTGATGTAGTCCACCACGCCGCGCTCATAATTTGAGGCGTCGGTGAACGTGTTGTAAACCGAGAGCTTCTGCGCATTCGTCCCGTTGCGCTGCGCCAGGGTGTTGGCGGCGTCGCGTTGGAGAATAAGATCGCGGGTTGCAGTTGCTGACGTGGTGTTATTCCACGCCAAAATCATATCACTGGAAAATTCAAGGGCTCCATTCAAAGCACGAATGATGGAGTACGACCCATTTGTAAAGGTCCATTGATTAGCGCCTGAACGTCCCCATCCTGTCGTATCAGTGCCCCAAACTAAATTAGCAGTCGTCCCGCCTCCTGTGGTGGCTAGTCCTAGAACCCCACTAATGCTCGCCGTCCCCGTCACCGCCAGCGCATTGCTGCCGATGGTCGCGCCGCCGATAGCAACTGCGCTGGTGCCGTCACCTTGCAGCAATCCTGATGCTGCGGTGTAGGTCCAATGAGCCGTCTCGCTGACGACGCCGGCCAAATCATAGAGCAACCGAAGTGTGGTGCCACTCGTGATCGCGGTCGTGCCGATAGTGATGCCGCTCGCGATGGTATTGCAGCCGAAGCCGGTGTTCGTCGTCCAGATCAGCGCATTGTTCGCACCGCTACACGAATTGACCGCGAGCGCTGTCGGGACTGCGGTGCCGGATGTGGCATTTCCCAGGACCGTGTTGGTCGCCATCGTTGGGAACGATGCGAGATTGAGCGACCACACATGCGTCGAAGTATTCAGATTCCCAATCGAAACCCACTGCGCGCCGTCATAGGTCTTGTAGTTGATCGCGGATGCGCCGCCGCTGGTATCAACCCAAAACTGATAGGTCTTGATCGTGGCACCGGAATAGACGGCCGGGGCAGACGTGCCGGAAAAGTTCGATCCGACTGTGCCGAGCGCGTTGTTCAAGAAGGTCGCAAGCTGCGTCATCGTCAGCGGTGCGCCGGGTGTCGTCAGCGTGGTCTGATCGGCCTTGGCCGGGGCCAGTAATGCGAGGCAGAATGCGAGCGCAAAACCGAGCTTGCGGATCATGAAAACTCCATCAAGGGATGCTGTGCCATCAAGGCAGAGCGGGCCGCACGCTCGATTTTACGCTTAGTAGCCCTCCGCGGTCACATTCACGCTGGAAACCGCTGTAGGAGTACCACTGCCATCGACGAAATGGAAGGTTAAGGTCGACAGCGTCAGGGTATCGATAATGGGCACAAGCCCGGCCGAGCCGACCCAGGAGAAGTTGATATAGGGCAACGTGGCATTGCCGACGCCGCCGAGTTGGGGGCCACCGTTGAAGGCCGCCGCCGCCGAGGCGTCGTCCGGCTCGAAGGTGATGGTATGGCCGCCGGCCAGGACGTTCACATTCTGGTAGTGATCGATTCGCGGCTTGACCGACACCGTGTAGGAAAACGCCAGCACATAGCAGATCGTCTGCGCATCGGTCGTTGTCAGCACAAGCCGGAATTTGATTAACTGCGCTCGATAGACGCCGGGCACGAAGTCGGTCCAATCGCTCCATCCGCTATACCAGCCATAGAGGTCGCCAATCGCGTACAGGTCCGGCGGCACGTAAAGATCGCTCGCCGCGGATTGCGCCGTCGCGATCTGCACCTTGGCATCGACGAACTTCGTCGAGGCCGAGCCGAGAATATCGGGCTGGTTCAAGAAGTCCGTCAGCGTTAAGATGTTCTGTCCAACAGGGACACCAGTGCATTTCCATGACGCGTTGACGTAGCAGTCGGCGACGTAGCCGACATTGACGATGTCGAGCGAATTGATCTCGTAGGTGCCGCTCGCGATGATGCCGCCATAGTTCAGCACATCGGGCAGATTGAGGAAGTCGGCGACGCCGAGAATGTTGCCGGCACCGCCGAGTCGGATGCTGGTCCCATCCTTACCGACACCATTCGAAAAGACGCCGGGCCAGCCTTCCGCTTGCTGATCCGAAGTCAGCACGATGTTCTTCGTCAGCATGTTGCCGGCGATGGTGATCGATACCGGAGCTTCGCTGTAGACCAAGAGTCCGGGCACCGGCTGACAGTAGGCGACGATCCAATAGGTATCGGCACCGAATGCGATGAACGGCGCATGAGCATTGTCGCCAACTTGCTGCGCGCCAGCGAATGATGCCCCCTTGTAAATCTTGTAACGGATGCCATTGCGGAAGTCGCTGACATCGTCCCAATAGATGTACATGAAGAGATCGGTGATCTGCGGTCGCACGTTCTGGACAGTTGGCAGTGGCGAAGTCAGAGCGAGGCCGGTTATAGCATAGGCAACCGGCGACACATCGCTGAGTGCTTGCAGGCCGCCGCCATAGACGTTGAAGCTCAAGAACTTGAGATAGACGGTCGTGCCGATTTGGTCCTGCCGATAAGGGATTTTCAGAATGCCGTTATCGAGCCGCAAGAAGTTTGAACCGGCATTGTGCGTCACGACATTGTCTTCGGTGCCAAGCGCGCCGCGCACCAGATAGGTCAAATTATATTTGCTGGTCGCCGTCAGCGTCGCTGTCTGGTAGGCGACATACTCGCCATCGACGAAACATAGCGTGTTTAGATTCGTAGCGTCGACTTGCGTGCCTGACACCAGAATGCCGAGACTTTCCGTCAGATCAACGCTCAACGTGTTTGTGATGTCGATGGTCTGTCCGGTGTTGCTGACAGCAACCGTTCCGAATCCGGCGCTCAACGTGCCCATGCGCGCCGCGCCGATCACCGTGTCTACCTTCTTGTAGTCGCTGGTCAGACTATTCGCGACCCACACCTGAGCGCCGCCCCATGTCGACGGCACCACACCGCAGACGCCGGCCCATATTTCCAGGCCAGCGGTGCCAAGAAGCTCAGCGGTGGGCTCGAAGATGATCGGCGGCTGAATGCCCCCCGGTGCCTCTTCGGTATTGCCCTGGAAGCCCGAACCTTGCTGGAAGCTGTAAAGCGGTGCCGATCCGGTGCCGGCCAAATATTCTTCAGCAACGATGGTGAAGGTGTCGTCGTCATTCTCGGTGATCTCGGTGACACGAACCCATTGCGCATTCAAACCGAGCGTGCTGTCAGTGATCGCGACGATGTCCATCGGATCGATAGCCGCATAGCGCGCGTCGACCGTGAAGGTGAAGACATTCGCGATTAGTTGCCGCCGCAATGCAAGCTGCGCCGAAGCAAACGCCATCGTGGACGACGCGAACATATGCGCAGCCGCCGATGGCGACTGTCGGATGCCGTACAGATCGATAAGCGACTGTTCTTTCGCCTCGACGATGTCAGGATTGTAATTGTTGGCGCGATTGAGATATTCGACCTTGACCGAGTTGATCTTGTCGGCCGGACGCTTGCGATCAACGATGATCGGATCATCAGCCGATCCGCTCGATCCAGAACCTTGGTTCGGCACGAAGTCGTCATCGGTCAGCGAGAACGCCGGCTGTGTCGGCGGATTGTAGGTCTTGCCGTTTCCGGTGATGATCTGGTCGCCATAGGGGATCATCGTGAACGTGGTGCCGTTCCATACCGGCGCGCTGTTGGTGGCAAGCCCGATCTCGTCGATCATCTGCGAAACGGCGCGCTGATCGACATAGGCGACGCTCAGCAATAGCCCGGCGGCGAACGTGTAGTTCTGATAGGTCGAGAGATCGCCCAGCATCGAAGACGGCATCCCCGCACCGTAATGGGCGTTTGTCATCAGATCGGTGACGACTAGGCTCGGATCGGCATCGAGGCCATTCACCGAATTTGAAAAGACGCCATTAACTTCGAAGTTGTAGTTCGGCAGGCCGGGGTTCGAGCCAAGTTGAAGCGACGATGCCGCCACATAGGCAATGCCGTTATAACCAAGGTCTTGGCCCGGATGATGCGTAGTCAGATAAGTCCAGGGCGTCTGCGGATAGGGACCGAGAAAACCCGCCGATAATCCGGCCAGAGCCAACGATCCGACAACGGAAGCGCTGCTGTAGACCTGACCGAACGCGACAATCGGACCTTCACAGATGCCGAACGCAACCGAAGTCGAATACTCGTAACTGGTGCTGGTCTGTGCCTGTTGCTTGCTGCCGAACAAGCCACCTTTGCCACCACCGCCGCCGCCACTGGTCGGCTGGTTTTGAACCACCGTGTAGGTGAAGTCGCCATACCAGAGAATGTTCGGCGCGGATCGCGTCGTGCCATAGATGATCGGCAGCGCCTTTCCGAACGCGCTGGTCTGCACGCGGAGCGCTGCCACTGGAGCCGGTTGCTGCGCAGCCTGCGTTTTCTTTCCGAACAGACCGGACATCGTCGTCCCTTAAGGCCAATAGTCGAAGAACTTTCGCGCGCGCGGCTTCGTCCCTACGAAACTCAGCATTTGATCGATGTTGACATCGACCCATTCACAGCCGGTCGGTGTCCGCGCGTGGATGCACAGCGGCCAATCTATCACGACAGCGCCGTGGCTGAAGGTCTTGCCCATCTGGAAGATCACAATCGACGCCGGCTGCGGCTTGTCGACTTCAGGCGCATAGCGCTTCACGAAGTTGAGCAATAGCTCGACATCATCATTGAGATTCCACTGGAACGGATAATGCGGCAGCACTTCATCGGGCGGCACGATACCGGCAGCAATGGCGCATTCGAGGATCAGCGTGGCGCAGTCGACGCCGCCACCGCGCACGCGACCCTGCGGCACATAGGGCGTGCGGAGGAATGATTTTGCCGTCGCGATGACCGTGGCGCGACCCTGCACTTCATCCATCGCGTCACCCCGCCGTCTCAGGAATCGGGACGAATGGCGTTCCCCTGAAGTTGGCCGCATTATTAAATTTTGCCGTGCATGTCGCTTGCAGCTTGTCGCAGCCCGGATAGGCGTTGAACGTGTCGCCGACGCTCGGCGCGACAGGGAACGGCCGGTTCATCTGAAAGACGCCGGGCACGACGCCGGCCGGTGTCGTCCATGACTTCACGCCGACCGAAAACGTATTCAACGCGCCAGACGTGAACGTGAGCTTGCCGAGATCGAAATAGCCGGTCGCGTTGGTGAGGCTCGACAGGATCATGCCGGCATTCGATCCGGCGAGAACGGCACCAGCGACGGCGAACGTCGCCGCGTTCAGTGTGCAGTTGGTATCGAACAAGGTGTTGTTGCAACCGGGCTGATAGAAGGTGCGCGGCAAGTTCTGGTTCAACAATTCCAGCCCGCTATTGATCGTGAACGTCACCGACTTGCGGCCGATGTTGACATCGCCGACGCGGCCCTGAAACATATTGTAGAGGCCGCCGGAAGCGTCGCCGTAGGTCGGCATGTACGCCTTTTGATAAAGCACCGTCGCGCCATCGAAGACGCCATAGAGAACAGCCGACAAGAACGGGAAGCCTTTGACGGTCGACGTTCCAGGCAGCACATCGAGGATCAGCGTGTCGGTCGCCGTGCCGATCTTCAGATGCGACTTCGCTTTGTTGTTTGATCGCTCGAAGTAAGGTCCGGTTTGGCCGCCGCATGAATAGGTGCCCGGTCCGTACAGATCGCCATAGGCGTATAGTTCGGGGATTTGATAAAGATCGGGGATGACCGTGATGTCCTTGTCGCCCGAACAATACTTCAGCACCGTGCCGTCGACCAACGTGAAGGTGAACAGCTTCGCGGTGAAGAATTGCCGCGTGGCGAGAAGCTTCGTCAGGGCTGGTGACGTGAACTTGGTCATTTCACCGACCTGAAGACAAGCTTCTTGCATTCCCACAACTTCGACATGCTGTTGACGAAGGTCAGCACGTCTTCATCGAAACGCACTGGAAAGTAATATGAGAACGTCGCAGCGATGGCGGCACCGTTGGCCGGCGGCGTGCTGAAGGCAATCGTGCCCGGTGCCGTGGTGCCCCAGCCGTTCACGGTGAACGTGGTCGAGCTTACGGATGTTCCGGCCACGGTCAAAACTGTCAGGGCGTTCGGTGCCAGCACCGGCTCGATGATCGCGCTGCTGCCACCGAACTGGCGCAGAAGTTGGAAGCTCAAGTTCGTGGAATCGCCTTGTCCGAGTGATTGCGATGACGCCTGGAAGTCTTCGACATCCGTATAGAGGAACGTGTCGAAGCGACCCTGTCGCGCGCTGACGAAGCCCCACAGGTTTTGAAACTCATTGAAGGCTGTCGAGCTTCGCAGGAAGTTGAGCGCGACCGTCCACTTGTATCGAGCGGTGGCCCAATAGGCGACGCGCGTCTCTTTGCCTGAGATCGTTTCTTGAACGGCGTTGTTCCATTCGATCTCGCGCTCGACGGGATAGGCGAGGCCGGCAAGCGTCGGAAAGACTTGCGTTCCCATCAGCCACCTACCGGCAACATGCCATCGCGCATCGCGCGCTTGATCATGTTGGCGAATGCGTTCGGATTGGCGTTGACCAGATTGACGAACGACCTGGAATCGACCGCGGAAATGTTGACGTTGATATTCTGTCCGCTGCTGTTCTGCCCGGCTGGCGTGATCTTCTCGCCTTGGTGCACCATCGCAAGTCCGGTGCGCGGAACATAATCGGTGCCGAGCTCATACTTCGGCACAGCAGCGGATTGCGCCATCACGGTGGCTTCGGCCGCGGCTGCTGCCGGGGCTGCGACTTCGGGACCGAAGATCGCCAGCGATGCGAACGTGTTGGCGAAGGCGAGGCCGGCGGCTGCCGTTAGATTGCTCATGAACGATGCCACGCGGCCCGGCAGTGTCGCTTCCGACATGGCGACCTGTGTGGCGACTGCCTTGGTGATGTCGGTCTGATCGATAGCGGCCATCGCGAGCTTTCCGGCGGCCCACTGGAACACCATCTTCTCGACCATCTGGATGAAGAAGATAATCATGTCGCCGAGCACCGCCTTGAAGGCATCGCGGAACGAAGTCGTGCCGGCGAGCAAACCACGAAGCTGGCCATTGAAGGCAGATTGCAACCCACCGAAGACTTCATCCCAATGCGCTTTGACATCGCGCATCATGTCGGCATCGATCTTGATGATCGCCGTCGCTGCATTTTGCGAGATCATCTGGCGTTGCTTTTCGGCAAGCTCCCACTGTTTCGTGTTTTCGGGATATAGGTTGCGCTTGTCCAAAGCCGCTTGATTTTCGACGTTGTAGCTATCCAGCGTTGCCTGTCGCGTAAGCTGAAGCTTCTGCATATTGGTGATCTGGTTCATGTCAGCATCACGCGAATAGAGCGCCTCAAGCTGCGTCTGATAGCCCTTTTGCAACGCGACTTCGGCCTGCAATGCCGCCGCCTTCGCTGCGATCTCGGCCTTCAGATTGTCATTGATAGCATCGGCGTCTGGGCGATTTTTGGGACCGACAGTAATCTTGAGCGGCGCGTCGCTGTAGATCATGTCGCGATACTTCAGCCATTCTCTACCGAGCCGCTCCAATTCCCCGGTCACATAAGCAGCGGCTTCTTTGCCACGTCCAGCGGCAATCTCATACGCGCCGTAAATTGAGACACCGAGCGCCTGAACGAGTTGCGAGAGCGATGCTACTCCGAGTGCCCCAGCCCTCGCGGCTTCGCCGATCAGATCAAACATGATCTTGGTCGCACCACCTTCCTTGTAGGAATCGCGCATGTCTTGCGCCATCGTCAGGAAGGCTTGCCCGATGTTAGTCAGCGCCGGGCCGATCTCATGCCAAAGATCATTGCCGATTCCGACTGTATAGAGCTTCAACAGCGCCATCGTTCGTCCAAAATCGGACGCCATCGTTTGATCTGCCCCCTCCATTATTGCGCCAGACTTCGCAACATCGGCGGCGAGATCGACGAATGCTTTTTTGCCCTGATCGAGCAGGGGAAGGAGCTTAGCGAACTGATCGCCGCCAAGGGCCGTTACGGCAGCGGTGCGATCAATGCCGGTGCCTAGTTTTGCAACGGCGTCAGCAATAGCGCCCATCTGTTGTGGGATCGGAAGTGCGGCGACTTCCTTCGCATTGATGCCGAGAATCTTGATCGCCTGTGACGCTCGGCTGAATGGATCGGTATTATTCAGCGTTTCGTCCAGTTTAGTGAAGATGGCGACGAAGTCATTAAGCGATGATCCTGCGACAGAAGCGCCGGCACTCATGGCGCTGGCTTCTTCCGGTGTGATGCCGAGCTTCTGTGCGGCTAATCCGCTGGCATCCGCGATTTCCCCCATCTTCGAGCCGAAAGCTTCGAGCGCGCCAATAGAGAACGCCAGCGCGATGGTTGACCCCAGGACACCGAAGCTCGATGAAAGTTTGCTGACAGAACTGTCAAGGCTTTCGATGATGCCCTTGCTGGCATCGACGCCCTTGATCAAATCGTCGGTTTTTGCGCCGAACTCGACTGTGACCGGATCGATAGCCATCGGTCACATTCTCCCGACATTATCGATGCGGCCACCAGTCGCGCGCATCATGGCCATCGCCTCTTCGCCGGTCAGATACTTCGGCTTGTCGTCGGGATTTTTGAACTCGATGCCGAGCGCTACCGCACACGCGCGCACCAGTTCTCGAAGCGGCGGATTGCGACGCCAGTGATTAAACAACCTCTGGCAATCGTGCATGGTCATCGCATCGATCTCGTCCGGTGTGTAGCCGCATTCCGATTGAAGAATGCCGAACAAGTCTTCGAACAGTTCGTCGCTTAGCTCCCGGCCACCGGAGCCTGCGGAGGGTTTGGATCGGTTTGTTTCAACCCCGCAAGCTCAAGAATCACGGTCATCGCTGCCTTGATCTCGTCGGTGGTCGCTTCGATAAGATCGGGATCGGCGACCTTCGGCTCGGCGCGCTGAAGCGCAGTGCGCAGCACATCGAATGGAATGTCGGCCGGCTCGCCCCTGAAAATCTTCGCGATCCTCTGAAGCTCGGCGATGTTAAACGCGTGAATGGTGAACTTGGCTTCGCCCAGCACGATCTCGGCAGTACGCGCAACCATTACGACACCTCTGGATAGTAGCAGTTGAAGACCTGATCGGCCGCTGTCGCGAACAGATCGAAGTCAAATTCGGGGATCATGAAGTCTTCGAGCTTGAATTGCATCATGTGCTTGGCACCGATGCACTCGAAGACGCGGACGATGAACGGCTTCGAGGTCGGTTGATTCAGGTTGGTGTAGTAGTCGAGTTGGAATGTCGGCGTCGTGCCGATCAGTTGGTTCGTCACGGCGAGGATTTGGCCGGTGCCGGTGGTCGCCGTGTAGGTGATCTTGAAGTTGGTGCCGCCGGCTGCACCAGTGATCGAATCCACCTGTGAGAAGTTGTAGGTGTTGGTGTTCGTGATGCTGTACTTGCCGGATGACTCGTTGCCGGTCGAGACACGTTGCAGCGGCAAGTTGGTGGTCGAGTAGCGGACACCGAGATCGGTTTCGAAAGTCAGCGAACTTCCGACTGAAACCGCCGAAGATGTGGTCGACGAAGAGAATGTGGAATCGACGTTCCAGGCCAACACGCTGGCGGTCGATAGCGAAGCCTGACCGTACATCAGCACGTTCCAAGCCAGACCTGACAGCGTCGCAGCCTTGAACTTGCCCGTCGCCTTCATGGTGCCGCGGGCACCGACCAGCGGGTATTGCTTCTGGCCATAGAGCGATTTGGTGGTGCCGGCGACTTCGATGGAAAACTCTTGAGCAAAGCCGATGTTGATCGGCGATGGGATCGTGATGTCGGTCCGCTGAGCGATCAGAATGCCGGGGCCGAAGGCTGCGAGTGGCGTGGACATGGCTTGGTCCTTTCAGAAGGATCGCCGCGCTTCACAGCGGGGCTGGTTTACGGGATCAGAATCTTCACTGGCACCGTCATCATGCCTTGGCCGTCAGGGTCTATATCTCCTACCAGCAAATGAACGTCGCCTTCAATCCAACAGTGTTGGACTACCCCCCCAAGGTTGATCCGCGGCATTCCATAGGCGTTAAGCTCGGTGGTATCGAAAGCGGCCTGGATGCTTTCCAAAAGCGGATAGAAGACATCGGCACCGACATCGGTGGCGTTGACGCCGGCCGGCGTGCCGCCGCCGGTCATCTGTGCATAGACCACTAGATCGACGCTCATTTCTCTCTTGTATGGCGTCGCGCCGCCGGGCGTGTAGGTGATCTTGCCGCCGCCGAAGCCGACACCCTCATAGACGAACAGCGCCGGCTGAGAGATACCGACACCGGCTTGGCGCGCTTCCTTCATGTTCTCCCACGTCATGAACCGCCGGCTGTAGTAATTGAAGGTCGCACCGCATTGCGTCTGAAGGAAAGACAGCAGCGCCGCAGCGATTGGTGTGAACAGAGTCGATGCCATCAGCCAAGTCTCAAGTTGGCGCTACGTCCGATGTCTTCAGGCTCAAGCCCAGCCGCCGACACTGCGTCTTGAATGCTGTTCTTAATCTCAGTTTCCATTTCGGCCAGCGAGCGCTGCATGTAGTGGATGCCGGGAAAACCGGGATGCTGCACCGATTTGAACATCACGTTCGCGCCGACCTTCTCCCAAAAGAAGAACAGCGCGCTGGCATTCCGCGCTCTGATCTCATGGGCGCGCGCCCCGGTATCGAGAATGATCGGGATGAAGTCTTTCGACGAATCTCCGGTCCATCGCACCGTCACGCTGCCGCTGATCTCGCCGCTCGACGTTTCCTTGACTTGCTTGTCGACCTTGAGCCGAGTGCGGCTTTTTAATTCAGTATTCAGTTTCTCTTCGATCTTCGCGCCGAGCCGCTTCGTTAGATCAGGAATCGTGCGCCGTAAATTGTTGCGGATCGCCGCCGGCATTCCGCTGACATCGAATGCGCGAAGTGCGTCGGCTGCATCAAGTCTGACTGTGAGCGGAGCCGTCGCCATCAGCCGTTGCCCCCGTCTGGATTGCCGGGCGTCTCGTTGCCGGGACCGGGGCCGAGAAGTTCGTTTTCGTTCATGCCGACATTGAACTGCGGCGTCACGCGATCCGTGTCAGCAAGCTGATTTGCCTTGTCGGTGACGCTGATGCCGCCGACATACGGCATCGAGCCTGCACCGCGCGACATGCCAAGCGCCTGAAGCTCAAATGCGCGCTGGATATATGCTTTCGCCTGTGCGCTGTAGGTGGTACGCATTTCGGCGGTGACGGTATCGACCTTGCGACTGAATTGCGCGCTGATCCAGCGGCAGCATTCCGCAGCGGCCAAATAATTATTGGAATACTGCGTCAGCGCGTAGGTGATCTCTTCATCCTGAAGTTGCTGATCGCCGGTCAGCACGTCGCCGATCATACGCCGCACAATGTCTTTCGCAGCGGTGAGCGCGGTGTTGTAGGTCCAAGTCACAAAGCATCCTTACGAGTTGGCGATTGCCGTGATCCGCGAATATGGCGGCAACTGCATCGGCACGTCGACATTGGCCGCGACACGCCGGCATGTCGTCGAGGCGATGCCGGTCGAGGCCGATGAACCAATAAAGATCGAGCAGACCGAGTCCGCGTTCATGACCACAAACTTCGTGGCCGACGATGTTGCCATCGTCGACGCGCTGGTGCCGAGTTGCAGGACGCTATCTCGAAGCGACGGGCCAGCCGGCATCCCAGGAACGCGCTGCCCGGCCACATATGCAAATCCCACAAATTCGCTGATGAAAAGCTGCGCCATCTACGTCTCCATTGCTGCGCCGTTGCTACTGCGGCGCTTTCGCTTCGGCACCAGCAACGCGGTGCCCGGTGCCTGTTCGAAGTCTTCTGGCTTCGGCGCTTCGGCCAGCGGCACATGCGCTTCGGCGTATGCCTTGGCCGCGGCGCTGACATCCTCTTCGCCGACATCAAGCTCGGCGTCTTCGCCATCGGTCCAGGTACGGATCATGTAGTTCACATCTTCGAGCGAGCCGTCATAGAAGGCGCGCATCAATTCGAGGTGCTTGATCTGCGCATCGATCTGCGCCCGCTGCGTGGTCAGCGCGTGCTTGCGGATGTTGAGCTTGCGGCCGAGCGGCGTCGCCTCGCTGTAGCCGTACAGCGGGAATTGCTTGCCGAGACAGGACTCATAGGGGATCGAAACCTTGATGCCCTTCTCCTTGGCGATCTCGATCCAGCGAAGGCAGCCAGCCTTCTGGCTGGTGTAGTGTTCCTGATCGGCCGCCATATCAATGCCGAACAGCGCGATTTCGTCACCAGCACGCATCTGCTGGATGGCGAAGGCCATCATCCAGGCAACGCTCGACGTGAACCACGTCTTGCCGAACAGGTCGATCATCTTCTTGAACGGATAGACAATGGCCTGCGGGATCAGTTCGGACTTCTCTTGAAGGTAGATCGGGAACTCTTGAGCGCGGAGCCATCCGAAATATGGCAGCGACCAAGCTCGGTTTTCCGGGCCGGTCATGTCGACCAACGCGTGCATTTCAAACCAGCGCGTCACTCGCGGCAGCGCGCTGGCCTGTGAGTTGCCGGCCGAGCAAACCCAAATCTCCCATTCCTTCTCGCTGAATGGGGCCATCATGCGCGAGTCTGGCGCGGTGCCTACGATTGCGACCTTCATTTTGAGTCCTCCCGATACGAAAAGCTGCGGATGCAGCCTTACCTATCAGGTCGAGGTCGAGAACGTAAGGTGCCCGACCGTGCTTGGCACAAGTCCGGTCATCATCCACGCCACGCTCGACTGACCCATAAGCTCGATCTGGCAACTCTGTGTCGTCTTCATCGCGAATGACAGTGTCGAGCCGCCAGTGCCGAAGAATGATGCCGTCGAGCCGGTCGAGCCGACACCTTGGAAGGTGACTGCGCCCGCAGTCGAGGCGAGCAGGAACATGATTGTCGAACCGTTGATCGTCGAAAGCTGAACAAGCTTCCCAACGCCTGCAACCGGAGCCGGCAATTTCAAGAGCGAGCCGCCGGTATTTGCGGTGGGAGCAAAGATGTCCAGACCGCCAACGCGGCTGGTCGACAGCGACACCATGTTCGCCGTGCTGCCGGTGCTGCTGGTCGTTGTCTGGACAGTGCCCCAGCCAATATTGACATTGAGATCGGCACCGGCCGCGTTGATCTGCACACCACCAAGCCATAATTGCGCGGCGTTGACCTTGCCCTTCCACCGTTGGACGAAACCTGTTGCCATCGGAATCTCCTGCTACTTTGGTTTTAATTCTTGCAAGATCGCGGCTGCCCCGCGCGGCTTTAGTGCTCAGCCTTCCGCTTGTTGCCGCGACCGACATGCGGCTTCGGTACTTCGTCGATGGTGCCGGCAAGCTCATGAGCCTGCGCACGTGTCAGCGGAAACTCGTTGAGCTTGCGGCCTTCGATCACGTCGAAGCCGCCTTCGGTGAGCGCGATGATGTGGCGGTCGCCGGGCGCTGCCATGAAGACTTCGATGTATTTCTTCTCGATCAGCGCGGTGCGATTCACGATTGGCATCGCCAGGATTTGCTCGCGCGTCAGCTTCTTGCCGGAAAATACTTGCTCGCTGCCCATGCGGAAGGTGCGCCGGACAACACCACCACCGATCTCATTCAAGTTCATCGGACTTGCCCTTTGTAAAAAGCCGGGAGCCGCGAAGCTCCCGGCTATCAAGTTTGCAGGCGGTCAAGCCCGCGGGAGGAACATCGTTACGTCAGCGTGATGCCCGAAAAAAAGTACCCTAAGTCGGAGCCGACGACTTGCATGTCGAAGGCCATTTCGCATTCGTTGCGGATCGTGCCGAGGCCCTTCCAGTTCATCGGAATCTGCGCGACGCGAACGCCGAGCGTGTTGAGGCCGGTGAAGCCGGACCAGCCGAACGTGTAGCCGGCTGCGGCGACCATGAGGCCGGGCGATGACGGCGTATAGACCAGCAGCGCGTGCTTGCCGGACATGAAGTTCATCATCGCGGCGAGATTTTCGCCGGCCGAATTGTAGACGCCCTTGCTGACCACGATGCGGTCGATACCGAACGCCTGCGCAAGAAGCTGCGGCGTGATGGTGCCGGCGAACGCCGGATTGGTGTACTTGATGCGGTCGATCACCAGCGGATGCTTGCGCAGTGCTTGGTAAACCGACCAGCCCATCACGCACAGATTGGGCAGGAAGCCGGTGTTTTGCAGCACGGTGGTCTGGCCGACCGCGATGTCGGTGAACGGATCGCTGTTGGCATCGTCGTCCCAATAGACCGGCGAAGCGCCGCCCGGCGAGCCGCCGGCCGCCGCGGTGGTGCCGGTGCAGTCGGTGCCCCACACGCCTGTGGTCATGAAGGTGGTCATGAACTGGCGGTCGCGCCGGATCATGAGCTTCTGCATCAGAACGCGGCTGGACACCACGTCGATGTCGATGGCGGCGTCGGCGTTGGCGCGGACTTGCGAGCCGATGTCCTGATGCAGCGCCCACACCTTCGCGTTGTAGGTCTGCGTCTTCAGGTTCACGCCAGAGCCGGCCGACTCCGTGGCATCAGAGCGCTGCTGCGCTTCGTCGCGGAAGAAGTCGGACTTCTGCCAGACGAAATACACGTCCGTCTGATGCTGGACGGGTACCATCGGGAAGACTTTGTCCGCGATGTAAACATCGTCCTGCTGGATGTAGGCGACCGACACGTTGGTGAGGGCCGCACTGACGTGCACGTCTTGGACCACAGGGCTGGGCATCGAAAGGCTCCATCAACCGGGAAGGCCGACGACATCGCGTCGCGGGCAATCGCGCCTTGCCGAAGGGCGTTTTGATTCTCAGGCGCGTCGGCACACGCGCCTGAGTTAGCGGTTAGATGCCGGACGGCATTCCGCCGAAGCCATAGATGGCTGCGGTGAAGACCTGACCGACAACTGCGGATTCGAGCGCGACGCCGGCCGGATAGATACCGGCGGCGCTGGCGTAGGGGATCGCCGTGCCGGCGGCCGTGCTGGACACCTGAAGCACGCCACCGATGCCGATGGTGGCACCAGCAACCCACTTCGAAATGCCGAACACGCCGACATCGGCCGCGAGGCCGGTCGACGGCTTGTTCTGAATGATGCCGTAGAGGCGCTGGCCGGCAGCGGTCGCCAGCGCGATGGTGCGCGCGACGGTCGTGCTGAGACAGACACCGAGGAATTGGCCCGAACCGTTCGGCCCCGAAAGCGTGGTGCCGGTGACGGTCGAGTTGCGCATGTCTTGGCTGGTGATGGTTTGCGAACCATCATGCAGCAGAGGGGATTCCGTCGCCATAGTCGTTGATCCTTTGCGGTGGCGTTTTCTGACTGACTCTCAGGGACCGCCGTACTGTTGTTCCGAACGCGGTGGCTTACTGGACTAGGCGGCGATTCCTTGCCGCTTCGACATTTCTTCGGACTTCGAGCGCTTCATCAGTTCGACGTTCGCCGGATCGTTGTAGACCTTGTCGAACGCGACTTCGAAGCTGACCTTCTCGGTCTTCTGAAGCGCCTTCGCGAGATCGACGATTTCGTCATAGGCGGTCTTCACGACGCCGGTCCCGCCGCTCGCCCCGAACTCGGCGAACACCTTGCCGGTCTTCACTTGCTCGGTGAGGCCCTTGATCATTTCGCCGTGCTTCTTGATCGCGTCGGCATCGCCAGTGAACGCCTTGCGCATCACTTCGCCATGTGCCGCCGGCAGGCCGAGATCGGTCGCCGCCTTCGCGAAGTTCGCGATGGCTTCCTTTTCGTCAGCCTTGGCGAGACGCTTCTTCAGGTCTTCGACTTCGCCGGTCAGCGCCTTGACCACCGGCATGGCCGCGACCTTCTTCGCCTCTTCCTTCTTCTTGTCGTCGTCGGACTCGCTCGCCTCTTCGGCTTCGTCGTCCTGAGCCGGCTTGTCTTTTTTCAAGAACGCGGCCTTCGCCGCGGCGTCAGTCAGCGACTTGTAGAATGTCGCGGCCTTCGGCGACAGCGCGGCGATCAGCGCTTCGGTCTGAAGCTTCTCGATCTGCGCCATCAGCGGAGCGGTCGCGGTCGTGACTGACTTCGTGACAAGCTCGGCGATCTCTTGCGGGGTCATGACCTTCTCCATGTTGGCGGTGTCCGCAGCCGGCAGCCCGGCGACGTAATTGTGGAATTGCTTCACCGACTCGGCGACGGCCGCCTGCTTGTCGATGATCGTATCGTCAGCCTTGATGCCTTCGACGCACGCCTTGAGAACTTCGAGGGCTTCGTCGAGCGGCACGCGCTTCGTCATCGCAGCGCGCATCTTGCTGAAGTCGAGGATCATGCTGTCGTCGCGCTTCTTCCACTCTTCCGGCAGCATGTCGGTGGCGTCGAGCGCTTCGGCGCGTGACTTGATATGCGCCTTCGCCTTCTCAGGGTCTTTCGCGCGGCCGATGGCCTGGATCGCGTTTTTGAGATCGCCCTTGTTCTCGATGGGGAAGCTGCCATCCGGCAGCGCAGTGCCGCGGTGCGCAGCGGCATCGCGCTGGTCTTCGGTGAACTCGCGCTTGACGTATGCGTCGGCTTCAGCCGAAAGCTGCGGACCGAACGTCAGCGACTTGTTGTAGGGCGAAGGGATGATCGCGGTGGCGCGCTTCATCAACAGAATGCGAACGCCTTCGCCAGCACCCCTGTCCACCGATGAAATTTCATCGACCACAAGCTGCTTTAAGGAGTGGATGGCCATCCGACATCATTCCGGGCCAGCCCTGGAAAAGTGTCTGTTCCCTATTACAGCCGCGATTTTTTGGTGTATAGACCTAACCAACGCCATCGGTGCTGGGAGGCAATTGGGGTGTCGGGTCCAATCATCACGCACACAAATTTGCGAATCATGCGGCTTTTCCTCGCGCAACAGCCGAAGAAGCTGGCCTGCTACTCCATCGCCCGAACGCTCGGTGCCGATCAGAACACGATCTGGATTGCACTGAAAAAGTTGGAGCAACACGGCTGGCTGACCAGCGAGAAGGAACGCGTCAACCCCGAACAGGTCGGGCGGATGCCGCGCAAGCTCTACAGCATGACGCCGGTCGGCGAGAAGACAGCCATGTTCGAACTGAAGCTTCTACAGCTTCCGCCACATCTGCAAACGCCCTTGGAGGGACGACCATGAAGCGAGCTTTGACCGCCGTGATGATCTTTGCTGCCATCGCGATCACATCATCTGAAGCCAACACGCAATATGTGCCGATGAACAAGTCCGGCACGATGCAGGCCGGGCCAGACAACACAATGGCCGAGGACGCGCAGCGCATGGTTACGATTGATGCCGATGGTTCCGTCTATATCGATTGGCATCTTGTCTCGAAGACAGCCCGCGGCGACGGGCCGAAGATGATCTTGCTGGTCGCGATCTCCAAGGTGCTGATCGCCGTGCGAGATCGGAAGTGGAAGCCGATGTCGAAGATGAAGTCCGGCTATTGGGAAGGCAGCAATGAATGACGGACGAAGATCGGCGCTGCGTTTGCCTTGACGCGCTCAAGACAGCATTCGAAGCCAAGGTCACGGCGATGTTCTCGATCCTGATCGACAACCACGAAGATCAGCACGCGGCCGAGCGCTTCAATAAAGGCTTCGCGATAGCTGCCGCGATCTATGATCGGGAGCGCGCAAAGTTTGAGGCAGCCAAGTGAAGCAAAGGATCACGTCGCTTCACATTTGGATTTATCATGCGATTGAAGGTGCCGTTCACAACACTGCGCACCATCATCCGAACTGGACGATCCAAGAAGCACAGGCCGCGCGCTCGATTGCAAAGCGTGCGGCAGGGACGCTGATGGCAGACTTTCCGCCGTCAGTGTTGGCAGCGTTAAGCGCGCTGTCAGGTAGCGGCGAAACCACGGACCATTGGCCGCCGCGATCTCGACGCCGTCATAACGGGACACGTCGAGAGGGGAGCGTCGTGGGCTATACGCGGCGCTCCCCACGTTCTCTCAAGCAGCTTCACAAGGCTGTCGGCTTGATCACGCGCGATGCTCGCCGCGCCGGTTTGACTGAACGCGAGCAAGCGCTGATCGAGGTGCTTCGGATGATCGGCCGAGCGCTGTCGTGATCTGCCCGACACAAACGCACGACTGGAAGTCTGAAGGCACTTGGCCCAGCGAATATGTGAAGCTCGGCAAGCAATGGTTTTGCTTCTATGTCCGGTGCAGCAAGTGCGGCATCCGCGGCTTCAGAAAAGCACGCGGCAGCGTCGTCTACGTCTGCGAACAGATCGGCGACGAAAAGTAGAATCTGAATTTATTTTCGACGGCGCGACAAAGAGAATTTCAAACTTTCGGTCGCTAACCCATTGATGCGCGCCGCGCTCAAAAAATCCGACTTGCAAATATGATATAATGGCTTTGTCAGTCGATGACCGGCTGATTAAACCGATGGGGTTAGCAATGTACGATGATCTGGAAATACCCGCCTTTTTGCGGCGAGAGATCACGCCGGAATATACCGCGCACATCAAACGCATCACCGCGCGCTATGCCCAGCGCAAGATCAAGAACCCGCCGAAGCGAGTCACCAAGCGGATGCGCACCGGACTCGGTGGCGCGTTCGGCTGCAAGCCGGTGGAGCGCTGACATGGCGAAGTATGACAGCGTCAATGGCCAGTGGCCGGAAGGCACCGACTGCGGACGCGGCATCAAGCCATCGCCGCAAGAGGCGATGGCCGGCGCGAAGAGACTCTATCGCGTCGCGATGAAGCGGCCGTTTCGCGGCAAGGTGAAGCTGACATCCGGGCGACGCGATACCCGGATCAGGCGACACGTGCTTTATGTCAATCCCGACTGGCGTGGTGGTGGCTGGCATGAGATCGTCCACTCGATCTCGCATCACGCGAGCTATCATCACTTCAGAGAGAACCACGGTCCGCGCCACGCCTTCATCGAGCGCGAACTGACTCGCTACGTGGTCGAGCATGGCTGGCTCGAAGGCAAGCTGAAGCGCGAGCCGAAGGCAAAGCCTGATCTCGACATCCGCGCGCTGCGCCGTGATCGCATCATCGCGCGGATCAAGAAGTGGGAGGCCCGCCGCAAGCGAGCCGACACGGCGTTAAAGAAGCTTCGTCGACAGCGCGCCTACTACGACCGAATGACTGCGCCCCCGAAAGGGGGCGCAGTTTCGTTTGGTGCCACCGGCATGGATTCGAACCTGCGACCCGCCGCCCACAATGCGGCTGCTCTACCGGGCTGAGCTACGGCGGCTAATCCATCGGCAGCGGTGTGCCTTGAAGACCGCCTGCAATCCACATCGGCCAGAAGATCGAGCGCAGCAATGCCAGCGCGAAGGTCGCCGGCATCTGCGTATGCATTACGAAGATCATGACGGCCGTCGCGGCATACAGGAACGCTGCGATCACGATGATGGTCTTCAGCATCAGTGACTCCCGCTGTTCATCCAGCCGGCGATGGCCAAGACGAAGATGATGACCAGCGCCAGCACAGCGAGGCCAGCGCCGAGCGCGATGCCGCCGCCGACTTCCGCGAAGGTTGCATACGGCGATTTGTCCGCGACCGCGGCGATGATGGTAATCATAATCCCCTCCGCAGGATGAAGTACCACAGCAAGAAGCCGGTGATCGCGAAGCTGACAATCGTGGCGGTAACGATCATCGCGAAATGCGACATCAGTGCCACCATGCCCACATGGCGAAGATCACGCTTGCGTCAATCACACCAAAGATGATCGCCGGAATGTAAAGCAGGCCGGCAGTCGCGCGAGCATCTACGTTGTCGCCGCCTTGCGCGCCGAGAAGGCATAGCAACGTGGCGACGGTCAGTAGTCCGATGACGATGAAGCCGATGACTTTCATTCTGCCTCCGCTGGCGCGCGCACCGCGCGACCTCCGATGGAGAACTCAGGACGATTCCCGGCGCGATGCTGTGCCCACAGTTCTGCATCATCCACTTTGAATCCACACCACCAGCCTACGCAGCCAAGATCGATGCCGAGCAAATCTTGCTTCTGTTTGGTGAAGACGAAACTCTCGACCAGCCGGCCGGTGCCCTTCTTCACGTGCATGTCGCCTTGCACGCGGCTGTTGAGAACGAAGTCGTAAGCCGCCTTCTCAAGTTCGGCCGGCGTGATCTGATCGCCTTGCTTGTCGACGATCAGCTTGCCGTCTTTTTCCGACATCGAGGCCCAGCCGAAGATCAACTGCTGATCCGGTTGCGCCTTCACGATGTCGAGCGGCAAATCCCAGGACTTCTCGGTCGGCTCATCGTCGCCCGGCTTCTTGCCGCGCGCTGCCGCGGCTTGCGCGATCAGCGCAGCGAACGGCTTGCCTTTCGGCTTGGAGTTTTCTTTGTCGTTGCCGATGGCCGTGGTGGCGTGGACATCGCCGACCGTGACATCCTTGGAGATCAGCGCGGCGATCTCCGGGGCTTCGCGCTTCAGGTACGCCAGCACATCGGCTTCGGTTACTTCGGCCATTGCAAAGCTCCAATGTCTGCGCTCAGCGAATGCAGCGCGGTATATATGACACAGGCGATGATGAATATAAAGAAGGTTTCGAAGCGATCCGGCCGGGCAATCATGTGGCCGAGCTTCTGGCGACGTTTGGCGATGTCGCCGGTCACTTCCCAAGCGCCCCAGCCCGCGGCGATCAGCGTGATGATGGCGGTGGAGATCGAGACGATCATGTTCATAGCAGCCTGTCCTGTGGTTTTGGTCCCCATTTATCAAAGTCGGCAGCGATCTCTTGCTAGACCCTTGGATGTTGCTTCTTGAGATCGGGCATCCCGCCGCGGATATAGCCGCCCTTATCTGGCAGCAGCCATTCATTCGCGATCCAGCGACGATGATCGAGATCGAGGAATTTGAAGTCGAGACGCGACACCGTGCCGTTGCGTTCCAGTAGCACTGCCAGCTTGATCGCCTTGATCTTCCATGTCGTCAGTTGCACCGGGGCTGATGATCCGGCGACGACATCGGGCACATATTCCGGCAGCTTGTGCCGCTGCACCGGGCACCACTCATGCCAGGACTCGCTACCATATTGATCAGGCTTGCTCGGCAGCGCCGGCCATGCCTCGAAGCGTTTGTTGTATCGAGGCCCAATCGTGATGATGCAGACTCCGATGTAGTCGCAGATCATGGCCAGCCGATCTAAGCTACCATCGGGCACAAGGATCGCGCGGGCATCCGGTGCCGGTGCTGCCGCCATCCATCCACCATGCGACTCGATGGCTTGGTTGACGACTCCGACATTGAGCGCAAGCTTCGCCTGGACGCCGATCTGAAAACCATCGATCTTGCGAGACAGCAGGATGTCCCAGCCCGCTGTCTCAGCGTATGGCGTCCAGATTCGCTTGTCGATCACTTCGATGAAGGCCGCACACATCGCCGCCTCCGATGCGAAGGCAGCCTTCTTCATCAGAACCCCGCCTTGTCGCGCTCGCCTGCCCTGAGATCATCGAACGGCGGAATATCGATGATGTCGCCCATCGCCTTGACGCGCTCGAAGGCCAGCGTGGTGATCGCCTCCGCGCGTTCGACGATCTGCTGCGGTGTCAGCGGCGTCATGATTTGTCGTGGGGTGCCACCGGCACCGTGAAGTGTCATGTCGCAGTGGCTCGAACAGATGCGGACCATGTCCAGCATGAATGATCCGCGATGGCTGGCAGCAATGCGGTGGTGGATCGATAGCTGCTTAAACTTCTGTGAGACTTCGCTAACGGCAGCTTCAACGCTCGGCTTTGTCATCTTGTTCCCCTTCGGTTGATGGTGAAGTCCGCGATGGGCTTCCCACAAAGCTGCTTGATCTTGTCGTCCAGATATTTCGCAAATCGTTCATCGCCGGCTGGATCAGTCAAGTCAATCGGCGG
>Ga0207053_10003_pt1 | contig 52624 bp, 45 predicted proteins | sample Alteio_BWMinCont_59_FD_153290 | JGI IMG/M metagenome (GOLD analysis project Ga0207053, IMG submission 153290) | Enriched cells from forest soil in Barre Woods Harvard Forest LTER site, Petersham, Massachusetts, United States -... | ecosystem: Environmental > Terrestrial > Soil > Temperate forest >...
CAGCGTCCGGGATACGTGGAGGATTTTCCTTTTGTGGCGCGAAACGATTCCGGCCCCGGGAACGTAACCATCGGGGTCAAATTCGGGTTGCTTTCCGAACGGCGTGGCGCGCCGGTCAGCCTTTCCATACGCAACGACGCCATCATTCCGACGCGCTACACAATTAACGTTCTACTCGGAAACGGCACACAGACCGGTGCATTCGCGGACATGGTCATGGTGGCGGCCAGCCACAATTTCGGCAACTTGATAACGCTGGTGGGCAATTTCGGCTATCTCATCACACGCGATCCGCGCTCCGGGGGAACCGCGGATTTGACGCTGGCCGATCAGATCCATGGGGGCGGCGGGTTTATTCTGTTTCCCGCAAAGCGGATTCAATTCATGAGCGAGTATAACGGGCTGGTGTTTGTGGGAGCCGCGACGCCGAATACGACGTTCGGAGCTCGCGATCCGGTCGATGGCATCTGGGGTTTGCGATTCTACATTCTGCCGCAGATGGCGATTAATGTGGGATATCGCTATATGTTGAACCTCACAAACGCGGTCGATCGCAACGGCTTTGTCATTAGCGTGGGCATCGCGAGCTGGCCATTTTAGCTGGGAAGCGGCGAATTTCCGGAGTGAAGAGGGGCTTCCTGCTCTCCCAATTTGGTCGATATGCCCTTCCCATTCTTGTAACTGTCGGAGCTTCGGGGAGTTGTCGCCCAGCCGGCCCCCGTAATCATTGACATAATTCCCCTTTCGGTATACATCTTCTTCGAATCCCCCGCGATCACTCGGCCAAGCGGTTCTTTTGTAAGTGCTTTCGGACACGGTTTTTTTGGCACAGTTCTTGCTTGGCTTGGAAGAAGCGTTGCCGTGCAAATTGAAGCCAATCCCGCCAGTGCCAAGAGCAGCGCCGCAGGCTTCTCGATCCTGATCGTAGACGACGAGGACGCGACGCGCGAGTTGTGCCGCGATATTGCAGCGGAAATGAGCCTGGAAGTCCGCACAGCCTCCACGACCGACGAAGCGCTGGAAATCCTGGAACAGTCGCCCGTAGATATCGTTGTAACCGACCTCAAGGTGCCGCAATTGGGAGGAATCGAGCTTTTGAAGCGCATCGGCTCGAGCCACCCGGGTACTTCGGTCATGGTGCTCACGCAATACGGGACCATCGAAACGGCCGTCATGGCTACCCGGCTGGGGGCCCGGGACTACGTGACCAAGCCTTTCCATGTGGAGGAATTGCGCGCCAAGATCGCGCGGCTGATTCAGACCGTCGAGCTGGACCACGAAAATCGAGTGCTTCGCGAACAATTGCGGACGCGGCCGGGCTTTGGGGGTTTGATTGGCGTCTCCGCGAAGATGCAACGCGTGTACAAGATGGTGGAGAAAGTCAGCCAGCACAATTATCCGGTTTTGATTTTGGGCGAGAGCGGAACGGGCAAAGAGCTGGTGGCACGGTCGATCCATTTCCTGGGCGTGAGGCAGAATAAGCCGTTCGTGCCCGTGGATTGCTCGGGACTGGTGCCGACGCTGATCGAGTCGGAATTATTTGGCTACGTCAAAGGGGCTTTCACGGGGGCGCAGAACGCTCGCAAGGGATTGCTGGAGACGGGCAATGGCGGGACCGTTTTCCTGGACGAAATCGGCGATCTCCCGGTGGATTTGCAAGCGAAGCTGCTGCGAGCGCTGCAAGAACGCGAGATTCGCCCGGTAGGGGCGACCGACCGCGTACGCATCGATCTGCGCATCATTGCGGCCACCAACCGCGATCTGGACTTAGCCATTCGCACGGGCGGCTTCCGGCAGGACCTCTATTTCCGGTTGAACGTGGTGCAAATTAAATTGCCGCCATTGCGGGAGCGCAAGAGCGACATTCCCCTGCTGGTCAATTCTTTTCTCGAAAAATTCAGCGATGCGCAGCGGCCCATTCGCACGATTTCCGAAGACGCCATGGGGCGGCTGATGGCGTACGACTGGCCGGGAAACGTGCGTGAACTGGAGAACGCCGTGGAGCGCGCCGTGGCGCTCGGCTCGGGCCCCATTCTGCACATGGGTGATCTTCCTTCCAATGTGCAACAAAGTTGCGGCGACCAAGCCCCGGACTCCGACGAACTGACCACTCTCAATGAGATGGAACACCGCGCCATTGTGCGCGCGCTTCGCGAAACCAACGGAGACAAGCTCGCCGCCGCGAGATTGCTGGGCATCGGCAAGACCACGCTCTATCGCAAGCTCAAACAGTACGGCACCGAAGGCGCTCCCAACTAACCGCTATTCTTCCGGCGCATAACGTACCAGTATTCCTATCGAGTTTAGGGCGCATTCCCGTCCGGGGACTTCTTTAGGCTGCCTGTGTATCGGAGTGGGAATGCGCCTTCATCCGCTCACCTTGTAGCGCTCCCAACATATTGATTTTGCGAAATCTTTTTTTTTCCAGTTGGCGAACTTTGTGCATGGACTTTTACAGGAGGACTTGACGATCCGCAGGCGAGTGTGGCTGCACTATCGCGCGATTCGGCTGACGATAGAGGTCGTCGCGGCCTTCGGAACGGCGGCGCTCGTGGGCTACTGGATCGTGCAGACGTCGCGCTAGTTCAGGGGCGCCCGTGCAAGGCGCCGATCGGTGTGAAATGCGTTATTTTGCCTCCCATGATTCCCGGCTGCCGGAAAGAGCGAGCCGCAGCGCAGATGCCCCCGGCCCTGCCGGATCGCGTTCGGCGGAGAGAGAATCGCAGGCCGAAGCGGTGCTGGCGGCGTTGCTCGATTCCGTGAGCTGCGGAATTCTCCTAGCGGGGACGGCCGGGGACCTCTGGGCGGTGAACGACCGGCTGGGCGAAATTCTGGGACAGGGGCCCGACCGGTTGCGCGAGTTGAGCCATTTGGAGGAGGTCATCGTCAGCGTGGCGCCGCAGTTTGCGCATGCCGATAGCGTGGCGGCGCGATGGCGGCAGCGATTTCAGAACGGCGAGGCCTCCTGGGATGAGCTGGAGCTTGTCAAGCCGGAACGAAAAATTCTGGAGCGATACGCGCGTCCCGTGCTCGATCAATATAAGCAGCCGCGAGGATGGCTGGAGATCTACCGCGATATCAGCAGGCAGCGCCACATTGAGTCGCGGTTGTTCCACAGCGAGCGGCTTGCCGCGCTGGGACAGATGCTTTCGGGAGTGGCGCACGAACTCAACAATCCGCTCACCAGTATTCTCGGGTTTGCACAGTTGGTGCAGAAGCGCACGAGAGAGTGCGAGACCGAAGTGCGGCATATTTTGGAAGAGGCCGAGCGCAGCAGGCTCATCGCGCGAAACCTATTGCTTTTCGCACGCGGCAGCACGACCGAGCGGATACGCGTCAATCTGAACGAACTTGCGGAGCGCACGCTGGCCATTCGCGCCTACGAACTTCGCCTGGAAAATATTCGCGTGGAACTCGATTTGGACGGCCGGCTTCCGCAAACGATCGCCGATGCCGCGCAGATCCAGCAGGCGGTGCTCAATCTCCTGCTGAACGCGGAGCAGGCCGTCCGGCAAGCCCGGGAAAGCGGCCATATTTGGATCCGCACGCGGCAGCTTTCCGCCGAGCGCGTGGCGCTGGAAGTGGCCGACGACGGGCCGGGCATTCCGCCGGAGATGGCTCTGCGGATCTTTGACCCGTTTTTCACCACAAAACCGGCCGGCGTGGGCACCGGGCTAGGGCTTTCGATTTTTTGCGGAATCGTACGCCAGCATGGCGGTGAAGTTTCCGTGAAGAACCGGCCGGGAGGAGGCGCCGTGTTCACCATGGAACTGCCGAGCGCGGCGTCCCCGGCAATGAGCGATAAGCCCTACCTGATCAGTTCAGCGGGGGCGGAAAGGCAGGCGGTCTTGGGGCAGGCGCATAACGCCCGAATTCTGATTGTGGAAGATGAACCTACCGTGGTGCAACTCATTGCGGATGTTTTGAGGGAGGAAGGGTATCTGGTGGACGCGGTCCTGGACAGCCGTCAAGGGTTGGAGCTGGCTCGGGAGCGCCGCTACGATCTGGCGATCTGCGATTTACGGATGCCTCATCTTGACGGACGCGGCTTTTACCGGGAGCTGGCGCGCGAGCAAAACCCACTCCAGCACAGGTTGATTTTCGTTACCGGCGATACCTTGGCGCCGCGAACCGTGGATTTTCTGCGAGGTTGCGGGCTCCCTTATCTGGCCAAGCCGTTTTTGGTGGAGGAACTGAAGGCCATCGTGGCGGGCAGGCTGGAAAGCGCAAGCGAAGCCGCGTCCGCGTCACGGGACCAAGCGGAACGAAAAGCGCCGGACGGATATCCGCAATCTCATCGGCATTCCAGGGAGCAATATGAGCGCTGACCATTTGATCCAGATCATCTGTGCAAACGGGGAATTGACGCGGGAGTATGTAAACGAATTTCAGAATGCGGGCAAGTCTTTTCATCTGCGGCCCCTGGCGTGGTTTGCGGAAGTAGGGCAGCTACCCACGGAGCCATCGGTTTTTCTTCTGGATGAGTCGGGGCTGGAAGACCGATCCAAGCGGGGCCTGGAATGCGCGGTGAATAGCCTGGTGGAAGCAGGGCCGGTGATCGTGGTGGCCGGGCCGGAGCGTCAATCCGAGCTGACATTTCTGCTCAGCTCGGGCGCGGCAGATTTCGTCGTGCGCACCGGAAACTTTGTGCCGGTGGCCGTAGGTTTGGTGGAACGGCGCATTCGACTGGCGACAACGAATGGCTTAGGACTTTCCGGTGGTCCGAGCGAGGATGGGAGCGCCGATTTCGGCGAAATACTCCGGCACGAAGTGAATAACCCGCTCACGGGAATTCTGGGCAATGCCGAGATGCTGCTGGCGAGGCGCGATCGCCTGCCGCCTTCGGCCATCGAGCGCCTGGAGACGATCGCCAATCTGGCCGTGCGGCTGCGGGAAACGGTGCGACGGCTGAGCAGCGCGGCCGAGTCGCGGCAGGCAGGGTCGTAAGCGCGAAGAGCGGGGCAAATTCATTCCCAAAGCTTGCGATCCGATCTCTTTAGATGCGGAAGAGCACGTCCTCTCGCTGAAAAAGGCGGATAGCCACCCAAAGCGCCGCAGCCGCATACAGGCACGACGAACCGAAGATCAGGGCGATGTAGTTCCAGTGATAAGTGCCGCTGACGATTTCCTTGCTGACAAGACTCGTGTTCAGGATAGGAATCAGGGAGAGGCCAGCGTTCAATTCGACTCCGGGAAGCACCGAGACGATTGCCGGAGCGATGACCACGACGGTGAGGGGAGACAGGTAACTCTGCGCTTCCTTGAAGCTTTTGGCAAACAGCGAAATCGCCAGCAGGGCGGCGGAAAACAGAACCGCCAGCGGCACGATCATCACAAAGACCCAGAAAACGGCGCGGAAGCTCACGTTCAACTGCAGTCCCGCGCTGCTGATCTGCGGCACCTCGCCGACCATTTTGCCGGCAGCCGCGAGCGTCAATCCCATGGAGGCGATGGCCAGAACGGCGGTCGAGAGCGAGGCGGTGAGCACCATCAAGAATTTTCCGAGGACGAGACTCGTGCGCGAGATGGGACTGCACAGGATCGTCTCGATCGTGCCGCGTTCCTTTTCGCCCACGGTGAGGTCCATCGCCGGGTGCATGGTTCCGGTAAGGGCGAGAATAATGACGAAATAGGGCACCAATCCGCCGAGGACCACGCCGCTCACCTTTTCGGGAGGCGCGACATTTTTTTCCTCCACCACGATGGGCTGCGCCAGATTTTCGGGCAGATGGCGCGCTTCGAGGCGCTCGCGGATGGCGCGATCGCGGAAATCGCGAAAGAACTTCTGCAATTTATCCGCGCCGAATCCGGAGTTGATCTCTCCCTCATACATATCGATGCGCACCGGGGCGGTTTCGCCGCGGGCAACCATGGCGTCGAAATCGGAAGGAAGCTCCACGGCGGCGCGGATCTTTTTATCGACGATCTGCTGGGCGTAATCGGAGCTTGGGGGCACGATGCGCACGTCGGGAAGAGCGCGCAGGGCGGACAGAATCCGCGGCGAGTTTTCCGCTCCGACGATCATTACGGAAGGCACTTGCAGCATGGCCTTGCCGATGACGCGGGCGGACAAGACGCCCACGAAAATGGTAAGCACGGGCATGAGAAAGATGGGCACGACGATCATGGAGATGAGCGTGCGGCGGTCGCGGAGCGAATCGGTGAGCTCCTTGCGATAGACGACGGCGATATTGCGCCCGTTCACCCAACCACCCGTATGAAAATCTCCTCGAGATCGGAGTGGCCGAAACGCGCGCGAAGTTCCGGGAGCGATCCTTCGGCCAGCAGGCGCCCGTCATGGATGATGCCAATGGTGTCGCAGAGTTTTTCGGCTTCGCTCATGACGTGCGTCGAGAAGATAACGGTCTTGCCGCCTTCCCTGCATTCGCGAATGAAGGCAACGATGGTCCTCGCGCCGATCACGTCGAGCCCGGAGGTGGGTTCGTCGAAGATCATCACGGGCGGATCGTGGACCAACGTGCGGGCGATGGAAACGCGCTGCTTCATGCCGGTGGACAGATTTTCGCAGCGGCGGTCGCGGAAGCCGGTGATGCCGAGGCGCTCGAAAAGCGCGAGGGCGCGCCGGCGGGCAGTCGGCCGATCCAAACCATAGAGACAGCCAAAGTATTCGACCATCTCGAGGGCGGTCAGGCGGCCATAGAGCGCTGTCGCCGTGGAGAGAAAGCCCAAACTTTGGCGGGCCTTCTCCGGTTCGCGGCGAATGTCAAAACCGGCAACGGAAGCCGTGCCCGCGGTTGGCGCGAGGATCGTGGCGAGCAGGCGCAGGGCGGTGGTCTTGCCCGCGCCATTCGCACCGAGCAGGCCGTAGATACGGCCAGGGGCACAGCGGAAGCTGAGCTTTTCGACGGCGTGAATCACGCCGCGTTTTTTATCTCGAAACTCCTTGCCCAGGTTATCCGCTACGATCATCGGCAAGCTCTGTGCGATTTCGCCATACGTGAACGACCCGCTTTCCGAGGTGGGCGCAGCGGGTCTTGGACCCACGCGGCGTCATTCGCCCAGGATCTTGATGAGAATGCGCTTTGGACGCTGGCCGTCAAGTTCGGCATAGATCACGTGTTGCCAAGGGCCCAACTCGAGCTTGGCATCGGCGAGCGAGACAAAAGCCTGATGGTGGAGCAGAAGGCTTTGCAGGTTTGCGCCGGCATTGCTTTCGCTGCGCGGGGCGTGATGGTAATCGGGTCCGAACGGCGCGAGGCGATCGGCCCATTCCGCGATGTCCCGCAAAAGCCCGGGCTCTTCATCGTTGACGAAAAGAGCTGAATTGGAATGCAGCGAGGAGATGAAAATGATGCCGTCGCGAATGCCGCTCTTTTCCACGGCGGCCTTCACATCCGGGGTTATATCCAGGAACTCGCGCTTCTCCTTGGTTTGAACCGTCATGTATTCGCTATGGATGCGCATGCGCTCTCCGATGGGCGGCGGGAGATTCTAGCCGATGTGGACGCGGAAAGAAATTCGCGGGCGCGAGATTCAGCCTTTATGGCAGTTGGGGCACTGCTTCGCGTCAAAACGGTCCGGGGTGACCCGGAACATGTTATTGCATTGAATGCAGACGCGATGAATCACACGGGCGCCGCGCGGCGAGGCAGCGTTTTCCGCAGCGTGCGGCGATGGGGTCGACGGACGGGCTTGCTCGCTCATGCCACGGATTTTAGCATAAGAGGTTAGGCCAGGCTGGCTTATGAAGGCGATCGAGCCAGCATAGCCAGGACGCGCGCCAGGATGTCCTTCACTTGTACAGGTCTGAGGATGATTTGGGCGCCGGGCAAGGCAGGGGCGGGATGCAGCCGAGAATCGACTACGAGGAGCGGCAGGCGAGCGGCAATGTTTTGCAAAGCTTGGCGGGTTTGCGGGTTATGCAAATACGAGCCATCCAGAAGCACAAGATCTGGAGCGATGCCGCCGGCAATCGCTTTGGCCATGTCTTCGACCGTTTCCATGCCCAAGGCGTCGACGCCAGCTTCGCGTAACTCGGCGCGAACCGCGCCGCGCAGGTCCCATTCGCCGGAGACGATGAAGACGACCGGCATCCTGAGTTTAGGATAGCATCGTCGTTTAGCGTCCAGAGACGCGGCGTTGCACATTCGCGCTCTGGGCATTGGGTTTTGCTACAATTGTGCGAAATTACGTGGCAAATTACACGGAACTCGCCGCACCGACGGAGGAGACAGTAGAGTGAGGCTCGCATGCGGACGCTGAGCAGACGAGTGTGGTTGCTGCTTGGCTTCGCGATGCTTTTGGCGGTGGTTCTGCTGTATCTGAATAGCCGGCGTCCGTCGGCGCGGGTGGCGGTGGTGCAAGCCACACGAGAGACCTTCCGCTCGTCGATTTCGAGCAACGGCAAGGTCGAACCGATAACGACCTATTCGTTGCGCGCCAAGTTCGATGGCTTCGTGGAGCGCGTCGTGGCGGCGGAAGGGAAGAATGCGAAGAAAGGCGACCTCCTGTTGACCTTGAACGACCGCGACATTCTCGCGCAATTGGCTCAAGCGCGCGCGCAATTGGCCTCGCAACAGGACGATCTTCGCGCGGCGCAAGCCGGAGGCCGCGCCGACCAGGCCGCCAAATTAAGCGCCGATCTGAAGTCCGCCGTGGCGGACCAGAACCTTCTGCAGCGGCAACAGGAGTCGCTGACCAAGCTGGCGGCGCAGAATGCCGCCACGGCCGATGAAGTGGAAAAGAATCACGCCGAACTCGAGCGTGCCGATGCCGCCGTGGATCAGGCGCGCAAAGCGAAGCAGGAGTTTGAGCATCAGGTCACTCAGGATCGAGAGCGGCTCGAATTGCTGGTGGAGCACTCCCAGGCGCTGGTGAACGACCTGCAAGACAAAGCGGATTCGGCGCGCGTGGCCGCGCCGGCAAGCGGGACTCTTTATTCTCTTCCCGTGCATGCGGGCGACTTCGTGCACACCGGCGATTTGCTTGCCGATGTTGCCGATCTGCACGATGTAAGAGTACGGGCCTACGTCGACGAGCCGGAACTAGGGCAGCTAAAGCCGGGCCAGACGGTGGTGGTCACTTGGGACGCTCTGCCCGGACGCATGTGGATCGGAAAGACCGACGTGCTGCCGCGGCAGGTTGTGGCTTTAGGGACGCGGAATGTGGGCGAACTGCTTTGCACAATTGCGAACCAGGGCATGGAGTTAATACCCAACACCACGGTAGACGTGCGCATCGAAATCGACGAGCGAGCCGACGCGCTGGTTGTGCCGCGGGGAGCGGTCCAGATCGATGGATCGCATCGATATGCGTACCGCTTCGACGGAAACCGGCTGCATCGCACGGAAATCCGCGTGGGCTTATCGAACGCCACGGAATTCGAGGTGCTCTCGGGCATCACTGAGGGGGATACGCTGGCGCTGCCGGGCGACACGCCTCTGCGCGACAACATGGCAGTGCGCGTGGCGAATCCAGAATCGGAATGAGTCGGACCACTCTTTTCCTCGGATACCTTCTCTTAGCTGTTCTTTCAGCAGGCTTGGCGGTGAGCGCGCCGATGTGCGCTCGCGCGGCCGGCCGTGAGCTTCCGCCGGATATCGAGAGGCTCTATAACGGAGGTCTATACCGCCAGGCGGCGGAAGCGCTCAATGCGGCGATTCAGCGCGAGCCGCGGGAGTCTTCGCTGCACTATTGGCTGGGCCGCTGCTTTTATGAGCTGCGCGACTATAACCGGGCAATTTCCAGCCTGGAGCGCGCCATCGCTCTCGAACCCGACCGCTCCGATTATCACGACTGGCTGGGCAAAGCCTATGGCCGCAAAGCGCAGGAGGGCAACCGATTCACTCCCTTTACCTCGCTTTCGCTGGCTCACAAGGCCCATCGCGAATTCGAGGACGCGGTACGGCTGGACGCGAGAAATCTGGAAGCGCAGCGGGATTTGATTCGGTACCTCATGAACGCGCCGGGGATCGTTGGGGGAGGCGACCAAGCTGCCGAGCAGCAGGTGCAGGCCCTCAGCGCCGTGGATCCGGTCGAAGGAGCGCTGGCCCAAGCGGAGCTTTTTGTTACCCGCAAGAAGTTCGATCAGGCCGATCAAGAGTATCAGAAAGTTTTGGAGATGAAGCCGGGCCGCATCGGTGTCTATTTTGAAATTGCCGAGTATTATCGGGACCGCGGCGAGGCGGAGCGAATGTCGGAGGCCATCGCAGCAGGCGCGCCGCTCGCTGCCGGCGATCATCGGCTGGATTACTACCGCGGAATTGCGCTGATCTTAGAGGATCGCGCTCCCGCGGAAGCGGAGGCGGACCTCCGGCATTACCTCGATACGGTGCCGGACAACGCTAACGTTCCCTCCCATTCGACGGCGCACGAATGGCTGGGCAGACTGTATGAGAAAGAAGGACAATTAGATAAGGCAGCGCAGGAGTATCAGGCCGCTGTGAGCCTCGATCCGCATGACAAACAGACCAGCGAGGCCTTGAAAGCGCTGCAAAAGAGATAGCCGCTCCCCGTACCCGATTGCAAGCAACGCCGCGAGAAAGCCGCAGGCGGCGTGCAACGCCCACGATCCATTCTGCTATATTCCACATTTATTGCCGCCGAAGGTGGTGAGATGCTGCCCAGCGAAACTTGGCGCGTGGCGATTGAGGCGCTGTGGTCGAATAAGCTGCGCGCCATTTTGACTACGCTCGGGGTGGTCATAGGAAGCGCTTGCATTGTGCTGGTGGTGACGGTAGCGGTAACGGGCAGGCGCTACGTCATCGGACAAATCGAGGGAGTGGGAGCCAACCTCGTCTACGCGAACTATGAGGTCAATCCCCAGCAGGCGGTGGTTAGAAGCAACGAGATCACTCTTGCAGACATGGAGGCGGTGAAGGCCAGCCTGCCCAATGTGATCGCCGCGGCGGCCACGTCACAAGCCTTGCTACGCAACGTGGTGGCCGGCGGGGGGGAACACGCGGTTACCTTATTTGGGGCGACCGGGGGCTTCCAGGTGATCCGCAATCTGTTGATCCTCAGGGGCCGATATCTGGACGAGATCGACGAGGAGTCGCGCAGTAAGGTGTGCTTGATTACGGATGAACTGGCCGCTCTTGTTTATCCGAATGAAGATCCGATCGGAAAGAGTCTGCGCGTCGGTGAGATCAGTTTTACGATTGTAGGCGTCTTCAAGGAAAGGGTGGGGACATTTGGCCTCTCCGAGATACAGCGCTATACGGTGCTGGTGCCCTTTTCCCTCATGCAGTACTACACCGGGGGTAATGCCGTGGAGATTCTTTATGCCCAGGCGGACAGCCCCCAAGATGTTCCCTTGGTGACCATCCAGGTCGGAGACCTGCTTCGCAGCCGCCATTCGGGCACGGCCACTTACGTGGTGCAGAATTTGAGCGCTATTCTGGATGCGGCGCGCAGCATAGGCACGGCGCTGACGATCGTGTTGTTGGTGATCGGGTTTATCGCGCTGATGGTGAGCGGCATCGGCATCATGAACATCATGCTGGTGACGGTGACGGAACGCACGCGGGAGATCGGGATTCGCAAGGCTATCGGCGCGCGTTATAGTGAAATCCTCTATCAATTTCTGATCGAGGCGATGCTGATCAGCGGCATTGGTTCGCTTGTGGGCGTGCTCATCGCGCTGGCGATCCCGGTGGTGGTGCGCCCGTTACTGCCGGGGAATCTCCGCGTTCCCGTGCCCTGGCTGTCGGTGGTGGTCGCTTTCGTGGTAGCGTGCTCGACGGGCTTATTTTTCGGCTATTTGCCGGCTGACAAAGCGGCGCGGCTACAACCCACAGAATCGCTTCGGTACGAATAATCCGGATCGGGAGGGGTGCGCGCGATGCGGCGAGAAGAGGAATGCTTCTACCCACGGGAGCACAGCCAGAAAATGAAGCTGCGGAGTTCCGCTCGAAGAAGATTAGCGGGCATCGCGCCGTTGGTGTTGGCTGCTTTAGTTTGCCCGGGAATGGCGCAAACCGAGCGGCAGGTTACGCCGGTGCGCCTCACGCTAAAACAGGCCGTGGCGACCTCTTTGCAAAAGAGCCGGGATGTATCGCTCGCCCGCCTGCAATATCAGACCTCACGCGAGGAGTCTGGTATCCGGCGCGCGCAGTTTCTGCCGAGTTTGTATACGGGTTCGGGCGTGGCCTACACCAGCGGTTTCCCGCTTCTGGCCGGCGGCGGCGCTCCCGCTCTTTTCAACATCAGCTACAACCAGGAGCTGTTCGACCTGCCGGAGCGAGGCGAGGTGCACGCGGAAGAGCAAAAAGCGGAGCAGCAGCGCTTGGAGGTGGACGCGGTACGCGATGGAGTCATTCAGCGCACGGCGTCCGCTTATCTGGAGCTGGCGAAGGTTCGGCGCCAGCTCGAGCTTGTGCGCAGCGAGCGCGAGAGCGCGCAAAAAATCCTGGACTACACGCGGCAGCGGATGGAAGCGGGCTACGAATTGCCGATTGAAGTTACCCGCGCCCAATTGACCGCCGCTCGAGTGGAGCAGCGCATGGCCCAACTCGAGGATCAGGAGGAGACCGCGGCCGACCAGCTTCGATTCCTGCTGGGGCTCGACCCTGACCAAGCCATCGAAGTGACGGCGGAAAATATTCCGGCGGCCGCGGATCAAACGATCAACGATCTGGTGGCCACGGCGCTGCATAACAATCCCGAGGTGAAGCAGGCGGAATCCGTGCGTACGGCCAGCGAAATGCGTTTGAAAGGGGAGCGGGGAGGATACTGGCCGACCGTGGGCTTGATCGGACAGTACAATCTTCTGGCCAAATTCAATAACTACGATCAATTTTTCAACAAATTTCAGCGCAATAATTTCATCGCCGGAATCGACGTCAAGATTCCGATTTTCGCGTCGCACACGGGTGCGGCAGTGACGTTCGCGAAAGCCGATTTGACCGCTTCGCAAATGCAGGTGGAGAACAAGCGAGCACAAGTCTCGCTCGATGTGCGCCACAAGGCGCGGCAGGAGAGGGAAACGGAGACGGGAAGGGAAGTAGCGCGCCTGGAATCGGAGTTGGCCCAGCAGAACCTACAGGTGTTGCAATCGCAATTCCAGCAGGGCCGGGCCAGCGTTCGCGATCTGGAAACCGCGCAACTCGACGAAAATGAGAAATCGCTCGCCTTCCTGGATGCAGACTTTGCCCGCCAGCAAGCCGAACTGGATCTGCTGCGCACCACGGGACAATTGGTGCAGGTTTTTCAGTAACGCAACCGGTCCCGGTTTGCCTTCCTACGCCGGGCTAGGCTCGGATACAATGGGCTGCCTCGAAGCACCGAACTCAGGTAAACTAGAAGAGCATCTGCTCTGGTTTGTCGCGAGCTAGAAATCTGAACGGGCATCTGGAAAGGACGTCCGCGAGTGAAGCATACCCTTTTCCTTAACCCTCCGAGCTTCGAAGGGTTTGATGGCGGCGCCGGTTCGCGCTATCAGGCGCGGCGCGAGATTCGTTCGTTTTGGTACCCGACGTGGCTGGCGCAGCCGGCAGCAATGGTGCCCGGCAGCCGGCTCATCGATGCTCCTCCCGATGGACTCACCGTCGAGCAGGTGGCCCCGCTGGCCCGGGACTATGAATTGGCCGTGCTGCACACGAGCACGCCGTCGTTTGGGAACGACGCGCGTTTCGCCGCCCGCTTGAAGGAAGAGAACCCCCGAATTGAGATCGGCATGGTTGGCGCTCACGTTGGCGTTCTGCCGCTGCAATCGCTCAATGGCGCGTCGGCGGTGGATTGGGTCGCTCTGGGGGAGTTCGACTATACCTGCTCGGAGATCGCCGCGGGAAAGCCGCTCCATGAAGTGCAGGGAATCGCCTATCGCGATCATGGGCAGATCCGCATGACAGCGCCCAGGGCTACGATCGAGAACATGGACGCCTTGCCGAACGTGGTTGAGGTATACAAACGGGATCTGACGATCGAGAACTATTTCATCGGTTACCTGCAACATCCTTACGTGTCACTCTATACGGGCCGGGGCTGCCGCTCGAAGTGCACCTTCTGCCTATGGCCACAAACGCTGGGCGGGCACCGGTATCGAGTGCGCAGCGCGGACAGCGTGGAAGCGGAGATGGCTGCCGCGAAGAAATATTTTCCCCAGGTGCGGGAATTTTTCTTCGATGACGACACGTTCACCGACGATTTGCCGCGCGCCGAGGAGATTGCGCGCCGCTTGGGACGGCTGGGCATAACGTGGTCGTGCAATGCCAAGGCAAATGTACCGCGGAAGACGCTGGAAATTCTTCGCGCCAACGGGCTGAGATTGCTTCTGGTCGGGTACGAATCGGGAAACCAGCAAATTCTGAACAACATCAAGAAGGGCACCCGGCTGGACATCGCCCGCGAATTCACCCGCAACTCGAGAGAATTGGGTATTACGATTCACGGCACGTTTATCCTCGGCTTGCCGGGCGAGACTCCGGAAACGATTCGGGAGACCATCCGCTTTGCCTGCGAGATCGAGCCGGAAACGATTCAGGTTTCGCTGGCCGCCCCCTATCCGGGCACCGAGCTTTATCGGCAGGCGCAAGAGCAAGGCTGGCTGCAGATTCAGACCGGCGAACTCGTGGATACGCACGGCGTGCAAATCGCCGCGTTGAGCTTCCCCACGCTATCTTCCACATTGATCTTCCACTCCGTGGAAGAGTTCTACCGGAAGTTTTACTTCCGCCCGCGCAAGATCTTTTCGCTGGTGGGCGGAATGGTGCGCAGCCCCGAAGTGATGCGGCGCCGGTTGCGGGAAGGCGTGGAGTTTTTCCGGTTCCTGCACGAACGCAAGAAGACGACGCCAGAGTCCGCCGCAGCCGTAGGCAGCGCAGCAAATTAAGCGAACTCCCCGTATTTCATCTTTTCGTCGCATATGGACCAGATTGCTTCCTCGACCAGGGCTCTAAAAGCGAAGACGTACATTCTGCTGATTCTGATGATCGCGCTGGGCTCGGTGGGGAACACGATTCTGGACAAGGGCATGAAGAGCCTGGGGCTGATCGATTTCTCCACTCGTTCCACGATCTGGCAGGGAATTTTCCGCACATTCACGAGCGGCACAATCTGGCTGGGCATCTGCTGCATGTTGCTTTTTATGGTGTGCCACATGCTGGTGCTTTCCTGGGCGGACTACAGCTTTGTCATGCCGTTTTCGGCGATTACTTATGCGTTGGTGCCCGTGCTGGGATACGTCTGGCTCGGGGAATACGTGCCCATGACGCGGAGAGTTGGCATTGTGCTGATCGTTTTCGGAGTCTTTTTGGTAAGCCGCACGCCACCTCGAACGACCGAGTCCCTTTCGGACCGCTCACTCAGCTGATCGAAATTCCATGCGCACAGCATTGATCCTCGGTTTCGTCGTGTTAACGGGGACTTTGGGCGAGATCAGCCTGACCCATGCGATGAAGCAGATCGGCGAGGTGCACGAGTTTTCGCCCGTGGCGATTTGGCGAGTGCTGCTTCGTTCGCTGCGCCAGATGTGGCTATGGATCGCCGTGAGCTTGATGGCGTTCTCGTTCTACGCATTCTTGACCATGCTTTCGTGGTATCCCGTCAGCTTTGTGGTCCCGGCAACTTCGCTTGCTTATGCGGCGGGCGCGCTGGGGGCCAAGTTCCTGCTTCGGGAAAAGCTCAGCGCCATGCGCTGGGCGGGCGTGGCTTTCATCTGTTGTGGCGTGGCCCTGGCGTGGGTGGACCAAATGCCGCCGGTGCCGCACATGGGAGATTTTTATCGCGATTTGCGCGAATTGGCCTTTGCAGCCGCGCTCGCGCCACTGGCGTTTTATCTTTTTAGCGCGTGGGCGGCATGGCGCTTTTTTCGAAGCTCCCGGCCGCGCGCCACTCTCCATGCCGGCGATTTCACTCCGCCAGTCAGTATTCTCAAACCGCTCAGAGGGCTGGACCGCGGCGCTTACGAAAATTTCGCGAGTTTTTGCCGGCAGGAGTATCCGCAATACGAAATTCTCTTTGCCGTGAGCGACGAGGACGACCCCGCGGTTCCCGTCGTGCGCCGCTTGATGCGCGACTTTCCGGAGATTTCCATCCGGCTCGTGGTGGGCGGAGAAACGAAAGGCACGAACAACAAAGTGGGGAAGCTTTGCCGGCTCGCCCAGGAGGCTCGCTATCCTTTGCTGGTCATTACGGACAGCGACGTGCGCGTGGCGCCCGACTATTTGCGCAAGGTGGCCGCGCTATTCGCCGATCCGAAAGTGGGCGCGGCGACCGCGCTTTATCGGGCGCTCGAGGCGCCCTCCTTTGGCGCCATCATGGATACCATGGGATCTCTTTCGTTTTCGGGCTCGGCCCTTGCGGCACGATCGCTCGAGGGCCTGAAATTCACTATGGGCTCGACGGCGGCGATTCCGCGCGAGCGGCTCGCGGAAATCGGAGGATTTGCCCCGCTGCTGGATATGCACTCCGACGATTACGAATTGGGCCGGCGGATCGCACAAAGGGGATATCGCGTGGAGCTCGCTCCGGATCCCGTCGATATGGAGTTTCCCTCGGAGAGCCTGCGCAATTACCTGCGGCACGAGCTGCGCTGGCTGATCGGCTTGAGGCACATCCGGCCGGGAGGTCATTTCGGTCTGTTGATGACGCAGGGAATTGCATGGGCGGCGATAGCGGTTATCTTGGCGCCTTCACTGGCGGCGAGCGCGGCATGGATTAGCGCCTACGCGATCGTTCGATTGTTCAGCGGCTATGTCGTTGGGGTTTGGGGGCTCGGCGATCCAGTGGTGCGGCGCAAGCTTTGGCTCTTGCCGCTGCACGATCTCTTTTGGTTTTTCCTGTGGCTCGCGAGCTTTGGGATCAACCGCATCGAATGGCGCGGGCTCGTCTTCACGCTAGATAAAGGGCGCATGATCCCGGTGGCCTCCCGGCCGCAGGGCGCTTGAAGATCGGGCCTAATCGGACAAGGGCTTACGTTCCAGCGCGGTCAGTGGAAATGCGCTGCGCTGCGCAATTTTGTGAACTGCTTCCAACCCAGAGCTCGTTTCCTATGGAGCGGGTTTGGGCTGAGGCTTCATAAATTTCGCGTCATCCAGAGGAGGATTGTCTTGCACCTTCTGAACGCGGATCGTCGAGTGCGTTTGCGGTTCGGATCGGGGCGTTCCGGGCGTCATGCGGATGGTAAAGGGAAAGCGCAAACCGCTGCTCGTTTCCTTATAATCATCGTAATCCAGCTGGAAGGGGCTCTGGCCAAGCTGGGTGGGGAGCACACTATCCCTTCGCAAAAGCAATCCCGTGAGAGTGTCGAAATATAGCTGTTCGGGACTGTCATTGGCTGGATAGCCCACCACTTCATAGGCGTCGTGGCCATTGACCCGCACGATGCCCGTAACTTCCATCTTCGTATATTGCCGCTTGAGATCGAGGCTATCGGAGTAGAAATCCGCGTTGCGGTGGGCGCGCGATTGATCCAGCGCAGGGCCGATATCGGCGACCCCGCCTTTGAGATTTTGGGCCCAGGCCGTTTTACCGTCAAAGCCTTCGGAAAGCGTTCCATTCGGAATGTGTTCGATGGTCAGCGACAGGTTTGGCGCCTTCTGATAGCGCTCGATTTGGGCGGGCAGCGGAGTTTTGCCGCCGGGGCCGGTGGCAAGGTCCTGCGTGGCTGTGATGGCGCGGCTGGTCACTTGGCGAACAGCCTGCTCGCCGCCGAGGGCTTGTATATAGTTATCGAAAATCTGATCCGCTGTGGGGAGCGCAGGCGTGACTGGCTTTGCCTCTTCCAGGCCGATGAAGCTGTCGATCGCGGGGGACAAGGGCAGAACCACCGTGCTCACGGGCAGAGGGTGGCCCTGGTGACACGTATAACAGGTCACCACTTGTTTGCCCTCGAAAGTATTGTTGTTGATATCGATCACCATCTGCATCATTTTGCGCGCAGTTTCCTTGTTCTTATTGTCGTCGAGCGGGAAATGAGCGGGATCGTGGTCCACATGGCAAAATGTGCAGTCCACCCCGAGTTCGCCCTCTACGAGGTGCATGGCCAGATTCAACTGGTCGGCGGGAGTTCCCTTGAGAACTTTGATGTTCTTATAGAACTGCTCCGCCGTTTTGCCTTCCATGGATTGTTGCTGCGCGGAGACGGCGAAGGCACAGGTGATCACCAGGCTAAAAGCGACCGCGGCCCTTCGCGCGGAGATGAGTCTTGTGGACATGGGTGAAATCATCCCTCTTCCCTGAATTTGCGGGAATGACACCCGCTCGGCAGGGAGAATACCACAGGAATCGCTGCCGAGTGAGCGCGGCCGACAGGGAGAAGGACTCCCCCAAGGTGGAAAGCCTCCTTCAAGTGCGGTGGGAATTTTGGCTCCGGGGCCTGGACTCGAACCAGGATTCTAGGTTCCAGAGACCCATGTGCTACCAATTGCACCACCCCGGAGTATTTTAAGCCTTTGTGCTCTTCGAGCTTCTTGACCGCCTCGCGGAGGTCTGACTCGTCAATTATATGTAGCGTTGTCAATAATATGTAGCGTTGGAAGATGTGCGGCGTGGAGTGACCGCTGATCTTCATCGCCACTGCTTGCTGCACACCAGCCTCATCATATTTCGGACGGCGGATCGGCGCAAGTCGCGGAACCGGATACTTCGCATCCGCCTTTGGGCAGCCACCCGCGCACCGTCGAAGGCATTTCGCAAAATTTTACATACTTTGTTTCGCGGAGATATGTTGCGGCATCTAAGGTGATCGAGGTAGCTAAAATGCCAAATCAGGAAGCCCCGCCCGCGACGTCACGTAGTTTAGAGAGAAAGGCTGGCAAGTGGTGGAGATGGGGTGGCCTGATGGCTCTGGGCACGCTTAAGTTTTATTACGTACGGGAAATGATCGCGGCACTGATCATCTTCTCGGTGTTGTTTGCGATGGTTGCCATCGTAGTTTTTTCTGTATTCATTATGGATCTTGTCACCCGGCAAGCCTTTGCTTGGGCCGAGTCCTGCGCAGCGCGGCTGGCCCGGCGGGCAGCAACCGGCAGCGGGGCGATACTGAGGCATATTGGACCATCAGGCCAGCGGCTGCGGTTCAACGCGGTTTGGTGGAATTGGTTGTCTAGGCATATTTGATCTTCCTTGCCATGATCACGGCGGTCAGTCCGCTGAGTCCGGGCCTCCCGGCAATATCCTTCCGATGCGTGCGCCGCATCCAACAGTCCTCGGTTGAACCTGATTGGATCCGTTTGGGTGGAGTTCGCGGAGGCCGGATTTGGGGGATGCGCCAAAGACAGCAAGCGCTTTCAAAAAACGCTGGGGAAAGTCGCCCTGGACAATCGACTTTCATCCCTTGCCGCGCTCGCTTCCCGATGAGGTCGATTTCGCCATAGTTGGCGCAGGATTCACGGGCTTGGCGGCTGCAGCTTCGCTGCGTCACTTGGCTCCGGACAAGAGCGTCGGCGTGTTTGAGGCGGAACAGATCGGCGCCGGCGCGAGCGGGAACACGGGAGGTATGGTCCTGGCGGAAAGCGCGGCAGGCGACCTCCCCGGGTTGGGCGACGTTTTGAGCGGCTTTTGCCGGACGCTGGACGAATTGGGGGTTCAATGCGACATCGATCTTCCGGGGGCCTGGGAAATTGGCCGAAAAGGCGGGCGGAAGAATTCGCCTATATCCTGGTCCGATTCGGGCACGCTGCGCGTCATCGATGAAGTTCCGGGAGGCACGGCTGACGCCGGGAAGCTCGTCAGCGGATTGGCCCGCGCGGCCGATCGTTTGGGTGCGTCGATCCACGAGGGCGCACAGATCGACGGCCTCGTCTTGAAAAGCCCGGTGCGCCTTAACTTGGGAACAAAGGAAATCCGCGCCGAACGTGTGCTGATCGCAACCAACGCGCAGTCGCTCGAGCTCGGCGGCCTTCGCGGGGGTGCCGAGCCGAAATTTACGCTGGCGGTGGCAACTGAACCCCTGACTCCAGCGCAGCTCGAAGTGCTTGGATTGGACTCCGGGAAGCCGTTTTACACCGTGGATTCTCCTTATCTCTGGGGACGGCTCCTGCCGACGCGAGGCGTCATTTTTGGAGGCGGCCTAATCGCCGTCGAGGATTGGCGGGAACTGCAACAGATCGATATCGATTCGGGCGAGGCGGCTGAAATGATTGCCCGACTCGAGCTGCGCATCCGCGGGCTGGATCCGCTGCTGCGATCGGTGGGATTCACGCACTGGTGGGGCGGGCCAATCCTGATTGCCGAGGACTGGAATCCGGTGTTTATGCACCATGCCCAGAGCGAACGCGTGATTGTGCTGGGCGCTTACGCCGGTCAGGGCGTGGCGCTTTCGGTGTATCTGGGCCGATGGGCCGCGGAAGCGATGCTTGGCCTGCGCCAATTACCGGATTGGAGATGAATCCAGCTCGGAAGAGGTAGAATCTAGCTCGACGATGTCTAGCGAAAACCTCAACGCCCCCCAATTAGCCGCTGTCGAGCAATGACGGCGGAGCTTCGTTTTCAAGATAAAGTTGCGCTCATCGCCGGCGGCACCGGTGCGCTAGGCCGCGCGGTGTCGGTAGCCTTTGCGCGCGAGGGGGCCTGCGTGATCGTGACCTACCGGCGCCAAGCGGAATTCGATGCCTTCGTTTCTGAATCGAAAGGCAATGATCCTGGGGTGACTGGCGTAATGGTTGACGCGACCGATCTAGCAGCCGTCGGACGAGCGATCGACAGCATCCTTGCCAAATGGGGCGCACTCGACATTCTGGTGAACACGATTGGCGCCTATCATGGCGGCAAGAACATTTGGGAAGAGGATCCATCGAGTTACGAGCAGATGATGGCTTTGAACCTGAAAGCGGGGTTTGTGCTCGCCCGGGGCGTAGTCCCGGCCATGGTTCGGCAGAATCGCGGCTGGATCGTCAATGTGGCCTCGCGTGCTGCCTACGACCGGTCGGCCGGAGCGGCTTTGTATGCGGCGTCAAAAGCGGGGGCGCTGGCGTTATTCGGTTCGCTGGCCGAAGAAGTGAAACCGTATCCGATCTGCGTCAATTCCGTAGTCCCCAGCATCTTCGATACGGCGGCAAATCGACAAGCGATGCCGGGAGCGGATCACTCGCGCTGGCCCAAGCCGGAAGAGATTGCCAAGGTGATCCTCTTTTTGTGCTCCGAGGAGGCCCGCGTTATTCATGGCGCAGCCATTCCCGTCTATGGCAGGACGTGAGGTGTGAGTGCGCCCATCGTCGTCAATTTTGGGCTAGAAATTTGCGGGTCATTCGATGGTGGTAGTGAACGTGAGTGGCTGGTAACGAACGGGCTGGGTGGGTTTGCTTGCGGGACCGCCGCGGGCGCGCTGACGCGGCGCTATCATGGCTTGCTGATTGCCGCGCTTCCGGGAATAGGCAGAACTCTCCTCGTTTCAAAAGCTGAAGAAATCATCCGCTATGCGGGATGCGATTACGCCCTGGGCGCCAATCGTTGGGCGACAGGCATGGTGGAACCTCAGGGATTCCGGTTCATGGAGCAATTTCATCTGGCCGGTTCCATACCTGTGTGGAGATTTGCCTGCGCCGACGCGGTGTTTGAAAAGCGCGTGTGGATGCAGGACGGCGCGAACACAAGCTTCATTCGCTACGACCTGGTCCATGCCTCGGGTCCTGCCGAGCTAGAGGTCAAAATTCTGGTGAACTACCGCGATATCCACACCACTACGCGCGCGGGTGAATGGAAGACGTCGGTCACGCCGGTTCCGCAGGGTTTGTGCGTAGTCCCACGCGAGGGCGCAACTCCGATCTATTTACTGAGCGACGTGGCCAACGCGGAGGCTCGGCGCGAATGGTATCGAGACTATGCTTTGCCGGCGGAACGCGACCGCGGCCTTGACGATCACGAAGACCATTTGCTCGCCGGAGTGTTTACCGCGCGTCTCTCGCCTGGCGGTTCGGTTGCCTTTGCCTTCGGCACGGATTCCGCACCGCCTCTCGGAGATCGAGCGGCGCTTAGCGCCCGCGAGGCCCTGGACCAAAGGCTGCTCGAAAATTGGATTGCCGCACATCCGCGCGCTTCCCTGGAAGCTCCGCACTGGATTTGGCAATTCGTGCTCGCGGCCGCGCAATTTCTGGTGCGCCGGCACACTTCCGATGGGCGCGAGAGGTGGTCGATTGTGGCCGGCTATCCGTGGTTCGGCGAATGGGGGCGCGACACCATGATTGCGCTGCCGGGGCTGGCGCTCGAGACCGGACGCGCCGACGTGGCCCGATCGATGCTTTCCGAATCTCCGCGATTCGCTCAGCAGGGCCTATTTCCCAACACGTTTTCGGAGCAGGGCGAGCCCGCGGCCTACAACACCGTGGACGCCATGCTTTGGTACGTGCACGCTTTGCAGCAGTATGCGGTGCAAACGTCGGACCTGAGCGTCGTGCGGGAGGTTTTCGACTCGCTCGCCTGCGCGATCGATTGGTACGTGCGCGGAACCCGCTACGGCATTCACGCGGACTCTTCCGACGGCTTGCTTCACGCCGGAGAACCCGGAATGCAGGTCACTTGGATGGATGCAAAAGTGGGCGATTGGGTGATCACGCCGAGAATCGGCAAGCCGGTGGAAGTAAATGCGCTCTGGTTCAACGCGCTGCAGGCGATGGCCCGATTCGCCTCGGAGCTCGGAAAACCAGCGGAGGAATACAAGCGGCTCGCCGAGCGCGTGAAAAAGGCTTTTGGGCGCTTCTGGAATGCGGATAAGGACTGCTGCTTCGATGTCATCGACGGCCCCAATGGCAACGACGCTTCGCTGCGGCCCAACCAAATCTTTGCCGTCTCGCTTGCGGAGAGTCCGCTGAGTGCGGACCAGAGAAAGCGCGTCGTGGATATCTGCGCACTGCGCCTGGTGACGCCGAGCGGATTGCGAAGCCTGGATGCGGAGGACGCAAACTACGTCGGGCATTATGGAGGGCCGCAAGCGGAGCGAGATGCGGCTTACCATCAGGGCACGGTGTGGGCGTGGCTGCTCGGCCCTTTTGTCCTGGCGCACCTGCGCGTCTACGGCGACCCGGGACGGGCGTTTGCGTTTCTCGAACCGATGGCCCACCACCTTTCCGCTGCCGGGCTGGGCAGCGTCAGTGAAATATTCGACGGCGAAGCTCCGTTTGTTCCGCGCGGCGCATTTGCGCAGGCCTGGAGCGTGGCGGAAATCCTGCGCGCCTGGCGGGCTTGTTCCGATGCCGGCTTGAGAATCAAGAATGGGGCGAATCGCCGATGATTGCGTTCAGCGCGTCTTAGGTATCCTCGGCGGCTTCTTGGAAGATTCCACCAGCTCGATGAGAAGTTTGCGTCCCTCCGCAACAGGCACGAGAAAGAAGTTCACGCGCGTTTGATTTGCCCCCGCACGAACCAGTGGATAGATAGGCTCGAGTCCGAAGCGCTGGCGAAGAATTTCCGTGGCGCGAGGGACGTCGCGGATATCGCATTCGACTTGCTGGATGCCTTCGCCAAAGCGCAGGAGAAACTTCGCGATGGCTCCTTCTCCTCCCGGCGCCAGGGTGGTCATCACATCCAAGCGGACGCCATGAGCAAAAACCAATTCAAATTCGAGCACATCCTGATCCGGGGGCACGTCCGCCAATTTCGGTTGCCCGAAGAGCATTCGAATGGCCTCAAATCTCTCCGGCTGGACAGCGATTCCGACAGTGAGCAGGCCGCCGCCTCCCCCTCCTGCTAGCGAGCGAAATTCCGCATCGGCAAACCACTTCTGTAATACCGGTTCGGCGACGGCGCAGCCCAGGCGAAACAATTCGTAGCTGGCCCCTTCGCGTTCCTTGGCATCCGCGCCAGCCAGCTTCGAAATGTAGGCGGCGGCGCTCTCCGTTGGTGCAGACATCGGCTTTTCTCGTGTCCTTTACCGCAAAGCGCGGATGGGGAGACGCGTCGGCTCCTCTACGCCCGAGGGAGCAACGTAGAACGCGGCTCCCGTCACATTCTCCGCCGAGGGAATCAGTACGGCAAATGCGAATGGAGCGCCCATTTGGCGGGCGCCAAGAATCGTAGGGATTACCGCGCGAGTTGCTCGGCGGTTTCGATGGTATTCAAATTCGAGAGTTCAATGCGCGCAGTTTTAGCCGCGGGAACCACTACAGGGACGTCCCAGCGCAGCCGAAGATCGCCGGTAAGCGCGGGAGTATCGAGATTGGAGATCCAGTATTGCCCGGGGCCGAGGCCTTCAAACGCGGCGCGACCGCTGAGGTTCGTCGTAGTCGTACCCACCAGATATCGCGTCTGCGCGAGTTGCATCGTATGCTGCTCGACACGCTGTTGCTGCTCCGCTTGTACTTTCCTCCAGCGCGGATAGGGATTCAGATCGTTAAATTCCGCGTCGAGTCCCTGCATGAGATCAGGATGGGCTTGAATATAACGGCGCAGCGCCTGACGGTATTGCTCCTTCTGACGCTGGTATTTTGCGGGATCCTTTTGCTCTTCGCTGTTTTTATATTTGGGCTCCGGAACACCTTCGTGCAAAGCCGCGCCATTTTGATCCCTGTAGGCGCTCAGAAATTCCGGGACGTCGATGATATCGTCGGCACTGATTTCTTTGACGAACACACTTCCGGCCAGATCGACGCGGTCGTGTTTGGTCATCCAGGCCTTTAGCCCAGGCGATACTCCCAGTTTCGCGATGAAATGATCGAGGTCCTCAGGCGGTTCGGAATCTTCGACCTCTTTGCGTATATCGGAAAGACTCTTCGATAGCAGGTAGAACGTCATTTCCCGCACCGGTTCCACTTGGCCTCCCGACGGCCTCACAGACGCGGTGAACTCGATCGAGCCAGCGCCATTGGCTTGTGCGGCGCAAGGCCGGCAGGAAGTAACAATGAGGGCGCCGAGGACGCCGGCTACAATACCAAAGCGGAGGATTCTCACGCCACGATGCTAGCAGATCAAATCGAGACGAGAGGGAACTTCGCGGAAGCCGCGTGCGCGTAAAGATACTGCCTAGTTTGCCGCGAACTATCTCCCGGTTGCCGTAAGGCTACAAGAGACGGAAGTTGACTTCGATCGGAGTAATCGTCGCTACCGGCGTCCCATTGGGACCGACGGCGGGTTTGAAGCGCCAAGTACGCACTGCTTCGATGGCTTTCTCGTCCAGCCCGAGGCCGGCGCCCTTTACGACTTGAATGTTCGTTGCATGGCCGTCCGCCTGAATGATCACTTGCAGGACGACGATGCCCTGAAATTTGGCTTTGCGCGCATCTTCGGAATATTGAGGTTCGGGGCAATAGAGACAACTGGGGTAACCCACTCCGCCTGTTCCCGGGCGGAAGGCGCCGCCGCCAGTACCGCCGCCCGAGCCCGGTCCTAAGCCGCCGCCGCTGCCGCTGCCGATTCCGCCGCCCTCGCCGCTACCCATTCCTCCGCCACCGCCAGGGCCCGCGGAGGCGCTCATCATGGCAGCCAATGGATCGCCGAAATTCGGATCGTTGGGGCTAGGGATCTTCAGCTCCGGCGGACCCAAAAGAGTCGGATCGGCAGGGAGCTTCGGGTTAGGATGCGGCGTCAGCAAGGGAGGAGTAAACTGAGTCATACTCCATTTCGGCAACTTGCCCTGCGTCGCGGGTTGTTGCTTATGCTCTCCGCCACCGCCGCCTCCGCCCGCTTTGTCTTTTCCAGGAGGCAGTTTAGAAAGATAGGGAGAAATGTCGATGACCTGCATGCTGGCTTGCACCGCCGGCTGCACAATATGGCGCGCGAACGGCGCGATAATTAACAAGGCAATCAGCACGTGCACGCCTGCCGAAATCATTTGCGCCGTGCTGTATTCGCGCCGCTTTGCCCAAAGCGGGCGCACCGGCACAGGCTTGCTGGTAACCTTCAGCGGCGGCAGTTTGGGTGGCGAAATCAGATCGCGGAGATTGCGCCAAAAGACCCGGTAGGTCGGCTCCAGGTCCACAACCATATTCGAATTGGTGCCACCCTTTATCCTCGGAGCCGGGCGGAAAAACGATTTCAGGTTCTCCGAAAAGTTGTCGTCGATGCCTTCGGTATAGAAGACTTCCTGCCGCGCGTTGCGGGGCACGCGGACCGATCGTTCCGTCAAAAAGTCCTTGAGATTGGTCCAGAAGGTGGGCGACTGGAGCCGTTTGCTACGGCCAAAAGAAGGCGCCGTTGAGCCAGGAGCAAGATTCAAATGCGCCGTCTGCGGATCGCGCAGCGTGGGGTTCAGATTCAGTCCATGCATATATGACTTACCTGGCGTCGAAGTCTTCTCCTAGAGCTCACCCATGGAGTTAGATTCATCAACAGCCAAAAAGATGCCCCAGCCACGAGGCTGACTTGATCGAGGATAAATTGTACCATATGACTTTTCGCCTTGCGCGGCGCTCTTTCTTATTGAGCATCTAAGACCGATACGAACGGGCCAGCCGGCCGCAATGCCCGTAAACCGCCGTAAATAGACGGAGTTCTCAGACAGATGGCAAAGACTGTAAACCTAAAAAGCACCCTGAACCTCCCGCGGACCGATTTCCCGATGAAGGCCAATCTTCCGCAGAACGAACCGCGAATGCTGGCCCAATGGGAGCAGGGCAAGCTTTACGAGCGCATTCAACAGACGCGTGCGGGGGCGCCGCCATATGTCCTGCACGATGGGCCGCCCTATCCGACAGGCACGATTCACCTCGGAACCGCCCTGAACAAGATCCTCAAGGACATGGTCGTCAAATCGAAGACCATGGCCGGCTTCCGAGCGCCTTACGTTCCCGGATGGGATTGCCATGGTTTGCCCATTGAGACGCAAGTGGAAAAAGAGCTCGGCGGAAAAAAGGGCCGCGTCGCTCCGGTGGAATTCCGGCGCATCTGCCGGGAATTTGCTTTGCGCTATGTTGACCAGCATCGCCGCGATTTCAAACGCCTCGGTGTCTTGGGCCGCTGGGAAGACCCATATCTTACGATGAGCAATAGCTACGAAGCGTGCATCGCGGGTGCATTTTTATCGTTTTTGGAGAAAGGCTACGTGTTTCGGGGGCTGAAACCGGTCTATTGGTGCATTCATGACCGTACCGCGCTAGCCGAAGCGGAAGTGGAGTATGAAGATCACACCAGCCCTTCGATTTGGGTGCGATATCCGGTGGTCGAAGCCGGAACGGTTCGGCCTAATCACTACGCCCTGGTATGGACGACTACGCCATGGACGCTACCCGCGAGCATGGCATTAGCCTTTCATCCTCAATACAAATATGTCTTCGCGACCGATGAGCACGGGGACATATATCTCTTGGCGCAAGAGTTGCTCGACAGCGTGGCGAGGGAGACCGGTCTGCGCTTCCAGTCGGTATCGCAGGCGCTCCCAGGCGGTGATTTTGCCGGAGCCAAATTCCAGCACCCCTTCCTCGATCGCGTAGTACCGGGAGTATTGGGCGAGCACGTCACCCTCGAGCAAGGCAGCGGCATCGTGCATACGGCTCCCGGGCACGGCGCCGAGGACTTTGCGGTGGGTCAGGAATATGGTCTCGAGACATACGCGCCGCTCGATAACGATGGGCGCTTCATCGAAGGACTGTCGGAATATAAGGGCAAAACCGTATTCGACGCCAATCCCGCCATCATTGAATTGCTGAAGTCACGCGGCGCGCTCGTTGCCGAGAGCAAACTCCGGCATAGCTATCCGCATTGCTGGCGCTGCCATAATCCGGTCATCTTCAGGGCCACCGAACAGTGGTTCATCCAGCTCGATAGCGGAGGCGCTTCGGTTCCTCCTCCCCAAGGCGGGGCATTGCGGCAGCTTGCCCTGGACGAGATCCCCAAAGTGAAATGGACGCCCGAGTGGGGCCGCGAGCGCATTCACGAGATGATCGCGCACCGTCCCGACTGGTGCATTTCGCGGCAACGCGTCTGGGGCGTGCCGCTGGTGATTTTCTACTGCGAGAAATGCGGCAAAAAGCTCGAAGATTTCGCGGCGCTTCGCCAGGTGGTTCGCTGGTTCGAACGAGAAGGAGCGGATGCCTGGTACACGCATCCAGCCGAGGAGTTGCTTCCGAAAGGCACCGCTTGTGCCTGCGGCTCCGGAAAATGGCGCAAGGAAACAGACATTCTCGACGTTTGGTTCGACTCGGGTTCCTCGCATCTCGCCGTGCTTGACCCTCCGGGAACGCCAAACGCGGAATTGCCCTGGCCCGCCGACATGTATCTGGAAGGCCCGGACCAATACCGCGGCTGGTTCCATAGTTCCTTGCTCATTGCGGTCGGCGTTCGAGGAGGCGCACCTTACCGCCAGGTGCTGACACATGGCTGGACCCTCGACGAGCAAGGCCGGCCCATGTCGAAATCCTTGGGCAATGTGATCTTGCCGACGGAGATCTGCGAAAAATGGGGAGCGGACCTGCTGAGGCTGTGGGTGGCTTCGCAGGACTATCACAGCGATTTGCGCATGTCCAAAAATGTGATGACGCAGCTCTCCGATGCTTACTTCAAAATCCGCAATACTTTCCGATTCGCTCTCGGGAATCTTTCCGACTTCGATCCCTCGCGCGATGCGGTCGCGGAAGATTCCCTCGAGGAACTGGACCGCTGGATGCTTGGAAGGACCAGCCGCCTGGTAGCCAGTTGTCTGGAGTTTTATGAGAAATTCGACTTCCACCGCGTCTATCATGCCGTCTATGACTTCTGCGTGGTCGACCTGAGCGCCTTTTATTTCGACATTCTCAAGGACCGGCTGTACACATTTGCGCCGAAGGGCTGTGCGCGGCGCTCCGCGCAGACGGCTATCTATCGCATTGCCAGCTCGCTGACGCGACTGCTGGCGCCGATTCTGGTTTTCACCGCGGATGAGATCTGGAAACATTTGCCGCGAGAAGCGGGCACGCCCGCCGAAATTCATCTCACGCTGTTCCCCCGTCCGGCCGAATGCTACAGCATTCCCGATGAAGCGCTGGAAACGCGTTGGGCGCACTTGCTTGAAGTGCGCGACGCCGTGCTGAAATCCCTGGAGCAGGCGCGCAACGCCAAGCAGATCAACAGTGGACTCGATGCTCGCGTCGAGCTTGCCGCCGATAGCGAATGGGCGCCGCTGCTGCGAGATTACGCCGCGTGGCTGCCTACTTTGTTCATTGTTTCGCAAGTGGAACTTACCAATGGAAGCTCTCCGGCAGCCGTCACTTCGGAAACGCTGCCGGGCCTTGGCGTGACCATCCAACGCGCCCAGGGCAAAAAATGCGAGCGCTGCTGGAACTATTCGGTCAGGGTCGGCGAGAGCGCCGATTATCCCACGGTCTGCGAGCGCTGTGTGGCCGCGCTCCAGGAAATCGAAGGCTCCTCCGGAACCGCGGGCGCGAATTCCTGATGGCCGCTCCGAGCGTGCGTTGGCTCTGGCTCACGCTGGCAGTAGTGGCAGCCGATCGCGCCAGCAAATATGCCGTCGAGCGGCTCACTGACGAAGGCTTCCGGCGCACGCTGGTACCCAAGTTCGCCGATCTGGTTCACAGCGTGAATCCGGGAATCGCTTTCGGACTGCTCTCGGAATCCGCTTCCAAGTGGATCTCCTTTCTGCTGGTCTCCAGTTCCACGGCGGTACTTTTTCTACTCGTGTGGCTGCTCTTCGCCGGGCACGCAGGCAACGCGGAAAGCCAGGCCGGTATCGCATTGATTGCCGGCGGAGCGGCGGGAAACCTCCTGGACCGGCTGCTGCATGGCGGCGTCACGGATTTCCTGGAACTGCACGCCGGCAGTTTCCGCTGGCCCGCTTTCAACCTTGCTGATTCGGCAATTACCATCGGAGCGGCTCTGATTATTTTTGAGCTGCTGACTGGCGGGAAGGATGCAAGCACAGCCCGGTCCTAGTTCCGGGGGACGGCCGCCTGAACAGCAGGTGGCCTTGCGCCGTTTTACCGCATCCGCGGAAGATGCGGGCCGCCGTCTCGATCTCTACCTGGCGTCACGCCTTCCCGATCTGAGCCGCACTCGCGTTCAAGAGCTGATCGACGAGGGCCGCGTCCGCATTGGCGAACGTCTGGCGCGGCGAGCGCAGCGTGTCATGCCCGGCGACCTCATCGATATCGAGGTCCTGCCGCGCCCTCCGCTGCGAGCGGCTCCGGAAGAGATAGCGATCGACGTACTCTACGAGGATGAGGATGTGATCGTGGTGAATAAGGCCGCGGGAATGGTCGTGCACGCGGGCGCCGGCGCCGCGCAAGGCACCCTCGTGAACGCGCTGCTCCATCATTTCGGCGCTCTCTCCACGCTGGGAGGAAACCTCCGGCCGGGAATTGTGCATCGTCTCGATCGCGGCACATCCGGAGTCATTGTGGCCGCCCGCAATGACGCCGCGCATCGGGCTCTCGGCGAACAGTTCCGGTCTCGCGCCGTAAGCAAGACGTACGTCGCTTTGGTTCATGGCCGCCTGAGCCGCGACGCCGGAACGTTCGAGCGGCCCATCTCGCGCGATCCGCAGCGCCGCACGCGGATGACGGCACGGCTCGGCCGCGGACGCGCGGCACAAACGAACTGGCGGGTATTTCTGCGCATCGGGAATTTCAGTTTGATGGAAGCCCAGCCGCGCACGGGGCGCACCCACCAGATTCGCGCGCATTTTGCTTTCGCCGGGCATCCTCTGGCCGGCGATACTTTGTATGGAGCGCCGCGGCAGGTGCGTGCCGGAGGAGTTCTTCTCAAGCCTCTGGGACGCGTCTTTCTGCACGCGGCTCGCTTGAGTTTCGCGCATCCGCGCACCGGTGCAAGCGTCGACGTGCAAGCGCCGCTCCCTCTCGAATTGCGCGATTATCTAAGCGAGTTAGCGCGAGCGGTCGATTTTGAACCGCGCAGGGTTGACGCCGCTTTGTGCCGGTACCTATAATTCCGGCAATGCGCGTTCCGGTTACCCTCGCAGGCTTGGCCGCAGCTATCGTGTTTTCCGCGGGACTGCACGCGCAGCAGCCGCAGCAACCGGTGGCGGCCCCTCCCGAACCTCCCGTCAAAGCAGGGCAGTCCATTCGTCAGAATGTCAGTCTCGTGGACGTCTTGTTTACCGTCCTGAACCATCAGAACAAGATTGTGGCGGATTTGAACCGGGAGAATTTTCGGGTTTTTGACGACGAAGCGGAGCAAGAAATACGCTTTTTCAACCGGCAAACCGATATGCCCCTGCGCGTGGGTTTACTGCTGGACACTTCCAACAGCATCCGCGACCGCCTTCAGTTTGAGCAGCAGGCGGCCATCGATTTCCTCTATAACGTGATCCGGCGCGAGAAGGATCAGGCATTCTTAATGACCATAGACGACGCACCGGAAATCGTTCAGGGATTCACCGGCGAGCTCGATACGCTCCGAGGAGTGATCCTGAAGCAGCGCGCGGGTGGCGGGACAGCGCTCTATGATGCGATCTATGAGGGCTGTCAACAATTGCTGAAGCTCCCGCCTGCCGCGGGTAATCCCGAGACGGACTTGCGCCGTGTGCTCGTCGTGATCAGTGACGGCGATGATAACTTAAGCCGCCACTCGCGCGGAGAGGCGCTGGACGCCGCGCAGCGGGCAGGCATCGTCATCTACACCATCAGCACCAGCATCAACTGGATCCTCACGGATCAGGAAGCCGCGCAGAGCGATCCTTCGAATCGAAAATACTTGAAGGACGAAGGGGACCGGGTCCTACAGCAATTCTCAGATGAGAGCGGCGGCCGCGCTTTCTTCCCCTATCACGTCGATGATTTGGCGCAGTCGTTTGCCTTTATTGGAGACGAGCTGCGCAGCCAGTATTCGCTCGCTTACGTTCCGAGCGGGCCCGCCGACGGCAAGTTCCACAAAATTCGCATTTTGGTGAATACAAAAGGACTGCAAGTGCGAGCCCGCAAGGGCTACTACGCTATCCCCGCGGCAGCGCCTTCCTCCGCGGAGGTCCGCTGAATTGAGGCCTTAATTTTGGGGTGCGTAGTAACCCTTCCGGGTGAGCGCATCCAAGTCTTTGCGCGCGGTATCCACCTTAATCTTACGGTAGCTTCCGTCCCGCGCCGTATTGGATGAATAATATCCGAGGGTGTACTGGCTGCGCAGTTCCTCGCTGATTTGATCGAATGCCGCCTCGAGGTTCTTTTCGCTACGGACAACAATGGTGCGGCCGCCAGTTTCGTCGGTCAGCTTTCTGGCGACGGCTTCATTGCCGCCGCCGAACCGAGGATCGGCGACGAGCAGGATATGCACCACGGTATCGGTGCGCTCCGCGGCTTCGATGGCGTCCTGAAGCCTCAGCGTACTGCCTTCGTCCTGCGCATCGGTGAGAATGACCAGCGCCTTGCGGCCAGCCTCGCCGGCGAGTTTGTCGTGGCATGCGGCGTAAACCGCGTCGTAAAACACGGTGCCGGGAATGGTTTGAGCGAGCGGCCCCTGCGCGTAGGGTGCATTGATGCGCGTGCGATTGATGGCGCGATCGAGCCTGCCCTGATCGTCCGTAAGGTCGGCCAGCAGGTTCGAATCGGTGTCAAAGCTCACCACCATGGTGAGATCGCCTTTGCGCAACACGCGCGAAAGGAAGCGCACCGCCGCTTCCTGTTCGGCCCCGAGCGTGTTTTGTTCGCTGCCGCTGGTATCGATCAAGAGTCCCAGAGTGATGGGCAGGGTCGATTCGTGGGAAAAAAATGAGATCTTCTGGTCGGCGCCGTCTTCGGCGATCTTGAAGTCGCTTTGCTCGAGATTGGGGACGATCTGCCTGGTTTTTTTGTCGCGCACGGTAACGAATAGATTGACCAGATTGACCTGCACGCGAATGCCTTGCTGCGGCGATTCCGAATTCTGGCTCGCCCCCATAGGGGGCCTGGAGAAGAGCAGCACAATCGCCAAGGCTCCGACGAAAAGTTTGGGGGTGAGACGTTCCGACCTCATCGTATAATCTCCATTGGATTTTGCATTGCCCTTACGATGCGCCGTCATCGCTTTAAGGATGCGCGCCGGACTTGGCCTCGCTACAAGATTGGGGATTACGAGCTTAATTGTCGGTCGATGACTTCCTTGCGTCAACCGCGCGCTTTGGCCTTATTCCTGCCGGCCTTATTCATCGCGCTCGCCGTATCGCTGGCGAAACCCGCCCCGATTAGTCCCGCGGGCGCGCGGCAACAGCCGCAAGGGCAAGAACAGCCCCCGCCTCCGCAACCACCCTCTGACTCGCGCGCTAAGATTCGCAGCACGGTGGAGCTGGTTATTGTGCCCGTGACGGTGAGAGATGCGCATGGCAATCTAGTCGCCGATCTTCGGCAGGACGAGTTCCGGATTTTCGAAGATGATGTCGAGCAGCAAGTTTCCTCTTTTTCCACCGACGCGTTTCCGCTCTCCGCGCTCGTGCTGTTGGACGACGATCTCAAGGCTAAGCCTGCCGAACAGTTGCGCAAGAGCCTGATCGCCGTTGCCGGCGCCTTCAGCGAATCCGACGAGGTCGCGCTCGCAAAATTCGGATCGTTCTTTACGCCCGTAATGGATTTCACCGGCGAGAACGATCGTTTAATGGCGGAACTTAAGCTCCTCGTTTCCGGCGACGACTCCCTGCCCGATCCCGAATCGACCGTGCCCCATCCGACAGCCGGCGATCAGCCTGTTCCCGGCGCGCCTGCGACCCAGCAGCAAGCGACCGTCGACAAGAGTACGAAGCACCTCGAAGACGCCATTTACGCGGCCGCCAAAGCCTTGCGCGGTCGCGCCCAGGAACGGCGCAAAGTGATCATTCTCGTTTCCGACGGCGTGGATGCGAAAAACAACACGTATAACTACGACCAGACCCTGGCGGCACTGCTTTCGTCGGACGTTTCGGTTTACGCCATCGGCACCGATGCCGCATTGCTGCGCCGCGGCGCCAGCCCCCTTTCTCGCTACGCGCGCGCGACCGGCGGGGACACCTACTTCGTGAGCAATGAGTCGGCGCTCTCCCATGCTTACGCTCAAGTAGCCGAGGAAGCGCGTCATCAATACACACTCGCCTACGCTCCCGCGGGCACCGACCGCGCCAAGAATTATCATTCCATCGAAGTGCGCGTGAGGCGGCCGGGACTCGACGTGCTCTCGCGTGACGGCTACTACCTCGTCCGCCTTCCCTGAGTTTTGCATTCCGCGCGGAACTTCCGCTTGACATCGCAAGCCACGGACCGTAGAAATAATCGCAGCGCGTTCTCACGTGGAAAAGAGTCGCGAACGCGCGAAGATCCCAAAAGGGGAGAAGCCTCTCGACAAGAGGCGATGCGCGGCAGGAAGGAAGAGAGGGGCCCGAACCAGCCAACTTTCTCTTCCGGTTATTTCGAGGCGGGACGCCGCGGGGGCGTCCCGCTTTTGTTATTTCCTGGATTTATCCTTACACGGTGGGTGCGTGAGTCGCTTCCGCATTCTCGTCCGCCGCGCGGTGCATGGACCGCGATTCCTGGGCGGGACAGAGAGATCGAAATTCGCAATTCTTGCAAATGAAGCCCGGACGGGCGGGAAACTCGCGCGCGCGGATATCGCCAGCCACTTCCTGAATGGTGCCGCGCACTTCCCCAAGCTGGGCCGCGTCGCGTGAAGCCGAGACGCACTGGTTGTTTTGCAGATTGTAGTAGATAAGCCGCACCGGCGTCACATCGAGCACTTCACGGGCTGCCAGAGCATAGATGCTCAGCTGCAGATCTTTTTGGGCGTGCGATTCTAATTTCGGCTTGCCTGTTTTGTAGTCGATGATTTCCACTTCGCCCGGAGCGATGCGGTTGATCTGGTCCATTCGTCCGGTCAGCTCCACGCTGTTGTCGCAGGGGACGGTGAAGCGTTTCTCCAGCGCGATAACATGAGCCGGGGCAGCCAGCGTGCTGGCGTGAAAAGCGCGCAATTGCTCGATGCCGTCGGTCAGATATAGCCCTTCCTGGTGGTGATCCTCGAAGCCCGCCGAGGTCCACTCGCGGCGAAAAATCGCCGCGACTTCTTCGAAACTGAGACGCAGGCCCTTGCGCAATGCGGCAATAAACTGCCGTACCGTCGTATGCATGACGTTGCCGAACGTCGTTGCCGCGTTGGGCCCGCTCCGGATGCCCCAGACGTTGCTAAACAGATATTTCTGCGGACATTTCTGATACGTCTCGATCGCGGAAGAGCTCAGCTGCAAAGGTTCGAAAACGGGAGGGCGGTATCGCTCGGCCCAGAGCGCGATCCGCGAATAAACGCGCGGCCAGTTCCCCGCTTCCGGAAAGAGCGCCTGGTCCGCGGGAGCTGCCACGCGGGGGGGCGCGATCGGCGCCGGAACGGGTGAGGCCTGTGCGACATTTTGTCTCGCGACGTGAGGCGCGCTCAAAATATCTTCGAGGAAAACCGAAGGCCGCGAACGTCTATGCAGGACCGTGGTCAGAGTGAGCCGCTCGCGCGCTCTTGTGATCGCCACATAGAACAAGCGCCGTTCTTCCTGAATGTGAAAGTCGCCCCGCGGCAACTCTTCCTTCATGAGCGCCTCGGGAAATTCCAGCACGGCGGCTCGCGGCGCCATGGGAAAACCCCGATGCGTCAGCCGCAGCACGAATACGTTATCGAATTCCAGCCCCTTCGCCGCGTGCACCGTCATCAGCTGAACGGCGTCTCCCGATTCCTGCTCCAGATTGATTTGGCCACCGGCCTGCGCGAAGTAATCGAGATATTCGACAAATTCCGGGAGGCGGCATGTCTCGCTCTTGGACTGCCATTCGCGAATAAATTGCGCGAATCTCCGGAGGTAAGGTTGATCCGCGGGCCGGATGTTCAGCGGAAGTTGGAGCCATTCGGTCATCTCAGCGAAGAGATCGGTGGCATCGATGATTCGGCTTCGAACGCGCAGCTGGTTGAGGCCGGCGATCAGATCCCGGGTGGCCGGTGGAGGGCTGCTGAAAGGCAGTTCGCCTTGAGGCGGTTGGAGCGCGTCCCATAGCGAACTCCTGGCCTTGCCGCTGCGCTCGCAAAACCGCACGAGATCGGCTGGCTCGAGTCTCCAGGCTGGCGCGGCCAGCACACGCGCGCAGGCAATATTGTCCGCGGGGTTGACGATCAATCGCAAATAGGCCAGCAGATCGCGTACCAGCGGATGGTCAAGAATGGAGAGATTCCGGATCACGAACGGAACGCCGCGTTCTTCGAGCGCGCTAACCAATTCGTTGCGATGGCCGTGGATCCGATAGAGCACGGCGAATTTCCGCCAGCTCAATCCAGCCGCATGGAGGCGATCGATTTCGGCGGCGATCCAGCGCGCTTCCTCCTGCGCGGACGCGAATTCCACGATGCGGACTTTTTCGCCCTCCGGTTTGTGCGGCAGCAATTCCTTCTTGGGCACGAGCGGCGAATGGTCGATGAAGCTGGCGATTTGAGCGGCGGTGCGCAGGATGCGTGCCGAGGAGCGGTAGTTATCGACAAGCGGCTGTATAAAGGACGCCGCGCCTGCGCTATCGCCGCGGGGAACGCCGGCGAAGCGCTCCAGGAAAATCGTGAAGCTCCCAAACGAGGCGCCGCGGAAGCGGTAGATGGCCTGCGCGTTGTCGCCCACGGCGACGACGTTGCGCTGGTCCGCCGCCAGTCCCCAGAGGAGCTCGATTTGCGCGATGTTGGTGTCCTGGAATTCGTCCACCAGAATGTACCGATAACGTGCGCGGAGCGCGGCGGCAAAAGCGGGATCGCTCCGCAGCAAATGGACGGCGTCGAGCAACTGCATGCCAAACGTCAGCAGGTGGCGTTCGCGAAGCAGGCGGTCGCTGGCTCGGTAGGCGCGCGCGATCTCCCGCTGTTCCGCAATGGCTTCTTCGCGCACGCTCCGTTCGTCCTCGGCAAGCCCTTGTTTCTCGCGCGCGTAGCTTTCCGCCAACGATTCGGTATAGCGCTCGTAATCCTCCGGCGTAACTAATTCATCCTGGCAGCGCGAGAAAAACTTAACGAAATCGCCGAGGAACTGGCCCGGCTCCGCCAGTCTGCGATAACGCTCGAGAGCGAGAACCGCAAGATTGCGGCGCAAGAGAATCCAGTGATCGATATCGTCGAGCGTTTGCAGTTTGGGATTGCGTTCGATCAGCAGCGCGTTGCAGAAGGCGTGAAATGTTCCCACGCAAACAGCGCGGCCGCGTTCTCCGGCTATGCGGGCGATGCGATGCTTCATTTCGCCGGCGGCTCTGTCGGTGAACGTCAGCGCAAGAATGGATTCCCCGGGCAGGTCTGCATTCGAATGCAACAGATAACGGATTCGTTCGGTGATGACGCGAGTCTTGCCCGTGCCCGCGCCGGCCACCACCAGCAGCGGCCCTTGGCCATGGCGCGCGGCGGCGCGCTGTTGGGCGTTGAGTTCTTCGCCAAATTCCGTTGCCGGCGCGGTTAGCTCGAAAAGATCGGCCACGCCGTCATCCTAGCCGATTTATCGCGAGCGCGCATGGCGCGGCGGTGCAAAACGGCCGCGCTAAAATTGACCCGGTTTTGCGTGCTGCATATACTGAGTGCGTTAGTCTACTCAAGCTAGCCGTTAGCTCCCAAGGAGCTCCGTTATGCTTCAGCGAACCCTCCGCCAGCCCGTGATCTTGAGCGCCGTGCGCACCCCGGTAGGGAAATTTCAGGGGGCGCTGTCGTCATTTTCGGCCACGGAGCTTGGCGCCCAGGTGGTTGCCGAAGCTACGCATCGTGCGGGTATCGAGCCTGACGCCGTGGATGAAGTCATTATGGGCAATGTCGTACAGGCCGGCCTGGGCCAGAATCCGGCGCGGCAAGCGGCGCTACGCGGCGGGCTGAATGCGCGCGTCGCCGCCATGACCATCAATAAAGTATGCGGCTCGGGGCTCAAGGCGGTGGCGCTGGCCGCGCAGAGTATCGCCCTGGGGGAAACCGATATCGCTGTCGCGGGCGGCATGGAATCGATGTCCAACTGCCCTTATCTGCTGCCGGATGCGCGCAACGGCTATCGTATCGGTGATCGCCAGGTCATCGATTCCATGATTCACGATGGCCTGTGGGATGTTTACGACGACGTTCACATGGGCCTTACCGCCGAACTGGTTGCCGAGAAGTATAAAATCTCCCGCGAAGAACAGGACAAGTTTGCTCTTCAGAGCCATCAACGCGCCGTGCAGGCGATGAATTCCTGCTTCATCGAATCTCAAATCCTCCCCATCGAAGTGCCGCAGAAAAAGGGCGAGCCGGTCGTGCTGAAGCGCGATGAATCGCCGCGTTCGGATGCCTCGCTCGAGGCGCTCGCCAAATTGCGGCCGGCATTCAAAAAAGACGGCACGGTCACCGCGGGGAATGCTCCCGGGACGAACGACGGAGCGGCGGCCGTGGTTGTAACCAGCGAAGAAACCGCGGGGCAACTCGGAAAGACGCCGATGGCGCACATCGTGGCCCAGGCGGTCTCCGGCGTCGAACCAAAATGGGTGATGATGGCGCCCGTGGAAGCCATCGAGAAACTTCTGCGCAAGACGGGCTGGGATCGCGATCGGGACGTGGATCTTTATGAACTGAACGAAGCGTTTGCGGTGCAGGCCATCGCCGTCATGCGTGAATTGCGTTTGGATCCGGCAAAAGTGAACGTCAATGGCGGCGCTGTCGCAATCGGGCATCCCATCGGGGCCTCCGGCGCCCGCATCCTGGTGACGCTGCTCTACGAGATGCAGCGGCGCGGCGTGCATCGCGGAATTGCGGCGCTTTGTCTGGGCGGAGGCAATGCCGTGGCCCTGGCCGTGGAGCGCTAGAAACCCGCTCCCGCTGCGGGTAGTGGGTCAGTTTGAATTTTCTTGATCGTGACACAAGAGGTCAAAATTCAAACTGACTCACCACCTAGCTGCAAATCGCGATTTTGGCATAAACCAGTGCAAAAGATAACCTACAACGCAATGGCGTGGGGTTCGGTGATGGTAGCGAGTATAGCTGCTATCTTTTTCCCAAGCTCGCGAACAGCTGGAATCATCGCCTTAATCACTTGGCTGGCGATAATTATTTATCGGCATCCACTCCACGCGAAGTCAAAACGACAATCAAGAAAATCAAACTGAGACACTCCAGCCGCGACTACGCTTGATTTTTCCGCGCCTTCCGTCATCCTAGTGGGCTTTTCCTTTCCCGATCGGAGAATACGTTGAATTCCGAGGGCATTCGCACCATAGCCGTCTTGGGCGGCGGCACGATGGGCAACGGCATCGCCCATGTCTTCGCGCGCTGCGGATATAGCGTGATCCTTCGCGATATCGAGCAGCGCTTTCTCGATCGAGCCCTCGAGACCATCTCCCAAAACCTCGATCGCGAGATCAAGAAAGGCAAAATAGGCGAAGCGGAAAAGCCTCCGATTTTGGGCCGCATCGACGCGGTTACCAGGATCGAGGCCATCTCCCGCGCCGACTTCGCGATCGAGGCCGTTCCGGAACAGATCGAGCTGAAACGCCGGATTCTTGGCGAGGCCGATCGAGTGATGCGTCCCGAAGCGATCCTTGCCACCAATACATCTGCTATTTCCGTGACCGCGCTTGCCGCCGCCACGCAAAGGCCGGACCGCTTCATCGGCATGCATTTCATGAACCCCGTTCCGGTTATGCCTTTGGTCGAAGTCATTCGCGCATTGCAAACGAGCCAGGAGACCTTCGAAACGACCATGAAATTGTGCGAGAAGGTGGAGAAAAAGCCCGTGGCCGTCACGGATTCGCCCGGCTTCGTCTCCAATCGAGTGCTTATGCCCTTCATCAACGAAGCTGCGTTTTGCGTGATGGAAGGCGTGGCCGCTCCGGAAGCCGTCGATGCCGTAATGAAATTAGGCATGAATCATCCCATGGGGCCGCTGGAATTGGCCGACTTCATCGGACTGGACGTTTGTCTCGATATCATGGAAGTGCTTTTCGAAGGTTTTGGCGATCCGAAGTTCCGGCCCTGCCCGTTGCTGAAGAAAATGGTATCGGCGGGCTGGTTGGGGAAAAAATCCGGCCGCGGCTTTTATGTTTACAGCGGAAAATCATAGAGGCCAGCTGACAGAGTATGGAAGCGCTGGGCGGCTGCCAAGGGTGCGAGCGTTGTGGCGGCTAGAAATTACATTTGCCTTTTGTTCGCCTACGGGTTAGGATGGCGCCCGCTGGAAGCAAATTAGCGTGTTACCGCCAGCGAAATGATCTGATAAACTCCCGCCAACCTGCGGCGGCGAAATCTCTCTCGAGGTGCACCATGGCAGAAGATCGCAGCAAACTCCTGGAATCGGCTATTGCTCAGATCGAGAAGCAATACGGCAAAGGCGCGATCGTGCGCCTGGGCAATCGGGACGTGCTTGTGCCGGTGAGCGTGATCCCCAGCGGAGCGCTCAGCTTGGACGCCGCGTTGGGCGTTGGCGGCTTTCCGCGGGGGCGGGTGGTGGAAATCTTCGGGCCGGAATCCGGCGGCAAAACGACCATGACGCTGCACGTAATCGCGCAAGCTCAGAAGATGGGCGGTCAGGCGGCCTTCATTGACGCGGAACACGCGCTCGATCCCTCCTATGCGCGCAAGCTCGGCGTGGATGTGGATAACCTGCTGGTTTCGCAGCCGGACAATGGCGAACAGGCGCTCGAAATCGCCGAGACGCTGATCCGCTCGGGTGGGCTGGACGTCGTCGTCGTGGACTCCGTGGCCGCGCTGGTGCCTCGCGCGGAATTGGAAGGCGAAATGGGCGAGCCGCAAATGGGTTTGCAGGCGCGGCTCATGTCTCAAGCACTCCGAAAGCTTACCGGGATCGTTTCGAAATCGCGTACCTGCCTGATCTTTATTAACCAAATCCGCGAAAAGATCGGTGTGATGTTTGGCAATCCGGAAACGACCACCGGCGGCCGCGCGCTGAAATTCTATGCCTCCATTCGCCTGGATATCCGCCGCATACAGTCGATCAAGGAAGGTGATCGCGTGGTGGGCTCGCGCACGCGAGGAAAGGTGGTCAAGAACAAAGTTGCGGCGCCCTTCCGCGAGGCGGAATTCGACATTCTTTATGGCGAGGGCATATCGTTCGAAGGCGATCTGCTGGATCTCGGTGTGACCCATAATATCGTCGAAAAAAGCGGTGCCTGGCTCAGCTTCGGCGGCGAGAGGATCGGCCAAGGCCGCGAAAACGCGCGGCTCTTCCTAAAGGAACACGCCGATATCCGCGCGAAGTTGGAATTGGCTCTGCGCAAGAAGCTCGGACTGCCCAATCCCGCGGCCCAGGCCGAGGTTCCCGTCAGCGTCCCTGATCGGCAGCCAGAGAAGGCCGCTACGGCAGTTTCCGCGGCTGCTGCAGCCGCCCGCGGCAAGAATGGCCGCTAGCCCAGTTATGGGTACCTCCGAACCGCTTTCTCACCGCTCCGCGCATTGAGCGGGGTATCTCTTTGGTGTCACGTGCCGCAAGCGGGGTACTACGGGCAAAATAGTGCCTATTGCCTATTGCATAGGACATCCGACTTCTCTAGAATCCGGCTTGCGAGGGAACCGGAGTTCCGCTTTCACTCCGGGGCTGACCATTTTCAACGGTCGGACGTCTAATCGTCAGATGCAACCCAGTCCTATGTATCGTATTCGTCGGCTATTTTTTGCAGGCTTGTTTCTATTGACTTTAGTTTTTGTGCCCCGAGCGGCCTCGGCTGCCGTGGCAAAGGCTGCCACGCGCCGACCGCCGGTACGCGGGGTTCCGACCTTTGCTGATTCCACGTTGGGCGATATTGCAACCTATGACGATCCCGTTGTGCGTCAGGCGGCGATTGCCGGCCTCGGACACTACAACGGTTCCGTGGTTGCCATTGACCCGAATACCGGCCGCGTTCTGAGCATCGTCAATCAGAAACTGGCGTTTTCCTCCGGGTTCATCCCTTGTTCCACGATCAAGCCGGTGATTGCGGTTGCCGCTCTCGAAGAGAGCGTTATCACGCGCGACACCATGATCAAGGTGGCGCCCCGGCTGTACCTCAATCTCGTCGAGGCCCTGGCGCATTCCAACAATGCCTTCTTCGAAGAGCTTGGCCGGCGAATGGGCTTTGACACCGTGTCACATTATGCGCGCATGCTTGGATTGGGGGAGTTGGCGGGCTATAACCTTCCCGAAGAGCAACCAGGAGCGTTTCCCTCCGAGCCGCCCAAGAATGGCGGCGTAGCGCGGATGTCCAGCTTTGGCGAAGGCATTCAGATCACGCCCCTGCAGTTGGCTTCGTTGGTCTCCACCGTGGCAAATGGCGGCACAATTTACTACCTGCAATATCCTCGCTCCGAAGCGGAAGTCGCCAATTTCCAGCCTCGCATCAAGCGCAGGCTCGAGATCGAATCTCTCTTACCCGATATTCGCGACGGTATGCTTGCCGCTGTTCTCTACGGCACGGCGCGCCTCAGCTATCTTGGCGATGAACAAGCGCTGGGAAAGACGGGAACGTGCTCGGATTCAGCATCTCGGGTCGGCTGGTTTGTCTCCTACGCCGATCAGGTGCACCCGAAGATTGTGATTGCGGTGTTGATGCGCGGGCAGGGCCGGGTCGTGACGGGACCGATGGCCGCACAGCTTGCCGGAAGAATCTACCGGCGTCTCGACGACGAAAATTACTTCGACAAGAAATCCACGCTGGAAAAGCCAAACCTCAGCGCGACAGCTTCGCACTAATTTCCGTAGCGATTCAGTTTAGCTATTGGGGGACGTGAGCGGGCCGACTGGCGTCTGGCTACCGGACTTCCCAGGTGTCGCCCGAACGAAGCAGCTTATCGATATCGCCCGCCCCGCGCTTGGCAATCACGTCCTTAACCTGATTGGCCATGATGTCTTCGAACCGCGGAACATCGTTCCAGGAGCGAAGCACACCAATGGGCGTCGGGAAGCCTGGCATCTCTTCCATCTTAGCCAGCAAAAACGCGTATGCCGGATTGCGGTATTGTTCGTCGTGGATGAGCAGGTCGTGCTGGGAGACGCCATTGCCCAGCTGGACCACCTCGAGATCAAGCCCGTTCAGGCGGATGCCCTTGTCGCGATTCTTGCCGAAAATGAGCGGCTTGCCGTGCTCCAGTTGCACGATGTGTTCGGTACGTGCATCCTTCTCGGTCAAGTATTGCCAAGCGCCGTCATTGAAGATGTTGCAGTTCTGCAGGATTTCGATATAGGCCGAGCCGTTGTGGGCCGCTGCCTTTTTCAAAGTCTCCTTCAGGTGTTGCTGCATCACGTCGACCGAGCGTGCCACGAAAGTGGTCTCCACTCCCAGCGCCAGCGCCAGCGGATTGAACGGCCGGGAATCCGAGCCGAAGGGAGTCGATTTCGTCTTTTTCCCAAATTCCGAAGTCGGCGAGTATTGCCCTTTCGTGAGGCCGTAGATGCGGTTATTGAACATCAACACTTTGATGCCCACGTTGCGCCGGAGCATGTGAATGGTGTGATTGCCGCCGATGGATAGTGAATCGCCGTCGCCCGTAGCCACCCACACTTCAAGCTCCGGGTGCGCGACCTTGATTCCCGTGGCCACTGCGGGCGCGCGCCCGTGGATCGAGTGGAACCCGAACGTGTTCATATAATAGGGAAAACGGCTGGAGCAGCCGATGCCCGAGACGACCACGAATTTCTCCCGCGGAATCCCCAGTTCGGGGAAAACGGCCTGCACCGCCGATAGGATGGCGTAGTCTCCGCAGCCGGGACACCAGCGGACTTCCTGGTCGGTCTGAAAATCCTTCTTTGTCAGAACTGGCACTGTGGCGCTCATGGTCTTCCCTTATCTCCCATTTCTCCCGGCCCCGACTGCTCCGTAGCTGAGAACTTCCTCAATTTTAGCCTCGAGCTCCGCCTGCTTGAACGGCTGGCCCTGGATCTTATTGTAACCCTCGGCATCCACCAGATACTTAGCCCGGAGGATCATGGAAAGCTGGCCCATATTCATTTCCGGGACCAACACCTTGCTGTAGCGTTCCATCACCTCTCCCAGGTTGCGCGGAAGCGGATTCAGATAGCGCAAGTGAACGTGTCCGATGCGATGTCCGGCGTCGCGTTGCGCCTTCAGGGCGGCCGTGATCGAACCGTAAGTCGATCCCCAACCGATGATCAGCAGATCGCCATCCGGATCCCCGGCCGGTACCACGTCCGGAACGTCTTGGCCAATGGCCTCGACTTTCGCGGCGCGCAGACGAACCATTTTTTCGTGGTTCAGCGGTTCGTAATTGACGTTCCCGGTTACGTCTTGTTTTTCAAGTCCGCCGACGCGATGCTCCAGCCCCGGCGTGCCCGGAATGGCCCAGGGACGCGACAGCGTTTGCGGATCGCGCTTATAGGGCAGGAATCCCTGCGGGTCGGTTACGAAATGCACGGGAAACGTCGGGATTTCGCTCACATTGGGAATGCGCCAGGGTTCGGCGCCGTTGGCCAGATAGCCGTCCGAAAGCACGATTACCGGAATCATGTACTTCAGCGCGATGCGGCTGGCTTCGAGCGCGATCCAGAAGCAATCGCCGGGAGTCGACGCGGCCAGCACGGGTATCGGCGCTTCCGAATTTCGGCCAAACAGGGCTTGCAGCAAATCGGCTTGTTCGGTTTTTGTCGGCAGACCGGTCGAAGGACCGCCGCGTTGGATATCGCAGATCACCATCGGCAGTTCTACCGCTACCGCTAAGCCCATGGCCTCCGTCTTCAGGGCCATGCCCGGGCCGGAAGTTGTAGTGATCGCCAACGCGCCGGAATAAGCCGCACCGATCGACGAGGTAATCGCCGCTATTTCATCCTCCGCCTGGAAGGTGAGCACGCCGAAATTTTTGTACCCGGAGAGTTCGTGCAGGATATCGGAAGCGGGAGTAATCGGATAAGAGCCCAAGAAGAGTTGAAGCCCCGCCTGCCTTGCCGCCACTACGAAGCCCATGGCCAGCGCCTGATTTCCGCTCAAGTTTCGATAGATCCCCGGGGCCAACTTCGCCGGCGGGATCTCATAGCTCACCTGGAAGGCTTCCGTCGCCTCGCAATAACTGTACCCAGCCTTCATGGCCCGCTTATTGGCTTCAGCCAGCAGCGGCTTGTTCTTGAACTTATCCTCCAGCCAGCGATAAGTGTGGTCCATCGGGCGGTTGTAGAGCCAATAAGACATGCCCAAGGCAAAGAAGTTCTTACAGCGATTCACGCTCTTGGCGTCCAGGCCGAGTTCCTCGAGCGCCGCGTGCGTCAAGCTTTCAAGTCCCACGGCAAACACGCGATAGGCGTCGAGCGAATGGTCTTCCAGCGGATTCGTGGCCTGGTGCGCCTTGCGTAAATCGTTGTCCGTGAAGCTATCGCTGTTTACAATCAGGATCCCGTTCTTCTTCAAGTCCTTAACGTTCATCTTGAGCGCTGCGGGATTCATGGCCACAAGGACATCCACGGCGTCGCCGGGCGTATAAACATCGCTCGATGAGAACTGCACTTGGAATCCGCTCACGCCAGGAAGAGTTCCCGCAGGGGCGCGGATTTCCGCGGGAAAGTCGGGGAACGTCGCTAAGTCGTTGCCAAAAACAGCGGCAGTGTTCGTGAACTGGCTGCCCGAGATTTGCATGCCGTCGCCCGAGTCGCCGCAGAAGCGGATCACCGCGCGATCAAGTACTTGCCGCTTCGCCTTGCGCTCGACAGCATCCGTAATAGTGGCCATTATTGCGTGCAATCCTTATGAGTTTTGAAGCTAGCGTCCAGCGTGCAGATTCCCTCCAAATCGTCCAAACGTGCTGGTGGAGGAATTCGCGCTGAAGGGCGCCGCTTTTCAAATATAACACAATTTGAGTGGCAGCGATCACCCTGTTGCACGTCGAGAGTAAACAGAAGTTAAGTCCGAGCGCTTCTCCGGATTTGTACGTTTGTGGTTCCGATTTTAGCTTTGTCGTTCAATCCGAACTGGCAATCCGAACTGGCGCCGATAAATATTCCCTTGAACTTCGCCTTTGCTTCGCCTATACTTCGCGCCGTGATTCGAGGTGGAATTTCATGACACTCACCAAGCGGCAGAAGGAAGTTCTCGATTTTCTGGTCAACTTCGTCAACAAGCACGGCTACTCCCCCAGCTTCGAGGAGATCGCCCGCGCCCTGCGTTTGACTTCGCTCGCCACCGTGCATAAGCACATCACCACGCTCGAGCGCAAGGGCTTCATCCGCCGCGGTTACAACCAGAGCCGTTCGATTGAAGTCACACAGCTGCCTAAGACGGTTCGGGAGCAGCTCCTCGATCGTCAAAGCGCGGAGTTGCCCCTTGCCGGACGCATCGCCGCCGGCCGCCCGCTCGAGGCTGTCGAAAATCACGAGACGTTCTCGCTTAGCGAATTCACGCGTGCCGACGGCAGCTTTGTGCTTCAAGTGAAGGGCGATTCCATGATTGAGGATCACATTCTCGATGGTGATTACGTCGTCGTCGAGCCTTCGCAGGTCGCCAATCCGGGAGAAGTCGTGGTAGCGCTTGTCGGCGGAGACGAAGCCACGCTCAAGCGTTTTTATCGCGAGGCTGGCGGAAAGGTCCGCCTGCAGCCCGCGAATTCCGAAATGCAGCCCATCATCGCGCCGGCCGCGGAAGTCAAAATTCAGGGCCGTGTGGTGGGCGTACTGCGCAAATACTGATCGTTTTCCACCGGCTACCGAGATTTGCACAGTTCGCGTTACTGTCTCGCACACGCCTTGTGATATCTTCTTGCTCCGCTCTGAAGCACGGGAATAGAGTGACTCACCCCGGTCCGAAGCCAGAGCCTTCTGGCCAGCATGGAACGACCGAGGAGGGCCAATGTGGGGAAATAAGAAAGCTGAACCTGATTCGCCGCCTGCGGCTGTGCCGGCTCCGTCAAAGGCTCCGGAGATCAAATCAACCAAGCCGATTTCGGCAATAGTGGAGGATAACGTCATGAGTAGCGACGCCGTTCGCCCGATGGCTACAACTCCGGCCGGATCTACCGCCCGTCTGGGAGCCAGCCTTCACATCAAGGGTGAAATTTCTGGTAACGAGGATTTGCATGTGGATGGGAGCGTCGAGGGCTTGATTCAGCTCGACGACCGTAAATTGACCGTAGGCGCGAGCGCCAAGGTCACAGCCGACCTGGTGGCCCGAGAAGTCGTGGTTTACGGGAGCGTGAAAGGCAATTTGCGCGCCCGGGATCGCATCGAAATCAAGAAGGATGGTTCCGTTATCGGCGATCTGACGACGGCTCGCATCATGATTGAGGATGGTGCGTACTTTAAGGGATCCATCGAGATCGATCGCAAAGGCGCTGAAAGTGCCGGCAGCCATGAAAAACCGGCATATGTTAAGGCCGCGACCGCGACAGTGCAGACCAGCAAAGCGTCGAGCTAGGTTCTGCCAAGTAACTGGTTCCTGATCAAGCTAAGGATTCGCTCCAATACTTTGCCTGTCGGTCCGGTCGGTCTCGGCCGGATCGGCGGCGGTCCCTACCCTAATTCGCTCGAACTCCGTTGACAATTCCCCAGCCATCCACTATCGTTTCCGTTTGTCCCTATAGGGCGGGGTGTTAATAGAGCGATGCGGACATATGTTCCAGAGGGCCGCGAAGCGGAAGCGCTGTCGCAGGGTCCTAAGTGGGTTGTGGTGGATGCTGCGGGCCAGGTACTGGGCCGTGTAGCCACGGCTGTGGCACGCGTGTTGATTGGCAAGGATAAGCCGAATTTCACTCCCTTCCTCGATTGCGGCGATCATGTCGTCGTTATCAACGCGCAGAAGATTCGTCTTACGGGAAATAAACTCGAACAAAAGATATACCGTACCCACAGCGGTTTTCCTGGTGGCCTCAAGGAAGTTCCCGCAAAGCGCATTCGTGGCGATCGAGCCGACTGGATGCTACGCGAGGCGGTTCTCGGGATGCTGCCCAAGAACCGGCTTCGTGCCAGCCGTGCCCGAAAACTGCGCGTCTACTTGGATGACAAAGGTTTGGCGCGTCACGCAGGCCAGAAGCCGCAACCCCTGGCTCTATAACCGTTCGCAAACACCCTAACGGGTTTTAGGACAAGTGGCTATCGGAGTTTTGAGGAGGAGAGTTGGGTTCAATTCCACAGCCAATCGAAGGCGCCTTGAAGACGCGGGGATACGGCACGGGCCGCCGCAAAAATGCCGTTGCGCGCGTGTTCATTCGCCCCGGCAGCGGCAAGTTTCAAGTGAATGGCCGGCCAGTAGAGTCTTATTTCAAGAACGTTGCTTGGTTGACCCGCGCTATCGAACCTTTGAAATTTACCAATACCGCCAGCGAACTCGACGTCTCCGCAACGGTGAATGGCGGAGGCGTGGGCGGCCAATCCGGCGCCGTGCGCATGGGATTGTCGCGCGCCCTTTCGGTTGTGAATCCCGATTTGCGCCATGGACTGCGAAGCAATGGTTTCCTCACGCGCGATTCGCGCATGCGCGAGCGCAAGAAGTACGGTCAGAAGGGCGCGCGGAAGCGCTTCCAGTTCAGCAAGCGTTAACCAAGAGCTCCAGTTCGCTGCCGCGAGCTGAATACATGGCCGGCCAGATGCCGGCAAGAGGATGCTCTGCTTTCCGGAGCGGCAAGGCCCCGGTAAAAGTTGCAAGCGTCTAAAACTATAAGGAGGTCCATTGGCAGTTGAAATAACCATGAAAGAGTTGCTGGAGGCCGGCGTTCACTTCGGCCACCAGACCCGCCGTTGGAACCCGAAGATGAAAGAGTACATCTTCGGCGAGCGCAATGGGATTCACATTATCGATTTGCAAAAAACTCTCAAGATGTTCCGCGAAGCGAGCCGCTTCGTGAGCGAACTCGCCAGTCAAGGACGTGTCATTCTCTTTGTAGGCACCAAGCGCCAGGCCCAGGAGGCCATTTCTGAAGAAGGACGGCGCTGCGGCATGTTTTTCGTTAATCACCGCTGGCTTGGCGGAACGCTCACAAACTGGGCCACCCTGCAGAAATCCATTAAGCGGCTCAAGACGCTCAAGGCCATGATTGAGGATGGGCGCATGGCGCAGCTTTCCAAGAAGGAAGCCGCCAGGCTCGAGCGAGAATTGAAGCACCTGCACCAGAATTTGGAGGGCGTCGAGAATATGACCACGCAGCCCGACGCCATGTTTGTGGTCGATTCGCATACCGAGCAGATCGCCGTGCGTGAAGCGCGCCGCATGGGCGTGCCCGTGGTCGCCGTGGTGGATACCAATTCCGATCCCGACCAGGTGGATTGGGTCATTCCCGGGAATGACGATGCGCTGCGCGCGATCCGCCTTTTCACGACTAAGATTGCCGATGCCGTAATCGAAGGCCGCGCTGCCTTTGAGCAGACGCAACTCGCCGGCGAAAAAGCGGCGGCCGCCGAAGGCGCTGAAGGGGCGGAAAACGTGGAATACGTCGATACCAGCGCTTACGAGTCTTACGAGAAGCAGGAAGGCGATTTTGTGGAAACGCCGGAATCCGCCGATACCGAACAGCCCGTCCAGGCCGAAGGCGATTCCGAATCCTAATACGGATGCGCGGCGAGACTCCGCCGGGCTTCGTGCATTCAAACGTACTCCCATTCATCTGCTGAGGATTTGCCAAAATGGCGACAAACCCTGAATCCAATATACCCGCGCAACTCGTGAAGGAGTTGCGCGAGCGTACCGGCGCCGGTTTTAACGATTGCCGCAACGCTCTGGTGGAAGCCAAAGGCGACGTCGAGCGCGCCATCGATATCCTGCGCCGCAAAGGGCAAGCCGCGGCGCAAAAGAAAGCGCAGCGCGAAGCCAGTGAGGGGCTGATCGGCCACTACATTCACGCCGGCGGAAAGATCGGTGTCGTCGTGGAGGTGAACTGCGAGTCCGATTTTGTGGCCCGCACCGACGATTTTCAAAAGCTCTGCCATGACCTGGCCATGCACGTTGCGGCGCTCGATCCGCGCTATGTGCGCAGAGAAGAAGTGACGCAGGAAATCCTCGATCACGAGCGGGAGATCTATCGGGAACAGGCGCGCTCCACGGGCAAGCCGGAACCCGTGATTGAAAGAATCGTGACCGGCAAAATGGAGAAATTTTACGAGGAAAACTGCCTCTACGAGCAGCACTTTATCAAGGATGAATCTCTGACCGTTTCCGAGCTGATCAACCAGATGATCGCCAAACTCGGCGAGAATATCTCCGTGCGCCGTTTTGTGCGCCTCAAGGTGGGCGAAACCGCCAGCGCTTCCTCCGGAACGGCGGGTGCCGCGGCGATGCAGCCGGTGCCCTGATGGGTTACCTTTCAGTTACTCGCTTCTGGAAGCGCCTCTGCCGATAGTAAGCTGCTGAGAATGTCTGCTAGAATACCGGCCGAAGGCAGCCCGAAGTCGTGGCCGAACATGCCCTCGCATAAAATATGACCACAGCGACGCCACCCCTCACGGCCACGCTTCCCGCGTATTCGAGGATCGTGCTGAAGTTATCTGGGGAATCGCTGCAAGGACCCCAAGGCGCCGGCATCGACGCGGAGACCGTGGCGCGGATGGCCGCCGAACTGAAGGAGATCAGCGATATCGGCGTGCAAGTTGCCATCATGGTGGGCGGCGGAAATATCTTCCGCGGCACGCGCCAGAAATCGCTTTCCATCGACCGCGCCACGGCCGATTACATGGGTATGCTGGCCACGGTGATCAACGGCCTCGCTCTTCAGGATGCTCTTGAAAAACAGGGAGCCCATACGCGCGTGCTCAGCGCCATCGATATGCGCCAGGTCGCCGAACCGTTCATTCGCCGCCGCGCCACCCGGCACCTCGAGAAGGGACGTATCGTCATTTTCGCTGCGGGCACTGGCAATCCTTATTTTTCCACCGATACCGCCGCGGCCCTGCGGGCCATGGAAATCAAGGCGGAAGTAATTCTGAAGGCCACCCGCGTGGATGGAATTTACGACGCCGATCCCGAAAAGGTGCAGGGAGCCAACCGTTTTGACCGCATTACTTATTTGGACGTCCTGCAGCGCGGTCTCGCGGTCATGGATTCGACGGCCATTTCGCTGTGCATGGATAATAAAATGCCGATTATCGTATTCGACTTGAATCGATCCGGAAATCTCAAGCGCGTCGTTCTCGGCGAAAAAGTGGGTTCGCTGGTTACGGCCAGTTAGCGCCCTCGGCCGCATGGCACGCAACGACAAGCGTTGAAACGAGGACCGAAAGGATGACCACGGTAACCACGAGCAAAGACGCGCTGGCCCAAGCAAGAGCGCGAATGGAAAAAGCGGTGGAGGATTTTCGCCGCGAACTGGCTGGCGTCCGCACAGGCCGCGCGAATATAAGCCTGCTCGACCACGTGCGCGTCGATTATCATGGCTCGCAGATGCCCATCAATCAGCTTGGCACCGTCACCGTGCCTGATCCCATGATGCTGGTTATTTCGCCGTGGGATCCTGGCGCGGTGCCTTTGATCGATAAGGCCATCCGCACCTCCGACCTCGGCCTCAACCCCACCAATGACGGGAAGGTGATTCGCGTGCCGATTCCTTCGCTCACCGAGGATCGCCGCAAGGATTTGGTGAAGCATCTTCACAAAGTGCTCGAAAATCATCGCACCGCCGTGCGCAATGTGCGCCGCGACATCAAAGAAGCGGTGGAGCACTTGGAAAAAGAAAAAAAGGTGAGTGAGGACGAGCGCAAGCGCGCGGTCGAAGAGTTGGAGAAAGTCACGCATAGCGAAACCAAGAAAATCGAGGATCTCTGTGCCGCAAAGGAAAGAGAAATCCTCGAATTCAAGTAAAGAAATCCCCGTAACACACCAGATCTACAATAGTTACACTGAAGATAGGGAGCATCTCGCCGTGTATCACCGAGCCCTTTTCGCCCGCCCTTCAATTAGCCTCAGCCTTCACCCCGCCCCAAGCCGGGCTCATTGAGGCCCATTGAAGATAGATCGCTTTTCCCGTCGATCAGCGTCCAGACTTGAATTCGCGCTTTTTGTTTTGACACACTCCGTTTTTTTACCTATACTTACCGCTTTGTCAGGGGAAATTTTGCCCTGTGGTAGAAGGGGAAGGTCTCCTGCTCCGGTATACTGATCGAGGGAACGGGGCGAGGAGAGCGGCCGGAATGGGGCGCCAGCCCCGCAAAGCCGAGTAAGCCTCTCCGCTTGACCCGCTGCCCGTGCAAGCCGCAGTGGATTCTGTGCGAGGAGAATCTTGTCGGTCCGCCGGGGTTGCTGCTGACCCTTTCTGTTGATAAACCTTCAAACTCCGCGTGTCGGCGACAGCCGGCCGGGAATGGAATTAAGTTTTGCTCGTGTGAGGGAGAGCCGTGCCGACGTTTGCACAACTGGTTCGTAGCGGGCGCGAGAAAGTGCGCACGAAAACAAAGTCGCCTGCGCTGCAGGGATGTCCTGAGAAGCGCGGCGTGTGTATTCGCGTATATACGCAGACTCCCAAAAAACCCAATTCCGCGCTGCGCAAGGTGGCTCGCGCGCGGCTGACCAATAGCGTGGAAGTTACGACTTACATCCCCGGAATCGGGCATAACTTGCAGGAGCACTCGATCGTGCTCGTGCGCGGCGGACGCGTCAAGGATTTGCCCGGAGTTCGTTACCACATCATTCGCGGCACGCTCGATGCCGCCGGCGTCGATAATCGCAAGCAAGGGCGCTCCAAATACGGAGCCAAGCGGCCCAAGGCCGCGCAGAAATAGAGAATTGGAGAGGCGTCATGCCACGCAAAGGATTCATTTCGCGCCGCTCGGTCTTGCCGGATTCGGTTTACGGCAGCGATCTGGTGCAGAAGTTCATCAGCTCCATGATGTGGGACGGCAAACGCTCCACGGCTCAGCGCATTTTTTATGGCGCCATGGAGGTGGTGGGCCAGAAGGCCAACGACGAGCCGCTCAAGGTTTTCAAGAAAGCCGTGGAAAACGTCAAGCCCGTCCTCGAAGTGAAGTCTCGCCGCGTGGGCGGGGCCAACTATCAGG
>Ga0207053_10004_pt1 | contig 51989 bp, 42 predicted proteins | sample Alteio_BWMinCont_59_FD_153290 | JGI IMG/M metagenome (GOLD analysis project Ga0207053, IMG submission 153290) | Enriched cells from forest soil in Barre Woods Harvard Forest LTER site, Petersham, Massachusetts, United States -... | ecosystem: Environmental > Terrestrial > Soil > Temperate forest >...
GGAAGAAGATGCCTACCCCGCGTTGGCCGAAGACGGCTACGGATGGGAGAAGCTCTTTAGCGAGAGGATGTGCCGCCATTTTCGGGAGGACTTTGGCGTCGAGACACGCGTCGCGCGTTACCACAACGTCTACGGCCCGCACGGCACATGGGATGGCGGCCGGGAAAAAGCTCCTGCGGCAATTTGTCGCAAGGTAATTGAGGCAAAGGTGAGCGGGCGCCATGAAATCTCAATTTGGGGTTCTGGCAATCAGACTCGAAGCTTCATGCATATTGACGATTGCATCAAGGGCACGCAGCTCATCATGCATTCGGACGTCCTCGAGCCAATTAATCTTGGTTCAAGCGAAATGGTGACCATCAATGAACTGGTGGACATCGTCGAAGAGATTGCCGGGATCGAACTTAAGCGAACTTATGATTTAAATGCTCCCAAAGGCGTGAATGGTCGAAATAGCGACAACACACTTATCCAGAGGTATTTGCATTGGGAGCCGAATATTTCGCTTAAGACTGGCCTCGAAAAAACCTACAGATGGATCCACGATGAGTATGTTGAACGAGAGCGGGGAGGCAAAACCACAGGCACTCGCAGTTGAATGAAGTAATTTGCTCGAGGAAAACCTAAGTTGATTGCCTCGCCGTGTTTCGGAACGTTCCTTCGATCGCTGTCGCAGCAAGCTGAGCGGGCATTCAAAGCCGATACTTTTGTGCGATGGGGAAGACGCGGCCAACTCCAAAGGCCTTTGGCGTGACCTTTAAATTTGGCGCAGCTTGCTGGCGCTTATATTCGTTCTGATTGACGCGTCGGATAACGTCTCGCACAAGATCCAGAGATAAATTGCGCTTCTTGACAATCTCTTCGGCTCTGGCGTTCTCTTCGATGTAATCCGACAGAATTTCGTCCAAGATTTCGTACGGCGGCAAGCTGTCCTGGTCAGTCTGGTTTGGGCGAAGCTCAGCCGAAGGTGCCTTATCCAGGCAGGCTTGCGGGATCACTTCGCCGTTACGATTCACCCAGCGTGCTAGGTCGTAAACCATGGTCTTGTAGATATCGGCGATGACTGCTAGACCACCGACCATATCGCCGTAAAGCGTACAGTATCCGGTACCTAGCTCGCTCTTGTTGCCAGTAGTAAGGACAATCGCCCGATACTTATTAGAAATGGCCATCAGGATTGTGCCGCGGATACGAGCTTGCAGATTTTCCTCGGTCACGTCCTCTGGAAGTTCACGAAAAACCGGTTTAAGGGCTTTGCGAAAAGTCTCAAATTCTTCTGTGATCGGCACCACCTCGAATCGTAACCCCAGCTTCTGAGCCAGTTGACGCGCATCACGGAGACTGCCCTCGGAAGAAAATGGCCCCGGCATGGCAACTCCGATAACGTTCTGCGGGCCAAGTGCACGTGCTGCGATCACCGCGACTATCGAGGAATCGATTCCACCGCTCAGGCCGATAATTGCCCGCTCGAAGGCACACTTGCCGCAATAGTCACGCGTCCCCAACACGAGCGCCGCGAAAATCGCATCTATTTCAGATTCAGGCTGAGGATGTATATCTTTGGTGCATTGGTCCGTATCAAAGAATATGAGGTCTTCCTCGAATGGTTTTGCTTGAGCGCAAATCTCGCCGCTTGAGTTCAGAGCAAGACTCGATCCGTCGAAAATCAAACTGTCATTACCGCCCACCATATTCGCAAAAATGACCTGCACTCGATAACGTCGGGCAATAGCCTGCAACATCTTCAATCGAAACGCTCGTTTACCAAAGGCATAAGGCGAAGCAGATATATTGATGATGACATCCGGATGAGCAGCAGCTATCTCCTCGACTGGGTCGCGGGGGTAAAGGCGTCGCTCCCAGAAATATTTGTCATTCCAGCAATCCTCGCAAATGGTAAGTCCCACGCGTTTTTCTCCCACAAGGAAGATAGCGGGATGCCCACCGGGCTCAAAATTGCGTTGCTCATCGAACACGTCATACGTTGGCAATAGAATCTTTGCCTGGGAGTGGAGCAGCATGCCATTTTTCAGAACAGCCCCGGCATTCGCGAATGGCTTGCCACAAGCTTGTGGCGAACGTGTGACGTATCCGACTGTTGCTGTCAAATCGGCCGGCAATCGATGAGCTAATTCCATTAACCAATGCTGATTGTCTTCCGGGAAACCGTTGCACTGTACAAGATCACGCGGTGGATAGCCGCAGATCGCGAGTTCAGGGAAGACGACTAACTGCGCTCCGCGCTCATCGGCGTGGCGGGCAAACCCCACCATCTTTGCAGTGTTGCCCGGCATATCGCCCACAGTCGTATTAATTTGCCCGACGGCTATCAACATATCTTCGCTGGTTCCCTTCTAGTTTCAAGATCCCCTCTGAACTCATGAAGAAGAAAAAAGAATTCCGCAACGACGCAAAACTGAGCGAGGAGCGCCTAAAACCTTACGGACGCGGGTATTGAACTTCAATTCATGATACGTCTCGCGCAACCCCGCCCTAGGCTTGTGTTCGGCTCGCAATTGAAAATCTTTGGACGGGTTTTCGCTGCGGCCAGCCATCTGACGCGGCATCATATGGTGGCGGAAGTTTAACCTCGGGGAAAGCAGGTTCCCGGCCGTAGATGCCTCGCTACGCTCCGGCCCACATTAATTTGAGTTCTTCCAGTTGCGCTGCCGTACCATTCCACCGAACTCGGGGCAAGATGATGTCGCGCTTGATCCGAACACTGAATTCTTTGATTCGCTTGATCATCGTCTCGAGCAGTACGTCGCATAAGTAGTGCGGTTCCAGACCCAGGTCCAGGAGCTTGGTGTGTTTGGGATTATAGTGATGTTCTTCGAGTTCGATGCGTGGGTTGTCAACGTGGCAAATTTCAACAGGGAGGCCGAGTTTTCGGCCTTGCTCAAGTACCAAATGGGCCAATTGTGAGACGGTGTAGGTCTCGGTAAATTGGTTGAATACACGGTACTCCCCCGGGCCTGCAGGGTTGACAATGGCTAGTTCGACGCACCGCAGAGTATCTCGGATGTTCAGGAAGCCGCGGCTCTGTCCACCTTTTCCATACACGGTAAGAGGGACGCCAGCGACCGCCTGTACACAGAATCGATTCAGGGCAGTGCCAAAAACCTCGTCGTAGTGAAAGCTTGTCTCCAAACGGTTGTCCATGCGCGTTTCATCGGTTTCGATTCCGTAAACGACTCCCTGATGCAGGTCTGTGGCTGCGAGTTTCCAGGCCTTGCAAGCAAACCGCACATTGTGGCTGTCGTGAACCTTCGAGAGGTGATAGAAGGAGCCGGGCTGGCAGGGGAACGGGAGAATGTCTCGCCTGCCGTTATGCTCAATCTCAAGAAAGCCTTCTTCGATATCAATATTCGGAGTACCGTATTCGCCCATCGTTCCCAGCTTCACAAGACGACACTGCGGAACGACTTTGCGAATAGCCCAGAGCACATTGAGTGTGCCAGTAACGTTATTGACTTGAGTAAAGACAGCTCGGTTATGGTCAATCATTGAATAGGGGGCCGACGGTTGTTCACCGTAATGTACGATTGCGTCAGGCTTGAATAACTCGAGCACCCCCTCGACGACGCGGTAATTGCGCAAGTCGCCCACAAACAGGTGCATTTGTTGACCGCTGACTTCGCGCCACGCCTCGACGCGATCATGCAACGTGCGGATCGGAATCAGCGGCTCAACGTTTAATTCCATCTCCCAGCGGCGTTTAGCGAAATTATCGATAACGCCGACAGCATGTCCCCGGCGGGATAAGTACATCGCCGTGGGCCATCCCAAGTACCCATCACCACCCAAGATAAGTATTCTCATCGTTTCCTCGTCCAGCATTCAGAGCAGTCGAATACCAAGGGTGTATTGCTGAACATTTTTATTTACCGTGACTTAGAATCACGCATTCGGTATGCGATAGACAGCCGTATCATAGCAGCGGGTAAAATGAATCGAAAGGAATTGTTTCCACTTGCTAGATGCCTCTCGTCAGCGACTGCCACGGAGATTCCGTAGCACTGAGTCGTAAACTTTTCGGTGCCAGGCGTTATCAGGTGCAACCCGATTGCGCAGTCTTCGCCATTGATTGAGCACACGCCAACCCGCGGAGCTCTCCACTCGCTGCAAAAACTCGTCAAGCTCCTGGTTTTTGGCCAAGAGTCGCACCAATTCCTCCTCGTGCGCCTTGATAGAAGTCAGGAGCCACTCGATATCGCCCTCTAACTTAGAGGCTTGACTTTGCAGCCTATCCCGCTGTTCTTGGAGTTGATCTCGCTGGCATCGTAGCCGGTCTGTTTCGCTGAGCAGTTGATTCTTTTGGGTTTGTTCCCAGATAATTGCCGACGCGAGCGAAATATTGAAGAGTTTCTCCGCCACAACGGGACTTACGAAAAGATAATTGCAGTCGCCTCTACTGCGAACCTCGATCGCCTGTGACCAGCCGGCCTCATTTACTGTGCCATATTCCCAAGAAACATAGCCGGCCGATTTCAGAATGGCCGCCACTTTTTCCGTCGAACTTTCCAATAGACTCAGGCGTTCGTCGAAGCATTCGATGAGAATATAATCGACGAGATGGTCTGTGAGGCATTGTCCAAGTCCTCTGAGCACAATCTCTTCAGCACCCTCTACGTCGAGCTTGAGCAAACGTATATGTTCGAGACGCCTATTTGCGAGGAATGCGTCCAGACGCAAAGCTGGAACAGAAATAGTCTCTTTGCAGCTGGAAATTGGGCCCAAAGAACTGAGACCTGTCTGATCATCGGTTGAAACGTGAAACGACACGGCGCCGTTGCTGTCAGCAAGGGCTGCCTGAATGACCTCTGCCGAATATGCGCCGTTGAGAGCTAGATTGCGGCGCGTGCTGGAACAAGCCTGGGGATTTGCGTCAAACGCGAAGACACGGCCTGTTTCCGCCACGGATTTTGCAAATAGGCAGCTGTAATACCCCACTTGGCACCCGGCATCAATGCAGGTATCTCCTGGCCGCACGAGTCGAGTCACCAGATCGGTTTCCGGCACCTCAAAAATTCTATCTCTTTCGAGTAGAACACTGATGTAGTCGCCTGGGTCGAGCAGGAGGTCGAAGCCCAAATGAGTGCTAACGAATTGCAGACGGCTGGTTACCTGTCCTTGACGTGGAGGTACCGCGCTCAATTGGATTGATTTCTCTCTTCCTTATTCAAATTGGCTTTCTGCGGCCTATAAACAAGTATATTCAGAATGCGAATAATTGCGGACATTAATTAAACGTGTGACTTAAACATGGGCGGCCAATTCAGGAGAAATTGTGGATGGAGTTGTACCTAGATCCGTTATATAACGCACGTTCTTTAACCGTGGGGTGAGCGCAACTAATAGGCGCCACGGGTCGACAATGATTGCTGACTTATCACCGAGATGATCTGCGTTAGACTCGAACAATTTTCGATAACTCGGCCAGGGGCACGTAATGACAAAAACTTGACAACCACTTGCCACGATCTCCATCGGATCGGGGCACACCCGAACGCGCTCGTTATGGAAAGAGGAAGCTGCATTGGCGCCGGCGAGATAATCGTGCGCGAAGACCTGACGTTGCGCATCAGCTAAACGTTCGCACAGCCACATCCCTGGTGAGCAGTCGACTACCGCGGTGAAAGGCTTGTAGGCCAATCCCAAAACACCGACCGCACTCCCGTTTGGGGAGAGCGATAATGCCGTTTCCAAAAGCCGGTGATTCACATTCTCATTCACTTTGTCAGTGGCGCGAGATAATGCGTCCTCGGCGCCGACGGATTGGGCCACGTATTGGAACAAGCGGTTATCTCGAGGGAAGCAGGGGCCGCCGAACCCTAAGCCTGGTTTCAAGTAATCCAAACCAATGCGCCGGTCTTTCCCAATTGCCCTCAGGATTACTCCCGGATCCGCCCCAGGAATTTTGGCGCACACTCCGCTGAGTTGATTGACGAAACTGATCTTGGTCGTAACAGCGCAGTTGAGCGAAATCTTGGCCAATTCTGCATTAATGTTGGACATCCGCTCAACTGAAGCCGCATTGGTATTAAATCGCTTGTAGACGTCCTCTAATAACGTTCCAGAAAGCGGATCGGATTCGCCGAGAAGGACAAAATCCGGCTGCAGCAGCCCCCGAATGACATCTCCAAGAGCAATGAATTCGGGGTTATAGCACAGGCCGAAATCCGTTCCGCACTCACCGCCCAGTACTTTCTCGAGCACTGGCTTGAGCACCCCGTCACAGGTGCCGGGTGTCAGCGTCGAATTTACAATAAAAACATGGCGCTTCTTGTTCTGCGCGCGAACCGCCAGAGCGGCAGACTCGAGAGCCGGAATCAGAAAGTGATTGCTGAAACTGCCATCTGGCAGGCTTGGGGTCGAGGGCACAAAAAAGGAAGCGTCCGATTCGAGAATCGCTTCTTGAATTTCATCCGTCGCCTTCAGGTGCGAACCGGCTTCCTCGATCGTTCGTTGAAGATGCGGTTCTTCAATCGGTGCTTTTCCGTTCTTGATAGCTTCTGTTTTGTGCCGGTCCACGTCGTACCCGATGACCTGAAATCCGCGGCTGGCAAGCGTGGCAGCAATGCACGCTCCCAGTTTACCCAGACCAAATACAGCAATTCTTCGAATCTGCAAGCTATGCCCTCCGAGAAATTCAAGAAAAAGAAGTCAGTATCTAGCATCCCACTCGCGTATTGTCAATCTTTCAAGCTGTATTACAAACAGGGGCCGCGCGCACTTTGTGAGAATTTCAGATCATTCGTCTGAAGTGTGCCGACAACCGTTGTCTTTGGCTAGCACTATAAGCATGCGGGGTAATTGTTGGAAAACAGAGTAGTTGGATAGAAGCGAATGCAGCTCCTCGTACTTATGAGAGAGCTTTTCTAATAGGTGTAGGCGTGACGGATGGCCAACACAATCGTAGAACAATATTGTGACCCGTGTAGCTGCTAATAGACATGCCGGACAGGTGGGTTATTCTCCCAGCCCACCGCAGGAGGTTCGGCATGGGCAATCCAGTCTACGAGCAGATCCAGGCTAGGAAGGTAAAAGCCAGGCTGCGCATGCTGCAGCATGCGCAGCGCGTGAGCGGGAACGTCAGTCAGACTTGCCGGTTCTTTGGCGTTTCCCGGTCGTTGTGCTACATCTGGAAGAAGCCCTTTGAAAAGAAAGGCCCGGACGGCCTGCGCGACCTGAATCGAAGGCCCCATCACATCCGCTATCGAATTCCGCCGGAGATCGTTTCGCTGATCCTGAGGATTCGGGAAGAACGCCGTTACGGGGCAGTCAGAACAAGCTTGTACTTGCACCGGCACTACCACGCCTACGTTTCACCGACAACCATTTTGAAGCTCTTTCATCGGCATCACGTGGGGCAGATCTCCAAGAAAAAGTACCGCCCTGGCCCCAAGCCCGTGGATGCCCCTCTGCAGGTTCTCGGCCGCTCTGTCCAGCTCGATGTGAAATTCGTTCCTCGTATCGGCCGAGCTCGCCAACGCTTCTACCAGTTCACCGCCATCGATGAAGCGACACGCTTTCGCGTCTTACGCATCTACGATCACAACAACACGAAGACAGCGATCGAATTCCTCAGCGAGGTGAGAGAGCATTTCCCTTTCGCTATCCAGAAGATCCAGACCGACAACGATTCGTCATTCGGACCACAGTTCACCTGGCATCTTTCTGACCCGAGCATCTCTCATCGCCACATCCCGCCTGGATGTCCAGAAGTAAACGGCAAAGTGGAACGAAGCCACAAGACCGATGCGGAAGAGTTCTACCGAGCAAAGAGGTTTCACAATAAAGGGATCTGGCCCGAAAACTCAAACGGTGGGAAACAGAATACAACGAGAATCGACCACACCTTGCACTCGAAGGAAAAACCCCGGCTGAGCGAGTTCGCGAGCTCGCTCAGCCATCCAAACCTGTAAGGGATGTCTCTTGACTAATACACCCGACTCTACAAGTGCACCAATACGCTCCCAATATTGATCCTGCTACGACTCAGCCTCGGGATGAAAGGACGCGATAAGGTAATCGAACTCGGGGTGGCCGTGCTGGACGAGAAACCTAAAAGCCGGGTGATGGCAGTCAATCACAAGCGCCGTACACAAAGAGACGCGATTGCCGTGCTCGAAAAGGTTCTCGCAAAAGGTTTCACAATTTGGCGTCAAGAGAGGCTCACCTCCGGTCGGCATGAGTTCCACTTCTCTGATTCCGACGTGTGCTTATTTAAAAAACCCTGTTACTCGTTCGATGTAGGCTGGGTCGGGAACCGCGGCCACGCCGAAATTCGCAATATACCATTTGCTGTCGAACCGTTGAACCATTACATCTTTTTAGTTGAGCGCATTTTGCCCGCTCCTTTCTACGGCAACTCGGTTTCAAATCCGAGTAATTCCACTTTGTCCAGCAGTACAGACGAGCCGCCAGATTCAGTGAAAACAAGCCGAAGCTTTTTCTCTTCCGCGACATTCAACCAATCTCCATAAAGTCTCCAGCCGTCGTCCCGTGTCGCCAATTGCCGTCCTTGGGCCACAAGGTTATAGCCGTCATCCTGGACGATAATGCGGAAATTGCTAGTTTCTTGGGCCGGTTTCACCCAAATCGAAAAGAACACCGATGCCAATTTAGCCGACGGCAGCTCGACGAAGATCGACGCCAGGTGATCACGTGGATCTCCGGACGTATAGAGTCCGCAGCTATCACCAACGGAGAGACAATCTGGCTGGATCGTCAGACCTCCTGAACCTCCATAGCGATTAATCTCCCAACCGGAATTGCTATCCATATCCGAACGAAAAAGCTGCCGAGTTACAGGACCTACCAAGGAAAAGTCGTCGCTTGTTTGAGACCCTAGGCGTAAGGTCTCTGGCCACCCATCGGCGCCCACGGATACAGTTTGCGGTGGCGGCGCAATTCTGCTGGTCGGAGCTCCTGAGAGTCTATCCATCACGCGGACATAGGTGAGCCAATAGGAATGTCCACCTCCTGAAACAAGATCCTGGCCATAAAGGGAGAGGGGCATGCCTGCATTTGTCATTTTTTCGTTGGCTGCATCAAATGGATACTTATGTTCCGTAATGAGGATCAAGAATGTTCCCGGCGAATAGGTTCGATCCGCATCAACGTCCGGATAATGCTTCATCGAGAAATTGTGTGACATGGTCGCGCACATGATGGCGCGATATTCGGCAGAATACCGGCTATGGTAATCGTCTATCCAGTATGCAGGATAGGCATCTCGCGGCAGACGTCTGTCAATTGCTGCTAGGGCTGAAGCCACGCGCCTTGTCAAACCTATGCCATCGTACCCCGTTACCCACGCGGCCCCCGGTTGAACGGGGACGAGTGCAAAACTAACCACCGGAAAGGCGCACATCAGGGTGACCCAGGAAAACCTTCTCCTGGGAAATAGTATGCAAGCTGCCATCATCAGGGTGCCAATGGTGTACGTAAATGCGAGGCCGTGTATGCGTGCGAGGAGATATAGGTTGGGCCGTAACAAAGGGAGTACGCAGACAGCACAGCAGGCGGCCAATAGCGCGTAGAACCAGGCATCGCTCCAAGACTCGGGCACTCGAAATATCGTCACGCCCATTGCCAAGAATAGCGAAGGAATTAAGATTGTTGCGTAGTAGTCGAATTCCAGGAGCCTAAACCCGGCATGAACCGTCATCGCTACCGTCATCGCTAACACGTAGAGGTAAACGTAGATCGAACCTTTAGCCGCCGAGCTGAGCTTAATCACACCTCGTCCGTTCTGAACTAAGAGCCCGACCGAAGCCAAACATGCCAGCGTCGGAAAAACAATCCAACCAGCCGACCAGATCCACTGAAAGTTTCCGCTGCTGACTGGATCGATATTCCGCGATACGACTACGAACGATTTCGCTATATTGTTCCGGAAGAAAAAACCCGTTCCAAGACCGTAGATCGCTACGTGAATGATCTGCAAGCAACCAGTAAGGCCTGCGCCCCCCAAAAGAAAAAACGTCAGAAACGGAACCAGTCTTTCTCGCAGAGCTTTAAAAGAGATCACGGCATCTTTGTCGCAGGTCACATAGTAAAAGTAGATAAAGCAGGGGGTGAGTGACAGCCACAGGACATACGTAAACACCAGGCTCACCCACGAGGCACCCGCAAGGAGTAGCCACGAACGAGGAGATCGCGACGAGGTGGCCTTCACAATGAAGGCGGCTGTGAGGAGAAAATAGGCAATGCTGGCGCTGTCGAGATACGCCCACCCGTTTGCACCGATGAAGAACGGGTGACAGCCGAGCAAGCATGCAGTCAGCAGAGCAGTGCGTCTCTCAGTAAAAGTCCTCACCAAAAAATACATACAAGATAGCGATAGCCAGTAGAACAGGACGTGCAAGGCCAGGAGGCCGTAGACCGGCGAAAAGGCTCGCACGAGAAGCGCCCCGGGCAGAATCCACATAAACCTCTCGAGAGCATAACCGGGCCACGGCGCAGCGTATGCGACGAGCCTTTGATAGCGCGCAAAGTGGATGAACCCTCCGAAGTAAAACCAAGGATCCATATGGCCGATGTCCTGAAAGAGCGCGTTCGGATTCACCAGGAAAATCAGCACTGGCAAGAGCAACAGGGTGACAACATCGCGCCAACGGTTTAGCGTGCCAGCCAGATGTCTAAATCTCTCCCGGGAAGGGTCAATTGAATACGAAGATGCGGCAGTTGTTGGTTGTGATGGAAAAGCCAAAACGGTGCTACCTCAAGAACTTATTGGCCTAAGGCCTCGTTTTTAGCAATTACCTTCCCGCGGTCAAACAGAAAAATAGCTTAGTTAATTGGCACTGGAACCTCAGCTAAGCTTTGGCCTAAAATGACCGGGAGCCAAAGTCGCGCGCGAGAATTTCACGATCGCCGGCAACGTCTTTCGGCTCGTTGCGCCCTTGGTGACCGAGAGCCATTTCAGATAGGAATGCAGTCCTCCACCCGTTTTCATTTTCCACGTCTATCCTGGACCAGCGATGATAGCGGCTCGCTGATGTCGCCGGCATCGCCTTCATGATTTTATATAATCGGGCAATGTCAATAAGGTTGCGCCCTATTTTCGTAAACATCAGATTTCGAGGCGGACGGCTTTCAGAAATGGGCACAGGCAATTCCGCAAGCCAAAGCTGGGCCCTAGAGGCACGCAGTGTAAACTCGGTGTCGAATTGGCCGCGTCGCAGGACACACGACTTAAAGATCGGTCGCAGCGCCGGAAGATATAGGAACTTAAGACCGTGTGTGTCGGACCCAACGAATCCGAAAACCGTCTGTAAAATCACATTCAATCCCCAGCTCAAGATCTTTCTATATGGGTGTTGTTGATTGAGCGCGATATCCGCTCGTTTGGAGCCCATCACAAGGTCGTAGCTTCCCCGAGTCTTAAAACACCAGCGCATGAAAGCAGTATCCCAGAACTCTGCGTTGATAATGAAGGCCCATGGGGCCGTGGCCTTCATCAAACCGTGGTATAAAGCATCACCAAAATCTGGACGCGGCAAGTTAATCTTTATGGAGCCGGGCCAGCGCGCCACGATCTGATCGCATATGGCGGACGATTCGTCGGTGCTTCCATTATTCACCAACACGAACTGCCAACAGCGGGGGCCGGCGATGGCATCCAGGTGCGGAGCAATCCGCTCCGCCATGTCCATTAGAACGCCTTCTTCGTTGAAGATAGGAACCACGACAGACAGGCAAATGCCATTGTCTTCCGCTGTCATCAATCCCCCAAGTCCGCTTATCATCCGGACAATGATACTTGCGAATGGGTAATTCCATCAAGTTGGGCGGCGCCTTGGCAACTTTCACACAGTTGGCGCGCAGCAGGGATCCCTGCTGGCAAATTAATCTCTTCTGTGATAACAAACCGGACTTCCGCAGGCGAGCCCTCTCTCTGCCAAAAGCCACTCCGGGAAGAGATCGGCTCATCAGGAGTGCAATTGAACTTACCGGGTGATCAGCGCATGCGTTGGCTTGTGACCGGCGGCTGTGGATTTATTGGCCGGAATCTAATTCGCCGCATCGTTTCCCGATCGGACGTGACGTTGCGGATCGTCGATAACCTCTCTGTCGGATCCATGGAGAAACTTGCGCGCGTAACCGAATTCGTCAAGACTGATCCAGAGGCCGTTGGGTGTGATCACGGCAAAGCCGGAAAAGTCGAATTGGTCGTCGGAGATATCCGCGACGACGCCTTGGCAATTCGCGCGGCCGAGCAAGCGGATGTTATCGTTCATTTGGCAGCCTCAACCGGTGTCGGCCCATCAGTCGCCGATCCACGATTCGACTGCACAACCAACGTCTTGGGCACCTTAAACTACCTCGAAGCAGCCCGCAAATGCGGAACCAAACGTTTTGTGTTCGCCTCTAGCGGCGCTCCGATTGGAGAATGTTCGCCTCCGATCCATGAGGAACTAGCTCCGCATCCAGTGTCGCCCTATGGAGCAAGTAAGCTGGCTGGGGAAGGTTATTGTTCAGCCTACAATCGCAGCTACGGAATCGACACGGTAGCTTTGCGATTTGGAAATTGTTATGGCCCATTTTCGACCCATAAGGAAAGTGTCGTGGCCAAGTTCATTCGTGAATCCTTGATGGGTCTCCCGTGGGAAATTTATGGCGATGGCCAGCAAACACGCGATTTCGTTTATGTCGACGACATCGCAGCTGCAATTGAGCTGTCCGCCACCGTAGACGGCATCGGCGGCGAGATCTTTCAAATCGCCACGAATACCGAAACGAGAGTCCTTGACTTGGCAAAGTCCTTGGCTGCCGTTCTTGAGGGGCGCGGAATAAGTCCTCCGGCGATACAACATCATGTAGGCCGGGTGGGTGACGTCAAACGAAACTTCTCTGACACCAAAAAAGCTCGCAGCCGACTTGGCTGGCAGGCGATGATCTCACTCGACGTAGGCCTTAGTCGAACAATAGAATGGTTTCTAGCAGAGGGAAACCTTGAATAGCGAGATGTCTTCACCTTCCATTTTTGCTACGGGAAATGAAGTCGCACCTGAGGTGATGACAGTTCTGGTTCAACTAAACGACACGATGGGGTCCTCGGTCGATTATTGGGATAAAGCAAACGGAATTTTTGTGAGTGAGTCCCACAAATGCGCTCATTACCGACATATTTTTTCCAACGTTCTGCCATTCCTTCCCCGAGGATCGGGAAGTGCCATGCTTGACTGGGGTTGCGGTGAGGCATTCGCTGCCGACTGGATGGCCGCCGAATGTGAAAGGGTATATTTATATGATCCAGCTGATGGACTTCGCGCAAGGCTACAAGAGCGCTACAAAGACCATCGGCGCATTGTCGTAGTTAGTGGGGACCAATTGAAGGAGCTGCCTTCGGAATGCCTAGACCTGATCCTGATCAACTCAGTGTTTCAATACCTTAGCCGCGAACAGTTTGTTACAGCACTCCTCGATCTTCGGCGCCTCCTGAAGCCAACGGGCCGGTTTCTGATTGGCGACCTCATAGCTCCCGGGACCGCAATCTGGCAACACGTGAGGGTATTCCTAGCCTTTGCCTATCGGAAGGGCTTTTTGATCCCGGCCATTACCGGACTGGTACGCATCTTTCTTCCTTCTTACGCTTCTGTGAAGCGGGAGCATGGATTGTCAGAATATTCCGACGCGGAACTTCTGCGGATCTTTGAGCTTTGCAAGTTGGATGGAAGAAAGCTTCCGAGAAACATTGCAGTAAGCCCGATCCGGTGCTCATACATTGCATCGAAAAGCGCCTGAACAAACCTGATCGGCGATATCGGCCTTACGTTGAACCAGGTGGCGATGCCGAAAATCTCAGCTGGAATGATTGTGCAAAGAGCGCTCGGGAACCGAGAGCGCTCGATGATTCGCAGATCGTTGTGGGTTACCTTTTTTTTTATCCTCGGTTTCTTCTTCTATTATTGCTTGATCCTGGTCGCCAACCGGCAGTTGTCATCCGCAGATTTCGGACGATTCTATACGGCTTGGACTATCCTCAATATCATCGGCACGCCGGGCGGTATCGTCGTGTTGCTATTAGCGGGATACTTCGGAAAGGCATTCCGACAGGGAGATAAACCCCTCTTGATCGCCGCGCTGTTCGCGTCGGCTCGTCAGATTGTGATCCCTACTGCGATCTTTCTGGGGCTGCTTGAACTTGGCTTCACAATCGGCGGGAGAGCTTTTGGACTTGACTCATCTCTTTTAGCCCTATTCTTACCGTTAGTGGCCGTGGCAAGCTTCTTCGTGGAGGTTATACGGGCGACGTTCCAGGGTGCGCTGCAATTCACGAGGTACGGCGTCTATTGGGCGTTGTGGTGCGGACTACAACTGACCTTAGGTAGTTTATCTGTTCTTTGGCTTAAGGCACCGTGGGCAGTATTTGCGGGTATGCTCGCAGCCAGTGTTCTTGCTTTTGTTTGGCTCCTTCGAACGGCGCTGCGAGGATTGCCAGAGGCCACGATGTCACTAGAAGTACAGCGCCTCACATTCGATCATTTCTTACCGTTCTGCAGCGCACTGCTCGGTGCGATACTTTTCATCAACATTGATATTCTCGTCTCGTATCTGTTATTTAGTCCGGCCGTTAACGGTGAGTACGCTGCGTCCGCATTTCTCACTAAAGCTATGATTACGGCGACCCAGCCAGTTCTCCAGATCATGATTCCGCTGATCGCCCATGCAGAGGAAGCGCCGGTCGGACGACATTTCGTCACTTTAAAGGCGATCGGCGTTGGAGCGGCGCTCACGCTTTCGGGAGCCGTGTTTTTATGGGTTGGCGGCGCGAAACAGATCTGTGGCGGGCGCTATGGCGTCCAGTATTGCGATATACCAGTCATGAAGCTTCTTGCCCTTGCGGCAATCCCACTCACCACCCTTCGCATATGGGTCGTCTCTGACGCTATGTCTAGACGATACGCTGCTGCGCAGCTGGCGTATCCGGCAGTTGCAATTTTTGTATTTCTTGCGTTAAGAGGCGGATTCAACGCATTCTCATTAGCCGTGATGTATTGTTGTTGTTGCTGGGGAGCGCTTGCGCTTCGAGCTTCGCTGCAGCTTTTGACCACAGTGCGAGCGGTGGAGGAGCAAAGCAGTAAGGAATACGAATGAAAGCAGGGCTCATTGTAAACGCCGACGATTTAGGCATCGACGCTGGAACAACGCGGGGAATCGTATCGGCGTACCAACGGGGGATCGTCAGTTCCGCGACGTTGATGGTTACGACGCCAGCTACCGAAGAGGCCGCAAAAATAACGCGCGAAACGGAGCTACCGGTTGGGCTGCACGTTTCTCTTACTCAAGGACGGGCGGTTGCCGGACGTCAGGTCTACCGGCTCGTCGACGACGACTGTGAATTCAAACTGAGCCCCCTGCGCCTAATCAGAGCGCATCGAAACGATGGTATTTTGATCAATCAAATTCGAACTGAAATAAGAGCGCAACTTGCAAAAGCACTCGATCTCGGGTTGGCGTTGACCCACATAGATTCCCATCAGCACGTCCATATGAACCGGGTAATATTCTTAGTTTTGGAAGAGGAAGCCTCCACGTTTGGGATCCGGCGAATCCGTTTGTTCCGAGAGCCGTTGCGGGCGTTATTTTTCTCCGGTGCGTATTCACAGATTATGAAGCGCAACAATTTGGCCAAATGGCTGGTTGCTAGAGCCTGTGCTCGCCGGATTAAGCCTCAGCTCCAAACACCCGAATTGTTTTTTGGGATCTTAAACTCAGGAGCGGTACTCAAACCCGTCTTGCTCAATCTCCTCGCAACCGTTCCTTTTCATAAATCGGTCGAGATATGTGTTCATCCCGGTTTGCCCGACCCCTCTTCAACCGGATCAGGTAGCCGCTTTGAAGCTTTTTCGACGTCTGTCTTTCGACGACTTGAACACGATGCACTCATAGACCCAGAAGTGGCTTCCATCATTCAAAAGCGAGGCCTTGTACTTCGATCGTTTGACGGCAAACCAAAAACGCGGTCGTAACGCCTGCTCGCTCCGAGTCTTCGTGTTAGTGGACAACGCTCACCTCGGCTCGATGGAGAAATCATGACCAAGGCAACGCTCGAAAGACGAATTTCAGACGATCATTACAGGACCGGCGAGGAATTCGAGAGAACCAGCAAACAATTTATGCGGGCATTCATCCGCGACCGGTCATCGTTAAGGATTCTCGATGTAGGATGTGGTACCGGTCTGAATACATCATTCCTCAGGAGAGCGGGACATTCAGTGACAGGGATCGATGTCTCGGAGATTGCCATTGAGAAATATCGCGACAAAGGCTTCGAAGGCTTCGTGTGTAATGTAGAAGGGGGGCAAACCCCCTTTGCGGATAACTCCTTTGACTTGGTGTACGCATCCGAGGTCATTGAGCATTGCGCTGACACCACGACTTTTCTGCGCGAGCTCCACCGTTTGTGCAGACCTGGTGGAAAGATCCTGCTGTCCACGCCGAACTCCGCATTCTGGCCGTATAGAATACTCGGGCTGCTCGGCCAGACGGCCAGTGAGTATCAGCATCCGGGTCATGTGCGCTTCTTTTCCAAGCGAAGCCTGACGGCCGCAATCACGGAGGCTGGTTTCGAGATTAAGACGTTGGCGGCTCGACACATGTATGTCGTACTGGGCAGGACAATTGGTGAGCCCATGGCCTCGATTCTTCAAAAGGCTGGATTTCGCAAAGAACCGCGCTTTGCCACAGGGAGCTATTTTTGGCAGCTTAGCAAGTTTAGCAGGACAGCGAGCGAGTTCTGGGCCGACACCTTGATCGTCGAGGCCGACAAGGTCCGATCTGCATGATTGCCCGAAGATGGTCCTGGGAACTTCACCGCCCCTTCCAATTGATTCACACGTAGCATCGTCCGCTAGGGCATCGCCTTGTTAGCTATTCGGGACGCGTGTGTTACAAGAGGCGCTTTCGGGGGACGCTTTCGGCGTCTGGGCGCAGACAACTCCGCGCAAATGAAGTGCAGATCCGCTCGCTCGTTGTAAGGCTTGCGTCTTCAAAATAGACCCGTCCGCTTTTCGTGTCCCCAGCATTGGCAGCCTGTTCCAGAGCGACAAAAATCATGTTCCAGCCAATCGACCCGCCTTGAATTCTCCGTTCGGCGATAATTTGAACCGTATATCCTCTCTGACGCAATGCCGTGGCCGCCTTTTGAAAGGCGGCAGCGTCGTTTGAAAGAATGACGATCTGATTTTGCACTGCAGGGATGTGGGTATCAGCTCCATCTAAAGAGGGAAATCGCTCATTTAAAAGCGTATAACCCCAAAGATAAGTCGACGCCACAGCACGATAATAATTACCCATCGTCTCATCGGCCTGATACCAAAAAAGCAGGTTTCCATTCGGCTCTATGGCACGAACGGCTTGCACGCTTTGAGCTATGGCCTCCAATCCGTAATGAGCCTCATCAGCATTGATCATGAGGAAGCCGTCAGCCGCAGCATTAACCGAGCCAATGAGAAGGCAAAAACAGGAGCATAGTGCAATGATTTTTATAGGGCGTTCTCTCACGCAGAGGACTGCGATTCCTAAGATGCTAATAGACAACGATGCTGCCAACAAATTGGAATTCAGCCACGATGCAAGGTGGGATCCTGGCAAAAACCGGTAGACCAAGAGAGGCGTCATTGTAGCTTCACAAAGGACAAATAGAAAAAGGCCAGTATTTAATCGGTTAATTCCACTCCCGATTTGGCCGCCCATCGCTAAAAAAAAACCAGGCATGAGAAAACTAGCATAGTAGATGGTTTGTAAGACCGGCATGCCCCTAATTTCACAGACCACCAAGATTGAAGCACAACTTAAGTAGTAAAGTTGAAGAGCGACTTCGAAGGACCTCGCCTGACGGGCTGTAAACTTCCAAAGGGCAATGAGGCTACTAACAAAAATCACGCTTGGGATTACGAGCCAACTGGCTTCTTTCCACCAGGCGTGGAAAGGCCTTCTCCAAGGATTAGCTGTTTTGGTGAGGTTGATTGCCGATCTTACGGACGGTGTGTAGAAGAGGAAGTCACCACCTAATCTGTAATTCACCAATCCGAGCACGACGCTAATGAAGAGGAAGCCCAGGGCGAACGTCACGGCGCTGCCGAACAACGAACATCGTAACATCGAGTTTTTTACTATAAAGTAATAACACAGGATCATCGGAGTGAATACTATGAGGAATAACTGAGAGTAAACCATCGCGGCATAAAATGCGCCCGCGAGCGTAAGCCATATCCACGGGTGTTTGTCGTCGGATGCCAACGTTAGGGCCAGCGTCGTCAACAGAAAATACATAATGCCGGCGCCATCTACATAGTCCCAACCCGCAGACCAAAGAAAGAAACAGTACCCACCCATCAGCGTCGCTGTGATCAAGGCGGCCCGGCGACCGACGGCATGTTTCAGTGTGAAATAGAGTGAAAAAATCGACACATAGTACACTCCAAAATGCAGAGCATAAGCGGCAATTCGAGGCGGCAGCACCTTGTAAGCTAGGTGGCCAGGTAGTATCCAGGACAAACGACTGCCATAGTAGGTTGCCGGAAAGATTCTTAGATGAGTACGCAAATCGAGGAAGAAACCAAGATATACCCAAGGATCGATGAACCCCTTGCCCACAAAAGCCGAGACCCAATTGGCACCCGCGTACAGGATCGCCCAAGGAAGCGCCAGGAGCACGAGGAGGGAAAGGTCCGCTCGCGATGCTCCTGCCAGCAGCCTAGCTAATTTAGCTGAAGGAACACTATCTTGTACTGACGAGTTCACTTTCGTGGGTAAGCTACGATCAGCAGATGCCAACCTAGGCGCCTTTCCAGCCAACGGAATAGCGGGTTCGGCATCCAGCGAAAAAACCAAGTTTTTACGTACTTATATTGTATATAGTCAGAAATCCGGTAAGGAAATATATGGTCTTTGCCTATACTCACAATTTGAAATTTGCGTAACAGACTGCGGGCTTCCTTTCCGGAATATACATAGCTCACGGGCGAACCAATCTGCGCTTCCGAATATTTGGCTATCAATTTCCGCCAGTTCCACGGCTCCCGCCACCCGTAACATATGTAGATCCACAGCACTTTCCAAGAGTGCCTTGCATAAACCATGATTCGAAGCTCGCCGCCCGGTTTTAGCCGCTTGGCGATTGCGCTGACAACCCGTTCCGGGTGCGGCGTGTGGTGAATCACACCAAATGAGTAGATCAGATCGAACTTCTTCCCCTGTGGAAGCAGCTCATCCAACCCCTCGGCGTTGCCGTTGATAAGATCTGCTTGGAGATGCTCCAGCTCAAGTCTCTTCTTAGTAATCGCTAGGCTTTCAGTGGAAAGCTCTACGATCGTCAGGTTGGCGCCATTACGCACGAAGTTGACGGAATCAGTCCCGATCCCGCAACCAATCTCCAAGACATCTTTACCGCGCCAACGAGGAAAATTTGCGAACTCGGGAATATGAGGTTCAACGAAATACTTGCGAGTTTCGACCTCGTCAAAATAGTCCCGAGTCCCAAGAGGCTTTGGCGAGTGCCTTATGTTACATGGGCGCCGGTCCCAATACTGTTTAACGTCTGCTAGGCTGCGCATCGGTATTTAATTCACCCGCAAAACGACAAGTCTATGGTGCACATAAAGGGTCTGAAGGTCCATGATTCCATTCCAGCCGCGTTTGTACCGTGCTTTGCCGGTGAAATAAGCGGGACCCATAAGGTTTCCGTGAGTTGTGAATAAAGGAGGATTCCGGAGGCGCTTGAATCGCTTATAGATACTGTATGCCTTTTTGGTCTCGGGGGAATCCGAGGTGGGCTTCTGATAGCATTTCGAGAACGCCTCTTTAAATTTCGAATACATGTTTATATACTGGCTGCAACCCAGAAGGATAATTGATCCGCGCGGTTGTAAGCGAACGTGTGGAACGATTTTTTTCCAAAGCGGCAGGATTTGATTCTCCCACTCTCGCGAATCAGTGCTTTCGGTGAACCGGCTAAGCTCCTCGCCGGCGTCATATTCCGTAATCTGATTCTTTTCCATGCGCCTTTTTATGCTCTCCTGCAGCAATCGAACGCGACGTTCCCAATAGTCGGGACGATCATAGTAGAAGTCTACAAGTAAAAGGTCGGGCACGATGCTTTCGTCCCTCTCCGCAATCTCCGAAAGGTCATGCACAAGCTTTCCTGACGGCGAAGTGAGCTGCCACATATTGCGCAACAACTGCAGTGTCGCGGGATTACGGCCAACGTAGGCTACCACTGATCCCGGAGCCATCAACTGAAGATTCTCTCGCAAGTAGAGCGTCAGCACCTCTGGATCGTAATGTGAAAGCCGATAAACAGGCTGTATCTCCCAGCTTATGTCCTTGCTCAGCGGAAGATGTCCATTGAGCGCCGGCAAAACCTGGGGCAAGCATGTTCTTTGCTGTCGAATCTTCTCCGCTAGCGAAAACACAGGCAGATCTAAATGCTGCAGCCCCCAGTTCTCATCATTTGCTTCAATCTTGTCTTCGTAAAGCACTTTCTTGAAGAGATCGTTGTGAACGATGCTTCCGAAGTTTTTGGCCCATTCGCCAGTGAGATAATGATCCTGGTGTACCACCCATAGTTTTGTCAGTAAGTGATCTGTTTTGCAGCCATTAAGCAGCCACATGCGCTTTGCGAGATTGGAATCCGAGTGAAGATACTTGTTCATTGATTCGTCGAAACCGCGCAAACGGAAAAAGTAATGCCGCGGAGCAAGCTGAAAATCGCCTGGGGCATCGAACAATATGTATTTTTGGAAACGCCAGTCGGGAACTGTCTCGGCGACCGCTGCCTTGTTCGACACGAGCCAATCTCGAGCCAGTCCCATATTCTCTCTCGGGTCTGTTCGATAGAACGAGGACCAAATGCTCTCCGGAATATCAAAACGAGGCATCTCATAAAAACTATCGGGCACATCCCTGAGAAGATCAGATAAAGTTGGCCAGGGTGAAGCAAGCACCAGCAGCACGTCCGGGTTAGTTGAAAGAATCCAACGATTCTGTGGATTGGAGCGCACGATCGCCGCGTTGCGAGATACATTCTCCAATATCGACAGAGGTGAATCCGATTTGACTTGCTCATGCAGGTCGCGTGAGATACGAATCACGCGAATAAGTCTTAACGCCTTTTCGGTTAAATTATCCCAGATGAATTCTGGTAATGTGGGAAGGTGATCTGCGGTGTTGTAATCGACGAATAAGATTTCATCATCTTCTGTCAGCACCTCTGCCAGGCAGTTGAAGCCAATAGCCGTTCTTTTGGCCAAGTTGTAGCCATAGTTGTCATTTCTTCCATACGTTATTATCGAGATCACAGAAATCCCAAGAAAAATCCGGAGTTCATCTCCGATTTGCGAGCGAAGTGCCGCGTAAAACGGCACTCTACCATATTCCAATCAACTCAGCGGATATAGCGAATGGTACGGCCAACCATGGCGTCTGCCAACGCGTACATAGGCAACTCGATGGAGGAGATATCAATCGTTCTCGCATAAGATGGCGTATTGTCCCCCTAAGGGGAATGCGGACAGAATCTCTTCGACCGCGGCCATTTTGGAGTAAAGCCGTTCAGGAAAATATAGGAAATAGCGCGTAGCCAAAACCTTCATCTTTGCAGAACGTACTAGTCTTCGGGCTTTTCCTGCGGTCAGGAGGTGTGCATGAGAGTCTATAGGGCTTCGGCGAACAATAAGCTGTGTGATCGGATTGATTGGGTTGTGTTCGATCATGCAAAACAGCCCCCTGGGTTTCAGTACGCGCGAAATATCCGCCATCAGAGTTACGCGGTCGCCCAGTTCCACGTGGTGGTACACGCAAACGGCAGTCACTAAATCAAAGGTATTGTCCGTAAATGGAATCTGCCGGGGCGAACTCTGGTTCCGTACATTTACGCCCTCGCAAGCCTGGATCATGCCGGCAGAAATGTCGCAACCTGAGACGTCGCTGAAGTACTTCTTGCCCATTTGCAACAACGTACCTTCGCCGCACCCCACATCCAGCCAGGTGGCCGATTGGGTTGGCCCGGCATATTGCTCATAGAGAGCTCGCAGAAGTATGAGTTTCCGTTCAAAAAAAAAATTGGGTTCACCAAATCGCTGCCGAACGGGGTCCTGCAGAAGTTTCTCGTAGCCGGCTGCGGCGTAATTATCGAATTCGGCAGGCATTAGCAGTATGAAGGTTCAATCATGAAGGACCGGCGTGGCCGGACCGCGGAGATCCAGCTACCTCACATACCATTACTGCGGCGGTGTATGGCAAGAAAAATAGATCCTCGCGTATGTGCATTTCTACGCTCCCAAATATTTTTGAAGCAAGCGTCACATACTCGGTTGATTCTCTGATGGACTCGCCGCGGTCACGGCTCATTAAGAATTTTGCTACCGACGATTGGTGAGCGTAGTAACAAGGATCCAACGTAATCAGCCTGCCCGTGCTGCTGATCGCTCGCCTTGAAAGATCCAGCAAGTCAACTGCTTCGACATCATTCAGATGATGCAGAAGGCCCGCCATCAAGATAATGTCGAACGGGCCCAACTTTGCAGCCATATTCGCGTCAAAACGCTGCGCAAAGAATGTTCCCTGCGTGCCGTATTTCTGTTTGGCGTACTTAATATATTGTGCACTAATATCGAAGCCGAAGTAGCGGACCTTGGGTAGATATCTCACCACATAGCCTGGGCCGCAGCCGATATCGAGCACTCTCATCCCAGGTTCTACTCGCGCATATTCTTCGATGCATTTCTTGCGCGCATGCTTGGCACCGAGAATTCCTTGAGTGAGTAAATACAACGACGGAAATCGAAACGCGTCTATCTGACTCATCTGAGGGACCTTTGCAGGTCCCTGCGGTTCGAACAATCCGATTGCTCGATAGCCTCATCAGCGATTTGTGATTGTGCCGTGCTACGCGATGTGTGTTGACGTAGCATGTACTCCTGCTTGAATCCACTTCCAGGTATTGACTAGCCCCTGTTCCAATGGAGTCGTTGCTTCCCATGACAGGTACTTTTTTGCCCTGGCCGTGTCCAGGATATTCACGGGAACATCTACCTCACGAGCCTCTTTTCTCAGAATGCGGAAGCGACAACCCGTAGCAGCTTCTATCATTTCGGTAAGCTTTGAGAGCGATGTGCCGATACCCGTCCCGACATTGAAAACCCTAAAGGGCGATCGCCGCCCGAGGGCCGCTCGAAGCGCCAGGGCAACATCAGCGACATAGATGTAGTCGCGTGTGATCGACCCGTCTCCCCACAACGTTATGGGCTCTCCTCGCCACAATCGATCAAGAAACACCCCCACAACGCCCTGCTCTCCGTTGATCGGCAGTCGTGGGCCATAGCAGTTGCTAATTCTAAGGACCGCGTAATCCAAACCATATTGAATCCGAAAGAGCTCCAAATATTTCTCGATGGTCAACTTAATAATCCCATACGAACATCGCGGTTCCGTACTGTGGTCCTCTGGAATCGGCCAATTTTCCGCCTTGCCATATACCGTCCCTCCTGAGGAGGGAAAGATTATTTGCTCCACGTTTTCACGCACGCAGATCTCGAGCAGCCTTAGAGTCGCAATTAGATTGCTGTTGACGTCGAAAAATACATCGCGATTTGAAGTCGTCGGTACGGTCGTGGCTACGAGGTGATACACATGATCACAGCCCCTCACGGCGGTAGCCAGACTCTGAGCATTCTGGAAATCGCCCACGCAACATTCAATTTCGTTCCCGAAGTCGGTAAGTGCCGTTGGAAACCTCCCCGAACGGCTAAATATTCTTACCTTGAAGCCCTGCTTCACTAGGATTTCAGCTAGATGTGATCCAACGAAACCAGAACCGCCAATAATGAGGCAGCGACCGATGGTCATAAATTCACGTTTCCCTTGCCCACCAGGCGTAGCGGAGTCCGCCAGATAAGTTGGCGATCGCATTCGTTACACGAAGTGATGCTCCGCCCTGTGTTCCGGCGTCGTAGCGCGGACCACATAGGAGGGGCGGTCCATCATCCTAAAATGAATCCGGGCTAGATATTCTCCAAAAATGCCCAGTGCAAATAATTGAGCTCCTGAAAAGATGACGATGATCGATGTCAAAAAAGTGAATCCTGGCACATCAGTGCCATGTATGAAGTATCGGCCGAGCACAAAAGCCAACACCAAAACTCCAAACAGCGTAACACCGAACCCCACTAAGGTGGCAAGTTGCAACGGAACGGTACTAAAACCGGTCATCATATTTAATGCGTGAGTAACTAACTTCCGCAGCGTGTACTGCGATTTCCCTGAGCGCCGGGGATCATAGCGCACGGATACAGCAGCGAATTGGCTTCCACCCCAAGTCAATAAAACATCCACAGAAACAAAGGAACTCTGATAATCGGCAAAGGCATCGCGCAATCCTGTACGAAACGCCCGATACGGGCTAACTTTACTCGCCGTCTCAGCACCTAGTGCGCTCTTCAAAGCCATCTTCGTGATCTTGGCCGCCGCATTGCGCAAAAGGCCATGTTGGCCTTCTTTTGGCACGCCATAAACAACATCGTAGCCTTCCGCAAGTTTACACAATAGCTCACGAATCTCATTCGGAGGGTGTTGTAGGTCATCGTCCATAATGATGGTAACGTCGTACTTTGCAGCCCTGATACCGCACAGCAACGCATTGTGCTGACCGTAGTTCCGCATCAGGTTGATCCCACGAATCCAATCATGAACTGACGCGAGCCTGCTAATCTCGTTCCAGCTCCCATCTCGACTGCCATCATTCACCAGAACTACTTCGTAACGATCCGCGAGTTGGCCGAGGGTTGCACGCAGGCTTTCAATTAATTCAGATAGGATGGCCTGGCTATTGTAGACAGGTATGACGACCGAAAGGCTCGGCTTAACAAAGCTGGCATCTATCATTGAATATGCACGCTGTAGTTGAGCTCCGATGCCACCATTGTGACATGGTGCGCTATTATAAAGTGGGCAACGAAAAGATTGAAATGCTTACTTCCACGACTCACCGGTTTGGAGTCCCCTGCTCAACGCGGTGCAACTTTCCGTCTATATGGACGGGGCATTGATGCAACTGATGCGCAAAGGTAGCTTCCACGCATGAGATTGGCAATTCATAATCACTACTTTGGTCAGAGCGTCGCAGAGACTGAATTCTCAAGGAGGATCATCGAAGCTGCCTGCCATCATAGCTGGGAAGCCGCCGAATTCGGATCATCGCTCGAAATAAATCATTTCGATCCTGATTTCGTGGTTGCCCTTAGCTTCCGTACACCCAAGCTAACCCGATTCCCCACGTACGGATCTATGGTTACGCCGCCATCCTTCTTCGCTGAGAGCAACGATAGCAACGGGTTCATTAGAAACATACTGAGCTACGACGGCTACCTTTGCTCTTCAGAATATATAAAAAGGTGGCTAACGGACAGTCTATACCTCACGCAAAAAATGTATTTCATTGCTCCTTGGTATACGACGTCTCATCTTATTCCGTATTGTCCACCGCAAATTGGACCGCCACGCCTTCTTTATGCGGGCACAAACTGGGATGGCCTTCGATTTGGCGAATTATTCACAAGGCTTGACGTAGAGCCATATCTGGATATTTACGGCCCCCAAACTGCGTGGCCCCATGTCAAACACTCCTATCGCGGGCCACTACCTTTTGACGGGGTCAGTATCCTGAATGCCCTCAATAGGGCCGGCGTGGGGTTGTGCCTACACAGAGAAGAACACTGCGCCGCTGGGACGCCATCCTCCCGAATTTTCGAAATCGTCGCATCCGGCGCAATCGCAATCTGCCAAGAACATCCTTTCATCAAGGACGTGTTTCAGGATGCTGTTCTATATCTTGGACCGACAGATGACGTCTCGCGGCTTGCGGGTCAGATATCTGAATACATGAAATGGATAGCGGAGAATCCAGACGACGCTCTAACGCTATCTCGACGCGCCTACGACATCTTCTCTCAGAACTACACCTTGGAGAAACTTCTGTCTGATTTGATCCCCCACCACCAGGAACTACTAGCGGCGAAACAATCGCTCCCGAGCAGTTCTCGCAATTCTCCCAAAGTCTTAGGCCAGAAGAGCGTCCAGTTTATCGTTAGAGTTGGAGATCGGGGAGCGGATTATGTCCAGCGCGCGCTGGATAGTATTGCCTGCCAGAGCCACGGGCGGACGGGTGCGATAATAGTTCAGTACAAGGACGTGCCGAACCTTACACAAATTCTCCACCAATATGAACACTACCTTCCGATGAAAGTTGTACAGAGTTCCTTCACTGGCTCTCGAAGCACCCAACTGTGGGACGGCCTTAGAGCTGTTTCTTCTGAGTATTTTGGGATTTTGGACGACGATGACGTCATTTATCCGAACCATGCGTATTTGCTCGTGAACTTGCTCGAACGGTTCGGTCATTATGGGGTTGCCTACGCGGGGGCCATCCGCGTCTGGGAGCCCGATCCAGTTTCCGTCACCTCTGCCAAATTACCTTCCGAGCCCGCAGAATTGACCTATTTTGAACCTTTTGATCTGGGCCGGCTCGTCGCGCTAGATAATTTCATAACCTCTAACGCATTCATCGCTCGCAGTTCCCTTCTCACAGATCTGTGGGATGATCCTCAACTGCCGCTGCTAGAAGATTTATTCCTATTATTATTTTTCTGCCGCAAGACCAACTTTGTTTTCAGCTATGAAGTGAGCAGCGAATTCCGTTGGCGAGGACACAAGAAGGACAATGCAACTTGGATTGACCGACAAAACTGGGCGGCGACCGGCGAACGAATTAAGAGCCTTCTTTGGAAGCAGGGTTTTGGCTCATCTCAACAGCTTGGATCTTCGAGCCTGACTCAGGTGGCTAGCAGACTGGTCGAAACCGAAGAGCTATTGGCAGAAACGAGGGCTAAACTCGACATGACAACGACCCGACTGGATCGCTATTTGAATCTGCCCTTCTTCGATACTATTCGTCGGCTCAGGCGCAAGCTGCTTCGCTTGCCTCCTCCCCCCGATGTTTAAGAAGCTGAATATGGGCGCCGGAATTCGCTCGGAACCCCCGCAAAGGCACTTCGCCTCTGGCTTCAAATGGCTTCGGCGCTCAAACACAAAGCTCGGATGGGCAATAACAGCGCTCGGCTTGACAGCTATCTTCCTGATTGGCAATTCAAAGCTGGTAACTGGGGCGCGCGTTCCCATCTGGGACGCATGGGCCTTTTACGGTCCCGAGTTCACGCTAGTCGCCGACCACGCGAGAACCGGCCATTTCCTTTTATGGAATCCTTGGGTAAATGGAGGGACTCCCGACAATGCCGACCCCACGATTGGCGCTGCGTCACCGCTCGAAATCGTGGTCGCTGTTATCGCAGGCGGAACCAGGTCAGGCTTTGTCGCTTACTGGCTGCTCATTTGGCTCTTAGGCCCTTTGGGGTTGCTCGTGCTTGGACGCCACTTGGGCGCGCCAATATGGGGAGCATTCGTCGTTGCTGCAGCGTATGCGTTCAGTGGTTTTTATATCGGTCACGCAGAACACACGAGTTTCATCTATTCCTTTTCCTTTCTGCCTCTGCTGATATGGCGTTTTGATCAAGCGCTGGCCACGCGACTCCTTTGGCCGGCCGTGCAAACCGGTGGCCTCTGGGGATTATCCGCGTTGGGCGGGTACCCGCAGCTGACCTTCTTGAGTGCTGTTTTTCTCTGCTTGTGGGCCTTCGGTCGAAGTTGCTTTAGATCACCTGATGCTCAACTCAAAGAGATTGGTGCTCGTTCACATTTTGGCTTCGCCATTGTGGCGTTGATACTAACCTTTTCAATAGGGGCAATGGTGCTTGCTCCATCGTACGTTTCTTTGTTTTCAGAAGGCTCCGGATACACCGATCGCGTGGGACCTCTGTCCAAGGAACTTGCGGTCTCCTCGAACGAGATTGATCCAGGAACCCTTTTAACGTTCGCGAGCCCTTATCTACACCTGCTCAAATATCCTGGATTTAATCCAACTCTCTGGCCAAAGAGCGATCCGTCAGTCATGGGTAACTATATTGGTGCTTTGCCGTTTATTTTGGCCCTATTGGCAATCGTCTCACGACCGACTTCTGGCTGGCGTTGGTGGCTGGTCGGAATTGTACTCTTGGCGATTGGTTGTGCGCTTGGAGACCATCTCCCGATTCGGGCTTGGCTTTACGATTACTGCCCGCCAACGCGATATTTTCGACATTCCGGAGCATTTCGTGGGTACGCCATTTTTGGCGCCGCTGTGTTAGCACTGGCGGGCGCGGGGGACCTGGAAATTGCTCGCAATGAGAATCGCAGTCGGACCTGGAAACGCCTCGCGCTTGTGTCGATTCTTGCCGCGAGCGCCGCAATCTTCTCTTATCATCACGTTCTCTCCGAAGCGGCGCTCTTAATAGATGGCCCTCAGCGCGGCAACCGCCAGGTCATCCTAGTCTGGATCGGCTCCGCACTGCTTTCCGGCGTGTTTTTGATATTGCCGAGGATGAGGAAAAAAGCACTGCCTATCTTCTTGTGCCTGATTGCGATAGCAGATGGATCTTACACCATTCGAATTTCGCAGCCCCTGATTTCCGATTCCGGCTTCTTCGGGCCGTTGTGGGCCCGTACCGATGCGAACCACCAGACTGACCTCACGTTGGCCGCGTTGCAGCGGCAATTGATTCCCCCAAGCTGGCTCGGCGCGGCCCTGAATAACGGCAACGTGCCGCTTAAGATCGCGACGCTTTATAACGACGCAACCATGGCGAACCGCTTCCAAATGGATTTCGCTAATCACTCCGTCCTTAACGATATGGGTTTGGGCAGCAACCGCATATGGTTCGCCGACAGGGTCGCTACGGTGACGCCTTCTGACCTCACGTATACCGCTCTTGTGAAACGGACCCAGGCTCTAGGTGCACCAATCATTATTGTGCATCTCCGCTCAGGCATGACCAAGATGGGGTCCGGGGGTGCAACGGAAGACGCCAAGAACGTTGACGCTATTTCTAATTTGCCAGCGGCAAAGCAAATCCCGGCAGGTCTAATGGCCTACGAGCCGAATCAACTTGAGCTAAAGGTGAACTGTCCGGCCGACGGCTGGTTGCTCGTGACTGATCGCTGGTCTCGCGGTTGGCACGCCACGGTGAATAAGGCACCTGCTCAGGTGTATGGAGGCGACTTTATCTTTCGGGCCATTCCTGTTCGAGCAGGAGAAAACGAAGTTGACTTCACCTATCGTCCCGCGGGATGGCCCACGTTGCTGATTCTGAGCTGGTTTACGCTCTTCATCATTTTCGCAGCGTCATGCGTAGTCCCAAAGCGCCGCACGCAAGACTAGCCCATGCCGCCCATGAAGCGAGACATCTCTCCCTGTGAAAATGTTTGTCGGAAAATGCGGGCGCACCCCTTAAAGTTCACCCATCCATGAAGGACGAAATCAATATTTGGTATCTTGCTCGGTCCCCGTACAGCTTTTGGACAGTAACGCTGAGGAAGCATGATGCGGCGCCACGGGCGCGCTGAGATTCGCAATTCCGTGTAGGTTGCAGGGCGCCTCTGAAACAAAAACGAACTCGCGTTGACCATGAGTCGTCAAACCGCCGACACGAGAGAGCTAGCGCACGAGAATCAGCCTCGACATTCGACGCGGATTTATTGGTTTATCTTGCTGATCGTATGGGCGGCAAGCGCTCTGTATATGGCTTCGCATCTTCTGCGCGGCTGGGTTCCGCACGATGAGGGAGCTTTCGCGGAGAGTGCCGACCGCGTTCTTGAAGGCCAGCTCCCGCATCGCGATTTCGTAGAACTCTATACCGGTAGATTGAGCTTTGTTCATGCACTTGCGTTTCGTTTGATGAGCGTCAATCTGGCCACGCTTCGCTATGTCCTTTTTGCTGCTTTCCTCACATGGATTCCCGCAGCGTATTACGCTGCAACCAACTCGTTTTGGGTCGCCTTTAGCGGCAGGCGGCGTCCCTCGCGTTTTGCTGATCATCAAATCATCGTGCTCTCCTGAACGCAAGAGCCTGGCCCGGCGAATCATAACCGATTCCGGTTTAAGCAGCTTTACTGTGACCATCGAAATACGCCCGCCGTGGTCTCGGCTATGGGAAAGTTCAGCTACCAAGCTGCTCGCGAGTTCCTCTGATTTGCAAGGACCGTTTCTATTCGCCCCAACAAGTTGGACCGGATCTGGACTTCTATGCTTTGTACGTGCTCGTCTCGACAGATGTCTCTTCAGGAATCGCATTGTAGCGAGCACGGAGGCTTTCGAATTGTCTGCTACGAAGAATGCCAAAACGGTGAAGCCCGAATCTACCCAACAAAATCAATATCTTGACGCCATAGGACAGACTCTGCCAAAAGCTCGCAGAAGACGCCTCGGGAAAATAGCGTACCGGAACCGAAATTTCAGAAATTCGAAAGCGGGCCGCAACAGCCTGCGCGATTATGTCTTGATCGAAGATAAATCCATCTGAGTTCATCGTGTAATTGACGATCTCTAGCACTTCGCGCCGGAAGGCACGATAGCCCGTGTGAAATTCACTTCGATTCAGTCGAAAGACCTGATTTTCAAGGAAGGTTAGGAACCGATTTGAGACATACTTCCACCAAGGCATTCCTTCTCTAACAGCAGAGGTTCCCTTGATCCTGGAACCTAATACGAGATCGGCCTCGCCTCTGATGATCGGCGCAACAATTTCCGGAACAAGGGTTGGATCATATTGATAGTCCGGATAGACCATAACTACTATTTCTGCACCTGCTTTTAGAGCCTCCGTATAGCAGGTCTTCTGATTTGCTCCGTAGCCATAATTGCGATTGTGCACGAAGACATGGAGATCCAGGGAGCGCGCGACATCAAGAGTTCCGTCAGTAGAGCCGTCATCGACGAGAATGACCCGGTAGATTTCTTGCTTTGGAAGCTGCTCATAGGTCATGCGGAGCGTACGCTCCGCGTTATAAGCGGGCATGACGACGATGACTCTTGGTTTCACGAGCCTGGCTCCTGCGTGCGACGCCAATGAACTGATAGCCAAACAGACTTCCCCACATTCGGGCCAACTGAGCATTGATAGCACAGGCTAACCCGAAAATTCTACCCTGATACTGCTCAGGAATGACCACCGGTAGCGGTCCCGGGTTGGAAAACAATTCAAAGACCTCCAGGCCGGCCTCCTGCAAAAAAACCTGAAACGACTTAGGTGTAAGAAATCGAAGGTGGGTCCGGTCCAGGATTCTCCGATCAGCATAGACAAAAGTTCCGAGGAGTAGGTGCAAGCGAACCAAGGTATTAGCGACATTAGGGATCGAGACAATGACGATTTCGTCCTGCTTGAGATATCGATTGATCAGCATAAGCGTCTTTAGGGGACTTCTCAGATGCTCAAGAATATCAGCATATACAATCACATCAAACAATCCAGATAGAGGCGGTATCGATCCATCTAGATCCACAAGCACGCACGTAAAGCTTTTCGTAGGGGCGACTGCCGGCCACCACAGCGAGGTCGATGGAAGGCTGCGCCTAAGGCCACGAAAGCCAGTGTGCCCCAACTTACGATCAGCAATCCTGGCCATCCTCTCGGATGATACGAGAATCGAAGTTCGCTGTCCCCGGGCGGGACACGAACGGCGCGAAATATGAAGTTTCCTCCGAATAGCTCGGCAGGTTTCTTGTTTAGCAAGAGCTGCCATCCTGGCGACCAGCGATCCGTAACCAGTAGCCATCCCTCAGATGGACAAGAAACGTCCAGAATTAACTCATTGGGCCAATAGCGACTTACTTTCGTACTGACTAGTTTCGCTGGCGCAAGTGTCGAAATAGCCTGGATACCTGTATCTTCGCGGGTAACTGTTGCGCCAGCTTGAAAGACTTGAGACATCTCCTCTCGCGAATGAACCAGAAAAACCGGTGCGCCTAACTCTTGGCTTCTTTTCAAAAAAGCGTCATATGCGGCATCAGTCGGGGCAGTCATAACTATGTTCGTTGAGAACCACGTCCGTTGCTCGCCTGTGCTCATGGTCTCCAAAGGGCTTCGACGCCAAAGAAAATCGATCTGAAAGCGATTGATTAAAGTAGCGTAGTTCTCGAATGTAGGGATTCCGAGAGGAATATTCATATTATTAAGCTGAGGGCCGATCCAATCCGGCGGCCGGGACTCCCTCTTAAGCCCATATCTGCCGAGGTCTAGAGTCTTATCATGTCCGCCATCGACTCTTCTCCACGCCGCCCGTTCGGTGTCCCGGTCGAAAATTGTCCCCGATGCGAGTCTATAAGACAACGTCGCGTCGGAAAGGGCGACAATCGTGAACAATATCGGAACGAGTTCCCTCCAGTTACTCTTCGCGAGTGCAAGATAGGAAATAGCGGCGATTCCGCACCAGACGGACAGCAAGTGAACTGTAGCTTCGCGGAAGCGAATCCCGTGCTGTTCAACGCTTCGCATCACAAACATGTAGGAGCCGATCGCGCCGAGAGCGATAACAGGGCTGAGAATAGCCAATCGCCTCCAGATCTCTCTCGAGCCGTTGTCTATAGCTTCCTGAAGGTCCTTAGTCGCGAGAAGCGCGAGTAAGGCTAGAGAGAACATGGCATATGCACGGAACAACGCTGGATTGCGAAAATATCGCATGGGAGGTAGCCAATCGTAGAGCCATCCTCGAAGAGGGAGTGCCTTTCCCAGAGCGCAGGCGATAAAAAAAAAGGCTATTGTCAATAACCACCAGCGCCAACGAGATCGTGGCATTCCGACTATCCCGAGAAATGCCAAAATCGTACAGACACCTCCTAAATAAACAGAGCTCATCGAAATATGCGTGTACTCCCACACCCAGGTGGCGACCCAGGATTAATAGCCCGAATGGGCCCAGAAACCAAATCAGAAGCCAGTACACACGGAAGCCTGCCTCATTGCCGCCAAAAATGGCGCCTACGAACACCATCAGAGGAGAGTAGGCACCCAGTTCCGGTTCCGCAAAAACTGGAGTTCCTCCGGACGTCCAGGGATCCCAAAGGACGAATTTGCCAGCGCGAGCATGATCGGCAATCAGCATAAAATACGGGCCAAAGTAATTGAGCGCGTCCCAGTGCGCAGAAGCCGTTCCCCTCACCAGTTGATAATTGATAATAAGAAACACGATCAACAATGCCAACGCGCTTGAAGCCAATGGGTATTGCTTTACAATTTGGGGGAGGGAGAACCGTACCCGGAAGACTTCTTTGGAAATCCCGGTCAGCATGCTGAATCCGATTCTAATCGTAATTACTCTGAATTTGAGCTTGCCCGTTGCGCAGGCCTCGCACTACGGACCGCACGCGCGTGGCTTCGAAGAAAGGCACAAGCGGTATGAACCGAAAGTATCCTTCAGCCACGCAAAATGAAAGCCGATACCAACAAGCTCCGAGAAAGTCCTGTAAGGCACCGGTGAACGTTGCGTATCTCCGAAGATATGGATTGATTATGCCGTATTCGTACCGCATTACTATTGTCGCTGCGGCATCTCTCTCAAACCGTTGCGCCCAATATCTGAAGTTTATGGGATGGCTGTGGAACACCGTGGCCTCCGGCACATAGGCGATCTCATCGGATTCGAATTTCATCCGCCAAACGAGATCTTCACTGGACTTGAGCTTCTCGTCAAAGGGGACTTCGAGCAAAACGCTGCGCCAAATGGCGCAGCTCGCATTGGAGAAAACCGCTTTAGGCGGCCGCGTTCGATCTGACGGAAAAGACTCACGGAGGCCCCACTCTTCAAACGGATTCATACCCTTCCGCGGCTCCTGACGGCCATAAGTTGCCATTAGTTTTGTATCTGATCGCAGAGGCTCAACGAGTCGACGCAGCCACTCGTGAGCGGTGGGAGTACAATGAGCGGACAAGTAAACGATGATCCTTCCCTGGGCCAGCTGGGCGCCAAGATTCAGGGAGTAACCAAACGAAAAACGCTCGGAAGGTATTTCTATCAACCGAACAGGAAATCCTCGAACCACGTCTCGCGTGCCGTCTGTAGATCCCGAATCAATTACGACAATCTCGAATTCCTCCTGATCATCCTGGGCTAAGACGGCACTCAATACCTCCGCTATGTACCGTTTCTCATTCTTTGACCGCATGACGATCGAGATCATTTCGACCGTTCTACAGCGACCGCATCGTCGCTCGTCGTCGCTCTGCCTAAGTCGCGCCTGCTTTCCCTTCCGGCCTCGAAGCCCCCCAGACGAAATCCTTCGCGAAGGCCATAGCGCTTGGCAAAACGCATCACCGGTGCCTGAAAGACCCACTTACATTTCCGCAACCAACTGGTTTTGCTACCGGCAATGAAGAAAAGATCAGCAGCCGCATCCTCCATAGCTCTGAACAAGACCTTATGCAGCGGCTCGGGTCGGGTGTCCATGAATGTTGCAAAGCAGCGTCCGAACCTTATCTGACGCCGATAGAGTTGGCGCAGCGAGTGGTTGTGGGAATGAATGACTAAGGATGTCGGTTCAAGGACGACTCGGTAGCCCAGCTCTAACAAGCATTTGCACCAATACTGATCTTCAACCTCAGGCAAGGCGTCTAAAATTGGAAGACTCTCAAGCAATGCTCGGCGATAACATGCGCTTACATCAGAGAAGGAGATGAATTTCCATTGGTGTTTGTGATAATTCTCCACCTCGGCTGGCTGCGACCAATCGACCCGTTTGACTTCACGCACCACCGAACAGCCCAAGCAAATATCGCGTGCTTCCCAAGGGACACAATCTCCTGCCGGTAATTGACGGCTGTAAGCAGCCGCTACCAAAGGATCTTCAATCAAAGGCCGCATCAAACCTTCAAGCCAATACTCGTCAACGGGGATGGCATCCCCTACTAGAAAGACGACGAACTTCCCCGAGGCTTCGCTAAGGCTCCTAAGTCTCGTGCGGACGTGATGAAACTCATCTGGCCGCACGGAAACTAGACGAGCCCCATACCTTTTAAAAACCTGCCGGGTCCCATCCGTCGATTCTGTATCGACACCGATTACCTCAAATCCGAACGAAGTTTTCTGACGCGAGATGATAGATAGGGAACGATCGACCATTTCGGCCTGGTTGCGAGTGAAAATCATGACTGACGCTTCAACAGGTTGACCTACCGATGAGATAAAAGAACGTGTCAACTCCCGTCGAGAACCGTACGCACCAGCAGGAGGAGCCTGCCCGTCCATACGAGCTCCTCCTTGACCCCTGACCGAAGTCACCTGCACATTGCCTTCGACCGATACGGTAGCTCCGTTCCTCCCCGTGGCCACGATCCTTAAAACGTGCACTCCAGTAGATAGCTTCGTCGTATTCAATCTGAACGCAAAACCGATACGATGATCGCCCCCAAGCTTGGGGTGAGAACGGATCACATCTGGGCGGACAAATCCATAGAACGCGCTCCCCGCGTGCATTTCGTCAACAAAAATGTCAATTTTCGAGACTTCTGATCTCGGCGCTGCCCATCCTTGTACGCAGCGAATTCCTTCAATCTGCGAATTTGAATTCAGGTTGGGCTCGTCACACCAAAGCAGCAGACGCATGTCTTGGTGCTCTCCTACTCTTTGGAGTCGTTACAGCACGTTCTCGGACCGGCCCCGCTACTGACAGCTTCCGATTCTTCGCAAAATGAAACCTTAAATGTTTGCGTAGGATACCAGATACTACGACATAGTGATGAGTTCGGCGCCCCTGCCGCACGAGGGATATTGTTCATTTTTCTTCTAGTCCGACGACCTGAGCGATCAAATCCTCGGTGCAGATCCGAGTCATTAGAGATAAATCATTCTAACTCATGGCAGGGCGCACGTACTCTAGGAGAAACACACCCGGACCAAATCGTACCCGATGGGGATGCAACATGTGGCTTAGCGCACAAGGTCGGAGATGGCCAAGCGACTTTGTCACCGAATCGGGACAGTTTGGGATCAGACCCCCACCGGTTGTTGCAGCAGCTCCTCATAGCGAGCCACCACCTCGTCCACGGGGCCGTCAGCGCGGAGGATGCCGTCGTGGATCCATAGCGCTCGCTCGCAGAACTTGCGTATCGTTCCGGCGGAGTGCGATACCATAAAAATTGTCTTGCCTTGTTTGCGGAAATCATTAATACGCTGTAAACACTTTTGTTGAAACGCCGCATCGCCGACTGCCAGAATTTCGTCCATCAGCAGAATATCGGGGTCCACTTCCGTGGCGACGGCGAAGCCAAGCCGCATGAACATGCCACTCGAGTATTGCTTCACAGGTGAATCGATAAATTGGCCCAACTCGGCAAATTCCAAAATCCGGTCTTCGCGCTTCAGGACCTCGTGCTTCGTTAACCCGAGCAACAACCCATTCAGAACAATGTTTTCCCGGCCAGTCAAATCGGGATGAAACCCAGCGCCGAGCTCAATTAAAGCCGCTACCTTACCCGAGACTTTGACCACTCCGGCGCTGGGGTGGTACACACCCGCGATGATTCGCAAAACCGTACTCTTGCCAGAACCATTACGACCCACAATTCCAACAGCCTCGCCATCGCCGATAGTGAAAGAAATCCCCTTCAGCGCCTCAAAATCGTAGTAGCTGGTTCGCCGCTGGAAAAGGTGGGCGAACGTTTCTCGGAGCGTGTCCGGGCGCTCCCGAATAACGCGGAAACGCTGCACCACGTTTTCAAAAAGCACTCGGCTATACATAAAATACCAGCGTGTCTTGATACCTGCGGAACAGCGCATAGCCGATTACGAGAGTGAGCAGGCCTGTTCCCAAGGACATGGCCATCGATTGGGCGGAGGGCAGCAGGCCATAGTAGATGGCCAGACGAAATCCGTTCAGCGGGTAGACGAGGGGATTCAAGCGAAACAGGGGGCGATAGCGCATGGGAACGAAATCGAGCGAATAGATAATTGGGCAGAGGAAGTACCAAGCGGAAAGGATAACCTGCAGGATGTGGGCCATATCACGGAAAAACACATTCACCATGGCAAAGAAAAAAGCACATCCTGTCGTAAACAAAACGAGACTGAGGAGCGGCACAACCAAGTAGAACCACGTCCAATGGAAAGGAAATCGGAAGAGAATGACTATCAAGACCAGAGGGATCATAGATAACAAAAAGTTGATCAGATTGGAGAGGACGGCTGCGACGGGGAAGACGGATTTCGCTACGTAAACCTTCTTCAGAAGGTCGCCGTTGGTCACAATCGAATCCGCGGAATAGGACAGAGATTGGGAGAAAAAGGTCCAAGGAAGGAGTGCGCTCAATAGAAAAATCGGATAATGCTGTATGGGAGTAGGAAACATCGTGGAAAAGACCATCGTCAGAATGACCATCATAAGGAGAGGATTCAACAAGGCCCACAGAAAGCCGAGCGCGGACCGCTTATATCTGACGTGGAGCTCTTTGATCGCAAGAGCCCAAATCAACTCTCGGTTTTTGCGCACTTCTTGCACGAGCTGCCACATGCGATTCAAGTCGCGAGAGCGTTCATCGATGCCACTGTGCATTGTACGACAGCAAACGCTAAAATGCGCGCCGCGCGGCTGTTGTTTCTCACAATTGCGGGAATCCGGCTGTCCATCGATCAACTAGGCCGTCAAGACTATCCGCTCGGGATCAAAGATCCGGAAATAGAGCGCCAACAGTCGCGAGGGCTGGGAAGTATGAATACTGCCGTACCAGCGCCGGATACGCATCTCTGATTGCACGAGGAGCGCTAGAAAGCACCTAGAACTTACAAGTCTGTTGGATTGGATCTGTTTTCTTTTGGTGAACGTTTTGGGCAGGAAACCTACAGTATCAAGAAGGCCAGCGCAAGCGGCGAAGAACGTGTGTCTTCGAATTGCAAAGCCGAGCCAGAGGATCTGAAAAAAAAGCAGCTGCGGGAGACATCGCACGAGCGCGGCGCCAGGATAGCTCTTCAAGATGGCCACAATTTGGTTACGGGTACTGAGGCGGACGATCCAGGAATGCGCAGGCTTACCCATAGTAGCGCTGCCGTGATGATGCACGCGTGCGGCGGGGACATAAATGCAACGATGTCCTCTCAACTGGGCACGCAAACCGAGGTCAACGTCTTCGCGATACGCGAAAAAATCTTCGTCGAACCCCCCGATGTCCTGAAACAAACTCGCCCGGTAGAGTGCGGCCGCCGCACAAGCACCGAACACAGATTCAGAAAGGTCGTATTGTCCGGCGTCTAGCTCGCCATGTCCTACGCGATAAGCGCCGCCGCCGAGAAGGATTTCGTCCCCTACTCCATCCAGATAACGCGGATCGGACCACCGCAACAGTTTGGGAACTGCTACGCTGTAACTTGGATTATTGTCCAAGGCTTGCACCAAATGCGAAAGACATTCAGGCTCCATTTCCGCATCATTATTGAGCAGAAAGATAAAGTTGCAGCCCTCTGCCACGGCGATACCACGGTTAAAAGCGACTGCCGTGCCGCGATTGCTCAACAGCGGGATCCATTCTGAATTTTCGTACTTGCACAAGAACGCTGGCATGGCATTCCGCGTTCCGTTGTCTACAATAATTATTCGAGATGGCCGAAGCGTCTGGCGCGCCAGGCGTTCCAGACAAGTCTCAAGGAGATCGTCTCGGTTGAAAGTCGGAATCACGACGCCAACTGAACTAGCGTTGTGTAACGCCACTGGGTGGTCCATCGCTAATAGAAAACATGCTCTTTCTTGGTTTGATATCGAAGCGCTAATTAAGATTGAACTGACAAATTCGAAGGCTACATAATACACGCCAGAATGTTAAGCTGCTTCTTATAACTTGCGGAACCTCTTCTCGAGTCAAAAGTGAAGATCGCGATTTTGGGAACGCGCGGCATTCCTGCGCGCTACGGCGGATTTGAGACTTTTGCCGAGCAGCTATCCTCTCGCCTGGCGGCACGGAAACACCAGGTCACCGTATACTGCCGCCGACCGTTCACAACTCCAAACGACGCCGTTGCGCCGGGCGTTCGGCGGGTCATTCTGCCCACGATCGCCGCGAAACACTTCGATACCGCCTTCCATACGCTGATTTCGTTGATTCATGTTTCATTTACGGATGCTGATGTTGTGCTCATCTGCAATGTTGCGAATGGCCCCGTCGCTTGGATTCCACGAGGCTTTGGCAAACCGACGGTACTTAATGTTGACGGCCTTGATCGCAAGCGAAAAAAATGGAACTTCATAGGACGCTCCGTTCTACGCTTTTGCGAGCTACTGTCGGCCTTCACTCCTACGCGCATTGTGACGGATTCACGGATTATGCGCGAATACTATTGGCAACATTACCGCAAGAACTCTGTGATGATCGCCTACGGTGCGGAAGTTCCGCCAAATAGCGGCAAGCTCGAAGCCTTCAACCTGCCGGCGCAGAAGTTCATCCTGTACGTTAGCCGCCTCGAGCCGGAGAACAATCCCGAGCTCGTCATCAATGCGTACCGCCAGGTACAAACCGAGTGGCCCCTGGTGATAGTTGGCGGGAATGCGTACGACGAGGCGTACGTATCCCGGCTGCGCTCCTTGGCAGATGGTCGCGTTCTATTTACGGGACCTGTGTATGGCCCTTCGTATTGGCAACTGCTGAAGAATGCGGGGCTATACATCTTCGCTTGCGAGGTCGGTGGTGTTCACCCAGCGCTCGTTGAAGCCATGGCCGCGCGAAACGCAGTGCTTTACCTCGATACCCCGGAGAACCGCGACACGGCCGCCGATAGCGGCGTCCCTTTTCGTGCGGATGGCAACGACCTAGCGGCCAGTATATCCACTCTGCTGCGGGATGCCAGCCTGCGTCAAGATTTGGGTCGTAAAGCACAGGAGCGGGCGAGCCGAATGTTCGCCTGGGAAGAGGTCACGCGACAATATGAGGATCTCTTCTCAGAAATCGTTCCAAGCAATCGCATCGCTCCGGAGAGCTAGTCGCCATCCAAGGCTTTGGGAGTTACGTTAATTGCCCGCCTCTGGGGTCGGCCCATGCCTCTGCGCTTTGAGAGTCGACTGGAAAACTGCGCGGTTGTCTAGCAAACCAAACCGCAAGCTCCTTATCATCGACCCTCCGGTGCGATTGGACCCATTTTCTTTTTTCGCGGATCGTTTGGCGTTTGGACCAAAACAAAGTCAGACCGGATAGCAATCTCCTGTTAAACAGCAGGGAGTAGCTGAAGATGAGAAGATCTCGTGCGGTAACGGGCATTAATAGCCGCAGATAAAGATCCCGCGAGATGTTCTTCGCACGCATAAGAAAGCGGTTCTTGATGGAATGGCGATTGATCTCGTCTGGCAGTTGGCGAAAGCGCTCCGGAGTGACGCGGCGCACGTGCCACGCGACCGCTTTAGGCGTATACACGCACGACCATCCCATGAGTTGTGCGCGCCAGGCCACGTCCGCATCTTCGCGGTAGGCAAAGAAATCCTCGTCAAAGAATTCTCCGCCCACTGAGACGTCCTCGACCATGGTCCGCCGATAGAGGGCCGCAGCTCCTGTTGCGCCAAAGACGTATTCGGGAGCCTCATATTGGCCACGGTCGATTTGGCCGCTCCCCCGATCCAGGTGGCGAAGATTACGCAGAAAATAGATCCCCGTTGAATCGATTACGTTCGTCCGCTCCGGGCTTGCGCCTGGATTCCAGCGCAGAAGTTTACCGCATACCGTGCCGATGCGGCCCCCTCTCTCACCTGCTTCCAGCAACCTGGATAGAAAATCCTCGGGCAAGAGTACGTCGGGATTTAGCGAGAAGAGCCAGTCACCATGCGCGTGCGCAATAGACTGGTTCTGGCCCCCGGCAAAGCCGCGATTGGTCTCGTTATAGATAACGCGCGCGCGAGTTTCGAATTCCCGGAGTACAGCCCGGGTGCTGTCACTCGAGGCATTATCTACAATAATGATCTCCCGCTCCTGATAGTCTTGCTGCAAGGCTGATTCCAGGCACGTCTTCAGGACACTTGCGGAGTTATACGTAGTGATGAGAATGGAGATCATCAAAGACCCGAAAGTCTACTGAAAACTTCGCGCCTCCGGCAACAGCCGAAAGGGACCGATACTTCCGAGAACGTGATAAAAGCTTTAGACCTTTTGTCTCGACTAAGGGCCAAGAGAATGGGACACTAATCCACTCCGCGATGGCAACTAATCAAGTCGCCGAAGCCGTGCTCGATGTAAGCCAGCCGCGCTATGCGACCTCGAAGCTGACGAGCAGCCTACCTCGTAGTTTGGAAGCGATCACGACGTTTTTCCTTTTCCTCTTTGTCTTGGTGCAACCTGTCTCGATCGCCGCGTCGCACATTGCATACGCCGGTGCCGCTTTCGCATGGGTTTTGCGTCTAGCGTTCGTGCGCCGCGGAATCCTAAAGAAGTCCCCGCTCGATCTTCCGATCTTGATCTACCTGTTGGCATGCGCAATCTCGACGCTGCTCTCTCCTTTGCCGGTCTCAAGCTGGGAGGGAATGCGTAAGGTCGCTCTCATTTTTCTGGTTCTGCTCGTCGCGCATAACGTCCCGAATGTCCGGCGCGCCAAGCAATTGCTCGCCCTTCTTTTTCTCTCCTCGCTTGTCGGAGTGGCTTGGGCCGGATGGAACTACGCAGAAGGTGTCGGGCTGCGCATACATAATCCCCTGCCCGGAACAGTGTTTTATCGCGCCGGTATCCGGGATAATGACGTGATTCTCCGGGTCGACGGACGGAACATTGAAAAACCCCAAGAGTTTTTGCGGTGCTTGAATTCCGAAGTCCCAGGCAAGCCCACCCAACTTCGGGTCGTCCACGGCGGCGGTATCGAAATTATGAAAGATGCCGTTCCTGTCGCGGTTTCTTTTGACGACGCCTCGCACGCCAAAAATCTGAGCGATCTTGGAATGCAGATTGAAACCGATCGACCCGCCCGCGCCCGCGCCTTCTATAGCCATTACGTAACTTATGCTGCGGTCCTACAGCTTCTTGGCTGCCTCGTTTTCGGGCTGTGGCTGACCCATCGCCGGCGTTCCCCTCTTTCGAGCGCAGTTTTCGCGGGGCTATTGCTCGCTTTTGGTTTCGCATTGGGGATGACGCTCACGCGCGCCGCCTGGCTATCTTTTGCTTTCGGGTGCGTGGTAGAGCTTTGTTTCTTTCTTAAGAATTGGGCCAGAACACTAATCGTCCCGGCCATTCTCATCGTGGCCGTTGTAGGAACAAGTTTAGCCATGCACCGATGGCGTGGTGTTGGAGTCATCGACCTGAACGATCCTGGAACCGATTATAGGATCCTCATGTGGGGCGATGGAATTAAGCTGATCGAAGCGCATCCATGGTTCGGCGTGGGCATGAACGTCGTGCGCGACGAACCCTCATGGTTCGACCTTCGCGCCTTTAGAAAGTACGGCGTGGAATTGCATTTCCATTCGACGCCTATCGAGCTTGGCGTCGAGTTGGGCTTGCTGGTCCTGGGGGCCTGGATTGGTTTAATGGCAGCTTATTGGCTTTTGCTGGTGCGCCTGGTCAAGCAAACGCGCAAGTCCGCCGATCCGTTCCCTTACGGACTTTCGCTGGGAATCCTTGGCGCTACGAGTGCGTTCCTTGCGAGTTCGCTTGTGCACTACGATTTTGGCGATTCCGTCGTCGTTTTTCTATTCTGGTTTTTGGCTGGACTGGCGCTGGCTCTGTATCACCTTCTTAGGGAAAGTGCTCCTTCAGCTCGCACCGCGGCCTGATGCCACGTGCGGGATCGTCTTAAGAAAAATCTTCAGATCCAACCACAAGGACCAATTGTCAATGTAAGCCAGATCGAACTGCACGAGCCGGTCGAAGCTGAGCCGGTTCCGGCCTTCTAGCGTCCACAAACAGGTCAGCCCTGGACGCATGCGCAAGCGCCGCCGCTGCCAAGGTGCGTACCTCTCCACTTCCTGCGGCAGAGGCGGCCGCGGGCCGACAAAAGACATATCCCCAATCAGCACGTTCCAAAGCTGCGGCAGTTCGTCCAAGCTGAATTTTCGCAGCCAGCGGCCCAGGGGCGTGCAGCGCGGATCGTTTCTCATCTTGAAGGCGTGACCCTCGATTTCGTTCATGGCCTCCAGCTCCGGGCGAAGCTCATCTGCGTTGGCCACCATGGAACGGAACTTAAGAAGCGTAAAACGCCGGCCATTGAGCCCGTAGCGAGTCTGCCGATACAGAATGGGACCCGGCGAAGTCAACCGCACTAGAATCGCCAAAACCAGCAGGAAGGGAGAAAACAGGGTGAGCGCTAGCGCACTCATGATGAGGTCGGACGCGCGTTTGGCAAATAGTGCAAATTCGTTATTGGGTGTCGAACCGAGCGTCAACAACGGAATGTGACGGAGGTTTTCCAAGTGCACCCGCGGAAACGTTCGCGGGAAGAAACCCAGATCCACGCGTGTGCGAATGCCCTCTTTATGGCACCGGTCAATGAGACCCTCGAGGCTTTCCAGTTCGTCATTGCCCACTGCGAAAAGGAGTTCGTCCACAACATGATTCTGGAGGATCCCGTAAACGTCGCCTAAAGCAAAGATGGGATATTGAGACTTTAATCCGCTAACCTTCGGTGACGACTCCGCTCCGGGATTTACGAATCCGATCAGACGCAAGCCCAGCGGTTCACTTTGTTCAATTAAAGCGGCGAGTTCGCGTGCATTCTGACCGAGCCCCACAATCAAGCAGTAATGAAACCGCTGGAACCTCTCTCGCAGCCGCCTGCTGCCCCCGAGCAAAGTGAGCCTGCCCGTCACCAGGAGCGCAAAATCAACGGCCGCTATAGTCAAAACGAAAGCCCGGCTGATGTAGTCCGCCCTAAAAAAATACAGCGCCGCATTTAGAGCGACCACCCCGAGAATCACCATCTTCGCCGCATCGCCTACGAGCTGCTGGCGGTTGCGAAGTTCAATATCGCGGTAAATACGAAGAAAGTGGCCAGCAAGAAACCAGATAACCAAAATACCGGCAAAAAGCGTCCAATACGTCCGGAAAGGGTAAATAGTTGGACGCACGACCTCCGAGCCCACCACGCGGGTCAGCACCCGCATCCGGACCCAATACGCGAGCGGAAACGCAAGCGCCGTTAATGTCAAATCGAGAAGTCTCGAAATGAAGCCCAGCAGTGCGGAACGACGCTGAAACATCTGTTCTCCACTACAGCAACTCGAACCGATTATCCTAGGGTTTCAGTCTCCGATTCCTCATTGAGACAGAACAGACACAAAGACGCAAGGCAACAACTAAGAGTTCGCAACGCCACACAAAAATACATTTGAGGAAAACGACATAGCCCGGCTTGGGCTATTGTACCGAATTGGCGCGTTGCCGCAATCCTTCCGATCTATCGGAAGGTAATGTCCGGATCATTAGCAAGCCGGCTAGAATACTCTTTCCTGCCGGGTCAAGTTGCCAAACGTTCCGATATTCGCAATGAGCAGCGCCGCGCGGAATTCGTTATCGTTTCGAAGGTTCCCCAGATACAGACGCCGGTATTCGAAGCTGATTCCGCAGCAACCGCCATTGTAGCTCGCCTGCACCACCTCATATTGCAGCGCATGTTGTATCGTGTCGTAAGCAAGCGAGGTCGCCGTGTTCCAGCCTTTACGGTTCATCTGTCCCCAGCCGGCCGTGACGCGGATCTGATCCTGCAGAGGCTGCAGTACGGGATCCGTGTTCAATCTGAACTGAGCCAAGCTAAAGAATGACTGCTGAAACGGATGCATAGTGCCAATGAGACCGAATGCCGCAAGTCTGTTTGGAACGGGATCATAGTCCGTCTCTAACTGAATGTCGTAGCGGGGATTGTAGCGCATCTTTATGTCACTGACGATTGGCGACCAATGACGCGGTTCATCGGCGAAAGCAAAGGGCGTGATCGAATCGAGAGCCGCAAAGACGTTTCGCTGGCCCGGAACGAGGGCTCCGCCAAACGTCGGATCGAAATAGTACTTCGTCGCGAGACGCCAAGTCAGGAACTCTTCGGCCTGACCATCACTCGTCTTACGGAAAAGCCGCTGGGTGATACTGGATTCGATCTCGCTCGTATCCGTAATCGTGTCGTCCTCATCGAAACGAATGATCCTGCTGAAATCCTGAATTCCGGTTACGTAGTTATAGACAATCTTCGGCTCGATCACGTGCTTCCACTTGGTCTTGCCTCGATTCCATATCCGTTCGAATGCCGGCGGGAGCATTTCCACACTGAACTCGCCATCCGTGCGGAGCAGCCCCTGCGCCACCGGCGTGCCGTTAACGAGTTGCTCGCCGTAGTCTGTGATCCTGTATCCCGCAGTACTGGTAATTCCAAACCAAGAACCCCAATGCAGGGGAAAGGTCATTCGAGGGGCGAGCTCAGAACGCTGCACGAGTTTCCCCGTATCGATCAGCGTATCGGAACGGCGCATTGCACCGATAACGCTATCGAGTCCAAAATACACTGGCCACTTGCTCCAGAAGGGCCGGTCCGTGGTGCTGAAGCGCACCTCGGGCGCGCTCCGGAGGACAATACTGGTCTCCGGTTGCGCAGTCAGGAAGTCCTTATAATTGAGGGCCGCGACGTTGAAGCTAAATCCACGAAAGTTTTTCGTTAGAAACGCGTCGCTGTGCAGTTCGGAGACGGTCGCTTCGTTAAAGGTGGTGGCGAAGGCCAGACGAAAAGTCAGCGAACTTAGATAATTGAGGTCCGCAACAGCGCGCCAGCCATCTGCCAAATTGTCCGTAAAGAGAAGGTGAGCCTCGCTGCCGCCTTCCGGGATCAAAACACCGTTAGGTCCAGGCAATCCGCGGTCCTCCACGCCGTAATAGTGAAGCCCGAAATTCACATTGCTCTCTGGCACGGCACGGACATCGAGACTTTGGCCCCATCCTCGCAGGCTCAGGTATTGAGCACCCACCTCCGCATCCATCCAGTCAGTTGGCGCCCAATAATACGAATCGCCAATGACAAGACCATTCGTGTTATTGTCAGCGACCTCCGGCAACATAAATCCCGATTGGCGCACTTTTTGGCTCGCCGGGATGCTCGCGTACGGTAAGTAAATTAGAGGGACCTTGAACAATCGAAAATTCGCGCGAACCAGTACCACCTTATCATTGACCTTCAGGGTGGAACGGACGGAATAGAACTTCCAAACGGGACGATTAGGCATGCAAACCGTCAGCCAGGCCTTTTTGAAAACATATCTGTCTTCGGCTAGCCGGTCCACTTCCTCCGCTTCAAAGTAAATCGGGTTCGTCGAGAATAGAACATTGGGGTTCGGCCGCCGCGCCACGCTGATCGTTCCATGTACGTGGAGGAATACACCCTGGTCGCTGCGAACGTTATAATGGCCTTCCGGGGCTTCCAGGTGTTGTGTGTTGTAATCGAAAATGACGTGGCCGCGCCCCAGCGTGTCGTAGGTCTTCGAATCGTACTCGATGTGATCGGCTCGCAGCCGCATATTGAGATAGCGCACGTCAACGTCGCCATCGGCGATGTAGCGGTCCCCTTCCTTCCTCTGTCGTGTTGCTTCGAGGCGCACTACGCCCCGTCCCACGGGCACTTGGACCTGAGCCCGGGCTCCCAACGTGATAAGGAATTGAAGCAGCAGGATCGCCGCAAAATTCAGTCGGCGAAGGCGCCGAAGTTTGCCACTTTTGCAGGAATAGGAAAGAACGCCATTGGCGCTAAAGCGGTACAGGATCGGACATGGCTTCGGCGGATTGTCGCCCGCGAAAAGGATCACTCGTTTGGTCTCTAGTTACAAAGCCGCAATTTATTGTCACCGTGGCGGCTCTCAAATTACCTTCACTCAGCCATTGAGAACCTAAAAGAGCATCCCCGGGTTGGCTCCGTTAATGGAGTCCTTGTAACCATTCGCGGAGACACTGCGGTCCTAGGGGAGCCGATTCCGGCGCAAAACGTGCCGTGTCGGAACGCAGTTTCGTGGCGGACAGGCCGGTTGTGCTGCTGATGCCCGTGGCGCGGCCGATCAACCAACGCTCAAAGTTCTTTGCGGAAGCTTCCGGATGGAACTGAAACGCATGCAAGGACTTTCCGCAGCGGAATGCCTGATTCCGGCAGATTGATGTCGAGCCCAGCAACTCCGATCCTTCGGGAAGGTCAAACGTGTCGCCATGCCAATGGAGAACCGGCACGTCTTCCAGGAACTTGACTATTCCCACGTCGTGGTAGCAAACCTGATAGCCTGCAATGGTAAGCACGGTTTCAAATGCGCCGAGGTCTTCGAAGTGAACGTGTCCGATGGTCGCCGCAGTTTTCACAGGAATGCGGCATTATACTCTAGGGCGAAGCCAAGCTGTGAAGTAGGCGTGAGAAGCTTATTGCGACCCAATCCGAGAGCAACCATCCCCGCAGCAAACGATTGGTTCCTGAGCACATCGGCTGTAAGCCTCCCGGAAATACAGCGAAGTACCGATGGGATCAAAGGCGGCCAGTATATTATCCATACGGGTGGAGCGGTCGCGCTAAAATGAATCACTTGCATTGCGCGCTCCCAATGATGAAAAATCCCGCGGAGCTATTTTGAAATGAGCAACCTTCGCATCCTGGTCGCTGACGACCACGATATCATTCGGCGGGGACTAAAAGCGCTTCTCTCCTCGCGTGCCGGCTGGGTGGTGTGCGCCGAAGCAGCCACCGGTCGCGAAGCCATTACGCTAGCGGAACAACATAAGCCCGATGTCGTTGTAATGGATATCAGCATGCCGGATCTAAACGGCCTTGAGGCTGCTCGGAAAATCCGCAAACAGCTCCCCAAAACCGAAGTCGTCATCCTTTCCCTGCACTATTCCGATCAATTGGTCCGGGAAATCGTCGACGCCGGCGCCCGAGCCTATATCATGAAATCGGACGCAGATCGCGATCTGCTCATTGCCATCGAAGCATTGTCGAATCATCGTTCGTTCTTTACCTCGCGTGCTGCGGAGATGTTGATTGATGGCTTCTGCAGACAGAACGCAGTCACCGAGCCGCGCGTCTTAATGCGCAACCGTCTTACCTCCCGAGAGAGAGAGATTGTGCAGTTATTGGCCGAAGGCAGAAGTAGCAAAGAAGTGGCCGTCACCTTGGGCATCAGCGTCAAGACCGCCGAAACTCATCGCGCCAACATCATGCGCAAGCTTGAGTTGCACTCCGTAAGCGAATTGGTCCGTTATGCCGTTCGCAATCAAATTATAGAGCCCTGATTCCCCTTCTCATCGAGTGCAGTGACAAACGCAAGCGCTATCTTCGCAGCTGAGGCAAGGATGTTCTAGCCCAAGCTGTCTCCGAATCGGAGGCAGACCATCTCCCGATGGTTAAGTACGCACCTGATGGAACCGAGTCCGCTTTTTGGCGAGAAATAGTAAGCGATGTGATGTGCTCATGGAATCAAGACTGCGGGACATTCTGGGTGCAAACCCGGTCAGCACCGGGGGGTCTCTCTTCCTCGTCTGGGCGCCCCATGCCGAATCCGTAAGGCTTCAGATTCTGAATCCGTCTCGCCGATCTCTCCCGATGGAACCCCTTCCAAAGGGCTACTTTCGACTGGCTGTTCAGGACGCGTTTTGCTGCCGGTACTTATACGATCTTGGCGGGCGGGGAGAGAAGATGAGGCCGGATCCCGCTTCACGTTTTCAGCCGGAGGGAGTTCACGGTCCGTCCGAAGTCCTCGCTGCTGGCCATTTCGATTGGACTGATAGTGACTGGCGCGGTTTACCACTTCGCGACTTAGTCTTTTACGAGATCCACGTCGGGACTTTCACTGCTGAGGGCACATTTGATGCGATCATTCCCCGGCTCCGCGAGCTTACAGAGCTGGGAATCACGGCCATCGAGCTCATGCCCGTGGCGCAATTTCCAGGCCAGAGAAACTGGGGCTACGACGGCGTTTTCCCGTTTTCCGTACAAAACTCCTACGGCGGCCCGCTAGGATTGAGGCGCCTGGTCAATGCTTGCCACGCCGAGAATCTGTGTGTCGCACTCGATGTCGTCTACAACCATCTGGGTCCGGAAGGCAATTACCTTGCCGATTTTGGACCCTACTTTACCGACCGCTATCGCACTCCCTGGGGCCCGGCCGTCAACTTCGACGGCGAGTGGAGCGATGAAGTGCGCCGGTTCTTTGTGGAGAACGCTCTGTATTGGATTCGGGACTTCCACATCGACGTCCTCCGGCTCGACGCCGTGCATGCCATTGTCGATACTTCCGCCAAGCCGTTCCTAAGGGAACTCAATTGCGCCGTCGGAGCCGCGGCAGCCGAGCTAAACCGCGAAGTTCACCTCATAGCGGAATGCGATCGGAATGACGTTCGCACCGTGCAACCTCCTGCGCGAGGGGGATACGGCTTCGCAGCCCAGTGGAACGATGATTTCCATCACGCCGTGCATGCCGCGCTTACGAAAGAAAGCAACGGTTACTACCAGGATTTCGGCCAGGTTTCACAGATCGCCAAGTCCTTCGCTGGAGGCTACGTCTATCAAGGCGAATATTCGAAATATCGGCTGCGTTCGCACGGAAATGAATCAAAAGGGGTGAGTGGGGAGCGCTTTGTTGTCTTTACCCAAAATCATGATCAGATCGGCAATCGCATAAAGGGCGAGCGGCTGGCCCATCTGCTGGATTTCGAGGCCCTTAAAGTCGCGGCCGGCATAATGCTGCTCTCCCCGTTCCTACCTTTGCTCTTTATGGGCGAAGAATACGCGGAGACGTCGCCCTTTCAATATTTCGTCAGCCATCAAGATCCTGACCTCATCGAAGCAGTGCGGCAAGGCCGCAGGAACGAATTCCAAGCTTTTAGCTGGAGCGCCGAGCCTCCCGATCCTCAGGATCTCGCCACGTTCCTGCACTCCCAGTTACATTGGCAGATGCGGGAGCGCGAACCTCACAAGCAGCTCCGCGAGTTTTACGCAGAGCTTCTGCGAATACGTAAGCGATTTGCCGCCCTCCGCAATTCCGATACGTCCTGCATCCAGGCCTCGCCCTTCGAAAAGGAACAAGTGCTGCTCTTACGCCGCTGCGACGGGGACGACGAAATCTTCGCGATTTTCAACTTTGGGCAATTCCCTGCCAGCCTCCCAATTTCTCTATCTCCGACCCGATGGATAAGCGTTCTGAATTCTCGCGATCACCGCTGGCTAGGTCCGGGATCAATGCTACCGGACTGCCTGCCATCGGTGCTAAATCAGTCCCTTGCAATCGAGCCGCTCTCATTCGCTCTCTACCATTCTGACGCCCGAGGAAAAACGTGAACGATCGTTATGTTTGTATACACGCGCACTTCTATCAGCCACCCAGAGAGAATCCATGGCTTGAAGCGATTGAGATTCAAGATTCTGCCTATCCCTATCATGATTGGAATGAACGCGTTACGGCGGAATGCTACGCGCCCAATGCCGCCTCGCGCATCCTGGATGGCGAACAGAAAATCATGGACATTGTGAATAACTACTCGAAGATCAGCTTCGATTTCGGTCCCACGCTGATTTCGTGGATCGAAGCGAAAGCCCCGCGCTTGTACAAATCGATTCAGTCCGCCGACCGTGAAAGCTGCGAGCGCTTCGCGGGCCATGGGGCCGCTATGGCGCAGGGCTATAACCACATCATTTTGCCGCTCGCGAATACTCGGGATAGAACGACGCAGGTAATTTGGGGCATTCGTGATTTTGAACACCGATTTGGACGCTACCCCGAAGGGATGTGGCTGCCCGAGGCGGCCGTCGATTTAGAAACCCTGGAGACCCTGGCTCGGCAAAAGATCCGCTTCACGGTGCTTCCCCCTCATGCCGCCAAGCGGGTACGTACGATCGGCAAACCAGAGTGGAAAGATATTAGCGGGGGCAGGATCGATCCCTCCCGAGGCTACCTGACCAATCTGCCCTCGGGTCGAAGCATCGTCCTGTTCTTCTACGACGGGCCGATCTCGCATGCGGTGGCGTTTGAAAATATCTTAAAGCGAGGCGAAGACTTTGCCCAACGCATCGTCGGAGGTTTTTCCGACGCGCGCACGTGGCCTCAGCTCACCAACATTGCCACAGACGGAGAAACCTATGGCCATCACCGCCCCCATGGCGATATGGCCCTAAGCTATGCCCTGCGCTTCATCGAAAACCAAAAACTGGCGCAGCTCACTGTTTATGCCGATTTTCTCGAAAAGCATCCGCCGACGCACGAAGTGGAAATCGTCGAAAACACTTCGTGGAGTTGTGTTCACGGAGTCGAGCGCTGGCGTTCGAATTGCGGTTGCAATTCCGGCCACGCTGGCTGGAATCAGGAATGGCGCGCGCCTTTGCGCCAGGCCTTCGATTGGCTTCGGGATACGCTTACGCCAACATTTGAGCAGGCGGCCGGCGGGCTATTTGGCGACCCCTGGCACGCTCGCGATCAGTATATCTCCGTCATTCTCAATCGCTCACGCGACAACCTAGACCGCTTTCTTCATGAGCAGGCGCGACACGAGTTGAAAGACTGCGAAAAAGTACAAGCCCTAAAGCTTATGGAGCTTCAGCGTCACTTGATGTTGATGTATACCAGTTGCGGCTGGTTCTTCGACGAACTTTCCGGCTTGGAAACGGTGCAAGCAATTCAATACTCGGGGAGAGCTGTTCAACTAGCCCAGTCGCTATTCGGCGATCCCAAAATCGAAGAGGAATATTTGACGAAACTTGCAGTCGCTCACAGCAATTTCCCCGAACAAGGCGACGGCAGAACAATTTACGAGAACTTCGTCCGCCCCGCAATGATTGACCTGCACAAGGTCGGCGCGCATTACGCGATTAGCTCGCTTTTCGAGTCGTACGCGCCGCACTCTCAAACCTACTGCTACCAGATACGGCAGGAAGACCATACGATCCTATCCTCGGGAAAATCCCGCGTCTCTTTTGGCCGTATTCGAATCACATCGGACATCACTCTGGACTCCGCTCGCGTTACTTTCGGAGCAGTCCATCTGGGGGATCATTACGTTACGGGAGGGGTCCGAGAATTCGTCGACGAACACACCTATAAGGAAACGACCGACCGGATCACCAAGGCTTTTGAAAGCGGCGATTTCACCGATTTGATACGCGCCATC
>Ga0207053_10006_pt2 | contig 49849 bp, 41 predicted proteins | sample Alteio_BWMinCont_59_FD_153290 | JGI IMG/M metagenome (GOLD analysis project Ga0207053, IMG submission 153290) | Enriched cells from forest soil in Barre Woods Harvard Forest LTER site, Petersham, Massachusetts, United States -... | ecosystem: Environmental > Terrestrial > Soil > Temperate forest >...
TTGACCGTCATCCGCAAGCGCTCGATCAAGCTCGGCAGGCGCCCTTGGGTAACTCGGTGCGGCACAGCCATGACGAAGTCGTCTTCCACCAGGAAAAGCACGGGCAAGCGCTGCAGGCACGCGGCGTTCAGCGCTTCGAAGAATTCTCCCTGGCTGGTCATGCCGTCGCCGCCGGAGACGTAGACGACTTCGTCATGGCTGTGCCGCACCGAGTTACCCAAGGGCGCCTGCCGAGCTTGATCGAGCGCTTGCGGATGACGGTCAAAATAGAGCGAGGCCTCGGCCGCGCCGACCGCTTGCAGCCACTGCATGCCGGCCGTGGAAGAGCGCGTAACTAGATTTAGACCCGGCTTGCTCCAATGCGAGGGCATCTGATGGCCGCCCGACGAAGGATCTTCCTTTGCGCCGACCGCTTGAAGAAGCATCTCCTTTGGCGTCAGGCCAAGGCTTAAACAAAGCGCCCGATCCCGGTAATAGGCGAAAAACCAATCCTCGCTCGGCCGCAGAACCTGTCCGGCGGCCACCAAGACGGCTTCGTGCCCCGCTCCGCTGATCTGGAAGTAAATCTTATGCTGGCGCTTGAGTTGAATTTCACGGTCATCGAGGCGCCGGGAGCAGTACATCAGCCGGTACATTCGAATGAGGTCGCTGGCTTGGAGTCCGTGATACTTAGGGGAGTGGGTGGTGCTGGTTTTGGGGTGCGCTTGCACAGCCATGCAGCTTCACCTCTCATCGGCGAACTCAGCGCCGAAATTTATTATAACTGAAACCTGGGCGCTGACATTCGGCGCTTACACGATATCTGACCAGAATGAAACCTTATGGCACTTAATTCAGGCCGGCGTTTCGGAGCCCAATACTGTCTTATCTCGTCTCCCCAGCAAGCTGCCCAGGTGCGGCCCGAACCTTGCTATTAAATCTGATCATTGCGCAACGTAACAGCTTATCAAAAGACGCAGATTGACTTGTCCGCTCTACGTTAGTTCTCCCCCAAAAGATACTTAACTAACCATCGAATCAATGATTTACATCAAATAAGGCAGAACGGCCTGCGCGGCACTCAGAGCCGCGGCCTACGCTACGCGCCGGAAGCATCGCGTCCCGTATTAACGCTGGATTCACGGCAAAGAATCAAAGCGTTCCGCGGTACCCGCAAAATCCGCATCGTTGTGCCGAATAATCTTCGACTGCAGATCTTTAAATGGAAGTTCCGAAGGAATGCGGTCGAGCCATCTCTGGTGAGAGAGACGCTCGTGGTCGGAGAAGTCCAGGCGGATGATTAGCTCGATGTTTTCTTTCGCGTCTTCTCCCTCTGCATCCTTTTCCGTTGCTTTGGCATTTTTCGCGGTGGCATTGGCCGGCCTCTTTCGGCCGGGCTTGGCAGCGGGCTGTGGCTCGGCGTCGGTGGTTTGAGGCGCTTCGCTACGATCGAATTTCAGCAAGAGCTTCTTATCGAGCCGGAAACCCTGCTTCCAGCCTTCCACCTTGTGCCGCGCTTCCTGGGCAAGTTCTTCGTTGGTGCCAAAATCGAAAACAAGAAAGGATTGGGCCATGCATTTTCTATATCGGTGATGCTCGCGGCTGTCAAGCCTGCGGGCGCATAATTCGCCAACTGCGCTATGGGGTTGCATCGGCTTTGGCAAACGAGTTAGCATAGCAAACTGAGCGTGACGCGAAGGGTCATCGCGGTTCTCGGAATTTTGGCGCTCGCAGTGACCATCCTGCCGAGCCTGCCGGATTTCGCCTCAGACGCACCCGATTGCTGCAATGGAATTATGTGCCCCATGCACGAGAGGCAAGGCCAGCCGATAACTTGCGATACGGATAGGAACGGCTCGGGCGCTGCGTTGAAGCCCTGCCCCGTGCAAGCCGCCGTCCGTTACACAGTCACGATGGTTTTTGTGCTAATGGCTCCGGCGGCCTTGTATCATGACCCTACGAGCGAGCCGGCAATCGCATTCCTGGCAGTTTTCTCCCCGAACGCGGAACGCCGCGTGGACTTCCCTCCGCCCCGTTTGCCGCTAACTGCGTAGCAAAGCCAAACCCCACAAATCTCTTTCTAACCGCCTTTTCGTAAGGCGCCCATTGGCTTGGCAAAGGGGGTCTATGCGTATTGTCAGGGTCGTTGTAGTGGTTTTATGTCTGCTCGAATTGGCTGCGCTTCACGCCACGATCTTCGGCAGGGTGCAGGGCGTGGTGCACGATCCGCAGCACCGGCCCATTCCGGCCGCCACGGTTACGCTGAAAGCTCAAGATTCCGACTGGACACAAGTTCAAAAATCAAATGACAACGGGGAGTTCGAATTCAGCGCGGTGCCCATCGGCAACTACACGGTTACGGTCATGGTCGAGGGATTCCAGCAACAGGAACTAACCCTGCTCGTCAATTCGGACACCAGCCCGGTGCTTCATTTCGAGCTGGCGCTGGCCGGCGTGGCGCAGAAGACGGTAGTCACGGGGGAAGCGCTCGAGGCGCCCACCGATAGCGTGACTCCCACGACAACGGTGAGCCGTCTGGATATTCAAGACACGCCGGGAGCCGATCGAAGCGACAGCATGGCCATAATTACCGACAACGTTCCCGGAGCGTACATGGTTCACGACATGCTCCACATCCGCGGCGGCCATCAGTTCAGTTGGCTGATCGACGGCGTGCCCGTGCCCAATACGAATATCGCCAGTAACGTGGGGCCACAGGTGGACCCCAAGGATCTCGACTACATCGAAGTGCAACGCGGCAGCTATGACGCCCAATACGGAGACCGGACCTACGGTGTCTTCAACGCGGTGCCCCGCACGGGCTTCGAGCGCGACCGCGAATGCGAATTGGTCATGAGCTATGGAACTTACGAACAAACCAACGACGAAATCAATTGCGGAGGGCATACTCAGCGGTTCGCGTATTACGCCAGCATCAATGGGAACCAGACCAATCTCGGTCTGGAGACGCCCACTTCGCAAATCACGCACGACGAAGCCAACGGGATAGGAGGATTTAGCTCGTTCATCTTCAACGTCACTCCGCGCGACCAGTTAAGGGTAGTCGCGTCGCTGCGCCGCGATGATTTTCAGATTCCCAACCCGCCCACGGTGGACATCGGCCAGCCGTTTCCATACTCACCGGAAACGCTGGTGGTGACGCCGGTCCCCGGAGCGTTCCAGGACGACACTCAAAACGAACGGGACGGCATGGCAATTTTTTCTTGGATTCATACCTTCGCAGGCTCACACAATGGATTGCTGACGATTTCTCCCTTTTACCACCTGAATAGTTCGAACTACGATAGCTCCCCCGACGATTTCCCAAACGCCGTCACCAACCATCGGAGCTCGAGCTATGCCGGCGGACAAGCCACAGTCAGCGCCACCGTGGCTAACAACAGTTTCGAGGCGGGGTTCTACAGCTACTGGCAACACGATAATCAATTGTTTGGCGTGCTCTTCAATGACGGATTCGGTCCGCCTATACAAGATACCGAAATCGTCAATGGCAACCTCGAAGCGATTTGGCTGGGAGACAAATTCCAGCCGACGCCCTGGCTGACACTTACCGGCGGCGTTCGGCAAACGCACTTCGGTTCGCCTACCGTCACCGAAAATCCCACCAGCCCGCGAGCAGGCATAGCCGTCCGGGTGCCGCGTCTGAACTGGGTCTTCCGAGCGTTCTATGGCCAGTTCTATCAAGCGCCTCCCCTGGCGACGATCAGCGGGCCATTGCTTGGACTGGTGAATACCCCAGGCGATCTTGTGACCCCACAGCAATTCATTCCGCTGATGGGCGAACGGGACACAGAAGACCAGTTCGGCGTGGATATTCCCTACAAGGGGTGGGCGCTAGACATTGATACCTTTCACACCAAGAGCCAAAATTTCCTGGATCATGGGAACGTAAACTATGATTTCGACGGCAACCTTGTCAGCACCAATATTTTCTTCCCCCTCACAACACAGTTCGCGCGGGTTAGCGCCTGGGAACTGACGCTGCGGTCTCCGCAACTTTGGCGCAGGCTTCAGACACATCTCGCTTACTCTAACCAGCTTGCCCAATTCATGGGCACCGTAACGGGCGGGCTATCCAATTTCGGTTTCCAGGAAGGCTGGGCGCCTCTCGACCACGACCAGCGAAACACTCTCACCGTCGGCTTTGATATGCGTCTGCCGTGGAGTTCCTCTCTCAATGGCAACGTAAGTTACGGCTCTGGTTTCTCCAACGGAGCCGCCGGAGGTTTTCCTGACTTGGTTCCTCCCGCTCCGGAATATCTATCCGGCCATACCACTGTGGATCTCGCCCTGAGTAAGTCGTTCCGCGAAAGATTCTCGGTCTCCATTAACGCGCTCAATATCACCAATAGCCACTTACTTATTGACGATAGTCTGACTTTCGGAGGTTTCCACTTCAACGACCCGCGGGAGGTGTACGGCGAGGTGCGCTACCGCTTCCATTACTAACTGCTGCTCGTTAAAGGCATTGCGGCGGCGCGCGGAGACGTGCTATCGTCTGGGCGAACATTAGGCGAATGTCCGCATTGGCACGGCTCGAGGTGTGATGGCAGCTTCCTCTGAACCTTGCTCCCTTCACAAGGGCCACGGGATTCTTCACAGGATATGTCAGTAAAAGATACTGACTGGCTGTGGCCGGCGTTAGGCGCTGAGGTCGCGCGCAATCGCTTCGGCGAGTACATCGCGGCGCGCCATTGGTATGCCACCCCAGAAATGTGTGAGCCCGATGCGCACACGACGGGGCTTCTGCTTCGGTCGCGAGCGGCAAGCATGCAATTCCCTGCAAAACACGCAGCCGATCCCGAGAAATGGCTTTTTCTCGATACTGAAGCGACGGGATTTATCGGAGGCGCGGGAAGCTTTGCCTTCCTGATAGGGCTGGCGTGGTGGGACGGGGGTGGAATCCAGACCGAACAGCTCTTCCTGCGCGATCCCTCAGAGGAATACGCCGTCCTGCTCGAACTTGTGCGCAGGCTCCGGAAGCGTCCCGTGCTGGTCACGTTTAACGGCAAGAGTTTCGATTGGCCGCTGCTGGTGAGCCGGTTTCAGATGACGCGAACAGTCGGCGTTCCGACTCTCGATGCGCACCTCGATTTTCTTCATCCCGCCCGCGAAATCTGGAAACTGCAAATCGGCAGGGTCAAGCTCGGCGATCTCGAAGAGCGCGTGCTTGGCGCCGAATCGCTGGGCTGGTCTCGACGCGAGGACGTCCACTCCTCGCTCATTCCCCAAATCTATTTTGATTACGTGCGCGGGGCGACGGCCTACGGGCTCGACGGCGTGTTTCGCCACAATCGCATGGACTTGAGAGGGCTCGCGGCGCTGGCCGGAAGGATTTTGCAGATGCTTTCCATAAACCGCGACCCGGCGCGACCAAGCGAATTTCAGGCGCTCGAGTTGTACGGTGCCTCGCGATTTTTCGGCAGGCGCGGGGAGCACGCAAGAGCTCACGGGTACTGCGAGAGAGCTCTAAAGCTAGGACTTCCGAGCGCAATTGCGGAACAAGCCCGCGGAGAGCTTGCAAAATTAGCTAAGCGCGAACTCCGAAGGGCAGCCCGCGCTCAGCCAAGGAGCGAGCATCACGCGGCGCGGCGGGCGCTGCGCTCGATTCCGATATGAGTGGGACCGTGAGTAAATAAGCGAGCGCCGGAGATGTCCGCTGAGCGCAAGATGGCGGAAAGCTCTTCGCGCGTGTAGGCCGCGCGCACCGAATCGCAGTACAGCTTGTACATCAGCCCCTCGTAATGGCGGCCATACCAGCGCAGATGAAACCGATAGCCGATGCGTGAAGGGCGGCGCAGGTCGCGCAGAAGGATGGCGGCTTCGGGCTTGGCGATACGGCGAATCTCGGCAAACAGACGGGAAGCATCGCGCATGTGGTGGAGCACCGAATTGCACAGGACGAGATCGAAGCTGGCGCCGCGAAACGGCAGGGAGTTGGCGTCGCCTAAGAAGAAGTGAGCGTTTCCAGCCATGGAGGGTGCGCCTTCGATGTCGCCAGATTGCTCCAGAGAATCCCGCGTTTTGAGGGCGCCCTGAACCATAGCGCGCGAGCGATCGACGCCAAAAAATCTCCATTGGGGCAATCGCGCCGAAAGTTTCCTCACGATCTGGCCGGGCCCGCAGCCGATATCCAGAGCGCGGCCAGAGGCCGGGCCAATCAGGCGAAGCGCGTGTTCGACAAACGAATCGTCCACTTTGCCGAGGTATGCTTCGGCGGCCGCGGAGGAATAAGCCCGCACTTCACTGGAATCGTCCATCACCTCTGGTTCGGGAACGCGGGGCAGATCGAGCCACGTCATTGTCCGACTCACGGGCCGAGTCACGGCCGGCCCAGCGCTTGCGATCAGGGAGATTGGGCGGCAATCGATTTGGGTGGGGTTCCTGGCAAAGGGCCATTTCGATAGGCTGCCGCGCTCGCCGGCACCACAACTCTGCGCATGACGGTTATTCCCGGCTTGTCCGACTCTGGGGTAGCCGGCGCTGCCTCCGGCCAATGGATGGACTGGGTCATGGCTTCGAAAACATCGGCGGTTGTGCCCTCCGCAATCAGACATTCGCCGCCATAGCACCGCAGGAAAACGCCGCCGTCCGGCGTATTAAATGAGAAAAGGTTCTGGCGGCGGGAAATTGCGGTGCGCTTTTCGTATTTCTGCTCCAGCAATTGGCGATAAGCTCCAAAAAAGCGCGTTGCGGCGGGTTCATCGGAAAGCTTTAGCCGCATGAGCAGAAGTGTTTGCGCGCCGGACTCGCGCTGGTAAATGGCGTAGCGATCGCCGGACCAGGAAGGCGAGACTTCGTCGGCCCGATCTTTTCCAAGAAATTGCTTGAGGAGTTCATTAAACCCGAATTCGCCCAGGACATTCTCATCGAGCTTCTTCCAAGCGCGGGGAACCACTTTGGTAACCGGCATGAAATCAACCTGCGCGGGCACCACGCCGCGCAGATAAAGGTCGGGGTGCAGAATTTGCTGCGTGGAGGCCGGGGGATTCTCGAACAATCGGTGCATATCGGGCCAGCCGTTCCATGTTTTGAGCACGTGCTGCATGAAGGTCGCTCCGGGAAGATAAGGAAAAGTGATTTCATCCTGTATAACCAGGGGCGCTTCGGAAAGCTCCGGGCTGTCGTTTGCGTCGCCCAGCAGCAGGCTGGGATCGAAATCGGCGATGTCGCGCGAGCTTTTGCCCGTATTGCGCAGGAGATAATCGATCATGGCGACCGTGGCCGAACCTTCGAGCACCGATTCTCGCGCGAGTTGCGCGTCGTCATTCGATTTCACTTCGTCTTCCCACTTCTCCACATGAAAATATTGATCCTGGAGCGCGTGGGTCAGTTCGTGCGCCATGATCATGCGTTGCTCGGCGGGTTCGGTCCAATCGGCGATGAAAAATTCGCGTTCTTTGGGATCATAGAGTCCGGCGATCTGTTCGGTGAGCAACGCGAGCATCTTCTGGTCCAGCGGATAGCCTTTGGGGATCAGGCCCATGGCCTCGAGCGCTTTCTGGTCCGCATAGCGCTTGGTATCGTCCTTATCTTCACGCATCTGGCGAATGAGGTACTGCCGGATCTCTTCTCGCGAGCGCACAGTTTTCTTCAACGGCTCTTTAATGGGCAGTGAGAGGATCTTGCTCATATCGGCTAAAACCTGGTCGGCCGCTTGCAAGAATTCAGCATTGGACGTGCCCGAGGCTTGCGAATCATTGTGGGGCTGACTATCTTGCTGTGCCCGGCACGATAGACCTGCCGCGATGAGCAGGAAGAACGCCGCGATGATAGCTTGTGGCTTGGCCATAGGGAGTGAAACCGGTTCGCTGAACTTAGCCTTACTAAAAAGGGCCGTCCTCAAAGGGCCGTCCTAAAGGCAAGAGCCAAAGAGATGCTGCCCAGCGCCCTTGTAGTATACCCGTTGACACCTTCGTTCGGCCAAATGCTGGCGGCGGCCGTGCTTTCTCCTTGTAATTCGTATGCAGACAGGCACTTAGCAAGTTCAGCACTTTCGTCAGGACAGCATTTGGGGCTGTTCGCGCCCCCCTCTATAATGGCTTCTGCGCCAAAAAGACCGCCGCACCGTTCGGAACCCTCAGGAGTCAGTCTGTGAGCAAGGGCCAAGTCCTAATCGTGGATGACGAGGAGGCCATACGCGAGGTCGTCGCGACCTTGCTCGAAACCCAGGGATACGTTTGCTCGGCCGTAGGAAACGGCTTGGAGGCGGTTGAGCGCCTGAAAAAGAATTCCGTCGATCTGGTGCTCAGCGACATGCTGATGCCGCAAATGGACGGCCTGCAACTGCTTTCGTGGCTGCGCTCGCATGATCCGGAGATACCCATGATCATGGTCACGGCCATGCACGATGTCTCCACTGCGCTCGAGGCGATTCGTCACGGCGCCTACGATTACATCCTGAAGCCCTTTGAAAAAGACCAGCTTTTTCTCAGCGTGCGGCGAGCGCTGGAACATCGCCGCCTGCTGCTCGAAAACCGGCATTATCAGCGAAACCTGGAGCAACTGGTGGCGCAGCGCACAGGCGAGTTGAGAAAAGCGCTCAGCGAACTCGAACAGTCTTACGATGCGACGCTCGAGGCGCTGGGCGGGGCGCTCGACCTGAAGGATTCCGAAACCGTGGGCCATTGCAAGCGCGTAACCGCGTTCACTATGGCTCTGGCCCGGGCGATGAAGCTCCCCGCCGAAACTCTCCCACAGATCGCGCGCGCCGCCTTCCTGCACGACATCGGGAAAATGGCCATTCCCGACCGAATCCTGCAAAAGCCGGGACCGCTCAATGACGAGGAACGCGTCATCATGCGCACACACTGCGATATCGGCTACAAGATGCTGCTGCGGATTCCCTTTCTCAGCGAGGCCGCCGAAATCGTGTTGTCGCATCAGGAATATTACGATGGCTCGGGCTATCCCCGGGGCTTGCAAGCAGAAGAGATTCCGCTGGGCGCAAGGATTTTCGCCGTCGCCGATGCCGTGGACGCGATGTTATCGGACCGACCTTACCGCAAGGCGCTCAGCGTCAAACATGCGCGCGAGGAAGTGGCACGGTGCAGCGGCACTCAATTCGATCCCAAGGTTGTGGAGGTCTTTCTCTCCCTTCCCGAATCCATCTGGCGCGAATTGCGCGAGAATGCCCAGGAGCATTTCCGTCTGGCGACTTCCGCCGTACTCGTTTAATCGGCCGCTTCCTTCTTGCGTTAAGCCTTCCCGGAATGTAGTATTTTTCTCCGCCTTCGGAGGACAAAACGGCATGGCGTTGGTTCCCATCAAGACGGCATCGGCGACGGGCTACTGCGACTGCATCCACGGGTGTTACGAATTGGCCAGCCTGCGCGACGAAGATACCGGCAAGGGTTACTGTCCTCGCTGCGCCAAAGAACACCTCGACCTCAATAAGGGAATCGGTATTCCGCAGCCCGCGCCTTCCAAGATCGCGGCAAGCACGGCTTCGCCCGCGGCGCATCCATTGATTCCCGCCCCCGCAGATCCGCCCGGACGCCTGCGCTAAGCGGCGCCTCATTGAAATTTCTCTCGAAATCTGACGCCGAGCGCGCCCACGCACGCACTATTGTCGCTGCCAATTTATCGGGAAATGAAAACCGAGCAGATCGACCCCATGGCGGATTCGGTGCGAGGAGCCCTTCGGGGCTAAGCGGCATTTCTCAGCGATTATGCTTGCGGGCTAAGCGCGCCCTTCTGCCGCCTTCGCGCTGCGTGGAATAAAGCGCCTCAGGTAGGCGCGGTTTCTCGCAACGGCAGGTGCAGGGGCCTTGGTACTGGCGCGGCGGAAAATCAGCAGAAACACGCTCAGAAAAAGCAAGAGCGCGGGAATCAACAGCGCAAACATCGCGACTTGAAAAGCGTGCATGGCCCCGGGACCGCTGGAGGCCAGAGAGGTGTAACAAAGGACGCATCCTTGCGCCCAGGCGCCAGGCGCGAGGCCGAGCACCGCGATTGCCACAACTGCAGCCGATCGATAAGAGAACTTCATTTTTTCACACTCCTCCAAACTGGAAACCGCCTTGCCCCGCTAGCCTAATGCCCCGTGCGCATCTGCAGCAGCCGCGCGCCATCGGGCATAAAGAAAATAATGATCATGCATATGCAAAATATGGTCGAAGGAATCAGCAGCAGCGCGAGGCCGATCTTTTCGTATTTCAAATGCATGAAATAGGAAACGATGAGCGCCGCCTTCACCAGCGATAGCACTACGAGAAGCGAAAGCATCAGGTCCGGACGCAATCTCTCATAGGCCAGGAAGACTTCGATAAACGTGATCACCGCCAGCCAAACAAACACCATCACGAACAACCGCGTACTGCCCACAGCGTGGACCTCCGAACTGCTGTGAGCCTCCAAACTGCTTCCGTGTGCGCTCATGCACTCCTCGCTCGAAATTTAGCCCGTGAGGCTTACCGACATCAGATAAATCATGGGGAAAACGAACATCCACACTAAATCCACGAAGTGCCAATAAAGGCCGCTCACTTCCACGTCGTCGGAAGTGAACTTCCCTTTCCCGTAGCCGACGGCCATGGTGATCAGGTAGATCACGCCGATCGTCACGTGGGTCATATGCAAGCCGGTGATGCCGAAGAAAGTGGCGCCAAACAAGGGCACGCCCTGCGGAGTGCTCCAGGGCGTATAGCCTTCGCGGAAGAGATTGAACCATTCCGTCAAATGTAGAACGGTGAAGGCCAGTCCGCCCAGCGCTGTCAGAAGCAGATAGCGAACCGTCTTGGCGCGGTCATTTCTGTGAGCGGCCGCCACTCCCAGCACCATGGTTAAGCTGCTGAACAGAAGAATAACGGTCATGGAAGTGGATTTGGCGATCGCGGGATAAATTTCAAACGGCCGGGGCCAGTTCGGATTCGCCAAGCGGCTGTAGCTATAGGCCAGCAGAAGCGCTGCAAACGTCAGCGTATCCGAGACGATGAACAGCCACATCCCGAATTTTTTCGAATTAATTGCAAACGGCGAACCTCCGCCGCCCCAAGGCGAGCTGACCGGCACACCGACTGCGGTCTTCATTTCAGCCACGATTCACCGTCCCAGATAAAGAAGCGCGAATAGAAAAACCCACAGGCCATCCATGAAATGCCAATAAATCGATGCCACATCCGTGGCGGTCACTTGCGACATTCGGGAGCGTTGCCAATTTCGATGGGAGACGTAAAACAACGCCAGGACCCCGCCCAAAAGGTGCAAGCCGTGCGCCGCGGTCAAAACATAAAAGAAGCTGCTGCTCGGATTCGTGACTAGAAAAACACCCTGACCCGCGAGCTGCCGCCAAGCCATCAACTGGCCTGCCAGAAAGAGGATTCCCAGACTCGTCGTAACCGCCCACCAGCGCTGGAAAGCGGCCTTCTGATCTTCGTGCAGATGGCGTCGCGCCATCTGGATAGTGATGCTGCTGGCCAGAAGAATCAGCGTATTCACCCAGAGGATGCGCGGAAAACTGAACGCCACCCAATCGTTCCCCAATCCTTTGCGCACCAGGAACGAACTCGTCAGCGCCATGAAAAACATGATGATGCCGGCAAGCCCGAGCTGAATGACGGTAAAGTAAGCGCGCTGCGGCATCTCCGGCGAGCCGCCGCCGGAGCCTTCTCCGTCGTCGTCTCCGCCGGCGGGAACGTCCGTGCCGCCGCCGTGACCGGCATCGATTATCTCGATTTCGTCAGTGATGGTTCCCGGCATAACCGTGCTCCGTTAATGCGCCTTGCCCACTCTCTCCGGCGTAAGGTGCTGCGGGATATAATCATCCGGCGCGCCCGGAACGCTGAACTCATACGGCCCGCGATAGACCACCGGAACGTGGCCGGCAAAATTGTCGAACGGGGGCGGCGAGGGAATGCTCCACTCCAGCGTGGTAGCGTTCCAGGGATTCTCAGTCGCTTTGTCGCCCTTCTTCATACTGTAAAAGAAGTTGAATAGGAACAGCAACTGGGCGGTGATCGTGATCATCGCGGCGATGGTGATGAAGTAATGCACGGGATGGAGGGGGGCAAGGAAATTGACGCCGGTGGTATCGGCATAGCGGCGCGGATGCCCGGCAATGCCCAGGAAATGCATGGGCATGAAAATGCAATAAACGCCGACGAAGGTGAACCAGAAATGGATCTTTCCGATGGTCTCATTCAGCATGCGGCCGAACATCTTGGGGAACCAGAAATATGTCGCGGAAAAGATACCGAAGATCGCCGCCACGCCCATGATCAGGTGGAAGTGCGCCACCACGAAATAGGTGTCGTGCAGGTAAAGATCGATGGAGGGTTGCGCCAGGAAAAGTCCCGAAAGTCCTCCGGTAACGAATAGCGAAACGAAACCCAGCGCGAACATCATGGCCGTGGTGAACTGAATCTTTCCGCCCCACACAGTACCCAGCCAGTTAAAGGTCTTGATCGCGGAAGGTACTCCAATGGTCATGGTCAGCAACGAAAACGCGAACGCGGAATACGGGCTCATGCCGCTAATGAACATGTGATGCCCCCAAACGCAGAAGCCCAGAAAGCCGATAGCGCCCAGCGCTCCGACCATAGCTTTGTAACCGAACACGGGCTTGCGCGAGAACGTGGAGAGGACATGCGAGGCCACGCCCATGCCCGGAAGAATGGCGATATAAACCTCGGGGTGGCCGAAAAACCAGAACAGGTGCTGCCACAGCAGCGGCGAGCCGCCCGTATGCGAAACGATGGGAGTATCGGTCACCACCAGTCCGCCGGGGATGAAAAAACTCGTCCCGGCAAGGCGGTCGAGCAGCAGCAGCAGGCATGCAGCGAGGAGCACGCCGAACGCCAGCAGCCCGAGTATCGCCGTAACCAGCCAGGCCCAGACCGTCAGCGGCATGCGTCCCAGCGTCATTCCCTTGGCACGCAAATCCACGGTCGTGGTGATGAAGTTAAGAGCGCCCAAAAGTGAAGCGATGCAGAAGATCGCCACGCCGACGACCCATAACGTCTGCCCCATGCCTTCGCCGGGCCCGGTGATCTCCCCCATGGCGCTCAGTGGCGGATAAGCAGTCCAACCGGAGATGGGCGCCCCGCCCGTGACGAAAAATGCCGAAGTGAGCACCACCAGAGACACAAACGTGATCCAGAAGGAGAGCATGTTCAGAACCGGGAAGGCCATGTCTTCGGCGCCGATCTGAATCGGCAACATATAGTTGCCGAAGCCGGATTGTGGGGCGGTCGTCAAGACCATGAACACCATAATCGACCCATGCATCGTGACCAGCGCCAGGTATTGCTCCGGAGTCATCAGGCCGCCGGGGATAAGCGGGAATTTGAGACTAGGCCAGACCAGGTGAATACGCATCAAAAGCGACAGCGCCATGCCCAGGAACACGGAAAAAAGAGCCAGCATATAGTACTGAATCCCGATGACTTTATGATCGAGGCTGAAGATATACTTGCGAATGAAGCCGCTCGGCGCGTGGTGATGGCCGCCGCCCTCGTGGGTCACCATTGAATAGCTCCTGGAAGCTTTCGGCTACGTTTCAGACGATCTACTGCTGCTGTAATGCAGTCTCTTGATCGCGCATCCACTTATCGAACTCCTCCTGTGAAACCACATTCAAGAAGCTGCGCATACGGTAATGCCCCAACCCACAAAGTTCAGCGCAGGCGATCTCATACTGTCCGGGATCGAGCGCGTCGAAGTGCATGTGGATCGTCATTCCCGGGACGGCGTCCTGCTTCAGCCGCAGCTCGCGTACGAAAAAACTGTGCGTGACGTCTTGCGTCCGGATCAGCAGCTCGACTTCGTGTCCTGCCGGAGCGTACATGACCGGCGACACGACATCGTCCTTCGAAGCTGGGTCGCGCGGATCGAGTCCCAGGGGATTCCCACTCGACGCGCTAACCAGTTCCGGCTTAGTCCCGCCAAACTTGCCGTCCGGTCCCGCATAGCGGAAATTCCACGCGAACTGCTGCCCGGTAACCTCGACCTGTATCGCACCGGCCGCGGCGCCCTGGAAGTGCGCTTCGGCCCAGGCGTGTTCGCCGAAGAGCCCCAGGCCGACGAACATGATGATCGTGGCCAGGGTCCAGAGGAACTCCATGGTCGAATTCCCTTCGAAGAAGGTTGCTTTCTGGCCGTGATCGCGCGAGCGGAAAATAGCCAAGGCGAGCCCAAGTTGTGCGAGCACGAAGATTATGCCTGTGATGACCAGGGTGCGATGAAACTGATCGTCGATCTGAGTGCCAAACTGGCTGATTGCGGGTGGAAACCACCAAATCTTCGCCACAAAGAGGTAAACGGTGGCGACGGTGAAAAGCACAAGGAAAGCGGCGAAAGTGAATGCGACGGCAGCCGAGCCTTGCTCTCCGCTTTTTCTGGTCATCTTCCTCCACTCCGGACGATTCACAGCCGGACCCGGGGCGAATTAGCCGACCTGCGAGCTCCCGCTGATGTTTGCGCCGCCCATAAACTGGCGTCCAGGCCGATCTCGGCGGCAAAGACAAGACATCATATACATCCGTCGCGGATTTTCAATGGTTTTCAGAGTGTCCCTGGAAGATCAGTTCCTCTCGCGCGGGAATACCTTTTTGTTCTCTTGCGGTCCACGTTAAATTAGTTATCGCGCGCGAAACGCTTACTTTATTTCCTGCGCCAGGAGCGTCAGCCACGCGGAAACCGTTTTAGATTTCGCGCCAAACACGAGACCTGCCAATTTCATTACAGCTTCTTCTGTATAGGAAAGCTCTTGCGCTGAAGGCTTTAGATTGTTTATAACAGCCCGGTTGCCCGGTAAGTGGCCGAATCGCGGATGCCTCTTTGCGGTGCTGTCCCGGACCCGCGGTTGGATCTGCTAGACCGGAGAGATTCCTAAATGCCAGCCAGAATCCTCCTCGCTGACGATCATGAAGTCGTACGGCAAGGAATCCGCGCGATTTTACAAGCGCGCCCGGATTGGGAGATTTGCGGCGAAGCCGTGGATGGCCGCGAAGCGATACGCCTCGCGCAAGAACTTCGTCCCGACGTGATCGTCATGGACATCACCATGCCCAGAATGAGCGGGCTGGAAGCCTCTCAGGAGATCGCCAGGCTTCAGCTCCCGTCGCGGGTCTTGATTTTTACCATGCATGAATCGAAGAGCTTGGCCCCTTCTGTGCGAAAAGCGGGCGCCCAGGGATATGTCGTCAAATCGCGAGCTGCTCGCGATCTCGTCGAAGCTTTGGAGCGTCTCCTTGCTGGCGGCACTTTCTTTGACAATGCATCTCCCTCGGGTGCAAAAGAAGACGACAAGCCGGATCGCAATATTCTCCTTCGCCAAGCCCTGAGCTTCGCCTGGTAACTTCGTTCTTACCGTCCTGCCCTCAACCTTCGGGCGGAATCATATTAAGCGCAGGTCCGTATAAAGTGCCCGGGCGGGACTTTCTCTGCCTATCTGGCGATCTAGGTAAAAACCCCGATGGGGATCCGGGCGCTTTTGTACTATAAGGACGGTGATCCATGTCCTGTCGGCTATTATTGGCGGATGATCACGAAATCGTCCGGAAAAGTCTGCGTGAAATTATCGAATTCAAAACCGATTGCGTGATCGTCGGCGAAGCCATAGATGGCCTGCAAGCGGTGCAGTTAGCCAAGGAGTTCGCGCCAGATATAGCGCTGGTGGATATCAGTATGCCCGGCTTGGGTGGATTGGACGCCGCCCGACAGATTCGCAAGGAAAGCCCGCGAACCAAAATCCTGATACTGACGATGCACGATGCCGGTCCTTTTATCGCCAAGATTCGGGAGACCGGCGTTGATGGATATCTGTTGAAATCAGACGCTCCCAAGAGTTTGCCGCTGGCCATCGACTCACTGCTCCACAATCTGCCCTTTTTCGCCATCTCCGGGGACGCGCGGCTTCCTCAGGGAAACACGACTTAACGCTGCCTTACACGACCAATCGCCTTCCGTTGCGACGTGCCGATCTTCGGCTCGCTTTCATCGGTGCCGTGGCCACGGCCCGAATCGCTGATAGCGCTTGCTGTTCCTCGACGATCACTCCGTTTAGCGCCTGAGCGATCGCGCTCAGCAGGCATTCCCGCGAAAAAGGTTTCTGGACGAATAAGGACCCTTCCTCGATCTCGCCGTCGCTACTTGCATAGTCGTGGTAGCCAGACATGTAGACGGTTTGGATGCGAGGATAGAGGCGTCTCAGTTCTTCCGCCAGTTCGGGCCCGCGCATGTGCGCCATGACCATATCCGTCAAGAGCAAGTGAATCGGTTTCCTCCATCGCATGGCCGATTCGAGGGCTTCGCGGCCGCTTCTCGCGGAGAGGACCGTGTAACCCGCGGACTTCAGGAAGCTCGACGCCAAATCTCTCACCGCATCTTCGTCTTCGGCAATCATGACGGTTTCGCCTCGGGTGGCGGCCGCTGCCATCCTCGCCGGCGCGGAGACCCGCTCTTCGGCTTCCATAACGCGCGGAAGGTAAACTTCGAAGCGCGTTCCCTTCCCCGGCTCCGATTCCACCCAAATCCATCCGCCGCTCTGTTTGATCACGCCGTAGACTGTCGCCAAACCTAAACCGGTTCCTTTGCCAACCTCCTTCGTCGTGAAGAAGGGCTCAAAAATACGCGCCTTCGTTTGCGCATCCATTCCGCAGCCTGTGTCGGTTACGGCCAGCATCACGTAAGACCCAAGGGGCACAACCGGGCGATTTCTCGCGACGGCCTCGTCCACCGTGATGTTCTGCGTTTCGATGGTGAGCGTGCCGCCCTCGGGCATCGCGTCGACGGCATTCACCGTGAAATTCAAGATGACCTGCTCGAGCTGCCCGGGGTCCGCTTTCACTCTTCCCAGCGCATCGTCAGGGCGGAAGCTGAAGAGGATATCCGCGCGAATGAGCCGCGTGAGCATTTTGGCCATGTCGGAGATGAGCGCGTTTACGTCCAGGACCTTCGGCTGCAAAACCTGCATCCGGCAAAAGGCCAGTAGTTGCCGCGTAAGCGAAGCAGCGCGATCGGCGGCCCGTTCGATCTGGCGGCCGCCCGAGTAAAGTGCATCTCCGGGCTGCAATTGTTCGAGCATCAGGGCGGTGTGCCCTTTGATGACCGTCAGGAGATTATTGAAATCGTGAGCCACGCCGCCCGCGAGTCTTCCAATCGCCTCCATCTTCTGCGACCGCCGCAGGTGGTCTTCGAGCTTTTGCCTTTGCGCCTCGTTCGCCTGCAATGTCGACCGCATGCGGCCAAAGGCGCGTGTGAGCTGGGCCACCTCATCGCTCCCGCGAGACTCCAGCCTATAGTCATAATCCCCTTTTTCCAGCGCGCCTACGCCGCCGAGCAAACTCCCCAGCGGACGCGTGAACCTGTCGCAAATTGCGAACACCAGCGCGCCTGCGGCGAGGAGAGCTAACAGGCCAAGGCCCAAAAGCATATGGTTCAACTCGGCCAGCGAGGCCATAGCTTCGCGATCGGATTTCAAGACGATCAGGCTTACCGGCGGGTTAAGGCCCGGGCTCAAAACTTTCAGACTGCCCCAGTAGCGCTCCTCGTCGATCTGAATTTGTTCCGGCGCCGCTTGATCGCGAAGCTGATCGGCCAATTCTACCCGTTTGAGCGCGGGAATCGTGCTTACCACGATGTTGTCGCCATAGCGCAAAGCCACTTGTGTGGAGGAAATTCCCCCCAGATCGCTGAGCTCCTGCGTTCCAATTCCCCGACCTGCGATCACCACCCCGGAAATAACCTTGTTTGAAGGAGGATCGCCGTAGAAAGGCTGGATGGCCACCTGGTAAAGCCGCGCCCCGCTATACCACCATGCGTTCACTTCGCGCGTCCGGCCGGAGCGGCGTAACATCACTTCCGCCACGGCAATTGGGAATTCGCCCCCCGTGGTGTGCATGGCGAGAATGTGTCCGTTGTGATCGGCCAGCGCCAGGAGATCGCAATCGGGAGATTGCCAGGGGTCCTCGCCGGCATCGGCAATTGTCGTGACGTCGCCATTCCTCATCGACGCCACAGTCGCCAGCAGGTCGGCTGTATGGTTAAGAGCGATCTGGTGTTGCTGCTGCACCACCTGGAAAGTCAGGATTACATTTCGTGCTTCATCTTCCACCTGCTGCTCGAGTTGGAGTTCAGCCCGGTGATGCATAACGAGCAGAGTCGCGCAGGTGAGCCCTGCTATCACCAGGACCAAAGAAGACAAAAGTTTGGTGCGGAGCTTCAGAATGCTAGCCTTTCCGGGCCGCGGACGCCCCAAGCCATAGCAAACGATAGACTTAGAAGAAGGCTTCTTAATTACTGGCCAGACTATAGCAACCGTATCGGTCCGGCACAATGGAACGTCCGTACTCAATTGTGTTCAGTGAAGTACTAGATTACGGGTGTGGCCAGACGGTGGGACCAGGTGCTGGGCGGCGGCACGAACACCTCTAAGCCCAGTCGCCGCCCTGGCTCTGATAATCCCGCAGCCGGCTAGCTTGCCTTGCAAATCCGCCAGACCAAGAAAGAAAGCGCCATCCAAACGAATGCCGCGGCGCTCAGCACCTGCCATGCCGGATGCTTGAGCATCGTTTTATAAACGACGAAAGCAAAGGCGAGTAAACCGACGCTTCCCATTGCCGCTCCATCGGCATCAACGCCGGCCACCTCTCTACTGCGGAGGATGCCATTTATCCCGGCGCGCCGTTTTTTTTCGAGTTCGTGCTTCTCGATCAGGGTGGCGCTTGCGGGGAAGATTGCGGGAAATGCGAGGAAGAGGCCGCCAATCACTGGTCCAAACTCCTTGCCGACGATGCCTACAATGGCGGTGACCGCTCCGCCTGCCAAGAAACGCACCGTATATTGGCGCCAGGTGGTCCGGCGCACGCCGGCAAAATCCAAGTTAATCCTAGTCACGCCTTCGCCCACCAGACGAACCAAAGCCCAAAGGCCGCCGCCGCCCATACGATTATGGCAACACTGCTTGCCACCAGCCCGCGAAGGTGGCGGCGCATCATTAACCAACTCACGCAATACGCGTAGAGAAAAAAAGCAATCGCGCCAGCCATCATGGAACGGGCTTCGATCGCCGCATAGGCTGGTCCCTCCCGAAAAACCGTCAGGCCGAGTGTCGCGAGTGCTATCGAGGGAGCGGCTCCGAATAGCCCGGCAAAGCTCTGCGGCTTGAACACATCGCTAAGGCAGGCAAATGCCGAAACCAGCGCGCCGCCGACCAGGAATCGAAAAAGCATCTCCCACATAGCTCAAATAACCCTCTCAATTACAATAAAAACCCATTCATGTTAGCGCTCCATTCATCGGATGTTTGAATAGGTGAACTGAGGTGGGGAGCCGTCCGAAGTTTTGCAACACCACGAATCATCTGGCACGCCGCCGTAAAACAAAAAAAAGGAGAGGAGTTGAGCTCCTCTCCTTTTGCCCTTGCGATCCAGAAGAACTTTAGCCGATGGGCGTGCTGCTCACAGTTGCCCCCGAGCCGGTGGAGTTTGCGCGGATCACACCCGACTGGTCGGTGAAAAACATCCGCTGCCCGGTTGAGCCCACCACGACGGGCGTAGCCGTAATCGTGTACGTGTTAACAGAGCCGGATGCGTCGGCCGTACCTGCGGTATACGAAAAGGTGTAGCCGCTCTTGGTGCCGCCCGACAACACCGAGTCAATCAGTTCTGAGGACGTGGAAGTTGCCGCCGCCGTCGTTGCTCCTCCGAGGTCCGCCAACGATCCCGGATAACCGATACTGTACGTCGTCGAATATTCGACCGCAGACGTGTTGATGGTTCGCAGAGAGCCAACCGCGGAAGCCTCATTGGCGGCCATCTTCGCGCGCAAGAGGTTGGGGATGGCGATAGCGGCTATAATCAAAATAATCGCCACGACGATCAAGAGCTCAATTAAAGAGAAACCCTTTTGTTTACGCATTTGAAGTGTTTCCTCCGACAAAGGCCCCGCGAATTTTGGGACGGGTGCCTCTGTTACTATGACCAATGCATTGCGAGGCCCGATTCCCCGATGAGGCCTTAACCCTTAGTACACAATCGCACGTAAGGTCATTATAACTGAATAGTTACACGTGGCCGAAGCTTAGGCAGAACTCGATAGAAGCCGGGTTTGGCTGTATCGCGCACAGGCAAAACTGACATATTCTGGCGTTCCAGAGGCCGAAAAGTGCCGCGGAATGTCGCTTCGTATAATACTTGTCTATTATAGTGATGATGGTCGATAGACCATAGCAACAGCCCTTTCTACGTGTCCGGCTTTCGGTGATTCAGCTGCCGTCACCTTGCACAATCAGTCTGCGTGGAGCCGTAAGAAACGTGACAACCATTCTCCCGCATGACGCTGTCTTTGGGGCGCGGCGTGCAAATCGTTTCGCAACAAATCAGCCCGAGCGCTGGCTCCTCTGCCATCAATGAAGCGCCTTATAGTGAACGCAGACGACTTCGGCCTCGCCGAGAGCGTCAATCGTGGGATTGTCGCCGCCCATCGTGATGGCATTTTGACGAGTACGTCTTTGCTTGCCAATGGTTCGGCATTTAGCGGCGCTATCGCCGCGAGCCGCCCATTCCCGCGGCTTTCGATCGGCGTACACCTAAATCTCAGCGAGGGTACACCGGTCTCGCCCGTCGCCCTCATCCCAACCCTTGTGAACGAGCGTGGGGAGTTCCACCTGAGCCCCTTGCGGCTGGGGATCGGAATTCTGCGACGGCAAATACGGCTCGAGGATGTTCTTGCGGAGCTTCGCGCGCAGGTGATCCAGGTGTTCGACGCGGGTGTGACTCCGACGCACTTGGATGGGCACCTGCACATGCACATCCTGCCGCAGCTTGCTCCGATTGTGATCGAGCTGGCGCGCGAGTTTTGCATCCGCAGCGTCCGTTGCCCCGCCGAAGATCTGGAGGCCACGTTACCTTTGCTTTGGAAAATTGGAGGCGCCCGCAGGGCCGCCCTGAAGCGGTCTGCCATCGCCTACGGCGTGACTTCGTTCGCCAGACGATTCAGAGGGCGATTGCACATGGCCGGTCTCGTCTGCACGGATGCCTTTTATGGCCTCGCGCAGACGGGATTTTTGGACGCGAGAATGTTGAGGGCCCTTCTCGCTTTGATACCGGAAGGCACCACGGAATTGATGTGCCATCCCGGGTATGCCAGCGCAGAGGTGGAATCTTCTGGCGGCGAACTCACGCGCGAGCGCGAATCTGAGGTGCTTGCCTTAACCGCGCCCGAAACCAAGGAAATCTTGGCACGGATGGGGATTCGTTTGATGAATTTCCGCGATTTCGAACGGAGCCTTCCCGATCGGCGGAGCCTGCGGCATTAGTTAGCTGCGATGCGGCGATGGGCGCTTTCGCGCTATCGTCCGCCGTCTAATGGAGATGGAGTTGGCTCGACTTCAACTGCAGCCGGCTCGAGCTCGACGGCTTGCTTATTTGCTCCGCGCGGGCGCCGTCCGGCGGTCAGGCGAATTCTCACCAGGTCGATCAACATGCGCGGCGATTGCAGCAGGATGGCATACCGCGTGGCGCGCCGCTCGATGACATCAAAATCCACCTCCCGAATCGGCAGACCTCTTTTCCATGTGGCAAACAGGAATTCGACGTCAAAAGAGAATCCGCCCAATCGAAGCTCTTGAACCACGGGCACAAGCGGTTCGCGCAAGAAAGCTTTAAACCCACATTGCGTATCGCGCACCGGCAGGTTCAGAATCGTGCGCACGAGCGCTCGATAAACAGTGCTGGCAAGGAAGCGCGACGGGCTCGGAGCGGCACTCATCGGAGCGGGACGGCGCGAAGCGATGGCCACCGCGGCTCCGTCGCGCAGCGCGTCGAGGAGCCGGAGAATATCTTCGGGGCGGCCCGGCAAATCGGCATCCGACACGAATACACATTCGCCGCGGCTCGCCAGTATTCCCCGGCGAATGCTGGCTCCTTTTCCTATATTCACGGAATTACGCAGCACGCGCAGGCATTCAAAAGAGCTCAGCCATTGGCCCACAACGGCCGAAGTGCTATCGGTCGACCCGTCGTCGACGACAATCACTTCCGCCGTGAACGGCTGAGCGCTCAAAAATCCGCGAAGGCACTCGAACGTTACGGGCAGTATCGCGGCCTCGTTATAGGCCGGTATGACGATCGACAAATGAGGATTCATGTAGTCCCACGCGCGACGCTAATTCGTCAGAGACGAAGCGTTTTACACAGCTTCGCACTTCGTGCTCTTCAGAGACCTGGTGCGTCCGCGAACCCAGCTAGCCACTTGATCAATTTGTACTTTCACACCGTCCTGAAGTCAAGCAAAGCCTGTTAAGGCCGCTCCGCCGCCCATCTCCCAATGCCGTCGTTAGGAATTGCGTAGAAATACACCCCACGTATTCGTTCATCTCGCCACAGCCGGCGCCTCCATGGATCCCGCTTGCAGACCACAAAGCTGTGCCCAGCTGAACAGCGCCACGATTGAGAATTCCTTTATCAATCATCGATGCGCATCAACTTAGTACTTTCGTACCACCACTCGTCGCTCACTCAAGCGCAACTATATTCCCGAAGCCGTGTTTTGTGGGATGACGGGGCAGACGATCCTAGCGCCCGGAACTCGGTCCGGCTCTAACCAAAGGACCGTAACAAAAAAGAAGAAATAGGAGACTGCCGAACTGGCGCAGGCTCCGCAAGGAGAATTCAAATGAATTCGAGGGTTACACGTGTGCTCGTGGGGTTTCTGGCAGCGATTCCCCTGCTGTTATCGGGCTGTGGTACTTCTTCTTCTACTTCTTCCAATCCGTCTTCGGGAAACTCAACCGGCCAAATGTCCATGATGGTCAGCGATGACCCGGTGAACGATTGGGCCGAAATCGGCGTCAAGGTGATGAGTATTGCGCTCAAGCCCCAAAGCGGCGGAACGCCCGTGGTTGTCTTCACCGCTCCCAATCCGGTCAACATGACTAACCTCGTGGAACTCGATCAGCTTGCGGATATCCTGGATACCGTAAGCGTGCCGGCCGGCACTTACACGGGCGCGACGATCACCCTCAGCGCGAATCCCGGAGATGTCGCCCTGACCGCTTCGTCCGATCCTGACCCCGGATTCGCCGGCACAGCTGGAGAAATCGTTTCTTCGAGCCAGATACAAATCCAAGGAGCCACCGGAAGCGCGGGCAGCCTCACGGTGCCCTTGAATGTGTCGTTCGTTTCCCCCGTGACGGTAACTGCAAATCAGACGGGAGGCCTCGATTTCGAGTTTGACCTCTCCAATCCGGCCTTCATCGTTGCCCATCCGCAGCCGACCGCAAGCCAGACACTTTGGGCGGTGAATTTCAGCCCTGCTTTGCGTCATCACCCTATCTTTGACATCGCCAGGCTCGTGCTGCGTCATTTGTACGGCAGCTTTGTTTCTGTTTCTTCCGACGATACGTCGATTACGGTCAATCGTGTTTTCCCGGTCGAGCCCCCGGTCAATCCCGAGACCTCGATCGCTTCTTCTCAAAATCTCACCATTCTGGCGGACGCCACGAACGGAACTCTCTTCTACGACATGGACGCCAAGACCCATAGCACGATCATGAACTTCAGCTCCGTGGCGAGCGATCTCACCGGCAAGTTTGTTCGCGTCGCGGCGCGCTATCAATCGAACGGCAGTCTGGTGGCCGTTCGCATTTGGGTAAGCAGCTCCTTCAATACCGTCTGGCTCAATCCGGAAGGGCACGTGCTGCACGTAACGACCTCGAGCCTGGTCCTGGACAATGAAGATGGCGTGCCCGTTACGGTAGACGTCGACGGCAACACGCAGTTCTTCTTCCGCACGCCCGCAAATCCCTCCTCGGATGCCAAGCCCTTTTGCACGGGCGTGACATGCCTGAGCGATCTGGTGCGCGGCTTCAAAGTGCATATAACCGTCGACGACCCTCTGCAGGTTCCGCTCGATGCTCAGACAGTGGATATCGAGATCGCGCGCTTCGACGGCACGATCTCTTCGCCCGGCCAGGCCAGCTTTGTCTATACGCGCGATTTCGCAACTGACTCGCCCTTGGACGCCTATACGAAGACAATGTTCTACATCTCTAGCTCGACTGCCAACGGCAACGATCCGCTGAGCGGCAAAGCGATCACTGGATTTAAGTGGTGGAACTTCGCTTTCCCGACGATCGTTGACAGCAACGCTGTCGGGGACAACGCCATCAGCGACTTCGTTGCCGCAACGGGAGGATCGGCTACCTTCGGTGGAAGCGTGGGCGCGATACCGGTCGTCGGCGCGAGCTTCGCTATCTGGAACGACCCGGCAAACCCGGGAGGTTGGGCCGCGCCCTGGACCGTGCTGGCACCCGCCCCGGCGCCTTTGGCCAAAGTCGCCACGCAGTGGGTCACCAATGGCAACTCCACCGGAGGCAGCTTCACCATAACGGCAACGGGCGGCACGAACGCCGTTACGGTTGACGCTAGCGCCGTCTCCGGCTCGGCCACGCTCGTCTACCAGGTTGACCGCAGCAACGGCATCATCACCATCAGCCCGGTGGACTTGACCACATCGTCTGGGTTGAACACCGTGAAAACAAATCTCACAGCTGGCACGGTCGTGAAGGTGTTTGGCGTGCCTCAGACAGACGGTAGCATCAAGGCCTACGTGTTCTTCTACTACACCGGCACAATGCCGGGGTCCTGAAGGCGTCCCACGCTGGAAACAGGGTTCGCGCGGAGCGGGCCGCAGGTCATCGTAACCGATGCCTGCGGCCCGATTCTTTTTGCTTCAAGAATTCCGGCAGTTACCCGGCAATCCACGGAAGCTCGGTTTCCGCAAATTTAAACACGCTGTTCATCGAACTTTGATTTGACTGGGAAAACCAGAACGGGAAAGCTGGACGTGCAAATTCGCCTTAAGGCACAGGAATTTCACGGATTAGAATGGGCCAAGCCTTTATAAAGCTGTTCGTCAGTATTCTTGTGTTCCAATGCTTTGCTCAATGCCATGCGACTCTCCACGCCCAGCAAACATCGCCTGACGCTTGTCCTCGCCCTGCCGCGGGGGGCTCCGTTCCCGAACCCGAAGATTTGCGCAGTCAAAATGGCGTGCTCAAGGTTGATCTAACCGTTCAGAACACGATGGAACCGGATGGCTCGGTTCATTACTGTTACCTATATAAAGATGGCAGCCAATCGCCCAATCTGCGGCTCAATCCCGGCGATCTTCTCATCCTGAATTTGAAGAACGATTTGGCGGACTCCACTCGCCCTCCGGCCTCGGCGAGCCATCTTCACGCTCACGCGGACTCTGAAAAGAGTTCCGGAAACAATTCCGACCCGTGTAACGGCAGCTCCATGGCCATGATGTCGATGTCGACGTCTACGAACCTTCATTTCCATGGCTTGACGATTCCCCCGGTGTGTCATCAGGACGATGTTCTGAAGACTTCGATTAGCCCCGCTGATCCGCCGTTCGAGTATAGATTCCGCATTCCGGCCGACGAGCCGCCCGGATTGTATTGGTATCACCCGCACATCCACGGTTTCACCAAAGCTCAAGTCCTGGGCGGGGCGTCAGGCGTAATCATCGTGGAAGGAATCGAGCGCGCCAATCGGGAGGTGGCGGGATTGCCGGAGCGCGTGCTGATCATTCGCGATCAAGACTTGCTGAACCCCAATGCGCCGCCCTCTAAATCGGAACCTGTCGTGCCACGGATGCTCATCGACCGCGATGGAGACGCCGCAAACACAGGCACAGGCTTCGGCAAACCGGCGAAGGATCTCTCCATCAATTTTGTGCCTGTTCCCTACCCCGATTACCCTCCCGCCGCGATCGAGATGAAGCCTGGAGAACGCCAGCTCTGGCGCGTCCTGAACGCCTCGGCCATTACCTATCTCAACTTGGAGGTGCTCTTCAAACGCACACCTCAGCCCCTGGGGATCGTGGCCCTGGATGGTGTGCCTCTGAACGAAAACGGAGCGTCGCGAGATTTCGTCAGTTGGCAAAACCATATCGGATTGCCGCCCGGCGCCCGCGCTGAATTCATCGTGACGGGACCTCCCGCGGGCGTCAAGGGGCTCCTCGTGACGCGAAGCGTGGATACCGGTGCGGGCGGGGAGAACGATCCCAACCGCGCCATCGCGACGATTACCGCCTCTGAGGATGCGCGGGAGCCGCGTTCCACGCTCGCCGCCTCGCCCAAGCCGCTTCCTCCGCCTTCCCTGCCGTGGTTGGGCAGCGTGACTCCCACCCGCACCCGCAAGCTTTACTTCTCCGAGAAAGTGCTCGACCCAAACGACCCCAATAGCCCGACTATTTTCTATCTTACAGTCGAGGGCCAGACCCCCGCGGCCTTCGATCCAAAGTCGGACGTTCCGAATATCATTGTGAAACAGGGAGATGTCGAAGATTGGATCATCGAGAATCGTTCCAGCGAGCTGCACGCGTTTCACATCCATCAAGTGCACTTCATGCTGCTCGATTGGTCCGGCTTACCCGTAAACGAGCCTTTTCTGCGCGACACCGTCAACGTGCCTTTCTATGACGGTCGAGCCCTCCAGTATCCGAGCGTCAGACTGCGCATGGATTTTCGCGACCCCAATAGCGTCGGCACGTTTGTTTATCATTGCCATCTTTTGGAACACGAAGACGGAGGAATGATGGGACTGATCCGCGTGGAACCAGCGGATCGTCCCCAAACTTCCGCGGCGAGCACTCCCTGCGTTTCCATGGACCATCAAGCCAAGCGGCGATGTGGCAATTCTGACGCCGCGAAAAACTGATTCCGCGGCTCAGCGGGGACAAGCGCGGTTCCACGCCATCGATTGATGGCACCGAACCTGGCGTCCTGCTGCACGCGCACGCCGTCCTCGTCTCATTCGGTGATCCCCAACGGAACATCTCGGGCGACCCACATCTAGTCTGGCGGCCTTTTCTCTAAATATTCACGCGCTTTGTTTCGCCATTCACGCAACGCAAATCCACTCGAAACATAACCGGCTGATACTCTCCGCGCCCGGTTCGCAGTTGAATTCGCAAAAAACGGAGGCCGAATGTCGTTCAAGCATGTCGCTTCAAGCTCATTGCATCGCCTGCGCGTCTGTCTGGCTGGGATTGCGCTCTTCCAGTTCACCATCGGCGCCTCTTTGGCCAGTGCCGCGCCACCGCAAAATAGCAGCAACAGAAGTGGCGATACCGCAACGCCAATTAAACACGTCATCGTGATCATTGGTGAAAACCGCAGCTTCGACCATGTCTTCGCCACTTACAAACCAAGGAACGGAGAATCGGTCTGGAACCTTCTCTCAGAGGGCATCGTTAAAGCCAACGGCGCACCGGGTCCCAACTTCGACAAGGCGCATCAGCTTGCCGCCTTTGACCAAGGTTCCGATCCGTTCCTCTTGAGCCCGCCCAAGACCGACTTCCCCAGCAATGAGCTCCCGGCGCCGCTTGTAGGTGGCCCGCAGGAAGCGCTCTCCTACATCCCGGGCAATAGCCTGACGCTTGCGCAAGAAACCGAAGCCGGGCTGCCCTCGAATTATTATCCGGATCTGATTTCAGGCGGCACTTTGCTGACACCTAAAACTCCGGACACGCGGATTACCGATGTAAATTCGTTGCCGGCTGGTCCCTTTCAGTTGACGAACGGCAATAGTTTTGTTTACAACGACTACGCGGCAAGTCCGGTCCATCGCTTCTATCAAATGTGGCAGCAGTTGGATTGCAGCCTGGAACATGCGACCTTCGACAATCCTTCCGGCTGCAATGCAAAACTGTTCCCCTGGGTAGAGGTTACGGTGGGCGCTGGCACAAATGGCACGCCGCAGCCCTCACCTTTCACCACGGAGACTACCGGCGAAGGTTCCACCGCCATGGGTTTCTACAACGTCCAGAATGGCGATGCGCCTTATTTCAAGTTTCTCGCCGATACCTACTCCATGAGCGATAACTTCCATCAGTCAGTGAACGGCGGCACCGGCGCCAACCACATCATGCTCGGCCACGGCGATGCGATCTGGTTCAGCGATGGCAAGGGCCATCCGGAAGTTCCGCCTCACGGAGTCAATACCGGAGCCAAAAACGGCGTTGACCTGGACGAAGTCGAAAATCCGAATCCGACTCCCGCAACCAACAATTGGTACCTGGAGGATGGCTACGGTGGCGGTTCCTTTGGTTCCCCTGCGTACGGCGGGGGCTCCTACAGCGACTGCTCGGACCCCAGTCAGCCTGGTGTTGGTCCGATCGAAACGTACCTGAAGTCCTTGCATATCGATCCCCGCTGCCAAACGGGCCACTATTATCTGCTGAACAATTACAATCCCGGCTATTTCGGCAATGGCAACAACGCATTCGCCGACACAACGCCATTCAACACCGCGTTCACCATTCCGCCGTCCTCGACGCCGAGCATTGGCGACACCCTTCTCGCTGCTCATATCTCCTGGAAGTATTACGGGGATCAGTGGAACGCCTACGTGCCCGATCCATACCAGCTTAACTACGGGCCGGTGGGCGGTGAAAATCAACTCGGAACTGGCCTCATTCCGGACGGCGCCGCGGATGAATACTGCAACATTTGCAACCCATTTCAGTATGACACTTCCATCATGGCCAATGCAGCTGTCCGCACCGCGCACATCGACGACATCACGGGCCCCGGCGGACTCTACTCTGACATAGAGAACGGCACGCTTCCCGCCGTATCCTTCGTCAAACCCAGCGCGTTCGTGGATGGCCATCCCGCGTCCTCGAAACTAAATCTCTTCGAAGGCTTCACCAAAAAAATCGTGGACATGGTTCAGGGTTCCGACTACGCGAAAGACACGGCGATCTTCATCACCTTCGACGAAGGCGGCGGCTATTACGACTCCGGTTACGTTCAGCCGCTCGACTTCTTCGGCGACGGCACGCGCATTCCGATGATCGTGGTGTCCGCATATTCAGAGGGCGGCCACATCACGCACAACTACTCCGATCATGTCTCCATCCTGAAATTCATCGAGAGGAACTGGGGACTCGAAACGGTTACATCCCGCAGCCGCGACAATTTCCCGAACCCCGTTACGGCGCAGTGGAACCCCTATGTACCGGTCAACACTCCGGCGATCAGTGACTTGTTTGAGCTGTTCAACTTCGGTCCCGGCGAAGGGCACGGCCGCTAGCGGTTTCAGGCGGACTTTGCCTTGGAGCCACGTTGAGATAGCACGGAACGTAAGCACGGAGGTGCAAGTCGCAAGCCACGCTAAGACGCCGAAGCCGCATCAGCCGGCTTCGGCGTCTTGCTTAGGCGCTGGCCAGGCCGCCGGAACGGCAGCCTTGCGCGCGGTGATCCAGATGATATCCGGAGTTGTCTTGCCAAACAGCCGCCGCGATTGCGCGGGCACATAGTGCGTGTGAACGATTTCAAATCCCACTGCTCGAATCGCTGCGCTAATCTCGGGCACGGTGAACTTGCACCCTCTCCAAGTGCTCTTGTGCGTGAATCGTTCCCGAACCGAGGACAGGACGCCCGCGGGGCGGCCAAAAAAATGCAGCCGCGAAACTCCCCCCGGCTTGAGCACTCGGTGAATTTCCAGGATGTAGCGACGAACCACCGCCTTCAGGGGAATGTGATGAAACGTGATGTAACTGAAGCAGAAGTTGAAAGTGTCGTCTCGGAAAGGCAGTCCTCCGAGCCCATCGATCTCGACGAAATGCACTTGTGGCACATGAGCGAGCCGCTGGCGGCCTTGGCGAACCATTTCACCCGAAACATCCACTCCAAACACATGATCGAAGTGGCCGGCCAGCGGTTCGAGAAGCCGGCCCGTTCCGCAGCCAATCTCCAGAGCGGTTTGATTTCCCTGGAGGATTTCCGGCACCCCTTCCAGCACCAACCCTAGATCCCGCTCGCCCGAAGCCCGGAAGGCAGCGTCGCTCTGCGCGTCATCGCAGGCGATCGCCTTGTGAGAGTTTTCCTCGGCCCTCACGTCCCAGTCGTGTTTCATGTCGAAATTGTGCATGCCTGAGCTCGCAATCCCAGGGATTCTTGAAAGCCGTATTGTCACTGCACTGCGGAGGGAAAGCCAGAACGTAGACAAAAAAAGCGCCAACCATCGGCGCCAGTCCGGTTCGCGACGGGCCCGAACCGGATGGAAGCCGTGCGCTTCTTTTTTCACACTGGTCAGATACTCGCCTCATCGGATTCTTTCCTTTTCCATCGAGCCCTTCTATAATTCCTCAGTCCGTGTGCGGCTGTGGCGGAACTGGCAGACGCACCAGCTTGAGGGGCTGGCGCTAGCAATAGCGTGGTGGTTCGAATCCACTCAGCCGCACCATTCCTCCGTTCGAGCCCGTTGGAAGATTAAGTCGAACGTCTTTCTATATGTCGGATGGATACTTAGGGCGTCTATCGAGGCGTTCGAGAGTACTATTGTCTGGCGGATGGGAAGGCAAAATGGAAATCCTGGATTACAGGAGTGATCATGCGTAGTTTTTACTCGAGTCGGAGATTTAGCCGCCTCGAGGTGCTCCTCGCACTCTTTCTGAGTGCTTCGATTTCCCTGAATGCGCAAAGCGCTGTCGGCCAAGCTCAAGCATCCTCGCCGCAGTCGCAGCCGGCACAATCGGCGGCCTCCGCGCCGCCGCCCCCAACGCAATCGCAAGCACAGAGTACGCCTCCTTGCTCCGACGGTCGTCCCATTTTGAAACGGGGCACACAGCCGGCTCTGCCTCCCTGTCCTGACCCGCCGCCGGCCGCGTCGGCCCCTGCCCCTGCGGACTCCGTACCCGCGCGTTCGCTGAGTCCCTCCGAAGCCTTGATCGAAAGGGCCAGAGAGGCGGCGTTCGAGTTTTCAGAGAAGCTTCCTAACTTTATTTGCCAGGAGTTCATGTCGCGGTTTATCCAGCGAGGCCGCGCGGCAGACATGCCCTTGGACGTGGTTTCGGCTGAAATCATTTACGATAATGCGCAGGAAAGTTATCGCAACGTGAAGATCAATGACCGCCCCACCGACAAGGGCCTGCAGGAAATCGATGGGTCCTGGTCCACCGGAGAATTTGCGTCCACACTGCTGGAGCTTTTTCACCCCGATACGCACGCGCAGTTCCGGTCCGGCGGTGCGTCTACCATTTCGGGTTTCAGTGCCCAGGTTTACGACTTTCAAGTGCGGAGTGAAAATTCACACTGGAAGGTGCAGTCCGGCTCTCAGACTCTGGCTGCGGCTTACCAAGGCTCCGTATGGGTGGATCCGAAAACCGCGCGCGTCCTGCGAATCGAGATGCAGGCCCGCAACATACCGTCGGATTTCCCGATGGATACGGTCGAATCCGCGGTTGATTATTCGTACGTGATGATTGGCGGGACATCGTTTCTGCTTCCCGCCCATGCCGAGAGCTTGGGTTGTTACCGGGATACCAGCAACTGCAGCCACAACATCATTGACTTCCGCAACTATCACGAATACACATCCTCTATTAGGATTGGCCCCTAAGGATCGTTTCGCCGTTGGTAAGCCAGACACGCCGAATGCGACTACAGCGAGGGACTCGAAAGCCGCCAAGCAAGCAATTTGACTGGTGGTAGCGCGACGAGACGAAAAGAGGATCGGCTGAAAAGCGTCTGCAAATGGCGCTATTTAGCGGGTGCGGGCTGCGCAGGTGCAGGCGCAGACGGCTGAGCCGGCGGCGGCTGCAACGGCGAGATGGGCGCCGGAGCCGCCGACTTTGGCGCTGGCTTGGAGAACTGCTCGAGAATCGAACGCCCCGCACCCCCGCCAGCCGTCCTCACGTGCACGGCCAAAGCCATCGAGGTCAACATAAACATGACGGCGCACCATGTCGTGGACCGCGACAAAAACGTCGTGGCGCCTCGCGGGCCAAACGCCGTCTGGCTGCCCGAACCGCCGAACGCGCCGGCAAGATCGGCCGCCTCTCCGCTCTGCAGCAGGATCACGCTGATCAGCACCAGGCACACCATCACGTGCAGAATCACCAGAGCAATATAGAATCTCCATCCAAACCAGAGCAGCCCGGCTCCGGCCAAAAATGCAATCGCCCACTTTACTTCTTTTGGCATCCACTACTCCGTTATTCGAAAGCGTCTAATAATTCACAATCGCGGCGAACTGCCGCGCATCCAGGCTCGCGCCCCCTACCAATGCTCCGTCGATTTCCGCTTGCGCCATCAAGCCCTTTATATTTTCGGGTTTGACGCTACCGCCATAGAGGATTCGCAGCGAGGCTGCATCTTTCGCGCTAAACGATCTGGCCGCTAAATCGCGCAGGAACTTATGTGCCTCGGCGGCGATCTCCGGCGTGGCTGTGCGGCCTGTGCCGATAGCCCAAACCGGCTCGTAAGCCATGATAATACGTGAGAACTCCGCGGTGGTCAACGCGGCCAGCGAGCCCCGAAATTGCCGCTCCAGCACGCTTTGCGTATCGCCCGCCTCGCGTTCGGCAAGCAATTCCCCCACGCATAGGATCGGCGTCAATCCGGCCGCCACCGCCGCCTTCACCTTGCGATTGGCGCTTTCATCGGTCTCTCCGAAAAACTGCCGCCGTTCGGAATGCCCGATAATCACGGCGCGGCAGCCCGCCTCCACGAGCATGCGTGGCGATACTTCGCCCGTGAAGGCTCCCTCGCTCGCCCAGTACACGTCCTGCGCGGCGATTCCGATGGCCGAACCCTTGGCCGCCTCCACCGACGCCGCAAGCGCCGTAAACGTCGGCGCCACGACGATCTCGCAATGCGTCGCCGCGGCCACCAGCGGCTGGAACTCCGCAAAAAAATCGCGCGCCTCCCGCTGCGTCTTGTACATCTTCCAGTTTCCGGCAATCACCGGCTTGCGAAGGCGGGACGTGTCGGCCATCAGGACGCCTTATCCGTCAGCGCTTCGACGCCCGGCAGCTTCTTGCCGGCCAGAAATTCCAGTGAGGCGCCGCCGCCGGTCGAGATGTGCGACACCTTATCGGCCAGCCCCGCCTGATGCACCGCCGCCACCGAATCGCCCCCGCCGACGATCGACGTCGCGCCGCGCGACGTCGCGGCGGCCACGGCCTTGGCTATTTCCATCGTGCCTTCCGCGAACGCTGGCATCTCAAACACGCCCATCGGCCCATTCCAAACGATTGTCTTCGCGCGCCCAATTTCATCCGAGAAACGCCGCACCGTCTCCGGGCCGATGTCCAGCCCCATCCAGCCATCCGGCGTCTCGCTAATAGCAACAGTACGCTTCTGCGTGTCCGCGCGGAATTCGGCGCCCGCCACATGATCGGTGGGCAGCAGCAGCCGAAAATTTCGCGCCCGCGCATCGGCAAGCACTCGCGCCGCCAGATCGATTTTGTCCGCCTCCACGATGGATTTGCCCACCGCGATCCCCTGCGCCTTCAAAAACGTGTACGCCATTCCCCCGCCGATGAGCATGGCATCCGCGATTTTCATCAGATTTTCCACCACTTCGATCTTGTCCGACACTTTTGCCCCGCCCAGCACAGCCACAAAAGGGCGTTCTGGCGCCGAGAGCGTCTTCCCGAGATACGCCAGTTCGCGTTCCATCAGCAGTCCGGCCGCCGATTGCCGAACGAATCGCGTGATCCCCACGACCGAAGCATGCGCGCGATGCGCGGAGCCAAACGCGTCGCATACAAATAAGCCGTCGCACAGCGCCGCCAGTTGCCGCGAAAACGCCTCGTCGTTGGCTTCTTCTTCGCGATGATAGCGGACATTTTCCAGCAGCAACACGGAGCCATTCCCGAGCGCCCGGCTCTTGGTCTCGGGCTCCGCGCCCACGCAATCGGCCGCAAATTCCACCGCCGCCCCCAGCAGCTCCGCCAGTTTCCCCGCCACTGGCCGCAAGCTGTACTTGGGATCCGGCTTCCCTTTCGGCCGCCCCAGATGAGACGCCAGCACCAGCCGCGCCCCGCGTTCGCGCGCGAGCTTCAGCGTGGGCAACGTTTCGCGGATTCGCGTGTCGTCCGTGACGTGCCCATTTTCGAGCGGCACATTAAAATCCACGCGCACGAAGACGTGCTTGCCCAAGAGTTCGAGATCGCGAATCGAGAGTTTATTCATCGAGCGAGCGATTTCGATAGCCCGTTCGTTTCCACGGGCCCATTGGTTTCGACGACCCCATATTTAGATGGAAAGTCCCGGCGCCTAAAACTTGGCGGCCATGAACTTGATCAGGTCGCGGCACCGGCAAGAGTAGCCCCACTCGTTGTCATACCAGGCCAGCACTTTGGCGCAGTTCGACGCGACCACGCGCGTGTACCCCGCGTCCAGAATGGAAGAGTGGGGATTGCCGCGAAAATCGATGGAGACGAGCTCTTCCTCCTCGTACTGAAGAATGTTCTTCATCGGCCCTTCGGCGGCCTGCCGCATGGCTGCGTTGATGGAATCCACGGTGACCGGCTTCTCCGTGGTCACCGTCAAATCCACCACGCTTACATTGGGCGTCGGGACGCGCATGGCATAGCCGTCGAGCTTGCCTTTCAGCTCCGGAATCACCAGGTGCAGCGCTTTGGCCGCGCCCGTCGACGTGGGGATCATGGAAATTGCCGCGGCCCGCGCTCGCCGCAGATCCTTGTGCGGCAGGTCCAGCAATTTTTGGTCGTTCGTGTAGGAGTGAATCGTGGTCATCATCCCGTGCACGATGCCAAAGGTATCCCGCAGAACCTTGGCCACCGGGGCCAGGCAATTCGTCGTGCAGGAAGCGTTCGAGATCACGTTGTGCTTGGCCGGATCGTAAGTCTTCTCGTTCACGCCCAGCACGAGCGTATGGTCGGGATCGGTGGCCGGGGCGGAGATGATCACTTTCTTCACCGGTCCATTGATGTGCTTGCGCGCCTCCGGTCCGGACGTGAAAAGCCCGGTCGACTCCACCACGATCTGCGCGCCCACCGAGGCCCAGTCGATCTGCGCCGGATCCTTGGTCCTGAACACACGGAAGCTCTTCCCGTCCACCGAGATGCTGTCCTCGGTGTGCTTCACGGAATTCGGAAGGTTGCCCAGGATCGAGTCGTACTTCAGCAAGTAAGACAACGTCTTCGAATCGGTGATGTCGTTGACCCCCACGAACTGGATCTCGGGATCGTTCAGCGCGGCCCGCATGATGTTGCGGCCGATGCGCCCGAATCCGTTAATGCCTACCTTAATGGGCATGCTTCCTCCGAAAGACAAATTGCCACCCAGTTGCACGGACCAGTCGTCGCTTTCGCGGACTGGTTCGCCTCGATCGCTTTTCTCTAGCCAAGCGAAACAGAAATGCTACGGTGCGTGCGCCGAGATGTCAAACGCCCAGGAGTCGAAGGCAGGGATATCGAAAGCGAGCAGGAAGTGTTTTTGCAACCAATTACGGATATTGGGTCACGCGGATGACTTTATCGCCCTGAAACGTCACGAAGATCGTCTTGGCCGGCGGCGTCCCGTAAATCCAGTCCTCGATGTCGTTGCCATCCGCGTCTCGCTCGCGGACTTTTCGTTCCGGACGGCCCATGGCGGCGGTCACCATATCATGATCCATCCCCACTTCGGCGCGCTTCTCCGCAATGGCCTCGCGAACCTTCGGAGGAAGCGAATCGGTATATTGCACCGCCGCCGACCTCTTCGAAAAATCCAGCACTCGCGCGAGATAGGCTTTGAGTTGGTCCCCGGTCATGTCCGGAACAGGCCGGTCGAAATCGAGAAATATCGTCGCGCCCAATTTTTGAACTACCGGAACATCCTCCGGCGTGGTCGTGGTTCTTGTGGAGATAGGCACTCCTGAACCCATCCCCACTTGCAGGTGGTCGCGCCACGATGTCTTTCCCTTAGCTCCGTTGTTGATGTCGAACTGGATTTCCCGCTCGTGGAATTCGATCTTTGTAATCTGACCTGAATCGCCCACGTTCAATGCGACGCCGCCGAAGGTCAGCGCCCTGCGCAGCGAGTCCTGGTCCAGTGGAGCGCCCGCCTTGAAGTGGTAGCCGTCTTTGCCTGCGGGTAGCGGCGTCATCACTTTCACGAATTCGCCGTCGACGTAGCGCAGGAGTTGCATTTTCGATTCTTCCCGTAGGGGAGGAGCGTCGGCAGGGGGCGGAGGTGGCGGGGGCGCCGGCTGTGCGGAAGCTGGCTGGCCGCTCGCGGCCCCGGCTGCATTGGGCGGAGTCGCTGGCTGCGCCGGATTCCCGGAGCTGTTCTGACTCGGAGATCCGTTCTGCGTCGTGGGCTCTTGATCCGGTTGCGAACCCGGCTTGTTATGCCGCAGCGTAGGAGGGCCGCCCTGGTCATCGGGCGGTTGCGCCTGGCCGGTGCCAGACTGATTCGTGGCAGGCTGCTGGGGGCCCGCATGAGTTGCGGGACTCAGGACCAAACCTAGGAAAAGCCCGCCGGCAATAGCCATCCAGCCAAAACGCGCCATACTTCTCCACCACTCAGAGCCGTTATTCTACCCCCAATTGGATGCTAAAGAAACTAGGCGGAGCGCTCGATATTTCGAGTGGGTGCGGACAATTGTCTCCCAAGTAGGGGCACGCCACCCGGTAGGGTAACCCCTGCGCGACACCACGGTCGTTCCGCGAGAACGCCTCCCTTGCCAGCGATTAGAATACTTTCAAGTGGTAGTTCGCAGGAGTGCCGGTGTGAAGCAGATTAGCCGATTCGAAATCCTGAGCGAGTTAGGCCGCGGAGCGATGGGTATCGTGTTCAAGGCTCACGACCCTCTGATCGGGCGGCTCGTCGCGCTCAAGACGATTACGGCGTCTGTGGCCGAAGATCCCGGCCTGCTCGAGCGCTTTCGCCGCGAAGCCAAAGCGGCGGGCGCGTTGCAGCACCCCAACATCGTCACAATCTACGAGATGGGCGAGGCGGACGGAACTCCCTTCATTGCCATGGAGTACCTCGAGGGGGAGAGCCTTGAGGCCCTGATCTCCCGCCGCGCCCCGGTTCCCTTGGCGCAAAAAGTCGGGTACCTCGTGCAAGTCTGCCGCGCTCTTCAATTCGCGCACCGGCGCGGTGTAATTCATCGGGACATCAAGCCGGCAAATATCGTCGTCACGCTCGATGGCGTGGTCAAGGTAGTGGACTTCGGCATCGCGCGGCTGACCGACACCTCCAAGACGCAAACCGGGACCTTGCTGGGTACGCTCGCCTACATGTCGCCCCAGCAAATCCGTGGAAAGCGCGCCGACGCGTGTTCTGATATTTGGTCGGTTGGGATTGTTCTGTACGAGCTCTTGACCTTTTGCCGCCCCTTTCGTGGAGAAAATCAAGCGGCTCTGCTGCTCAGCATCTTGCAGGATCACCCGGCCCCTCTTCGCGAGTTGCTCGGCGAGTGTTCATTCCAGCTCGATGGAATTGCGCGGAAAACTCTCGCCAAGAATGAAGCTTCCCGCTATCAGAGCATTGAGGAGCTGCTGGTCGAACTTGAGCCCGCATGGGCCGCCCTCCAACAGAAACCGGCCGGGCAAGCGCCAGCCCAAGCGGCGCGCACCCCCGCACACCACTACCCGCTCCAACCGGCGGCAAGCCATGCAAGAACGCAAATCGCGCAACCCACGGAGAAAATCGGACTGAGAAACCCGCAGTCGAGCCCCTTGGCGCAGCCTCCCAAAACCACGTTCGTTCCGCCAGTCCCAATTACTCCGCCAATTGCTCCGCCCATTACTCCGAAGATCCCCGGGCCGAAACCATCGTCCCCGAACCCTGCGAATCTTGCCTTGACCAAGCCGCTGAGGGCGCCATCGTGGCAGCGCGCAATCGCATTCGCCGCGATCGGATTGACGGTCCTGACCATCGGGTTGGAAGCAACCCGCGTCAGGCTTCATTCCTCCGCGAGCAACCCACTTTCGGTAACATCGGATACAGCCGGGCCGCGGTCGAATGCTCCCAAGGCGGTTCCGTCCGACGCCGGCGCCATCGAGGACCGCTCTGCCGGCGCTGAGAAATCAACGCCCGACGGGCAATTCAACGCCGCTCTGGCCGACTTCAATCAAGCCATTGCGGCAAAAGACGCCACCTCCTTGAAATCACGTGTTTCGCCGGAGTTTCAGCAGATCGCACAGGGACGCGGACCCCGAGCCAAAGAGGCAGCGGCCTATGTTTCGTCGGCAATTCCTAGGGCACTCCGGAGCATGACGCGCTGGCCGCCGATCAGTTGCGGCGTGGATATGCCTGATCCGGGAACCGACGTTCAGTCGAGCGCCTTCGTCGCTTGCGGCGTGCTGGATGCGCCCCAACTCCAGTGGGTTCAGTTTTCTTGGCCGGAGTTTCCTGAGGAGGCTCGCCAGGCGGGCCTGGCCAATGGGGTGGCCATGCTTTCTCTGACCGTGGATCAGCGGGGAGCTGTCGTCGACGTGCGGTCGCGCGTGCCGTCCGATCCCTATGGCTTTGCCGATTCGGCGATGCAAGTGGCCTCGCACTGGAGAACGACGGTGCCGCGCTCAGCGGGACACCCGGTTCGAACGCAGTTTTCCGTGGATGTTCCCTTTGGCCAATAGGAGCTAGCAGTTTCCTCTCAAGGCTCTTCGAATCTTCTCTTCGCTCCCACCCGGATGCGCACCCCTTCCCGATCGATCCCATGCGGCAGAACCTCGCCTCCGGCCGCCGAGATCGCGGCCTCCACTCTCACCCGCGCTGCGGGATCGATCAGTAACGCCACGCATCCGCCGCCTCCCGCCCCGCACACTTTCCCCGCCATCGCGCCCTGCCGTCGCGCAGCGACGATAACCCGGTCAATCACCGGCGTTGAAATCGTGGGCAAATTCCGCCGCCGAAACTCCCATTCTTCGCGGATCAGCCTGCCCGTCTCTTCCCATTTGTTTCGATTCAGTGCCGCAAAGAGCCGCCGCGCCACGTCCGTGATGCGCGCCAGATTCCGCCAGATGCGCCTGTCGCCGCGAATGTGCCGCTCGAAAACTTCCCAGTTGTTGATGCCGTGCTGCTTTGGCTTCCCCGTGTAACAGAGCACCAGCCTGCGCTCGAGTTCATCGAGGTCGCATCCGATCTCTTCCCGCCGCTCGCCTCCCGGTTCCAGATGAATCGCGCTCGCGCCGCCAAACGCTGGCGGATAGTGGTCCTGCGTTCCCGTAGGCACGCGAATGACGATTGCTTCCGCGTCGCGGCTGATATGAATCCAATCCTCCAGGCGCAGAGCGGCGCCCGTCAGCCGGTCGAGCGCCGCGCAGATGGCCACGGCCATCGCGCTCGAACCGCCAATCCCCGCGCCGGCCGGCGCCTGCGAATCCGTCGTTAGGGTCAAGCCCGTCCGCGGCCGAAAAAATCGCACCAACTGCGCCAGTAATGGCAGCCGGTAGCGCCGCGCGCGTTCCAGCGCCTCGAGCGAAGGGAAGCTTTCCCGGCGCTTCGTGTCGCGCGAAACGAGGTGTATCTCCTGGCTGCGCGACGCTTGCGTTTCCACCACGCACGATGCATAACGCGTGATCGCGCAATTCACCGTCAACGCCCCCGGATGAAACAGGTAAATTGGCCAGATGTCCAGCGTGCCTCCGGCCAGGTCGATGCGCGTCGGTGCGCGCGTTTCAATTCGCAACTTCATTCACCTGTTCCTTGTTGTCATCCCGAGCGCATTTGCAGCTCCGTAGCTTCCACCCTCGGACGCGAAGCGCCCCGCCACAAAAGAAGTCGCGCGTGCTGGGCCGAAAGCGAGGGATCTGCTTTTGACGTATCCCGAAGTGTTTCGCAAAATGTAAAAACCGATCGAGATCAGGCGAGCCTTTTCATCGCGAATTACGCATCATAGCATCCGCCCGTCCGCGCGAAAGATCACAATTGCCAACCACGGAACCAAAATCGCAAGACGTCCTCGAGCATTTCATGCTCGGCTTTCCCGGCACCAAGCTTTCCGCCGAGCTCGCCGATCTATTGGCCCACGGACTGGCCGGCGTCGCCATCTATCCGCGAAATTTCCGCGACGCTGCCGAGCTCCGCCGCTTAACCCGCGCGATTCGGCAAGCCGCCGCGCGTCCCGTGCTGATTGGCATCGACCAGGAAGGCGGCACCAAATTCTCGCTCGGCGAACCGTTCACTCCCTGGCCTTCGCCCGCCGATCTCGGCCGTCTTTTCGATCGCTCTCCCGATCTCAGCCTTGTCGACCCAATTATAGAAAAGATCGCCCGGGCCATGGCCCGCGAGCTGCGCGCCGCCGGAGTGAACTTGAATTTCGCTCCCATGCTCGACCTGGCGATCAATCCGCATAGCCCGGTCACTTCGGGCCGCAGCTTCGGCCGCGATCCCCAGCGCGTCGCGCAAATGGGCTGCGCCTTCTTGCGCGGCTTTCACGCCGAGGGCGTGCTCGCTTGCGCCAAGCACTTTCCCGGCCATGGCGACGCCGCCGTCGATCCTCATCTCCATCTTCCGCGTTTTGATGGCACGCGCGAGCGCCTGCTGCATCACGAACTGATCCCGTTCGCCGCCGCGATTCAGGCCGGCGTACCGCTCATCATGACCGCACACATCCTGTTGCCCCGGATCGATCCTATCTGGCCGGCCTCACTGTCGCGCCAGTTGCTGAAAGATATTCTTCGCGGGCAATTAGCCTTCGACGGCGTGGTGCTGGCCGATGATCTCGGCATGGGCGCGATCGCCCAAACTTATAGCAATGGCGAAAGCGCCGTCAAAACCCTGCAAGCCGGCGCCGATATCGCTATGCTCTGCCACGACTGGTCCGCGGTCGCTCCCGCCATCGAGGCCGTCGCGCAAGCCCTTTTCGGCAACGCGCCCAGCGTCGGTGCGGACATAGCCTACGCGGCCAGCGGCCGCGCCCAAAAACAGAAGCTCGACGCGCGCCTCGCCGCCCAAAGCCGCGTCCGCCTCGAACATCTCCGCCAGCGCCTGCTCGAGTTGGAGAAAAACGCACCGCCGCCTCTCGAGCTAATCGGCTGCGCTGACCATCGCGCCCTTGCCGCGGAGATTCGAGCCCTGATCGACTAGATGATCGGCTAGATACGTGACGTCAAAAGTCCGCGGAAATCACCCGATGCGAGCGTTAACTCGTTACTTACAGCCTCCAGTTACTCAGTTAGGCAACAGGAGCGGGAAGCTTAGACGCTGGGTCTTCTTTTTCGCGTTATTTTTGATTCTGGTGGCATTGGCTTTTTGTAGCCGCTGCGGCGGTGACGCCGGGGGTTGATAGGCGCGGAATGAAAGAACGTCTTTGTATCGGACTGCTTTTAGCGGCCGTGGTGCTGGTTTACGGTAACTCGCTGCTGAATCGGTTCACCTTGGACGACGGGTACTACATCGTCCAAAATCCGCACGTGACCAATCCCTCTGTGCAGGGCATGTTTGCCCCTCAGACATTCACCAAAGTGTTTCGGCCCGTGACGTTCGCCACTTTCGCTTTGAATTGGAAGCTAGGTTCAGGGCGCCCGTTCGGCTTCCATCTCTTCAACTTGGCGCTGCACGCGGCGGTTACGCTGCTGCTGTACCTGCTGTTACAGACGATCTTTATCGAGTCACCTCCCCGCGATCCTTCGACGCAGGCGGATTCATCATCCCAAAGAAACGCCCTCGTCTTCGCGGCTGCCCTGCTCTTCGCGGTGCATCCCCTTCATACCGAGGCCGTCTCTTCCATCGTGGGACGCTCCGAATTGCTGGCCGCTGGGTTCCTGTTTGCCGCGTGGATCTTGCACATCCGCGATTTGCAGATACCCGCGGTGATCTGCTTTGTGTTGGCGTTGCTGTCCAAAGAATCGTCAGCGGTTTTCCTGCCGCTCATCCTCGTCGTTGACTACGCGCGCGGCCAATGGAAGCCTCGTCTCCGTTATGTTTTGTTCGCGGGAGTCACCCTGCTTTACCTTGGGCTGCTTTGGAAGCTGCGTGGAGATTTCTTCGGTCAAGGAATCGTTGCATCGCAGTTGGATAACCCGCTCGCGGCAATTCCCAGCCAGTGGAGAGTCCTCAATGGGCTGCGTGTAGCTTGGAAATACGTTGCTCTGCACATCTATCCGGCTACCCTTTCTTCCGACTATTCCTTCAACCAGATTCGCATCTATCTCGATTGGCGCCACACATGGGCGGCGGCCCTGGGAGCTATGGGGGTGGTCGGCGCCTGGCTATGGGCGGTTTGGAAACGGCGAATCGGACCGGCCGTAGCCGGCAGCATGTATCTTGTCGGTTTTGCGACCACCGCCAACATCCTCATCCCGATCCGAACGATCATGGGTGAACGGCTAGCGTATCTGCCCTCGGCTGGATTTTGCCTCCTCGCTGCGTTGAGTTGGAACTGGCTAAGGAATCGGCACCGCATGGCCGCATGGGTTGCATTGACTGCCGTTGCAGCGGCCTTCGGCGTGCGCACGATCGTACGCAACCAGGATTGGAAAGATAACTTCACCCTTTTTTCGGCGGACGTGCGGGCCGTGCCGGGCAGCTCGAGGATACATGCCGAGCTTGCGGGAACTTACATGGAAAAGCAGCAACTGGAAATGGCTGCCGCGGAGTTCCAGAGGTCGTTGCAGATCTACCCGGATAATGTCGACGCGCTCTCCAATTTCGGCCTTTTGGAATCTTGGAAAGGTAACGATCAGGCCGCCGGACAAATGATGGAACGGGCGCTCGCCTTAAGCCACAGAGATAGCCCGGACTACGATTTTATGGCCGTAAATCTTGCGGCGTTATTGATGCAAACCGACCACCTGGATGGCGCGCTGGATCTCCTGAATCGCGAGATCGACGAATCGCCCGAGTATGCGCGCGCCTGGTCGAATCGCGCGGTCATTCATTACAAGCAGGGTGAACCGGCGCCGGCTCGTAGTGACGCCCAGCAGGCTCTGCGTTTGGAACCCGATAACAGGCAGGCGCAAAACCTACTGCGGGTGCTGGGCCCCGCGGACGGATCGGCTTCTCAAGCCCACCCTTAAAACGATTTCACCGCAAAATCTGATTTCTTCGATAAAGCTCCGCGTTGAAGAAGGGCGCAAACGCGCTGATCACGGCGATCCGAAAAGATTCCTGCCGGTCGATCAGGTTCTTGGTCAGCAGGCCCCAGGCGCCCTGAGAATCGCGAACACCCTGCGTTCCTGTAAACGCCTCGATCGCGTGGGAAAGCTCAGTGCCTCGATCCAACACTTCGGCTGCCAGCCCCTCGGGCAATAGAATCGCACCCGATTGCCCGTAGAAGCCGCGCCCGCCTGCATCGGCCACGAAGGCCCAGCTTTGAAGGAACGCCAAGCGCCGGCCAGCCTCATGCTCATTTTCCTGAATGACGTCCAGGCCTCCCTCTAAGCCTACGAAATAGGCCGGCCCGTTCCCCTCGCCCCCGAGACGCATTATCGCCTCGCAGCGCCCACGCGCCCCGGCCATCAGTTCGCTGCGGCTCAGCGGCGTGTGGCGGACGCCTGTCGCAACCTCGAATCCGGTCACTTCGAAGCTCGCGTTCGGGTGCAGCATGGGCCAAAAGGCCTTTAGCGCTTCGCGAACGGCCTCCAGCTTTGGCGCGCGTTTGCTGCCCACCGCGATGCGAATCGTCTCCATGGCGGCTTTCACAAAGCCCAGTAAGGGCTGCCTTGCGTTAAGCAAGTCGAGCGGCGCCCGAGGGTTGTCGGGCGCTAAAAGCGCGTGCTAAGTCGAAAAGAAGTCGAGTTTCGCGGGGTAAGAAAGTCGCGCTTGCGCAACAGCGAAAAACTGGAGCGGCCGAGGGGACTCGAACCCCCGCCTGGAGCTTGGCAAGCTCCCGTACTACCCCTATACTACGGCCGCGTTTCGGTATCGGAATTTATAACACGCCGCCCCCAAACGCCACAAGGCGCCGCGGGCCGCGCGATTTCGTGGTGCTTTTCTCGCCTTCGATACGGCTAGCTTACCTGCACCACGCGCGCTGACTTCACTACAGGGGATCTCTTTTGCCGCCGCGCAAAACTTGCCGCCTTGGCTCGATCGGTATAAACTCGGGCAAATCTCTGTCCATCGGCGTAATAGACGGTGACCTGCCAATGACGATGCTTTCGACGCCGGTCCTTGCCGAGGGTGGTGTGCTTTTTGGTCTTCTTCAAGGTGTTCTTTTCCACGTGTAGTCACCGCAATATCTCAAGTTCTTTTCGCTGTCGCAAGTACTAGTTGAGAAGCTCCAGACACCCGAGCGCCGCATTCCGCGCCATGGTCGTTCAAATCCCGATAGGTTTGTTCCCGATAGCGCTATGGATCACAGCTTAAGGCCAGAGCGCCGAAAACTGCCAGCCTTCAATCTAACCTGCCTGTTTGGCGCCCTCTTTCGCGTCCTTCGCAGTTTTACTCTTAACGACGCCCGCCGAAAAGGCTTAACTCATTAGGCAATGGCCTGAACTGCCCCTGAAACTTTTCCGCCTCTGCTACGTTCTAATATGTGTGGTCCAATATATAGAAGTTCAAGAGTGAAGAAAATGGAAGAGTTCATGCACTGCCAACCGACGTCCGCGACAGGCTTGAAAATAGCCGCGGAGCCGAAAATAGAAGACCCGCGAGGACATTCACCCCTAATCGTTGAGCGGCTGCGCCAGGCCCTTGCCTCCGGCTCTCCTGCTGTTCCGGAAGCCCGCCGCCCGGGTTTCTTCGAAATCCATGCCGAGGACCAAGTCTTCTATATCCACATTTCGCCCGTCACGCAAGGGATTACCCTGCTCGCCACGTGGTCTTGCGAGCCGGAATTGGAAGGCGCCGTCTCGGCCTAAGCCTCTCGGTTTGTACGCCCAATCTTCATCCTTTGTTCCCTGCCCGTCGAAAATCCGCGCGTGTCTTTGACGCCACAGCCTTCGTTCAATCCCGCGCGAAGTAACTAGGCTAACCTCCGCAAAACCTCTACGATGGCTTTGTGAGTCAGCCGAGCGTAAATCGTCGCGTCGTAGCTTCCACCGCCGTGGTCATGGCCGGCATCTTGCTCAGCCGCGTGCTCGGCTTTGTCCGGGAATGGGTTGTCGCCCATCAGGTCGGCTCCAACGCCATGACCGACGCCTATTACGCCGCCTTCACCCTCCCCGACTTCCTGAATTACCTGGTCGCCGGAGCTTCCCTCAGCGTCACCTTCATTCCTGTCTTCACCAAATATGCCGCCGAAGGCCGCGAAGACGAGGGCTGGCACGTATTCTCCACCGTGATGACCTTCATGGGCTTCCTCCTCGTCGCCTTCGTCCTCGCCGGCGAACTCTTCGCGCCCCAGCTCGCCCAACTGATTGCTCCCGGCTTCCCGCCCGCGGAAAAACAGCGCGTCATTTTCCTCACGCGCTTGATGCTTCCCGCGCAATTCTGTTTCTACGAAGGCAGTATTCTCAGCGCCGTCCAGTACGCCAAAGGCCGCTTTCTGATCCCTTCGCTGGCCCCCGTCGTTTACAACGTCATGATTATCTTGGGCGGAGTCCTGCTGGCTTCGCGCATTGGCATGACCGGCTTTGCCGTTGGCGTTCTCGTTGGAGCGCTTGCCGGCAATCTCCTGCTCCAGGTTTATGGCGCCGTCACCGTGGGCGCGCGTTTCCGCCCCAATTTCAACCTGCTCCATCCCGGCTTTCGTTTGTTTATCCGGCTCTCGGTGCCCATCATGCTCGCGCTGTCTCTGGCCTTCACCGACGACTGGATCATCCGCTGGTTCGGCTCCTACCTCCAGCCCGCCTCCATTACCTGGCTGAACTATGCCAAGACGCTCATGCGCGTGCCGCTCGGCGTCGTCGGCCAGGGCGTCGGCGTCGCCTCCTTCCCTTTTCTCGCTCGGCTTTATTCGGAGGGTAAATTCGACGAACTCAATCGCCTGCTCAACTCCACGCTCAAGGGCCTCGTCGCTATCCTCTTGCCGATCACTGCCCTGACCGTCGCGCAAAGCGCTCCCGTCGTTTATCTGGTCTTTTCCCATACCCGCTTGCGCCCTTCCGACCTCAACGCCACCGCCGCCGCTCTCGTGTTCTTTATGCTCGGCCTGTTTGGCTGGGGCTCGCAATACATCCTGGCCCGCGGCTTCTACGCCACGCGCAACACCCTGATTCCCGCCATTGTGGGCACTGTACTCACCTTCGCCAATCTGCCTGTCTACTGGCTCCTCGTCCGCCGCGCCGGTTACCTGGGATTGGCCATGGCCAGTTCCATCGGAATCACGGTCTATACCGTCATCCTCTTTTTTCTGCTCGGCCGGCGCACCCATAACCGCGAGGAAGGTTCTCTGGTTGTGTTCTTCCTCAAGGTCTGCGCGGCCTCGGCCCTCGTCGGCGCCGCCTGCTATAAGCTGCGCCTCGCCCTGGAACCTCATTTGGCCTGGCACGCCTTGCCCGGCGCTCTGTCCCTGCTCGTGGTGGTTACGGCCGTGGGAATTCTGCTTCTGGTAGCACTCGGCAAGCTGCTGGGAATCCGCGAACTCGACGAACAATTGGAGCGCCTGTGGCTGCTCGCCCGCTGGACCCGCTCCAAGACTCCCGCCTGAAATCCTCCTCGACGCCATCACCCTGAACGAAGTGAAGGATCTCTCTTTGGTCTTCTCTGCTGTCATCCCGAGGCCCGACGGGGTCCCGGCACGCGCCGCCTTCGCGCGTGCTGGGGTGGAAAGGCCGAGGGATCTGCTTTTCGCCTTTTTTCGTTTTGTAGCCCAGGGCGCCCGCGCCGTTTGTGGCGCCCTGGGATTTTCTCTTTGTGGGTCGATTAGAATGCCGCCGAGGGTTCTTACGCCGGCTGGGCCCGCTCTAAAACTCCCGCCTAACTGATCGGGCGCCCAGGACCGCACGACCAAGCCCCGTGAGGGGCGGCAGAACATAGCCCAGCGCGGAAGCGCTGGGAAAGTTGAGTCCTTGAGAGGGAGCCCCGCCAGGGGCGAAACAAATCCTCCTGGATTTCGAACCGGCTACGCCGGCTGCGCCCGCTCGGTTCGGCGCTGTCGGAACGCCTGCCGCATCTGCATCTGCACTTCTGCCGCGAATTGCGACCCGCCGACGGTGCGCGTTCCCACCTCGGCGATATCCGCCGTGCGCATGCCGTCCGCCAGCACCGCGTCCACGCCGCGTTCAATCGCTTCCGCCGCCTCCCGCAAATGGAACTGCTCCCGCAGCAGCAAGCTCACGCAAAGAATCGCGCCACACGGATTCGCCATGTCCTTCCCCACAAGCTGCGGCGCCGTTCCGTGAATTGGCTCGACCAGCGGCGGCCCATCGCCCGCGCTCCACGACGGAATCATGCCGATGGAGCCCGCCAGCGCCGCCGCCTCGTCGCTGAGAATATCGCCAAAAAGATTCGACGTAAGCAGCACGTCAAATTGGTCCGGCCGCAGAATGATCTGCATCGACGCATTGTCCACGTACAAATGCTTGACCGCGAGATCGCTCGCTCCCTCCGCCATCCGCGTCACGGTCCGCCGCCACAGCCGCGAAGTCGCCAGCACGTTCGCCTTATCCACCGACGTCACCCGCCGCGCCCGCCTTCTCGCCCGCGCGAACGCAAATCGCGTGATGCGCTCGATCTCCGGCACGCTGTAACTGGCCAGATCCGACGCGCGCTCGTTGTCACCCTCGCCTTCGGTCGTATGCGCGCCAAAATAGATATCGCCTACCAGCTCGCGGATAATTTCGAAATCGATCTCCGTCTCCGCGTTCAACCGCAAAGGCGAAAGCCCGCGCAGCGCAGTGCGCAGCTGTATCGGGCGCACGTTCGCATAGACGCCCAGCGCCTGCCGCAAACCCAGCAGCCCCGCCTCCGGCCTGCGGTCCAGCGGCTGCGAATCCCACTTCGGTCCGCCCACGGCTCCCAGCAACACCGCGTCCGCCTTCAGGCAGCCGTCCAGCGTCTCCCGAGGCAGGGGCTTCCCGCATTTATCGATGGCCACGCCGCCGAAGGGAAATTCAACGAGGTTTACCTGGAAACCGTATTCGCCGGCGCAATCTTGCAGGACGGCGGTTGCCGCGCGGATCACTTCCGGACCAATCCCATCGCCGGGAAGAACGGCGATGGTCCACTGCCGCGAACTCATACCGCCACGTCCGAAACCTTTGCATTGCCCTGATCCGTACTTTCTTCCGCGGTCAGCCGCCCCGACAACCGCTTGAGATCTTCGTCCGTGATGTCTTTCTTCTCATCCGCCAGCGCCATCACCAGCCGATAGCATTCCCGCAGTTCGTCTTCGGAGATCACCACGCCCAGCTCCGCCAGCCGCGCGCGCAACGCGTTCCGCCCGGAATGCTTCCCCAGCACCAACCGGTGCGCCGGAACGCCTACGGCTTCCGGCGAGATCACCTGATACGTCAGCGGATTCTTGAGAATTCCGTCCTGATGAATTCCGGCCTCGTGCGCGAACGCGTTCGCGCCCACCACCGCCTTGTTTGGCGGAACCGGCACGCCGGTAATCTCGGAGAGCAGCCGGCTCGTCGCATAGAGTTCGTTCAGCCGCAGCCGCGTGCCCGTCTTGTATCGATCCGGCCGCACCGCCAGCGCCACGGCGATCTCTTCGAGCGCCGCATTGCCGGCGCGTTCGCCGATTCCGTTGATCGTGCACTCCACTTGCCGCGCCCCGGCCTCCACCGCCGCCAGCGAATTGGCCACCGCCAGCCCCAAGTCGTTGTGGCAATGCGCGCTCCACACCACGCCCGGCCGGTCGACCACCTTGGCCCGCAGCGCGCGAAATATCCCGCCGTACTCCTCCGGAGTCGCATACCCAACCGTGTCCGGCACGTTCAGGATCGTCGCTCCGGCATCGACGGCGATCGAAAACGCCTGCCCCAGAAATTCCACATCGCTCCGGCTGGCATCCTCGGCCGAAAATTCCACCTCCGCGCAGCGCGCCTTCGTATACTCCACCATCTTCCCGATGGACTCGAGCGCCTCCGTCCGCGAAATGCGCAGCTTGTGCTTCAAGTGCAGGTCCGAGGTCGCCAGAAAAACGTGTACCCGCGGCAGCGCCGCACCATCCAGAGCGCCCAGCGCCGCGTCGATATCCTCCCGGCGCGTCCGCGCCAGCCCGGCCACAGTGCTGTGCCGAATCTCCCGTCCTACTTCGCGCACCGCCTCGAAATCTCCCTGCGAAGCGACGGGAAAGCCGGCCTCGATAATGTCCACGCCCAGGCTTTCCAGGCGCCGCGCCAGCCGCAGCTTTTCCGCCGTGTTCATGGAAAAGCCGGGGGCCTGCTCGCCATCCCTCAGCGTGGTATCGAAAATTCGCACCATCTCCATTGCACTCCTCCTAAGTATACCTAGGGCTCCCAGTCGCGAGGCCTGCCGCGCGAAAGTCATGACTTCCGCGTTCGGCCAGAACGCGGTTCTGAAAAACGGCAGGAGCTTTCGCGCGTTCACAAAGTCCATCAGGCCGTCGCGCCGTCGATAAAGTCGCTTTCGCCGTACCGCGAAGTCGCGCCCTTCGCGGTTCATTCAGTCCGCGGCGCCCCGCGTAAGCAAAACAGCGTCCAGGCGCGGCGCACCTACAGGATGCGGCCGCGCCGTCAAAGAAGTCCAATTTATACTTCTTGCCCCCCGCATAAGATGCACTTATATTGCTCCGTCAGGCCTTTGTGGGTTTCCGGAGTCCCAGAGGGACGAAACAACGTAGCCCACCGCGAGTCATCGCGCGCTAAAGGAAGTTGCGCGTCTTGGGGCGGTGTAAGCGCTGGGAATGTTTGCAGGATAAACTCAAGCCCCGGCAGGGGCGACACAAATTATGCGCCGTCCCCATGGACCTCGCGCGGGTGCCCCTTGCTGCCGGGAGGGCGTGCTTGATCACCCAAGCGCTGTCATCCGCAACGCATTCGGGGTCCCCGGTACGCGCCGGTGTTGCGCGTACTGGGGTGATATGGACCTAGCCGAACTCAACGTCTTCCTCACCGTGGCCCGCGAGCGCAGCTTTTCCCGCGCTGCGCAGAAGCTCTTCCGCACCCAGCCCGCCGTCAGCATCACGATTCGCAAACTCGAAGAAGAGATCGGCGAACCTCTGTTTGCCCGCGGCGCCCGCTCCGGCCAGCTCACCGACGCCGGCCGCCTCCTGGTCGGCTACGCCGAACGCATCCTGAACCTGCGCGACGAAATCCGCCGCGCCATGGACGACTTGCGCGCCGGCGG
>Ga0207053_10007_pt1 | contig 48481 bp, 45 predicted proteins | sample Alteio_BWMinCont_59_FD_153290 | JGI IMG/M metagenome (GOLD analysis project Ga0207053, IMG submission 153290) | Enriched cells from forest soil in Barre Woods Harvard Forest LTER site, Petersham, Massachusetts, United States -... | ecosystem: Environmental > Terrestrial > Soil > Temperate forest >...
CATCAGGCAGATACTTGTTTCAGGCGTGTTTACGATGGCCGTATTTTCATGTGTATTGTACAGCAGTTGCAAAAATAAGTGTGGGAGTGTGGTATGCCAGAACGGTGGTACCTGCACCAGTAATGTGTGTGTATGTGCTACAGGTTATTATGGCAACACCTGTAGTGGCTCTGAAACCAGCGAATATATAGGTACTTACAATTGCAGTAATGAGAAGTGTTATCCGGCATTAGTAGGCAATTCAGGCTGGCAGAGTTCGATTGTAGTATCAGTAAATAACAGCGGTTATACAGTGACCATAAATAATTTTGCGGGATCGAATGTACCTTATGATGCGGTAGTTGATAGTCTGGGTGACTTACAGATAGTTCCTGCTACAGGTAGCTATGGCGTATCAGCCAGAGGTAAATATACTGTTGATTCCACAGGGCATGGAGTAATTGAAATGAATTATACAGAATCGACATCGTCGGGTACAGGGAACTACAGTTGCGCAATGCGTATGAGAAAAGAATAAGCAACTGGTACTAATTTATAAATTACATCACTACTTCGCTATAACAAAAAAAGAACGATGGACACGCCATCGTTCTTTTTTTACTATTTACAGGCAGTTTTATTGCTCTGTTTCTTTTATTTCTGTTACAGGAGTTATGTTGTCTGAGAACACAATCCTTTTTTCTTCTTCATTATAGTCTGCAGTAATATTGTCACCTTCTTTTATGCGGTGGTTCAATATTTCTTCTGCCAGAGGATCTTCCAGGTATTTCTGGATGGCCCTATGTAGTGGCCTTGCCCCGAATTGCTGGTCGTAACCCTTTTCTGCAATGAATTTCTTGGCGCTATCTGTCAATTCAAGTGCGAAGCCAAGGGCATTGAGCCTCTTCATTACATCTTTCATAATGATGTCGATGATCTTGCCGATATGAGCTTCTGTGAGTGAATTGAAAATGATCACATCATCAATACGGTTGAGGAACTCAGGGGAGAAGGTCCGTTTAAGTGCACGTTCTATAACTCCACGGCTTGTATCTTCTGTTGATTCAGCAACTGCGCTGGTAGCAAAACCTACACCTGTACCAAAATCTTTCAACTGGCGTGCGCCAATGTTTGATGTCATGATAATCAGGGTGTTCTTGAAGTCCACCTTGCGGCCTAAGCCATCGGTTAACTGACCATCATCAAGTACTTGTAAAAGTATGTTGAAGATATCCGGATGTGCTTTTTCAATTTCATCCAGCAATACAACTGAATAAGGCTTGCGGCGTATTTTTTCTGTCAGCTGTCCACCTTCTTCATAACCTACATATCCTGGAGGTGCACCAATTAAACGGCTGAGAGAGAATTTTTCCATGTACTCACTCATGTCTATGCGTATCAGCGCATCATCGCTGTCGAACATATAACGTGCGAGGGCACGGGCAAGTTCTGTTTTACCTACACCCGTTGGGCCAAGGAATATGAAAGAGCCAATTGGCTTGCGTGGATCTTTAAGACCCACCCTATTGCGCTGGATAGCTTTTACAACTTTGCTTATTGCTTCATCCTGTCCTACTACGGCACCGGCAAGATCTTCGCCCATGCGGCGTAGTTTGGCGCTTTCGGCTTCCACCATACGCATTACGGGTATGCCAGTCATCATGCTCACTACTTCTGCAATGGCTTCTTCGTTTATAGGGTAGCGTTTGTTCTTAGCTTCTTCTTCCCATTCTACCTTAGCACGTTCCAGTTCTTCTCCCAGCCTTTTTTCACGATCGCGAAGTGCAGCTGCTTCTTCAAAGCGCTGGCTTTTTACTACCTTGTTCTTCTCTTGTTTTATATCTTCTATCTTCTTTTCGAGATCCAGGATATTCTGAGGGACGTTGATGTTTTTTAGGTGTACACGCGCACCAACCTCATCCATCACGTCTATGGCCTTGTCGGGCAACAGGCGGTCTGTCATATATCTATCGCTGAGTTTCACACATGCTTCTATTGATTCCTGATCGTAGATGACATTATGGAAGTCTTCGTATTTAGATTTGATATTGGTAAGTATCGTAATTGTTTCCTCTACACTCGGAGGATCTATCATTACCTTCTGGAACCTGCGGTCGAGTGCACCATCTTTTTCGATGTACATCCTGTACTCATCCAGCGTTGATGCCCCAATGCACTGCAGATCGCCACGGGCAAGTGCAGGTTTGAATATATTGCTGGCATCGAGTGAGCCTGAAGCACCACCTGCGCCTACAATAGTGTGTATTTCATCAATGAAGAGGATCACGTCGCGGTTCTTTTCCAGCTCGTTCATGATGGCCTTCATGCGTTCCTCAAACTGGCCACGATACTTGGTACCTGCAACCAATGCTGCAAGATCAAGGCTGATAACCCTTTTATCGAACAATACACGAGATACCTTACGCTGTACGATACGCAAAGCCAACCCCTCTACTATGGCAGTTTTACCTACACCAGGTTCACCAATGAGTATAGGGTTATTTTTTTTCCTGCGCGATAGTATCTGAGATACCCTTTCTATTTCTTCTTCGCGGCCAACGATGGGGTCTAAATTTCCCAGTTCGGCAAGCTTGGTTATATCGCGACCAAAGTTGTCTAGTACAGGGGTTTTTGATTTAGCAGTAGTACCTGCCTGACGGCGCTGTTGCTGGTACTGGCGGCGTTCATCGTCATCTTCGAACTCTTCAGAGCCGGGATCATTGCTGTAATCTGCCTTGGGACTACCGCCCTGCACAATGCCGAGTTCGCTTTTGAAGCGTTCGTAATCCACATCGTACTGGTGCAGTATCTGGGTTGCTACGTTTTCTTTGTTTTTAAGAATAGAAAGCATCAGGTGTTCAGTTTCAACAGTCGCGCTTTTTAAAGCCTTGGCTTCCAGTACGGTGATGCGTATCACTTTTTCGGCCTGTTTAGTGAGGGGCAGGCTGTTTATGTTGGCCAATGGTTTGTTGTTCTTATCCTTGATGGCTATTTCGAGCTCCTTGCGCAGCTCAAACAGGTCTACCTGCATGGTTTGCAGTACACGTACCGCAAGACCATCACCCTCGCGGATAAGACCTAGCAGCAGGTGCTCTGTGCCGATGAAATCATTGCCGAGGCGCAGTGCTTCTTCCCTGCTGTAGGAAATGATCTCCTTTACTTTTGGTGAGAAATTTGAGTCCATGAAAAATGTCTCTTGATTTAAAGATGAAATTAACGATAAATGGGATTCGGTATTATTCAGTTTGCCTATGTCCATATTTAATAAAGTTCTACGATTCTTATTTCCTGTCTGTCCTTATTATCCGATAGCCCTACTCTAATATACGAAAGAATATTTGGGCAAGAAATGTTAATTTTAGGGGTTGATTATCTAATGCCACAACACAATTTATACTTCTCTATGGAATTCAAAATTGATACCAAAAGCAGTTATACAAATATTAAACCGCCGGAGGCGCCAATAGATGCTATTATGACAGAAAACATACGACAAAAGTGGTATGAACTGATAGGAGAGGGCTGCCAAAATCTGATATTGGACCTGGAAAACAGCACAAGTGCGGATGAAAATGGTATTGCCGGGTTATTGAATCTGCATGAAGATTGTTATAGTAATGGGCGCTCTTTTGTAATTGTTAGTTTAACAGGGCTTGCTGCCCGGCAAGTAAAAGAGTCGGAAATGGCATCATCACTTAATATAGCGCCGACACAAGCTGAGGCAGTAGATATTGTTAATATGGAGATATTGGAGCGTGAGTTATTTAACGAGGAGTAAATCGGGAGTAAATAAAGAGCAAGATTTTTACCTGTACCAATACATTTTATATATAGTTGATGAAAGTTACCATCCTGGGAAATAATTCTGCATTGCCAGCATTTGGCCGTCACCCTACCGCTCAAGTTGTTGCAGTGGCAAGTGGGCTATTGCTAATAGACTGCGGCGAAGGTGCCCAGGTGCAGTTGCAGCGCTATGGACTGAAATGGCGTAGTTTGAACCATATCTATATCAGTCACCTGCATGGGGATCATTATTTTGGCTTACCGGGTCTTATTAATAGTATGAGCTTGCTTGGCCGTACTTCTCCATTATATCTCTATGGCCCTGCGTTTCTTATAACCATTTTGCAATCTATTTTGGATGCAGCTGATTCTGAGTTGAGCTATCCTTTACATTTTCATGCTTTGCAGGAAGGAGAAGAACTGCTTACGGATAACGAGTATTTTTCGGTGAGGTCATTTCCTGTGATTCACCGGATAGCATGCCATGGGTTTGTGGTAAAAAGCAAAACCAGGGGCAGAAAGCTACTGCCTGATAAATGTGTGGAGTATGAAATACCAGCTGCGTACTACGAAAAATTAAAACAAGGCTCAGACTATGAACGCAAGGATGGGGTTCTGGTAAAAAATGAATGGGTAACCACAGAGGGGCCCGCACCGAAAACCTATGCCTATTGTGCAGATACTTTATTCACTGAAACTATTGTGCCTGCAATATATGGGGCTGATACCATTTACCATGAATGCACTTATCTTGAAAAAGATGGCGATAAAGCGGCTGCACGCTACCACAGTACCGCTATCCAAGCAGCAAAAATAGCTGTGCTGGCAAATGTTAAACAGTTGCTGCTGGGGCATTTTTCATCGAAGTACCGAGATCTTGAGCCTTTTAAGGAAGAAGCGACTACAATATTCCCAAATGTACAGATAGCAGAAGAAGGGAAGGCCTTTGATGTATAGCATTTGTGCAATAATAGTTTTGCAGCATTAGTTTTATATAAAGACTATAAATTATTACCTTCTAAAACAGATTTAATGCCATTTACTTTTTCCCATCCTTCGGTAGTATTGGTGTTAAAGAAGTTTTTGCCGCGTTTACATTTGTCTGCGACCGCACTTATTGTGGGTAGCATTGCCCCGGATTTTGAAGGTTTTTTATTTCTGCACACTCGTAAGACGTTTAGCCACACCTGGGGCGGCATTTTTTTCTTTGATATGCCAATAGGAATAATAATATGCTTCCTGTGGCACAACATGATTAAAGAAGGGTTTATAGATAATGTGCCCTTATATTTTAAGAAAAAATTTTACCGATACAGAAGCTTTGACTGGAATAAATATTTTAGTAACCATAAAATAGTTGTTATTACTTGTTTATTTATTGGTGCAGTTACACATCTTGTTTGGGATGATTATACTCATTTTAACGGGACAGACTATACTGCGGTAACTGTGTGGCATTTAGAGATGTCTGTATTTATTTTCAGGCAGTTTATGAGCTCAATAGTCGGCTTTGCTTTTATTTTGCTGTATGTTTGGTTTATGCCAATATCAGTAGTTGTGCCCACCTCAAGATATCACGGATATTGGTTTATTGTGATGGAGGTGGCAGCTATAGGTGTATTTCTTCGTATACTGAGTACTTCAATGCCCACATCATCAATACTTGGTTATATTGATTCTATTGTAATGACATTTCTTTCTTCTTTAATTCTGGGTGTTTTATGTTCGTCAATTATTTTTAATATATGGAAACGAAATAGCATAACATAAAGTTCATTGTTGTTTTTTTTGCCTTTCAACAAAAAAAAGTAGCTTCGCACATAGATCGAGTAGAAATATTACTCGATAATGTGTGACTCACAGAGGCGAAGCCATGTGAATCCGGATAGGAAGCTAAGATGCTGGAAACACTAATATCATCCCGTACAAGAATAAAATTGTTGCTTAGATTATTTCTTAATCCAAGCAGTACTGCCTATTTACGCGGTATGGCCGAAGAATTTAATGAAAGTACCAATGCCATAAGACTAGAGCTCAACCGGTTTGAAGAAGCGGGTATGCTGGTATCGAAGAATGAAGGGAATAAAAAAGTTTACCAGGCCAACCAGGAGCATCCGCTATTTAAGGATATACATAGTATAGTTCTGAAATATTTGGGTATAGACCGGATAATAGAGACCGTTATTAAAAGGACGGGGAACCTAGAGAAAGTTTATATAACAGGTGATTATGCAATTGGAAAAGAAACAGACATATTGGATCTTTTGTTTATTGGTGAAATCAATAAAAATTATCTTACTAACCTGATCGGTAAAGTAGAAGGGATGATCGGTAAAAAAGTAAGGTATCTTACTTATAGCTCGGAGGAATGGTCTCGGATAGCGAATAAGGAGAATGCTTCGGTTAAAAACCTTTTGTTGTGGGAAAATAAAACTGAAATCTGATGGCAGCATGGTATGTTTTGTACACAAAGCCAAGAAATGAAAAAAAAATCGCATTATTGTTGCAGCAAAAAAATATTAATACATACTGTCCGGTACAAGAGGTAGTAAAGCAGTGGAGCGACAGGAAGAAAAAAATAAGTGAACCTGTTTTTAAGTCATATGTATTTGTAGAGCTAAACGACTATACAAAGGATAGTATTGAAGTATTAAATACACGAGGGAGTGTACGTTTTTTATGGTGGTTAGGAAAGCCAGCCATTGTACGCGATGAAGAGATCGAAACCATTAAAAATTTCCTAAATAAGTATAGGTGTGTGGAAGTTAACAATAACATTAATACCGGCCAGGAAGTATATATAACTGAAGGGGTATTTAAAGATAAGAAGGGAACGGTTGTTCAATTAAGGGGTAAAACAGCAATATTGCACATAGATTCTTTAGGTTGGAACATTTCGGCACACGTTGATTTACAATCGTTGATGCCTGCTAAGTAGAGCGTTTTAATATTTTTAATTACTTTTCACTAAAATATAGATAAAATAATGATTAGACTTTTTCAAGTATCGCTGTATTTTCTTGTAGCCGTGCCTCTACTTTTGTTTTCATCTTGTGTCAATACAAAGAAAATAACATACTTAAACAATCTTCCGGATACGAATTATGTTAATGCATATGAGATTGGTCTAGCCCAATATTCTGATCCTAAAATACAGCCCAATGATATACTACAGGTGACAGTACAAACCTTAGATCCACAGGCTACTAGTATGATGGGTGTACAAACTACATCTAGCTTCAGTGTTCAATCTGCGTCTTCTGCTTCAGGAAATACCGGGACTACTATACAAGGCTACATGGTAGATGGTAACGGGTTTATTTCTATCCCGCTTGTAGGTAAATTGCAGGTGAATGGATTATCTACCACGGAAGTGAAAGATCTTATAGAGAAGAGAGCCACTTTGTATTATAAAAATCCGGTAGTGAATGTTCGCTTTGTAAATTTTACAGTTACTGTATTGGGCGAAGTAGCCCGTCCTGGCCAGATAAACATACCTAATGAAAGGACATCGATATTTGATGCGATTGGTGCAGCTGGAGATATGAGTGCTTATGCCAAAAGAGATGATGTACTTGTGATAAGGGAAGAAAATGGCGTTAAGAAGTTTATGCGACTCAATCTGTATAAAAAAGATGTTTTTCAATCACCTTACTTTTATTTACATCAAAGAGACGTGGTTTATGTAGCGCCAAACAAATCGAAAGCAATCACATCAAATGCCCGTGAAGCCAGAATTCTAAGCCTTGTGAGTATTACCGTGACATTTTTAACCTTTTTACTGTATTTCAGAAAATAATATATGAATCAAACTGAAAATATTCAATCTGCTGATTGGCAACAGGACCATGGAAATTTCAATTTAAGGAAAGCTGTAGGTACATTATTATCTTATTGGCCAAGATTTATCTTTTGTGTTATTATAGGCTTACTAATAGCCTACTTATACCTTCGTTACACCAAGCCTGTATATATAGTAAAAGCAAAAATACTTATTCAGAATGATAAGACAGGAAGCTTATCAGATGCTATTGTATTGGATGGGTTAGGTATAAAGAACAAAGGTAACAGCATAGAGAATGAAGTTGAGGTATTTAAGAGTAGGGCATTGATGGAGCATGTTGTTCGCTCTATGCAGCTGAATGTAAGTTATTACACAACGGGAAGGGTTAAAATGCTGGAAGTATATAATGGAAAGCCTTTCAATCTTACTTTCTGTCCTATGTATGAAGATTCTGTAATCGGAAAGGGGGCAACATATAAGATATTACTTACTGCTAATGGGTATGAGTTAACCCAAGGCACTCAAAAAATACCGGGAAAACTTGGCGATACTATTTCTTTAGCAACCGGTATGGCTTGTATAACTAAGGTGCCTGGTGCAAACTGGGTTGCAGGTGACGAGTTTCTAATAGTTGTTTCTACTATAAACGCGACTACCAATGGATATATGGGTGCCCTAAATGCAAGCCCTATTAGTAAAAATGTGAGTATGATCAACCTTTCGTTTGGTACTGTATTGCCAGAGAAGGGAGAAGCTGTGTTAAATAATATATTGAATACCTATTTAAGTGATAATGTTAAGAACAAGAACAGGATTGCAGATAGTACCATATCTTTTATAGATAACCGCCTTGAGTTAGTTGGTGGAGAGCTTACAACAGTAGAAAAACAGATTGAAAATTTTAAGAAATCGAATGATCTTGCGGATATAAAGTCTCAATCTACTGCGCTTGTAGCCAGCAATAGTACATACGACGAAAAAATAAACTCGCAAGAGTTGTCATTGTCAGTTGTAGAATCTCTTGAAAAATATCTACAGGAAAATATACATAATACAAAGGTAGTACCGCCAACGTTATCTATACCAGACGCCAACCTTACGAGCCTTATTGCCCGGTATAACGAGCTTGAACTGAATCGTAACAGGTTATTGATGAGTAGCACGGAAGATAACCCCGTAGTAAAGAATATAGATGACGAGTTGAATAGCATGAGGTTGGATATGTTATCTGATATAAGTGCTGTGAAAAGGAGTCTATTGGTGGCGTTAGGAAAGCTAAATAATACAGCCCGCAAGATTGATGTTGAAATGAGGGAAGTGCCTGCGAAAGAACGAGTTTATCTTGAGTATTCACGCCAGCAGAGTATAAAGCAAGAGTTATATCTGTTTCTGCTTAAGAAAAGAGAAGAGACTGCTATTGCAAAATCATCAACAATAGCTGATGCACGAGTTATAGACAATGCACGGGCTGATGGTAACCCTATATCGCCTAAACGATCGCAGATATTCCTGATAGCTATTGCCCTAGGTATTATATTGCCAGCTGCCAGTATATACGTTGAATCTGTTTTAAATAACAGGGTATTGAAAAAAGATGATATAAGCAACAATACCCAAGCCCCTGTGATTGGAGAAATAGGACATAGCCCTGATGATAAAGATGTAGTTATACATACAGGAAGCCGTACCGTTCTTGCCGAACAATTCCGCTCGCTACGTACCAATCTACAGTTTGTGATTTCTGGTAAAGGCGACAAAGTAATTTTGATCACATCCAGTATGAGTGGTGAAGGAAAGTCATTTATTGCTATTAACCTGGCTAATACACTTGCCATATCTGGCAAAAAGGTGCTGCTGATGGAGCTTGATCTTAGAAAACCAAAGATCTCTAAAACATTGGGTTTAGATAGCAGTTTAGGATTTTCGAACTATATTATTGGTCAGATACCTTTAGATAAGATCATTGTACCATCTGGTTTGGATAAGAACTTTGTTGTTATGCCTTGCGGGCCTATACCCCCCAATCCGGTAGAATTGATAATGCTTACCAAAACCGAAGAGTTGTTTGCAGAACTGAGAAGGGAATATGACTTTGTAATTATAGATACGGCACCGATAGGATTGGTAACAGATGCTCAGCTTCTTGCAGCATATGCAGACACTACATTGTATGTGGTGCGCCAGGGATATACATATAAACAGCAAATAGTGTCTGCCAATGACCTATATGTAAAACAAAAAATGCCCCGGTTCAGCATGGTGGTTAACGATATTAAAACAGCACGTGGCGGCGGCTATGGTTATGGCTATGGTTATGGCTACGGTTATGGTTACGGTGGTGGTTACGGCTATGGTTATGGTGCATATTCTAACGGTTATTTTGATGAGAAGAAAAGTACAGGCCTGATAAAGAGGATATTAAACTCATTTAAAGGCAACGCGTAATTTTCATTGCTCACTAGTTTTTTGCCTGTAATCCCTATCTGTTTAAAAACAGATCTCTATGTGTCGTATTTCTGGAATAATTGATAAAGCTTCAGACTCTATTTATAAGGACATCCTTGTTATGAGGGATGCTATGAAACACGGGGGGCCAGACAGTGCAGGCGTTTATTGCGACGATACTGTAAATCTGGCTCTGGGGCACCGGCGGTTGTCTTTGCTAGACCTAACCGCAGCAGGAGACCAACCTATGAAGGATAACGGAGGTAACGTTATTCTTGTATTTAATGGTGAGATATATAATTTCATTGATCTTAAGGCTGAACTTTCTGCAGCTGGATGTCAATTTCATACCCATTGCGATACAGAAGTGATCATACAGGCCTACTTGCAATGGGGTAATGACTGCTATGCCAGATTTAAAGGCATGTTTGCGATAGCGCTATATGATAAGCGCAATGGAGAGCTAACACTTGCCAGAGATCATGCAGGTATCAAACCTTTATATTATTATGCTGATGCAGACAAATTATATTTTGCTTCTGAAATAAGGGCTTTTACAGCCATTAAGAACAAGTGGGAGGAAAATAGCAAATGGAAAACATACTTACTGACGTTTGGCTATCTGCCTGAACCTGTAACTACTTTAAAAAATGTCTATTCTCTAGAAAAGGGTTCTTACAAAGTATTTAATGTAAAAAACCTACAGTCGAAACATCATTTCTTTTACAAAGAAGATTTTACTGATACGATTACTGATATAGAGGAGGCTAAAAAGGTAATAAGAGATACGCTTGAAAAGGCTGTTCAAAATCACCTGGTTGCTGATGCGCCTATAGGGCTTTTTTTAAGTGGGGGAATTGATAGTAGTATTCTTACCCTGCTTGCAAAAAAATACAAACAAGAGGATCTGCATACATTATCTATAGATTTTAAGGATAAGAATTTTTCTGAAAATCATTATCAGAAATTAATTGTAGATCAATGTCATCCTATACATAGTTCTTTTGTACTTGACGAACAATCTTTTGTAAATGACTTCCCTGATATATTGCTGGCTATGGACCAGCCCAGTTCAGATGGGATCAACTCTTATTTTATATGCAAATATGCCCGACAATATGGTCTGAAGGCTGTATTGTCTGGTATTGGTGCAGATGAATTGCTGGGTGGGTATAGTTCTTTTAAACTCGCAAATAAAGTAGCAAAACTAAGAAGCATACCAGGGTTTATATTTAACCTCGCTAATTATGCTAATACCGATAAGTATAGGAAAATAAGTTTCCTTAGTAAGAAGGGGCTTGTTAATGAATATTTATTTTACAGGGGATATTTCAACATGCAGGAAACTGCCAAGTTGTTAGATATAGACAGGAGAGAGGTTTACGAAACGTTAAGTACTGTTACTGTTCCTGATTTCGTTAGTAATTTATCTAATGAAAATCAGGTTTCTTACATGGAGTGTAACTTATATATGCTCGGGCAGCTACTTAAGGATACTGATATAATGAGTATGTGGCACAGCCTGGAAGTGCGTGTGCCATTTTTAGACTATGATTTTATGAAGGCTGTGCAATCTATCTCTTCTTCTTTAAAGTATGGGCATGCCCAAAGCAAGTACCTGCTGATAGAAAGTTTTAAAAATATTTTGCCAAGAGATATATGGGACAGGAAGAAGCAAGGGTTTACGCTACCTTTCAAGAATTGGATGAAAGACAATAAAATTCAGCACATGTTGAATCAGCCAGATATGAAAATGCGGGACCGATTTTTAGATGGAGATCTTGCGTGGAGTCGTTACTGGACGTATTCAATTGCTAATGAGTTTAATGCTGTTAAATAATTCTGATGCATAAGATATTATTCCTGAACCTTACTGCATTTTCTCAAAATGGAGGAATTGAAAAATTCAACCGGTGTTTTTTAAAGGCTTTAGCAGATATACAGGATAATGATGAAGTGGTGAGTTCTGCAATCTCCATGTATGACGATAAGGTTGATGAAAAATACTATAATAACCAGTATTACAAAGGCTTTAAGGGTAGTAAGCTTGCCATGATACTGCAAAGTATTTGGAGTGCCAGGTCATCAAATACTATTGTAATAGGCCATATTAACCTTTCGGTGATAGGCGTGGCAATCAAAATGCTTTATCCTAAAAAAAAGGTGGTATTGGTTACGCATGGAATTGAAGTTTGGGAACCATTAAAAGGCCCGAAAGCTCTAATGCTTAAGAAGGCTGACCGGATACTGACCGTTAGTAATTTTACTAAGCAAAAAATATGCAGCATACAAAATATTGGAGAAGAAAAGTTGGTGGTATTCCCCAATACAATTGATCCATTTTTTGCAATACCAGCACAGTTTTATGATAGTACCCATTTAAGAGAGCAATACGGCATTGGCGCTGACGATCCTGTACTTTTTACACTAGCAAGAGTATCGAGCACGGAACGATATAAAGGATATGACGTTGTTTTGGAATGCTTACCAGATATGCTACCGAAATTTCCCAACCTCAAGTATGTTATTGGTGGAAAATATGATAAAGTAGAGAAGGCACGCATAGATAAACTGATAGATGATTTGAAGTTGGAGGGGGTTGTGAAGCTTACTGGTTTTATTAAGGATGAAGATTTGGTTGCACATTACCAGATGGCAGATATGTTTATTATGCCAAGCAGAAAGGAAGGATTTGGTATTGTTTTCATAGAAGCAATGGTTTGCGGTTTGCCGGTTATAGCTGGTAATGTTGACGGAAGTGTGGACGCACTGAAAAATGGAGAATTGGGTACACTTGTTAACCCGCTAGATAAAAATGAAATAACGCAACAGCTGTGTTATTTTATGGAGAACCGGAATTTGATTACAGATGATTATAAATATGGTTTGCAGCAAAAAACACTAGGGTACTTTAGTTTTGAGGCTTTTACAGGGCGGGTAAAACAAGTTTTTGAATTTAATTGACCATCTTTTCCTTTAAATAAATAATACTACAAACATTAATACAATCTAAATGCATCAAGAGGTATCAGTAAGGTCATCGCATACTGTTATTCAGCCTAGTCATAATTTCTTTGATTTGAAGCTGAAGGAACTTTGGCAATATAGGGATCTTTTGTTCTTGCTGGTAAAGAGGGATTTTGTTTCGTTTTATAAACAGACCATATTCGGGCCGTTATGGTTTTTCATCCAACCCATTTTTACCACCATAGTTTTTACATTCATCTTTGGTAACCTGGCTAAGATACCAACAGATGGTATTCCTCAACCTGTTTTTTATCTTGCAGGTATTAGTTGCTGGAATTATTTTTCTGATTGCCTTACCAAAACCTCTACGGTTTTTAAAGACAATGCGCCAATATTCGGAAAGGTATATTTCCCACGCCTGATAATGCCTATAAGCATTGTGTTATCTAACCTGGTGAGGTTTGGTGTTCAATTCCTCCTCTTCCTGGTAGTTGTTGGCTATTATATGATGAAAGGCGCGGCTATTCATCCCACTGCTTGCCTTGCATTATTTCCGATACTTGTTCTTTTAATGGCAGCACAAGGTTTTGGTTTTGGTCTTATCATTTCGGCACTTACCAATAAGTATCGCGATCTCAGCTTTTTGGTTGCTTTTGGTGTGCAGCTAGCTATGTATGCTACCACGGTTGTGTATCCATTATCTGCAGCGCCAGCCAAATACATCTGGTTAATAAAGCTGAACCCCATGACACCGATAATAGAGTTTACACGCTATGGTTTTTTAGGGTCGGGCAATCATGACTTGAGTATGCTGATCTATTCTGTTGCTTCTACTCTTGTATTGGTGCTTTTAGGGGTATTTACATTTAACAAGGTTGAAAAGAATTTTATAGATACTGTATAATGAGTGTAATTATAAAAACGGAAAACATCTCAAAGGCTTATCAACTTGGTCAGATAGGCACAGGGACGCTTTCGCGCGATATAGAAAGGACATTTGCCCGCCTGCGTGGAAAAGAAGACCCGTTTCTGAAAATAGGTGAATCGAATGACAGGAGCAAAAAAGGTACGAGCGACGTAGCCTGGAGCTTAAGGGATATAAATTTTGAAATACAGGCTGGTGATGCCGTAGGCATAATAGGAAAAAATGGGGCCGGCAAAAGTACATTGCTAAAGATACTTTCTCGTATTACTTCTCCTACTACCGGCCGCATTGATATAATGGGCAGGGTAGCCAGCTTACTTGAAGTGGGTACGGGCTTTCACCCCGAGTTGTCTGGCAAGGAAAATATTTACCTGAATGGCGCCATATTGGGTATGAGGAAATCGGAGATCAAAAGCAAGTTTGACGAAATTGTTGATTTTGCAGGTGTTGAAAGATATATTGATACCCCTGTAAAACGCTATTCGTCGGGTATGTATGTGCGCCTGGCATTTGCTGTTGCAGCACACCTGGAACCTGAAATATTAATAGTTGATGAAGTACTTGCTGTAGGTGATGCTGAATTTCAGAAGAAATGCCTGGGCAAGATGAAAGATGTTAGTAACAATGATGGCCGTACTATATTGTTTGTGAGCCATAATATGGCTGCTGTAAAACAGCTTTGTACCAAGGGTATCGTTTTGAAAAACGGAGGATTGGTTTTTCAGGGTACACAAGATGAGGCTGTGAATTTTTATCAGAATGAAAATGATACTGACACTTCTTTCCTTCACAAGGGTGATTTAAATGAGGCTCCTGGTAATGAAAATATAAGAATACTAAGATTTGAAGTGCGTTCATTGTCGGGCGAAGAGATATCAATATCCACAGGCTTTGAATATGAACTTGAGTTTTATAATTACAAAGAAGGGATTAATCTTGATGCAACATTTGAATTAAGAAATGCAGATGAAGTTGCAGTATTCCACAATGGAGAAATATTGAGTTCAAACAAAGATTCAAAACAAGGCATTTACACAGTAAAAGGAACCATACCCCCTAATCTCATCAATGCCGGATCTTTTCATTTCAATTTGATATTTGGAGAGAATCAGCGTTTTGCACTTTTTACAAAAGATAATTTCCTGCAGTTCGAGATAGCTAATGAAGCACTTGGTATACACACACACCGGATACCAGGTGTATTACGTATGCCGATAGAATACATCACATCATTCAGGCAAAATAAATGAAAATAAGAGACGCACGGATAATTGATCTTCCAAAGGTTTTGGATGATAGGGGGAATCTTTCTTTTTTCCAGAATGCTGACCAGGTGCCTTTTGAAATAAAAAGAGTGTACTGGATATACGATGTGCCAGGTGGTGAAAAGAGAGGCGGCCACGCTTTTAGACAGCAACATGAATTTATCATTGCCATATCTGGCAGCTTTGATGTTGTTCTAACCGATGGAATTGAAGAGAAAGTGTTTTCTCTAAATCGGTCTTACTATGGCGTTTATATTCCCAATGGATTATGGAGGCACATACAGAATTTCTCTACAAATTCTCTGGCACTCATTGTCTCTGATATGGAATACAGTGCCGACGATTATGTCAGGGATTTTGATGAATTCAAAAAAATATTCAATGAATAAGCCTTCTGTATTCGATTGCAGCATTATTCATTTGCCCAGAATACATGACAGGGCGGGAAATATTACTGTAATAGAGAATAAAATACATATACCATTTGCGCCTGCCCGTATATTTTATTTGTATGATATACCAGGTGGCGAATCGAGAGGTGCACATGCGCATAAGCAATGTCATCAGTTCTTAATAGCTGCCAGCGGCTGTTTTGAAGTATTGCTGGATGATGGCAAAGCTCAAAGACAAGTTCTTCTAAACAGACCATACACAGGGTTACATATACCGCCTATGATATGGGCCTCAGAGATAAACTTCTCTTCAGGCTCCGTTTGCCTTGTATTAGCTTCAGAAAAATACTCTGCAGTAGATTACATCCGTGAATATGAAGAATATTTAGAACTTTCCAGGTTATGATCATATCAGTAATAGGAACTGCAACCATATTAGAAGAAGTTACAGGTGAAGATGCTGCAAACATTTGTAATCTTAGAAACGATCCACGTGTCAACAGATTCTTATCTTCTCAAACACCGGTTTCAGTTGAGGATCAAAAAAAATGGATGACCTTAAATGCCGCAAGGGCCGATAATTTTTATTTTAAAGTTTCAGATAAAAGATCTGGCAACTTTTGTGGTACCATTTCACTGTATATCATAAAAGATAAGGAGGCAGAGTTTGGTCGTTATATATGCAACAGTCCGTTGCAAGCTATGGAGTCAGAATTTCTTCTATTGCAATTTGGTTTTAAAGTGCTATCGTTAGATACGATCTATTGCAGAACGGTTGCTGAAAATAAGAGCGTTTGGAACCAGCATTATAAATATGGTTTTGAAGATAAAGGAACGGAAGTATTTGGAACCCAGGAGATGGTATTAAATATACAGGAGATCAATAAAAGTAAGTACGAGTCATTTGATTATTCTTTTGTTGATAAACTTATTAAAAGGCTGTACTAAATGATTCGTCTGCATCATACTGGCTTTGTGGTAAAAGATATAGCAGCATGGGAAAAAAACATGCTGTTTGAAAATAAAATAAAAGAAGTCATTGATCCTATTCAAAAAGCAAAACTGGCGTTATACAGCAATTTTAGCGATAGCTTCATAGAGTTAATACAACCATTGGAAGAAGATTCGTTTACCATGAATGCTTTGTTGAAATCAGGGAATCACTTTAATCATTTTTGTTACCACGTCGATTCCATAGAAGAAATGAATGAGGTAGCGTCAAAATATAAATTGATCCCGGTCTTAGGTCCTGTTCCTGCGTTATTGTTTGACAATGAACAAGTAGCATTTTTTTACGGCAGAAATCGCCAAATAGTTGAATTCTTAATTAGCACATTATGATATCAGTTTTGTGTATCTCTGATATAGTTTTGGATCCTGTAGTTAAAGAGATCAGATCCATTTCTGGAGATGATCTTTCAGTAAGCAATATTTATGCAGAAGATATGATATCCCAGTTGTTGTCTTTAAATGAGGAAGACATTGAGGGACATGATATCGTCTTTTTACACTCAGATCAGCTGTTTCATAAAAAAGACCTGGAGTGGCAAAACATGTACTTTGATGCAGTTAAGTCTGTAGCAGAGCGCATAAAGAAAAAGGTGCTGGTTAGTAATGCATTCTCAAATCCGTACAAGGGGCAGCCACTGAAAAGCTCCTTTGGTAAAATACCTGATTCTTTCGTCACTTACCACGAAACTTTGGGAAGTTTAGCAAGCCTGGCTAATATTTTCTTTTTTGATTTTATAGATGTGTGCATGCGCGTTGGCTTCGATCAGTGTTATAATTATAACCTCGGTCACCTGTACCAGATGCCTTATACCAAACCAGCAATAAAAGAACTCGCCCCTGTTTTCTGTGAACAAGTGAAGTTCTTGACCGGAGAAGAAAAAAAAGCAATAATAATAGACTGTGACAATACCCTGTGGAAAGGAATAGTAGGCGAGGATGGCATTGACGGGATAAAGTGCGACAAAAATGCTGATGGAATACTGCATTACGAACTGCAACTTTTTCTGAAACAGAAAAAAGAAGAAGGTTTTTTACTTTGCTTGTGTTCGAAAAATAATGAGGATGATGTGAAGGAGGTTTTTGAAATGAGGAACTTGCCGCTGAAATGGCAAGACTTTATAGTAAAGAAAGTGAACTGGGAAGATAAGATCACAAACATTACCAATACTGCGAAAGAATTGAACATAGGTGTGGATTCATTTATCTTTTTAGATGATAATCCATTCGAGCTTAATTCTATTAAAGAACTCCTCAGTGGTGTAACGTGTATTCACATTACACCTGAATATAAAGATCTTTTAAAGACCATAGACAGATTTGTATTCCGCAGGAAGCAGATATTGAAAGCAGATATTGAGAAGACAAAACAGTATGAGATAGAACAGCTGAGGAAGGAGGAAGAAACAACGCACGGAAGCCTGGATGAGTTTATTGAAAAACTGAACATCAATCTGGACATCAAGCTAAATGATACTGCGGATTTCCTTCGTCTTTCTCAGATGACAGCTAAGACGAACCAGTTCAATTTTAATAAAAAGGATTATTCGGTAGATGAGCTGCATGATTTCATAAATACAGGCCGGGTATATTCGCTGAAAGTAACTGACAAGTATGGCGATTATGGTACTGTTGGTATTTTAATGATTGCCATTGATAATAGCTCAGCCATTATCGAAAACTACCTGATGAGCTGCAGGGCATTAGGTAAGAAGATCGAGTATGATTTTTACAACAACGTAATTCGTCAATTGCAGGAAGAAGGAATTGAAATAACAGAGATACGATTTGTGCAGAGCAGTAAAAACCAACCTGCACAGATCTTTTTAAAATCGATTGAGTATGCAAATAAAGATTGAAGATTTAAACAGTTTGTTTAATAAAGCATTTGATGCTGATGTGATTATTACCATAGACTCGGTTCGTGAAGATCTTGAACAATGGGATTCAATAAATCAATTAAACCTTGTGGTGGAATTAGAGGATTTTTATAAGATATCTTTTTCTAAAGAAGAGATTGAGTCACTCAATTCAGTGAAGCAAATTATTGCGGCAATAGAATCAAAATAAATACCTTCTTAAGAAAATAGAAACCTATGAAAATTCCATTTCTTAGCTTTTCTCCAATGCATCAACCCATTAGAGAAGAAATGATACAAACATTTGCCGATTTCTATGATAGCAATTGGTACGTGCTCGGGGATAGAGTTAAAAAATTTGAGCAATCATATGCTGCGTTCAATAGGGTGTCGCATTGCGTTGGTGTAAGTAATGGGCTCGATGCTTTACATATTGCATTAAAGGCCCTAACTATAGGACCTGGTGATGAGGTGATAGTACCTTCAAATACTTATATAGCTACAGTATTGGCTGTATCGTATGTCGGAGCAACACCGGTATTTGTTGAGCCTGATATAAATACATACAACATTGCGCCTGCCAATATAGAAGCTGCAATTACATCGCGTACCAAAGCAATCATGCCCGTGCACCTTTATGGACAGTCTTGCGAAATGGCCGAGATAATGCAGATAGCTAAACGTCATGACTTATATGTAATAGAAGACAATGCACAATCGCAGGGTGCAACATTTAATGGTAAGATGACAGGTAGTTGGGGGCACATGAATGGCACCAGCTTTTATCCCGGTAAGAACCTGGGTGCACTTGGCGATGCAGGCGCTGTAACTACTAACGATGCTACACTGGCGCAGAAAGCTGCGGTATTGCGCAACTATGGTTCGGAGAAAAAATACTATAACGAGTGTATCGGCTTCAATATGCGGTTAGATGAGTGCCAGGCTGCTGTTCTTTCTTTGAAATTAAAGTACCTGGATGAATGGACAGCACAACGCAAGGAAGTTGCAGCATGGTATAACGAAGGTTTGGCAAACATTGGCGATATTATACGTCCGGTAACACATAAAGATGCGACGCACGTTTACCATCTATATGTAGTGCGTACGCAACATAGAAATGCATTGCAGGGCTATTTAAATGAAAATGGAATCGGCACGCTGATACATTATCCCATTCCACCCCATATGCAGCAGGCTTATAGTCATCTTGGCCTTAAGAAAGGTGATTTTCCTATCGCGGAAACAATAGCTGATGGCTGTTTAAGTCTGCCCATGTGGCCCGGTATCAGCAGGGATGAGATCGCGGATGTTTGCTATAGCATAAAGAATTATTTTAACAGCGCAGTATAACCTTTTGAGTAAGCTTAAGTATCATAATAGGGTAGCAGGTAATAAAAAATACCTCGATGTCTCTTTATCCATAGCTGCTAAAATGGTAAAGGATAAAGAGTATGAGGCTGCAGCAAATTATGCCGGCACTTTAGCAAATTTTGCGTGGCAAAATTGTACAGGTTATTACGCAAACTGGCAGTTAGAAGGCATCCTGAATGACATTGGGCAACATGTAGAAGAGATTGGTTACAAGGCAAAATCTGGAAATACAGGCGGTAAACTTAATGTGCTGCATATAGCTACAGAACTGTACAATTCAGGCGGCCATACAAAATTATTGCTCAATTGGGTGAAAAATGACATTTCCAATAACAGCAGGATTTTAGTGACCAGGCAGACAATAAAAGAACTACCTGAAAAAAATATTAAATCTTGTGGGTTAGATATGAGTTACTTCATATCCCTTGAAGAAAAGGCAAACATACTTGATAAGGCAACAGAGTTAAGAAAAATAGCAAATGGGTACGACTGTATTATTTTGCATACACATCCCGACGACGTAATTGCTGTAATGGCATTATCATCGACGAATTTACCACCGATAGCTTTTCTGAATCATGCCGATCACATTTTTTGGATCGGGGCATCGATCTCAGACCTGGTGTTGCAAATAAGGGCAGTAAATATTAAGATAGATGAAGTGAGGCGAAAGTTGACCAATCAGTTATTTCTCCCTATCCCTGTTCCAGACGATACTGTTGAAACGGAATATGCACAGGTAAGAAAAGAATTGGAAGTTGCTGAGGATATTATATTTCTGTTATCTACCGGTACTGAATACAAGTTTGTACCAACCCCGCAATACAACTTTTTTAAGCACATAATTGGGGTGCTGGATAAACACAAAAATGCAGTTTTGTATATAGCCGGTATAAGTGCCGACTCTGCATTGGCAACGGAATATGCACATAGACAGATCGTTTATCTGGGTGAAGTAAATGATCTATACAGATACGAAACGGCCTGCGATATTTATGTAGAAGGTTATCCCGTACCCTCATTTACAGCATTACTACAGGCAGGTAAAAAAGATAAGCCTGTACAACTAATGTATGACCCATTGCCCGTTGTTGCTTTTTTTGATGATCATACACCAGGATTTAAATATCCTACCCAGGACAAATGGGAAGCTGAACTTGAACTGATGATCAGCGACACGGCCCACCGGGAAAAACTAAAGGAGCAACAACAGGAATATTTTAAAGCATTTTACATGAACGAATCTTGGCAAACAAGATTACACGAGATGTATAAGATGCTACTGGGTACCAGGCATAAAGTATATAAACACAATAGTTCGCAATTTTATAATACAGCTAATGAAAATTATTTGTCTGCATTGAACTATAACAACATACCATACCCCACAGATTATAAAAAGAAGCCGATAAGGCTCATATACGCCTATCGCTGGCTTCGCTTTGTGAGGAACCCGATCGTTAACCGCGCGTTGTATTTTTTAAAACATTTAAAGTAGAAGATAGCTGGTTTTTGAAATGGCATCTGTAACCATAGGGCTTGTTACACATAATAGGCCCCACCTATTAAAGCGGGCAATAAAATCGGTAGTTGACCAAACATTTGATGATTGGGAACTATTGATCTCAGACGATAATTCAGCAGAAGAGACAGCTTTTTTAGCAAAAGAATATGTAGCAAGCGATGCAAGAATAAAATATGTGCGCTGGGATGGGATAGGGATGACCAGAAATTTTATTGAAAGCATGAAAATGGCTGACAGTAAATATTTTATGTGGTTGTGCGACGATGATTGGCTTGGAGAAAATTTTATTGAAGAATGTGTGCAATTCCTGGAGGCTAATCCAGATCATATAGCATGTTGCGGTACAACACAATTTATGAAAGATGGAGTAGTACAGCGGGCTAATGATGTACTTAATTTTGAGCAAGCAGAGCCTGCCGAAAGGATTACTGATTACTATAAGAAAGTGAACAGTAACGTTATTCTATATGGCTTGATGCGGTTGGACAAAATACCTGCTACTATTGTTTACCCTGATACCTTTGGTGCAGACCTATTATTCAGCAGCCAGATAGCTTATTTGGGTAAGATTAAAACGCTGGATCATGTAGCATTTTATTATTCTGAACACGGTATATCGCAAGACCAAAATAAGTTGGCAAAATATTACGGGTTAAAGGGGCGTATGTTAGCTAATCCGTATAATAGCTTAAGAGTAGAGGTATTTAATCTTATTTCTTCAAGCTCAATTGTTTTTAGCAACCTAAATCAAATACAGAGATGGTTTCTTGCGCTGCGCTGCAGTCTGATCATAAGGGAACGTTTCTGCATGTCAGCAACAGAGGCGAAAATAAGGAAGAGCTTAAGAATAGGGGCGAGGATTAAACGGGTATTTAGATGAAGAAGGTTTTGCTTGTTAGTCATAGTCAGAAGATTGGTGGGGCTGAAAGATGCTTAGCGGAGCTTGCTGGTGGCTTGGTGAAAAAAGGATATGAGGTATATGTAACACTACCATCGAAAGGTGAAAACTATGACATGTTTCATAGTTTAAATGTACAGATATTGATATTTGGTTATCCGTGGTGGTTAAATTTTAAGAACGAAAAATATACTGCTACAGACAAGCTAAAGAAATTTAGAAGCCAGGTTTACGCCATTATTAGATTTTTTACGGTTATCATGAAAGTGAAGCCTGACATGGTGCTTACTAATACAATTGCAATGCCATTTGCAGCCATCGCTTCAAAAATATCTGGCAAAAAGCATGTGTGGTTTATTCATGAACTGGGAGAAGAAGACCACGGCTTGTTATTTGATTATGGTATTGGGGCTTCAATGAAATTGGCTTCCTTTACTTCGCAAAGAATACTCGTAAACTCAATACTTGTAAAAGAGAAGTTCTCAAAATACATTTCTGCTGATAAAATGGATATCGTCAATTACGATATACCAATGCCACCCTCATCATGCGATGAACATGCAAAATATGAAGGTAATGAGCTGAACCTTTACTTGATAGGGCAAATTCAAAAAGGCAAGGGCCAATTGATTGCTATAAAGGCGCACAAACAACTTTTAGGTAAAGGGGTACATTCTAAATTGCACATCTTAGGATCTGTATCAGATGTAAACTATTTTGAGGAAATACAATTGTATATCAAAGACAATAACATCAAAGACGTTTTCTTTCATGGTTTTAAAGAAAAGCCGTATCTGAATTTATTGCCTAACCCAATTGGTTTGATGTGCTCTGAATTTGAAGCGTTAGGCAGAGTGACCATAGAATACATGAAATTGGGAGTACCGGTTATAGCAAATACTGCAGGACAACTGGTAAATATAATTGATGATGGGAAGAACGGGTTACTGTTTAAGAAAAATGATGCAATTGATTTAGCGGATAAAGTAATGATGCTATTAGAGAGTAAGGATTTGCGAGCTGATATAATTGTGGATGCAAAAAAATATGCTAACATCAATTATAATAGTGAGCTTTATATTAATGGTGTTTTAAAGGCGTTTGGAGAATAATGGAGTTTTCAACAGTGCCCTTTATTTCTGTTTTAATGGTTACCTACAATTCTTCAGCCTTTGTTACTGAAGCTATTGGGAGTGTGTTGGCACAAACTGATGCCAACTTTGAGTTGGTGATATGCGATGATAATTCAACAGACAATACTTGGGATATTATCAACTCTTTTAAAGATGAGCGGATAAAGGCGAGCCGGAACGATAAAAACCTGGGTGAATACCAGAATAGGAATAAAGCAATTGCAACTGCTAAAGGAGATTATGTAATCTTTGTGGATGGTGATGATATCATTTACGATTATTGCCTAAAGACACTAACGAGTTTTGCAGTAAAATATCCCGATTGTGGTATGATACTGGCCAGACCTTGGAATGAACGCATTATTTACCCATTACAGATTTCGTCACGCCAGTTTTATTGTTTCGAGTTCCTGGATAGTGGTATTACGGCTATTAACTTTACTAAGATATTATTTAAAAAGGTTGCCCTTTTAGCTGTAAATTGTTTTGACAATAGCAAGATTAAAATGGGCGATGATTATATACAGTATAAGATTGCGGCATTGTATCCAAGCCTGGTGATCCAGGATGGATTCAGTTGGTGGAGAAGACGGAGTGGGCAAGCATCTGAACGGCTGGTTAAAAATCCATACTTATTCTTTATGGATAGCTTGCAGTATAAGCTGCCTGCATTAACAAATACTGATCTGCTTACAAGCGAAGAAAAGGAAGTGGCATTTAATAATGTATATGGCAATTATCTTCGTTATGCTATTCGTCAAATGCTTAAGCTAAGATTTAAAAACTCTATTGGTCTTTTAAGACATTATCCGGTTCCTGGGAAATATCTTACTTCTGTTTTTAAAAAACCGGTTAAGAATTTTTTTAGTGGTTATTCAGGCGAAAACCCTTTAAAGGATTTTGGTAATGTTTAAAAAAGCCAGTGACTTTTATAAAAGCCTAACGTTTGCAGACTTTATAAGAAAGGTCATTTTTTATTTGTGTGGCCAACTATCCTTTAAATTATATAGGAAACTAAAGGCGGCTTATTATTTTAAAAATAGTGAAATAAAATTAGGGTCTAACGTAAAAATACATGGGCTCTGTTACAATGTTTCTGTAGGTAAAAACGTTTCTTTCTACGATAATAGTTTATTTGAGTTTGGGCCTAAAAGCCACTTGGTCATAGGGGATGAGTGTGTATTATCTTACGGTGTATTGATCGCTGTAAATGATAAAGTTACCATCGGCTATCATGTGCAGATAGGAGAATATACGTCGGTAAGGGATACCACCCACCGGCACGATGACATAGATAAGCCAATGAAGTTTGCGGGGGATGTATCTACTCCGATAGCAATAGGGAATGATGTGTGGATAGGTAGAGGGTGCATCATACAGCCAGGTACCATTATAGAAAACGGAGTAGTAATAGGTGCTAATAGTGTGGTGAAAGGTACCTTAGTGAAAAACGGTATATATGCCGGAAGCCCAGCAAAGCTATTGAAGATGAGGACGCAAGATGGTGTATAGTATTAATAACATTTACAATGAGCATAAATGCTGCGATTTGCAATAATAGGATGTGGTAGCATAGCCCAGAGGCATGCACAGCATATTGCCAATAATGGGTTGCTTGTGGCAGTATGTGATGTGGTTAAAGAAAAAGCAGACGCATTGGCTGCAAAGTATAATGCCGTTGCCTACTATAACTTAGCAGACCTGCTGGAAGCAGAAAAAACTGTTGATATTGTATCTGTTTGCACACCTAATGGTTTGCACGCACAACATTCTATACAAGCGTTGAAGAGTGGCTACCACGTACTGTGTGAAAAGCCAATGGCCATAAGTGTGAATGATTGTGGCGAGATGATAAAAGTGGCTGAGCACTATAACAAGCGTTTGTTTGTTATCAAACAGAACCGTTTTAATCCACCGGTGGCGGCGGTAAAGCAAGCAATTGAGGAAGGCCGGCTTGGGAAAATATACAGCATACAGCTTAGCTGTTTTTGGAACAGGAATGAGCATTACTATGCCAATACCTGGAAAGGGACAAAAGAACTTGATGGCGGTACGCTATACACTCAATATAGTCACTTCATAGACCTTCTATATTGGATGATAGGTGATGTGAAAAATGTACAAGCTTTTACGGCCAATTTTGCTCATAAAGACACCATTGAGTTTGAAGATACCGGTGTTGCAATACTTGAGTTTTATAATGGCGTAATAGGTACTATTAACTTTACAGTAAACAGCCATAAAAAAAATATGGAGGGATCGCTGACCATATTTGGTGAGAAAGGTACAGTGAAGATAGGAGGGCAGTATTTGAATGAATTGGAATACCAGAATATTGAAGACTATCAAATAGAAAATCTGCCTACAGGCAATACTGCAAATAATTATGGGGATTACCAAGGCTCAATGAGCAACCATGATAAGGTTTATGAGAACCTGGTGGATGTGATGACGAACAATGCCAGCATATCTGCCAACGCTTTTGAAGGGCTTAAGACAGTAGAGATCATTGATAAGATATACAATGCTGCTATTCTAAAAAGGTAAAATTGGAATGTTGAAACGAATAGCTTTTTTAGGTGCTAAGTCTATTGGTCTTGAGTGTTTAAAAACATTGCTGGCAATGCAAGAGGCTGCAGGATGTGTTGTAGCTGCGCTGTTTACCAGCCTGGATAGAAATGCAACAGCTAACAATAAACTAATTGATTGTGCCGTTGGCAATAATATTACTGTTTATAACAACATAGACAGCATACTTGATCTTCCACATTTCGACTACATTATATCAGTACAATATCACGAAATATTAAAGGCCAAACACATAGCCTGTGCTAAAGAACTGGCTATAAATCTGCACATTGCGCCATTGCCAGAATACAGAGGATGCAACCAGTTCTCGATGGCTATTATAGATGGACGTACAGAATTTGGATGTACGCTACACAAAATGGATACCGGGATAGATACCGGCGATATCATTTTTGAAGATAGGTTTGAGATCCCTGAAAATTGCTTTGTTGATGAGCTTGTAGATATTGCTTATACACATGCTAAGGAGCTTTTTAATGCAAAAATAGGATCGATTTTAAGTGGGGATTATTCGTTAACGCCACAAATTGACCTGGAGCCAATAAGAGGCTCGCAAACCATTTACAGAAAAGATATAGACCTTATGAAACAAATAGACCTGGGTTGGGATAAAGGAAAGATAGAGCGGCATTTGCGGGCAACCTTGATGCCGGGATTTGCGTCCCCTTATTTTTTACTTAATGGCAGGAAGATAAACTTCATAAAAGAGTAAACGTTTAAAATCAGTGGCACTAACTATTACTTACTATATCTATATTTTAGGAATGACAAAAAGCAGTAAATTTTTTTAAATGCAGGCAGGTTATAAAATGCTTATGCTAGGCACTTTTAAAACTGGGGCACTTGAAAACTATTTTGTAAGTGGATTTCTAAAGCTTGGGTTTGATGTAGAGGTGTTTAATATAGAATTTGATTATAAAGATGTTATTTCAAAGGTCATCAACAGGGTTAACCCCAGGTTTTTGCTGAAGGAGTTGAACGATAAAGTAATTCAGCTGTGCAGAAAGAAAAAAACTGATATAATATTTATATGCAAAGGGATGTCCCTTTTCCCTGAAACAGTTGAAGAAATAAAAAAATATACAAAGCTTATTGTAAATTATAATCCTGACCATCCGTATGAATTTTATTCAAGAGGCAGCGGTAATAAATTTATAGAAAGCAGTGTGAAGCATTACAATGTATTTTTTAGCTACTCTAAAAATATATCAGTAAGTGTACAAGAGAAGTATGGTGTTGATTCTTATTGTATCCCCTTTGGATATGATTCCAATACTATAGATAAATATGCCCTTGAGTACGATGATGTATATATTGACGCTTTTTTGTTTTTTGGGGCTTGGGATGAAGAACGTTCTTCTTTTTTAAATGATGTGAAAAGGAATGACCTCGAAATTTTTGGGGACCCGGAGTGGAAAACAAAAACTACTTCGAAAGAGTTTATACAGCAAAATTTTAAAAATAGAAAGCTTTACGGGAGTGAGCTTTACCAAAAAATAAAGGCTTATACGGGCGTTATAAATCTACTGCGCCAGCAAAATCTAATAGAGGCATCGCACAATATGCGCACTTTTGAAGTGCCTGGTTATGGAGGATTATTAATCAGCCAATTCACCGAAGAACAGGCTTCATTTTTCACACCCGATGTAGAAGCTGTATACTTTACGTCTCCAGAAGAGTTAAATGGAAAAATGGAATTTCTAAAAAATAATGATCAGGTTGTGCTTGAAATAAAAAAGAATGCTTTGAATAGAAGTAACAGAAGTGGTTACTCATATGACGAGCGGTGTAAGAGTATGGGAAGTATTTTCGATAAATATTTATAAACAAATGAAAATAGGAATAGTAATTACTCACCCTACACAATTTGATGTTCCAATTTTTAAATTGGGTCATGAATTTATCGAGGTAATATATACAGATCGAAAAAGAGTAACCAATATATATGATCCTGAGATAAAGCAGACTGTAAAATGGGGTGATAAAAATCTGGAAGGCTATAAATTTGATGTTATTCCGGAAAAAGGAGCTTTCAAATGGATATACAGAAAGTTTAAAGCAGCCAAATATGATCTTATAATTACAAATGGATATGCTAATAAATATTATGTTTCATCAATAGTCTTAGGCAAATTTTTTGCCCTTAAAAATGCAATAAGAGTTGATTCGGTTTTGTATAACAACAAAAGCCGCGTTAAAAGAATATATAAGCAACTAGTTTATTTCTTTCTAAAGATATTTATAGATCATTTTTTTGTAGTAGGTACATTATCTAAAAACCATCTTTTGAAGTATGGAATAAAAGATGAAAAAATATCCAACTTTGGGTACATTTCAGACAACGATTTCTTTTCTACCAGTCTCACGGTTCCGTCTGAACAAAAAGAAGAGCTTAAGGAAGCATTAGGTATTTCACCCGCATCAAAAGTTGTGCTTTGTATATCTAAACATAATGAAAGAGAGGCACCCTTTGATACACTACAGGCATTTGAAAAACTGCACGATGATACATTACATCTACTGCTTATTGGAGACGGTCCGCTACATCAAAAGTTAATTGACATGGCAGGTAGTCTGAAAATAAAGAATGTATCATTTGCAGGGTATATTAAATTTACTGACTTGCCTATTTATTATAGTATTTCAAATGTTTTCATTCACGATTCACACGATGAGCCTTGGGGGGTATCTGTACAAGAAGCCATAGCATGTGCGTTGCCTGTTATAACATCTGATAAGGTTGGAGCTTCATTTGATCTGATATCAGAGGGGAAGAATGGTTATGTTTTTAAGGCAGGGGATGTTGAAGGATTGGTTGAAAAGATGAAATTGTCGTTGGTAATGGATAAAGCTTTATTGGCACAAACTAATTTAGCAATTTTGGATCAATGGAATTATAAAAAAACATTAGAGAATATTGTAGCAGCAGTTTGAGCAATTAAATTGCAAATTTTTATTTAGCACTACAGTGTGCCTGATTTTCCTACTGTAGCAGGTAGAATCATAAAAAATCAACTGACAAGATATTCAATGAAAGCATCTAATAACTTGGTATGTGCCATCTATAACCATCCTGAAGCGTACCCACCAACATTAAATGCTATTGAACGGTTGAGTGGTGTGTACGATAACATATATGTGCTCTACAGACCCAATCTTAATAATCTATGGCAATATCCCTCAAATGTCAAACTCATCTCAAGTGGTAAACAGGTAATAAGTGTAAAGGAACAAGCTTCCCAACCAGTTTTAAAAAAAGTTTACCAATTTTTATATTTTACTTTTATTCTTTTGAAGTTATCAGTAAAATATAAACCTAAAACAATATTATTGTATGACGGCATACCCCTACTGTCATATTTTATTGTCAGCAAAATATGTAAGAAACCACAAATTGCCTGGTATCATAACCATGATGTAATGGGTAAGGATCAAAGGAAATATAGTGTAGGTTGGTTTGCCACACATTTTGAAAGCAGTGCTTTGGCAAAACTTGATATTTTTTCGTTGCCAGCAGATGAACGTAAAGTATATTTTGATTTATCGCACTTTAGGGGTAAGTATTTTTATATTCCCAATTATCCATCATTAGCATTTTATAATAAATTCCATAAAAATGTAGCAAAGGATGAGGTCTTGAAATTAATATACCAGGGATCAATAAGTAAAGGGCATGGTATAGAAGAAATAATATCTTTTGTAGCAATATATAGTGGCAAAATATGTGTAACCTTAATTGGTAATGTGAGCGACCAATATAAAGAAGAACTTATTGCCTTGAAAAAACAACTAGATGTAGATGAGAAAGTAAAAATACTACCTCCTGTTAACTATACACTTTTACCCACAATAACAATAAATCACGATATTGGTTTGGCTATCCATACCCCCCATAATTTAATATATGCCACAGGCGGAACGGCTTCTAATAAGATATATGAATATGCTGCTGTTGGATTACCAGTTTTATATTTTGAAAATGAACATTATAATCAAATATTGTCGAAATATAAATGGACATTCGCTACGGACTTATCAATGAATAGCATACAAAATCAAATTGATTACATCAGGTTGAACCTAAATAAATTATCGATATCTGCCTTATCTGATTTTAATAAAGGCTTGAATTTTGAATCGGTTTTCTCCCAGGTTATAAATTACCTCAATTCTATTAGATCAATATAATGGGAATAGTACTTAAAAATTTGCAATCTAAGAAGGAAGTAAACATATTTAATCAATATGTGGTAGCTTTTATTGCTTTTGCTCAAATATTTAGTTTTATAGCATTTGGGTTTAATATATATTTTCAAATTGCATTTTTTATAACACTTTCACAGTGCACATTGTTATTTTTTAATATAGGTAAAATAATACCAGTACGGTACTTGATAGGTACAATGTATAGTATTAACTATTTGCTGGTGCCAATTATTATGTATAGTGGGTTGAATGAAAATGTATTAGAAGATTATCGTATGGTAGGTTTGCCGGATGTTTATTTTTCTTATGCTATTCCTGCAATGTTGATGTTGATTTTGGGTTTACATTTATTTAAATCAAAAGATGATAGCACATTAGACGTTAAAAAAATAACAGCTATTGCTATAAGCAGTCCTAAGCTGCCGATATATTTAATTGTTATAGGATTGATCTGTGGATTTATAAGCCCTTTTGTGCCGTCTGAAATCAGTTTGATTTTTGATTGTATTGGTTATTTTAAATATGCGGGCTTCTTTTTATCATTATTTAATGGTAAACCTATTAACTATTTTTATTTGGCTTTGACTTATGGGCTATTATTAATTATATCTTTAACGTCAAGTTTATTTAATGACTTATTAAATCTGCTATTTTTTCTCGGCTTTATTCTCGCATTGCGTTATAAAATTTCAAATAGAACTAAAATTTTAGGAATACTTGCTGTTATAGTTTTGGTTGTTTTAATACAGACGATAAAATTCCAATTGCGGGAAAGAGTTTCGAGTGATATTAGTGTTTTAACTAAAATTAATGAGGCAATATCAGAGAGTAATGAACAAAGCGAAACAAAGACTACTAAAGACAAAATTGCAGATGTATTAGTACGTTTAGACCAAGGCTGGGTAACATCCAGAAGTATTGAATATTTCAACACGGGTGGCTATGAATTACAAAATGGTAAGCATGCCATTATTATATTAAAATCATCTATTCTACCCCGCATCTTAGCGCCCGACAAATTAAAAGTAGGTGACCCCCAGGAATTTAATAAGTATTCAGGCCATTATGTGAGTGACGGTACTTCTATAGCACTCGGTATTTTTGCTGATGGTTACATAGATTTTGGGGAAGCAGGTATTTTAGAAGTATTTGCTTTTGGACTAATTATCAGCATGTTTATAAAAATATATCATAGAATGGATAATAAGTATCCATTAGTAAAAATATTCATTCCTATTGGCTTTTTTTATGCGGTACGGCCAGATACTGATACTCAATCGGCCTTAGGCGCTTTATTTAAGATAACATTCATCATTTGGCTTACTATGATATATATTAGTAATAATCACAAGCGATTTGCCGCGGTTGCCAAAAGAGTAAAATAATAAATGAATGAAATTTGATTGTCTTTTTTAAGAAACTATTATTCCACTTATAAACCGGGGCAGGGTACTCATTAGCCAATCTGTGTGGTACATTAGCTGCTGGAATAAACGTACATGCAATATGGTAATATATCTATTTCTCCTGCAATAATATATTGTATTTGTATTTTTTTATATTACCTACTTAGTAAGTAACGTATAAAACTAAGAATGTTGCTATAGATAGATGAAGAGAATTTTGATTTCGTACGAGTATTTCTTACCTGCTTTTAAAGCTGGGGGACCAGTACAATCGATTGCAAATATGGCCAGGCAACTATGCGATTCATACGAATTGTATATAGTGTGTTCTAATTCAGATGCTGGTGAGAGCGGCCCCTTACCGGGAATACTTTCAGATACATGGACAGATTTTGAAAATGGTGTTGCTCGGGTGTATTATATCTCGCAGGAGAAAAAAAAGTTTGCTACGATAAGAGAGATAGTTCAGGAAATAAAACCTGATTATATTTTTGCGAATGGCATCTATTCTTTTTTATTTTCTTTAGCTCCAATATTAGTACATAGCAAGGCAAAGAAGATAATGTCTGTGAGGGGAATGTTACATCCAGGGGCATTGTCGGTAAAAAGTTTAAAGAAAAATATTTTCTTATCAGTTTTCAAGATTATGGGGATCCAAAATAAGGTCACCTTTCATGTAACTGATGAAAAGGAAGCGGGATACGTAAAAAAAGTTTTTGGTGAAAAAGTTGAAATAGCCATTGCAGATAATTTCCCTAAACAAATTAGGGCATCGGCACATGCATACAAAAATGTAAACGAATTAAAGCTGGTAAGTGTTGCGCTCATCAGCCCAATGAAGAATCATTTGCTTGTAATTGAAGCGCTGAGGAATGTGACCAGTAAAGTAGTTTATGATATTTATGGTCCTATCAAAGACACAGACTATTGGACAGAGTGTAAAAAAGAGATCGCAAAGCTACCCACCAATATTATTGTGAATTATATGGGGGATCTGCAACCAGAAAACCTGGTAAGCACCCTGGCTCAATACAATGCTTTTATATTGCCCAGCAAGAGTGAGAATTTTGGACATGCTATTTATGAGGCGCTTGCCTGTGGGGTGCCTGTAATTACCAGCTATTTTACACCCTGGAATAATTTGGAAGAGCAAGAGGCTGGCCTGAACGTAGATATTTCTGATATTAGTGACATAACGAAAGCCATAGATAAACTTGCATTGGCTGATAATGAAACGTTTTTAAGGTGGAGTAATGGAGCCAGCCAACTGGCTAAAATAGCGGTATCTTTTGAAGACACTAAGCTCAAGTATTCCAGGCTTTTTTTATAAAGGTGAGTAGAGGCTAGTTATGGAAATTACAAACCTGGCTGATCTGCTTAGCGTTAACTTTCTTACACTGCATTGTTATTTATATTTTCCTATTGAACGACTAAATAAAACATTTTAAATGATCATACTCGGTATTAACGCATATCATGCTGATTCAAGCGCAGCTATATTAGTAGATGGCAAATTGCTGGCAGCAACTGAAGAAGAGAGATTTACGCGTGTTAAACACTGGGCGGGTTTTCCGGCGCAGGCTATTTTGTTTTGCCTGCGCGAAGCTGGTGTGACCATAGACCAGGTTGACCATATAGCGATAGGTAGAGACCCTAAAGCGAAGTTTGATAAAAAAGTGAAATTTTTGCTGAAGAACCCAATGGGGGGTATCGCTACAGTTAGAAACAGGTTGCAAAATGCCAAAAAGGTATCGTCTCTAGAAGATGAGTTTGCTGCAATTACCGGTGTACCTGCTGCTGCTATTAAACCTAAAATACACCAGGTAGAGCACCATAGAAGCCACCTGGCATCAGCGTTTTTTGCAAGTCCATTTGATGAAGCTGCACTTTTGTCTATTGATGGATCTGGAGATTTTACTACCACCATGATAGCTACTGGTAAAGGGAATAAGATAACTGTAATTGATTCAGTTGATTTTCCGGTATCCGTTGGCTCTTTCTATACCAGCTTTACCCAATGGCTAGGTTTTCCTCATTATGGTGATGAGTATAAAGTAATGGGACTGGCTCCTTATGGTGAAGCAAAATATGTAGATAAGCTGCGCGATGTAATACAGTTTACAGATAATGGCCTTTTTACATGGAACCACAAATATTTTAAGTCTGCTAAGGATGTTATAGTTACTTATGGTGAAGATCATATACCCGTAGTAGGCACTTTGTTTACCGACTATATGGAAGAAAAGTTTGGTAAAGCACGAGGCAAAGGCGATGAATTGACCCAGTTTCATAAAGACATGGCTGCTTCTGTACAAAGGTTTACAGAAGAGATCATTTTTCATATAGTGAACCATTTGCAAAAGCGTACCGGTCTTAAGAACTTATGTATAGCGGGTGGTGTGGCACAGAACTCTGTTGCTAATGGAAAGATCTTGAAGAACAGCGATTTTGAAAACCTATATATTCCGTCTGCGGGACATGATGCAGGTATATCTATGGGGTGTGCTTTGTATGTGTATAATCAGTTGCTGGATCAGCCAAGGGCTGCATCTATAGCGTCGGCATACACAGGCAGCAAGTACAGCAATGAAGAGATAGAGGCTTACCTTAAATCGAGGGATATAGCATACACCAGGTATTCAGATGATGACCTGTACGAAAAGGTATCAGCAAGGCTTATTGATAGTGGTGTTATTGGCTGGTTCCAGGGTAGGGCAGAGTTTGGCCCACGTGCATTAGGAGGCAGGTCTATACTAGCCGACCCAAGAAGGATAGATGCAAAGGAGCTATTGAATTCAAAGATCAAACGTCGCGAAAGCTTCAGGCCATTTGCACCCTCTATACTTAAAGAATATGTAGCTGAGTATTTTGAACTGGCCGATGATGTGCCGTTTATGGAAAAGGTGTTCCCAATAAAGAAAGAGAAGCATGCCGTGATACCTGCAGTGACGCATGTGGATGGAACCGGGCGTTTACAATCTGTAGATAAAGAAGTGTCGCCACGTTATTATAACCTGATAGAGGCTTTCCGTAAGAAAACCGGCGTGCCTATACTGCTTAACACATCGTTTAACGAAAATGAACCAATAGTAAACTCGCCAGAGGAAGCACTGAATTGTTTCTTGCGTACACAGATGGATATGTTGGTGATGGAAAATATTGTTGTTGAACGTTAGTTGATACAATAGCAGGACAAAATAAGAGAGGAAATAAATGTATCGTAGTTTTTTTAAGCGTGTGATTGATTTGCTTGTTGCGCTGATTGTGCTAACTATCGCATCGCCAATTATTCTTATTACCACCCTGTTGTTGGCAATAGCCAACAATGGCAAGCCTTTCTTTTTGCATGCCAGGCCGGGGAGGAAAGAAAGAATATTTCGCGTCATTAAGTTTAAAACGATGACGGATAAGAAAGATGCGCAAGATGAGCTTTTGCCGGATGCAGACAGGCTTACCGCAATTGGGAACTTTGTGCGAAAGACATCTATAGACGAACTGCCACAATTGATAAATGTGCTTAAGGGCGACATGAGCCTTATAGGCCCCAGACCATTAATGATAGAATATTTACCCTTTTATAATGAGCAACAGAAGCGACGCCATGATGTAAGACCCGGCATCACAGGATGGGCTCAAGTAAATGGCAGAAATTCTATTTCATGGAAAGAGAAATTCGATCTGGATATTTATTACATCGACAACATCTCATTTCTTTTAGACATTAAAATTTTCTTCTTAACCATCGGTAATATATTCAAAGCATCGGGGATCTCAGCTGATGGGCATGCTACTATGCCAAAATTTTCTGATGAAATGAGGCAGATAAAAAATCAATCAACATGAACATTTTAGTTACCGGTGCCGGTGCATTACTAGGGCAGGGGATATTGCGTTGCCTGAAGCTTACTAATAGCAATGACAATATTATCACTGCCGATCCAAGTCCTACATCAAGCGGACACTGGTTGGGTAATAAGTCTTACTTGATCCCGTTGGCGCTATCGCCGGATTACATGCCGGCAATTGAGAAAATTATAAAGGAAGAAAACATAGCCATTGTTTTTATAGGCACAGATGTGGAGCTCCCCATTTTTGCAAAGCATAAAGAAGAACTGGAAAAGAAATACAACACTCATATTGTTGTTGCATCTTCAGCTATAGTAGATATTGCCAATGATAAATGGCTAACCGCTGAATTTCTTAGAAAAAATAATTTCCCTTATCCTCATTCAGCCCTAACAAGCGATAGGGCCGGAGTACAAAAAATTATTGTCGAAAGAGGTTTCCCTGTTATTGTTAAGCCGGTAGATGGCGCCCGGTCAATTGGCTTTGAAGTGATCAAAGACCAGGAAAGATTGGAGATATTTTTAGCAACGCCTAACAATTTTGTGGTGCAGGAAAGGTTGAGTGATAATGAAGGTGAATATACATCGGGCTGCGTAGTGTACGATGGCGAATGCAAAGCTATTGTTACATTGAGGCGTGACCTGCGTGATGGGAATACATTCAGAACTTATCGTGATAAAGAAACATCGAAATATGACGAAACGATAAGGCAGATAGCAGGAACGTTAAACATAGAGGGTCCTTGTAATTTCCAATTTCGCATTAAGAACGGCCAACCGGTAATTTTTGAAATAAACTCCCGGTTTAGCGGTACTACCCCTTTGCGTTGCTTTTATGGTTTTAACGAAGTTGAAGCCATACGGGGATATATTTTTGATAAAAAGGAGATTGTGCAGCCTGTATTAAAAGAAGGCGTTGTGATGAGGGTCTTTTCAGACATTATGATCACCAATGAGGATCTAAGTACATTCAAAGCAAATGGTGTATTTGATCATCCCGCATCTGAGCAATTTAATTTTATTCCATAATGAAAGTATTGCTGCTGGGTGCAAACGGATTCTTGGGCAGGTTTTTGTACAAATACCTGACCGACGAAGGCTACCTGGTAAAAACTGTATCCCGGAAAGGGGAACATATTGATTATAAGATTGACATAGGAATAAAAGAAGATTGGAACAAAATAACCTTTGAAGCAGAAATAGTAATAAACTGCGCGTCTGTACTGCCGGGAGGTAAAATAGACGATGTAGTGTATACGCAACAGCTATTCAATACTAATTTTTGGGGCACATACCATTTATGTCAGTGGGTTGATGCGCATAAGTCGGTTCGTTACGTACTTAATACTTCTACGATAGCTGTGGTTAATAAGCCATGGCCTGTACCGGTTACAGAAAATGCACCAACATATCCATTGGGTGCCCATGCGCTGTATTGTGCGTCTAAATTGAACCAGGAAATATTGCTGCAAAGCTATCCGTTTAGTCATGAGGTTTCAATTTGCAACGCCAGGTTATCTGCACTGTATGGAGAAGACATGCAATGGGGTGGAGTACTGTGTAACGTAGTGGATAAAGCTATTAAACATGAGTCTATGTCTCTTACCAACGGAACGAACGTGAGTGTAGATTTTATCTACGTTAAAGATGTGTGCTCATATTTTGGAATGTTATTAAAACATAACACTACCGGCATCATCAACATAGCATCAGGCAAAGAGACTTTTTTGCTGGATATGGCAAAGGAAATTTATAGTATAGTAAGTCCTGACTTAGATGTGGTAAATAAGGACACTAACGTTCCTGCCAACCGCGCTGTAGTAGATATTACCAAATTAAGCGCATTGGATGAATACATACAACCTATATCATTTACAGAAGGATTGCAGAAGACTATCAACTACAGGAAGGAACAAATAGCCAACGCAAATTGAGGTATTTAATTTTAGGTGACGTTCATGGTAATTTACCTGCTTTAGAGCTTGTATTGGCGGTTGAAAAAGGCAACTACGATGTTTTGATATCTCATGGTGATGTGGTCAATTACGGGCCGTGGAGTAATGAATGTGTAGATCTGCTGGCACAACAAGACAATAAGATATTACTAAAGGGGAATCATGAAGAGAGTTTTATTAGTGGTAATTATCCTGGTACAAACGAGGTGGCGAAGGCTTTTTTTGAATTTAATGTATCTAAATTTTCACGGCTGCAGGCGATAGAAGAATACATTGATGACTACCAATTATCTCCATACTCCATTCAGCACACCATTGGTGATAAATATATTTTCAAAGACACAGATATTCAAATTGACAGAAACTACATTGTAGGGCATTCACATCAACAGTTTCACCGGCACATCAATGGGTTCGATCTTTATAATACCGGCAGCGTAGGGCAGAACCGTGAGTTTATAAATGTGATCAACTACCTAATGTGGGACACGGAAAGAAAACCGGAATTGAAAAACATTATTTACAATCCCGACATTATTATTGATGAGTTTAAGGCTAGGCATTACCCTGAAATTTGCATCAATTATTACAGCAATAAAAAACGTTTATGACGCGTGCTTTTATTCCCGTAAGCAATAATATTGTGTCTGTTTATTTCAAAAAATAAGTGCAACAGAAACGACGCCATGATGTAAGGTCTGGTATAACCAGATAGACACAAGTAAATGGAAGAAATCCTATTTCATGGAAGGAGAAAATAGACTTGGATATTTATTACACCGATAACCGCTCATTTCTTTTAGATACTAAAATTTTCTGCTCAACCATCAGTAAAATATTCAAGGCCTCGGGGATCTCTGCTGATGGGCATGTCGCTATGTCAAAATTTTCTGATAAAATGAGGAAAATCAAAAATTAATCAACATGAACATTTTAGTTATGAATATCGATGCTATATTAGGGCAACGGATATTACGTTGCCTGAAACTGTGGAACATTAATCTTTATATATGCTACTGTCAGTCGTAAGTCCGGTATATAGAGCAGAAAAAATAGTTGATGAACTGGTAAGGCGCCTTACTATAGAATTGTCTGCTATTACTGACAACTATGAAATTTTGCTGATAGAAGATTGTGGGCCTGATAATTCCTGGGATAAGATTGTTGAAAATTGTGAGAAAGATAAACATATAAAAGGCATAAAGCTGAGTCGCAACTTTGGCCAGCACCATGCCATTACAGCGGGGCTTGATGTCTGTAAAGGTGATTGGATTGTAGTAATGGATTGCGATTTGCAAGACCAGCCCGAAGAGATACTTAAGCTTTATAAAAAAGCGCTGGAAGGTTACGATATTGTATTTGCACGCCGTGTTGAACGGCAGGATGGCTTTTTTAAAAAACTGTCATCAAGTTTGTTTTATAAAGTATTCAGTTACTTGTCTGGCATTAAGCAGGATGGTACTATAGCCAACTTTGGTATTTATAGCCGCAAAGCTATAGGTGCTATAAATACATTGCGAGAGCCCATGAGGGCCTTTACAGCAATGGCACGTTGGGTGGGTTTCACAAAAACATCTATAGACGTAGAGCATGCAAAAAGGTTTGAAGGGAAAACAACTTATAATTGGAGCCGACTCATAGATTTTGCATTGGATATAGCAATATCATATTCACAAAAACCCTTGAAACTTACAGTAAAATTGGGTTTGTTCATCTCAATGCTGTCTGTAGTCTATACTATTTATAACCTGGCTCTATACTTTGCAGGGCGTATAACAGTAACTGGTTATACCAGCCTTATTATTTCTATCTGGTTTTTATCAGGGCTCATTATTTTCACCCTGGGCATTTTAGGACTTTATGTGGGCAAGACTTTCGAAGGCATAAAAGACCGCCCCATCTACATCATAGATAAAGAAGAGAACCTCAATGGTTAAATTGCGTTATTCGGAACTGGAATCCCAAAGATTTGGTAAAGAAATTTTCAGGGGCAATCTTGATGTGTTGGATATAGACTTGCTCAAAGAATTTTACAAGCAAAACGATCCCGACATCCTCATATTCCGCATACCGGTTGCTGAGCAATATAAAATGCATCTGTTAAACGAGCTGGGTAAAGATGTAATCAATGCTGATACCCTGGTGTACTACCAGGTAGACCTTGCAAAAACAACTTATAACGATGTTAGAAATAAAGACCTGGTTTTTATAAACGGCGATGCATCGCATAAAGGTGCATTTGAAGATCTGATAAACCAAGTGTTTTACAATTACCAGAACCATTATTTTTCTAACCCACTGCTCGATAGGAAAAAGATTGCTGAAGGCTATGCAGAGTGGGCAGTAAATACATTAAATTCATCAGATAATTTACATCTGCTTGCTTTGTCAGATAATGTACCCGTTGGCTTTTTAACCTGTAGTTATAATACAGAGTATGCAGATATCATATTGAATGGCGTATTGCCCGAATACCAGAGCAAAGGAGTTTATACAGATATGCTAAGACACGTAAAAAAGTATATCCACAATCTTCAGATACCCATTTTAAAGGTGTCCACGCAGATACAGAATTTTGCTGTTCAGAAAGTATGGAACAGGGAAAACCTGGTACTGAACAGCGCTTATGTTACAATTCATTTGAACAAAAAATAATTTATGATTCCATTCAACAAACCCTACCTTACCGGCAAGGAGGGACATTATATATACCAGGCTGTTTTATCAGGTAAAATATCCGGAGATGGTATTTTTACCAAGAAATGTCACCAATTTTTTGAGGATAGGTTTAAGTTTAAAAAGTGCCTGCTCACCACATCGTGTACAGATGCTTTGGAGATGGCAGCCATACTGCTGAATATACAGCCGGAAGATGAAGTGATTATACCTTCTTACACATTTGTATCTACAGCAAATGCTTTTGTACTAAGAGGGGCAACAATAGTATTTGCCGATAGTAATAAAGATAATCCTAACCTGGCTACAGATGCTATAGAGGCTTTGATAACGCCCAGGACAAAAGCAATTGTGCCTGTACATTATGCTGGCATTGCCTGTGATATGGACAAGATCATGGAACTGGCGGCTAAGTATAACTTGTATGTGATAGAAGATGCTGCACAGGCAATAGACAGCTACTACAAAGGCAGACCTTTGGGAAGCATAGGCCACATGGCTGCTTTCTCTTTTCACGAGACAAAAAATATCATGTCTGGTGAAGGAGGTATGCTTGTGATTAATGATGATGCTTTTATTCACCGCGCAGAAATAATCAGGGAAAAAGGTACCAATCGCTCATCATTTTTTAGAGGTGAGGTTAATAAATATAGCTGGGTCGATATCGGAAGCTCTTTCCTGCCATCAGATATTATTGCTGCATTTTTATATGCGCAACTTGAAAATCTTACTGATATACAAGCTAAAAGGAAACAAATTTGGAATACCTACTATCGCCTGTTAAAACCGCTTGAAGATAAAGGGTTTATTAAGTTGCCATACTTGCCAGATTATGCTACCAACAATGCCCATATGTTTTACATTGTTTGTCGCAATCTTGAAGAGCGGCAAGGATTGATAAGCAGGTTAAAAGACAAAAATATCCTTTCTGTTTTCCACTATCTCTCTTTACACAAATCTACTTACTACGAAAAGATACATGGTGACAGGGAACTGTTCTATAGCGATCATTATACAGACTGCCTGGTAAGGCTGCCCATGTATTATGAACTCACAGATGAAGACCTTGCACTCATTACAGGTGAGGTCATAGCTTACTTCTAGGGGTTATAAGATGACGACAAATAAATATTCCTGTAGGTTAAATCATAAAGAAATGAAAATACGCTACAATGTAACATCTGTTGGTATATGGTCGTTGCTGTTAATGATGCCTTTGTTCCTTACCGGCACTGCATCTTTACTGCCATGCATTTTTATAATACTTAGCGTGGCCTGCGCTACCCTTGTAGGTAGCCTGTTGATTGGTAGTATAAATGCGTTTACTGACTTCCTGGATATTTCCTTTTCTGGTGTATCTCTTCTGCTAGGCTCATTGGTTCTTTCCCTTTTGGTTTTTATACCGTCGCTATCACAAGTACAACTTCTTGCAGGCGGCCTCATTTTCACTTTGTTTCTTTTCCTGCTTTTTAGAAAAAAAATAAAGCCATCTTTTACTATTGGTAAGGCAGACCTTATCGCTGTTTCGTGGAGCTTTATATTGATGGTTGCTGTATCAATACAAGGCGATATGGAACGTGCATTAAGTGCCATACCTGTACGTCTGGGGAGTGAAGATATTACTGATGCACATTTCTTCACTGCAATGGTTACATCTATTCGTAGCGGAACCATTTTTAGTGCTGCTTATGAAATAGGTTCGCCCATAAATTATCATACACTCGGTTTTTTTATCCCTGCATTCTGGTCAAAGTTATTTGCAATATCATCTCACCAGGCACTTTGGGGATTGGCTATGCCTTTCTATAAAATAATAACGTTCCTGCTGGGGTATGAGTTGCTGTACTATTTCTTTAAAAACAAAGTTGCAAAAGGCACTGCATGGTTCATTATAATTGGAATGTTGTTGCCAGTTGTCTTGGCGCCGTTACATCCATTATACCTCATAAAGTTAAATCCGAAGAACTTTGTCTTTTCAGGTATGGGCTATATACTGCCCGGTGGCAATTCGCCATTTACATTTACTTTCCCGGTTGTGCTCATTACTTTAATACTGTTTTACAATATTGACTGGGGGAAAGGGAAATTAAATTATCCCAAGGCTTTGTTTGCAGTATTGCTTGCCACAATAGTAGTGGGCAAATTGCCGCTTTACTTCGTTATGATCGTATTCTTTGGTGTAGTAATGCTGAAAAGGTTGATGGTTGATAAGGCGACAATAGCCATGTATTTTCCTGCCACAGCGCTATCATTAGTTTTGGCAGGTGTACTATATAAAATATTCTTAACAGCACAAGGTGCAACAAAATTATCTTTCAAATTCGGCTACCTCATACAGAATTTTGGAGACATGATGCACAGGCCGGTAAATACTGCCGGCCAACAGATATTTATGATAGCTTGCATTGTGGCTATTTTTTTACTGTGGACTGGCATAAGACTTGGGGGCCTGTGGGGACTGTATAAATCAGGAGATTCTAGTTTGAAGGAAATGGCTACAGGAAGTATTGGTGCGTTATTGGCATGCATTGCATTAACATTGATTCTTCACATAGACCATGTAGACCGGTTTGGACATATATTAAGAGAAGGAACTTTTGATGTACTTCAATTTGTGAGAGCAAGCTATTATTTATTAACTGTTGCCGCCGGAGTGGGGATCATGTACCTGTTCCTTAACTTTAATGCAAAGCCATATTACAAAAGGCCTTTTGTTTATATTTCGGCAGTATGGTTCTCTTGTGCGTTGATTGCCCTTATTGCCAATATGAAGTGGGATAGGCCATTGAAAGATTACGACTGGTTTAATGAGAATTATGCAGAATTAAAGACTGGGAAATACAATGACGGGCTGATAACAGTTAACCCTTTCCAGAAATTCCATGGTGTCATGTTAAGCGGTTCAGATCTGGGAACATACTGGACGGCTATGGCACAGTCTAATGGTTGTTATAACTCAACATTAAAAAACTCTTATCGTTGGGATCTGTTTAATGACGTACTGCAGAAGCAGGATGACCAATCATTAGCAGTTTTAAAAAAAGAAGGGGTTAAATATATTTTTAGTACACCGGAGGATAGCACTGTCTTTTCAGGTATTTCGCAAAAATACCCTGGCAAGCTGCAAAAGGCTACTGGTACTAAGTGGGTATATATTATTAACTGATCGCAGACCCGATGAAAGATTTTTTTGAACTAAAAAGAAATCTGAAAAAAGATTTCTCACACCTTCAATCCATCAAGGTTGCTTTGCTGGGAGATACGGCAACGCAATTTCTTTCAGTTGCTTTGCGCGGTGCAGGGTTTGATAGCGGTTTCGATCTGAACGTCTGGGAAGCTGATTTTGACCAGATAGAGCTACAAGTATTTGATCCATTTTCAGAGCTATATTCCTTTACTCCAGATGTTATCATCTTATTTGAATCTGCACATAAACTTGTAAGTAAATACAGCAAACTAAAGCCGGAAGCTTATAGCAACTTTGCTGATGATCAACTTAGCAAAATAGATAAGCTAATTGCCAGGATACGTGAACAACTAACTGCAAAGATCATATTTTACAATTTTGCAGAAATCAATGATTCTGTTTTTGGTAACTACGCCAATAAGATAGAATCTTCCTTTCTCTTTCAGCTGCGCAAACTTAATTATAACCTTATGGTATATGCAACAGGCAATCCTGGTTTGCATATATGCGATCTTTCAACTGTGCAGAACTGCGTAGGCAAAGGTGCCTTTTTTCAGCCCTCTGTTTATGTGAATACTGAAATGGTTTTGAGTATAGAAGTGCTACCTGCTGTTGCAGCGCAAACCATTGATATTGTGGGCGCACTATACGGCAGGTTTAAGAAGTGTCTGGTGCTTGACCTTGATAATACCTTGTGGGGCGGAATAATAGGCGATGACGGGATTGAAAATATACAACTAGGTAGCCTGGGTATAGGCAAGGCATTTACAGAACTGCAGTACTGGATAAAAAAGCTAAAGAACCGCGGTATTATATTGGCAGTCTGCAGTAAAAATACAGAGTCAGTTGCTAAAGAGCCTTTTGAAAAGCATCCGGATATGGTGTTGCACTTGGATGATATTGCCGTTTTTATTGCAAACTGGGAAAATAAGGTAGATAATATAAGGCAGGTACAACGCATCCTGAATATCGGTTTCGATTCAATGGTTTTCCTGGATGATAATCCTTTTGAAAGGAATATAGTGCGGGAGAACATACCTGAATTAACTATTCCTGAACTGTCCGATGATCCCGCAGAATACCTTGAATATTTATACACCCTGAACTTATTTGAAACTGTTTCGTTTTCGAACGAGGATAAAGAGCGTACAAAGCTGTATCAGCTGGAAGCACAAAGAGCGGAAGTACAGCACAGTTTTACCAACGAGGATGATTTTTTAAAAAGTCTGCATATGGTATCACTGGTTGAGCCATTTAATAAATTTAACATACCCCGTGTGGCGCAGCTTTCCCAGCGTTCCAATCAATTTAACCTGCGTACTGTGCGTTATACAGAACCAGATATTGCGGTTTTATCGGAGTCAGCAGATACCTATACATTCTCCTTTACTCTTGAAGATAAGTTTGGCGACAATGGATTGATATGTGTGGTAATACTTAAAAAGGAAAGTGAAGACACTTTGTTTATAGATACCTGGCTGATGAGTTGTCGGGTATTGAAAAGAGGTATGGAGCAATTTGTATTAAATACGATAGCAAATTTTGCTTCAGAAAAAAGCAGTACATGGTTGCGCGGCGAGTATATTGCTACATCCAAAAATGGGATGGTGAAGGACCACTATAGAAATTTAGGTTTTGAAGAGAAAGATGATAGCTACGTTTTGAATGTAACTGTTTATGAACACAAGCCCTGCTACATTAACAAGAAATAAAAGTAACAATGGAAAGAATTGAATTACTAAAAAGTATCAACAATGTTTTTATAGACGTACTTGATAACGAGGATATACAGCTCACTGAAAAGACAAGTGCAAATGATGTAGAAGATTGGGACTCTTTAAACCACATACAGCTGATTGTAGCTATTGAGAAAAAATTTAAAATACGATTCAAGTCGGATGAAATAAGAAGCTGGCAGAACGTAGGTGAAATGATGGACAGCATTGAAACCAAGCTATGATATTTAGCGCAGGAGATAGTTTTCATGAAAGTTTCATTGTTACAGAGGATGTGTACAATGGATTTATTCGTGTATTCGGGGACAAAAACCCGCTGCATACAGATGCGCAATTTGCAATAGATAAGGGGTTTGAGGGAAAGGTGATGCATGGTAATATACTGAGTGGCTTTCTCTCTTATTTTGTAGGTGAATGCCTGCCCTCTAAAGATGTTATCATACATGCCCAGGAAATAAAATTCCCTAATCCTGTTTATATGAATGATCGTTTAGAATTTGAGGCCGTTATAGGTGAGATATCTGAAGCAGTTGAGGTTGCAATTATTAAATTTAAGTTCAGGAATACATTGGGGAAAATAGTGGGTAAGGGTGAAATTCAAATAGGTATGTTATGAATGTCTTGATCACTGGTGGTTCTTCGGGTTTAGGTGCAGCTATTACGCGTAAAATTGCCGAAGCGGGCCATAAGATTTATTTTACGTTTAACTCCTCTGTTGAGACTGCAGAATTGCTGTCACAGCAATTCCCAAATTGCGTATCTATCAGGTGCGATTTTAAGAGTGAGCGTGACATTAATAACCTGAAAGATCAAATTGCAACGCTGGATATTGATGTGCTGATTAACAATGCCTATACTGGCGAGGTGATCAAATCACATTTTCACAAGATACCTCCTGGCGATTTTTTGACTGGCTTCACTGAAAATGTAATGCCCACTGTAATAATTACACAGGCTGCCATCAGTCACTTCAGGAAGAAGAAATTTGGTAAGATCATTACAATACTCACTTCCGGCCTTGTTAATATCCCACCGATAGGTTCAGCAGTATATAACGCCAACAAGGCTTATCTGCAACAACTAACCAAAATATGGGCTGTTGAGAATGCACGCCATAATATTGTTTCCAATAGTGTATCTCCGGCTTTTATGCGTACCACCCTGACAGGAGATACAGATGAACGTGTAATTGAACAAATAGTGGAAAATCATCCCCTAAAAACGCTCCTGGCGCCTGAAGAGGTTGCAGATTCTGTTCTTTTTCTTCTGAACGCCTCCCAGCAGATCAATGGCCTGGATATAGTATTAAATGCGGCAAATAGTATAAGATGAGTTGATTTAGAAAGCTATTTGTATTAAGAAATAAGGAATTCAAAATGCCCTGGCAACCGCCGGGGCATTTTGTTTTAAGGTACTAATGTCATTTTTTTTGCTAAATAAATCTACAGGCAATCTACTTGCGTATATCATATGATTGTAAAAATTTAAAACCTGTTGTTTATGAAAAAATGTAGATTACTTTTAAAAAGAATGCGCTTCTGCGGCATCTTTTTAGGTATGCTAGCAGTAGCTGCACCCAGCTTCGCTTCCAGCCATAGAGAAGCTCCGCTCATTTCTAATGATCCCAAAGCTGACAATACAGATCTATACGTATTTCGCAGCCCAGATGATCCGAATTACATCACCATCATTGCGAACTACATTCCATTTGAACTTCCGGAAGGCGGCCCGAACTACTACAATTTCGGCACTAACGTACGTTACGAGATACACATTAAGAACAAAACTACCACTGCAGGCGACGACATTACTTATCGCTTTACTTTTAGCAGCGTAAACCAGGATACCACTACTTTCTTCAACATTCGTTTGGGCAAACAAAATCTGATGGAAACTTATACCTGCCAGAAGAGTGTAGATGGTGGAGTTACGTTTACGAATATTGTTACAAATGGTGTGGTGCCAGCTAATAATATTGGGCCTCGCTCCATCCAAAATGCAACTGTTGGTTTAGGTATTTCTGATTATGGAACATACATGCAGAGCAGTATAGCGTCTGGTACAACAGGCGAAAAAACATTTTGTGGCCCTGTAGATGATCCTTTTTTCGCAGACCTGGCAGGCATTTTTGACCTTGGTAACTTCCGTCCTGGTGCGCCGGCTACAGGTGCAGGCCTTTCCGCCAATATGCCCAAAGATGCATTGGCTAGGTTTAATTGCCACACTATAGCTATGAAAATTCCTATTAGCTCATTGCAGCAAACAGGTCTTAGTGTATCATCTGCAACAAGTATTCTCGATCCGGCCTTTGTTATTGGCGTATGGGCTTCTGCCAGCCGCCAGCAAATGAAAACACTAAATACAGGCGCAGCATCTACCTATTCAGGCAACTGGGTACAAGTATCTCGTCTGGGCATGCCACTTACCAACGAAGCAATAATACCGGTAGGCATGAAGGACCTTTGGAATGCAACATCACCATATAACAGTAATGATCTGCAATTTGCTTCTTATTTCGAAAATCCTGAGTTGGCGCTTTATATGGATAACTCGCAGTACGGTGCTGCAGTTCCTGCATTGAATGCATTACGTATCCAGTCTAATTCACTTGGTGCTTTTGACTTCCGTAACGGTAAAGCTGGTTTGTTCTCTTTAAGAGGTACAAGTGCAACTACAGGTACAGCATTTGATACTACCACTTATGGTAAGATACTGCTTCCAGATAACCACAGTCCACGTGCTGTAGATATACTGCCTATATTCTTTACAGGTGTACCTAATCTGCCTCCATACCAGTTGGCTATAGGTAAGCCGGTTGGCAATCCGCTAGCTGTAGGCAAGCCATTCATCAATAACTTCTTGCCTACATTGGGCGATATGTTGCGCCTGAACATGGCGGTACCTCCCACTCCAAGAAACGATCCTAACTTCAGTTCTTTAGGTATTATATACGCTGCTGTATTAGGCCTTACAAATCCAACTTACACAAATGCCACACTACAGGATATACCTAACATGGATGGTTTCCCTAATGGGCGTAGGTTAGAAGATGATGTTGTTACTATAGAATTGCAGGCCGTATCAGGTGTGGCCTTGGCAGCAATAGGCTTGTGGTACGATGATTATATACCGGGTACAACTCCTAGTCCTGTTACCCCGGCTCTGGGTCGTGTGCTTGGTTTTAATGCCGGTATTACAGCCAACGATACCACGTTCAACGCTACGTTCCCGTATGAGCAGCAGCCTTGGAGGGGTTACGATTATGCAACTAAACCAAGATTCTAATCACCCGCTAAAACTATAAAAAATGAAAAAATTTATAAATAAATCAGTTCTGGCGGCTTTGCTTATAGGCTTCCTGCCATTTACCCAGGTTATGGCCTCCTCTCACAGAGAGGCGCCATTGATCTCTAACGATCCACTTGCTGACAATACAGATCTTTATGTATTTAAGAGTCCTACCGACTCCAGCAAAATGATCATCATTGCTAACTACATACCTTTTGAGCATCCTGCTGGCGGCCCTAACTGGTATACGTTCGGTGAA